>Ga0307992_1000295_pt1 | contig 32100 bp, 23 predicted proteins | sample EllFjometagen133_FD_203162 | JGI IMG/M metagenome (GOLD analysis project Ga0307992, IMG submission 203162) | Marine microbial communities from Ellis Fjord, Antarctic Ocean - #133 | ecosystem: Environmental > Aquatic > Marine > Unclassified | place: Southern Ocean | collected 2014-10-08
CTTTAAGCCGGGGGTCTTCAAAATCATGTAAAAAAGGGCTTCAGCCCAAACTTCAGGGTTAAAACCCTTTTTAATTTGTTATACCAACCACCCGCCTTAAAAGGCGGGACAATTGGAATTCTCAAGCCCTCAATTCGCAAAATTCGTGTATTTGGCAGTTCCGAACAATCCAATAGTCCTAATTTGGAGATTAAAGTGGCCGTCATTGCGAGGGAGCCCTTCGACTTCGCTCAGGACAAGTTTCACGACCGCGGCAATCTCGGAGTTCCACCATAACCAAGATATGGAGATTGCTTCGTCGGTCTTCGACCTTCTCCCACGCTTTTGGCGGGGTTCCGTGATGACTTGAATAAGATGATCCGCGATCTCGATTGACCCTCACCTCAATTCGCAAAATTCATGTAATTGGCGGTTCCGAACACTCTAACAAAGCCTAAATTCCCGCCAGTGATGAAACTGAATAGCAAGAAAGAATTGAATATATGAAACCTGTCGTACTTATCGTTCTTGATGGTGTGGGTTACACCGAAAGAACCGAAGGCAATGCCGTCCTGGCTGCCAACACTCCCAACCTTGATCATTATCGTCAGACCTATCCTCGCAGTCTTTTAGGGGCTTCAGGAGAGGCTGTAGGGCTACCTGAGGGCTTTCAGGGCTCCAGCGAAGTGGGACACCTCAGTATGGGTGCCGGTAAGGTGGTGATTCAAGAACTCAAACGCATCAACGATCAACTGGAAAGTGGTCAGATTTATGGCAGCGACCTCTGGAAAGCCATGATGCAGCAATGGCAGGACAAAAATTCTACTTTCCATCTTTTTGGCTTGTTACAGGATGAAGGCGTCCACGCCCACTATGACCATCTCTTTAAATTTATCCGTCAGGCCAGCACTGAATTTCCTACTGGAAAAATCGTCATTCATCCCTTTCTGGATGGACGCGACACCCCACCACGTTCTTCTCTTGAGCACATGAGTAAGCTCGAGACCGTCATGGCTGAATTTGACAATGTCTCCATCGGCACCCTTATGGGGCGCTATTATGGTATGGATCGCGGCAAAGTCTGGGAAATCACGGATCAAGCCTATGATTGTATTGTTTCAGCCAAGGGTCGCCCAATGACCTCTCCTGCTGAAGTCATCAAAACCGCCTGGGAAAACGACAAAACCCCTAGTGGTGAGGACATGTTTGATGAATATATCGAGCCCTTTGTTATGGATGGCTATACTGGAATCCATGATGGTGATGTGGTGTTGCATACGAATTACAGACAGGACAGGGCAACCCAATTGACCTTGGCTTTCACCGCTCAGAACTATCAGGGCGCACCCAAACCTGAACTGGATATCATTTATGCCGGCATGACAGCCTATTATGATGGTTTTGACAATTTTTTATTGGCTGTGGATGGTGGAAGTGACGCCGAACCGTCGGTCACTATCGGTCAAATCATTGCTGAGGCGGGCTTGCGCCAGCTACGCATGGCTGAAACCCAAAAATTTCCCCACGTCACCAGCTTCTTCAATGGCAAGCTTACTACGCCCTATAAAAACGAAGATCGTGAAGAATTGAAGGGTCGTTTCGATCCGGCCAGTTTTGCTGATCATCCCGAGATGGAAGCTTACCGCCTCACAGAGAGTCTCCTGGAAAAACTTGAAGAAGACAAATACGATTTCATCATGGTGAATTACGCCAATGGCGACATGGTGGGACATACTGGCATTTTTGATGCAGGTGTGAAAGCAGTTGAGATTTTGGATGAATGTCTTGCACAGATTATTCCAGCCATTTTAGAGAAAGATGGGCAGATACTCCTCACAGCAGACCACGGCAATGTGGATCAGATGATTGACTATGAAACAGGTGCCGTGAGAACCAGTCATAGCCTCAACCCTGTCGAGTTACTCTATATCGCTAAAGCTGAAAAACTGGATGTAAGGCTGTCCGACGGATGTCTCTCTGATATTGGAATCACCATTCTGGATCTCCTGGGACTTGAACCAGCACCAGATATGGATGCGAAAAACCTGATCTCGAAATAATTCTCCGCTCGATTAAAACCAGGCGAGGATTCGAATCCTCGCCTGGTAAAACCCATGTTCCGTGTCGTTGATATCTAATATACAGTAAATGCAAAAACTCAGGAAGAAGTCACGTATGAAAAAACTATTCACCACTTTTGTTCTCTTAATAACAGTTGTGATAGCTGCCCAACCCGGTGTATCCATTCACAAACTCAACAATGGCATGGAAGTGTTGCTTATTGAAAACAAAGCGCTCCCCATGGTCGGTGTGAATGTGGTTATCAAGACGGGTTCTGCTTATGAGACTTACGAAACCAGCGGGATGAGCCACATGCTGGAGCACCTGTTATTTAACGGGACCACCTCGCGCACCCAGCGGGAACTCTATGATGCTACCGATTTGATTGGCGGTTATAACAATGCCAATACAGGAGACTACTATACCAACTTCATGATGGTCATGCCTGCAGAGCACAAAATTGCCGGTATGGAAATCCAGGCGGATATGTTGTTTAACTCCATCCTGCCCGAAGAGAAATTCGAAAAAGAGAAGGGTATCGTTCTGGAAGAAATCGCCCAGAGCCTTTCCAAGTCTGCCACTCAAATGGAGTACAATCTGGCTGCAGAACTGTACAAGGGACACTCCCTGTCCCTGCCTACCTTGGGAACCTACGCCACCATTGAACATATGACCCGCGATGATGTGAACCATTACTATACATCGACCTATCGTCCCAACAACATGATTCTCAGTGCCATTGGAAGTTTTGACACAGCCACCATGCTGGAAGACATCAAACGCATTTATGGGGCCGCCGCACCAGGATCCGTATTTAGACCCACAGACTCCATACTGAAAACAGGCATGACGAAACCATATCCAGCACCTCTGGCCAATGCAGGTTGGTTAGATCGATATTACGGCGGTGAAGTACCCACCCTGCATCAGATATATACCCTTGAGGGTGATCACCCCCAGGGTTTTCTGCAATTGTTGGAGATGGCGCTGAAAGACAATCAACCTGAGATAGAAAACGATCTGAAGGAAGCCTGGCCAGAAACCGTAGATGGTTTTTCAATTCAAATGCATTCCAGTCCCATCGCCAACTATGTCGAGTTGAAACTGAACCTCAAAACTGAAAACCATATCAACGAGATCAGCAAAGCGCTCAATAGAGCTATAAAAAAGACCAAATTCAAAATTGCCTCAACCACTCTGGCCTCCATGGCTACCAAGGAAAAAACAGCCTTTCTCCAGAATGTGGAAAAGCCTCACATGTTCGGCATATATAACGCCTACGACCTGGCTGTTTTAGGTATTGATGGCGTACTCGATTTACCAACACCACATGACTTTAGTCTCGCGGCTGGCGCACTCAAATATTTCAAGCTGAACATGCAGCCCACGGTCATTTTTCATCATGCCGAGACTGCCGAAACTGCAGGAGTGTCAGGGGAAATCAAGACCAGCCTGGTTCAATCACCTGAAAAAGGTATGGGTCTCATTGTGCGACAGAACCCCGGCTCAGAACTGCTGGCCATCCACTATCTATTTAAGTACAAATCGGCTCACGAAGCTGAGCATGGTAAAGAAGCCGCAAAATATCTCCATGACTGTTTTGGTCAGCGCATGAAGAGTACAGAAAAACTGGCTCAGAGTCAAAAATTTGGTCTCAAGTTTACGGTGAATGACAACCCCTGGATTCCCATGGATAACATTTATCTCCATCCTGACTTTGGTTATATCCGCGTAGAAGGCCTGGCCAATGATCTGCCCGGCACCATTGCCTTTTTGAATGCTGAAATGAACGGTTTTATGCCCACAGAAGAAGAATTTAAAATTGCCCAGGGAAAATTCTCCCAATCCATGATGCATGGTGGCAAGGATAAGGCCAAGGATCTCTTTAACTCCATCGTTGACTCAACCCTGTATGGTACAATCACCGCAGAGAACGAGATGTCTCTGACATATGCCAATCTGGTAAAATTTGCATCTATTTACTTCGCGCCAGAAAATCGTCTGGTAAGTGTCGTATCTCCCCAACCGGAGGAGCTGGTTTCCAAACTGATCCTCACCGGTATCAAGTCACCCTCTAAAACTTATCCCATGACGGACAAATCGTATGTCAAGCTGGATACTCCAGTCTACGTTGATCTCCCCGGTGGTGGTGAACGGTCTTATCTGTTCTGGGGTTTTGTCAAAGAGATTGAAGCCGGAGACGAAGCTGCTCTCAAAGCACTGGGATTGATCCTCTCTGACAAAATTACCTTTGATGTACGTGAGAAGCAGGGCATGGCCTATCGCATGACCGCCACTTCAAGTGTGCTTGACAACAAGGCGCTCTTCTATATCAGCCTCGGTACGCGACCTCAAAATGCAGAGCTCCTTCTGCCCCAGTTTGAATCACTCATGAGCAAGCAGACCCTGGGTGAATTGACAGAGGGGGCTGTTCAGAAAACCATCAATATGTATCTGGGACGCATGATGTTCAGACGTCTATCCAGCATTAATCAGGCCTACTATCTGGGAACCTCTCTTTTCTTTGAGAATGACATGAATCATGATCAGGCTTTTCTGGATGCGCTCAAGGCGGTCACCCTTGAGGATGTCACAGGGGTTGCTGATAAATATCTATCGGCAGAAAATGCTATTTCTATTATAGTGAGGTAAAATATGAGACCTGTAAATCGTGTGATAATTCTTGCTTTATTGACCCTGTTTCTATGCTCCTGTCAAACTCTGGGAGTGAATGAAGTGGTCTTTAAATCCCACAAATTGGATTTTAGTATAAATGTGGAAAAACACCAGGCAATCTTCACAGATTCTGGGCAAATGCAGGTCTTCGAGGGGGTAAACCTTCTGTATCTGGCACCAAATTCTCAAATTTCAAAACTAACCATTGGAGTAAACTCACCTGATCTGGTTTTGCTTGATTCCAGTCGACTAGAAGAGTTGGATTCCGATTTAGTAGTCAAAATCAAGGCATTAGACCCGCCAAAATCAGCGTTATGGGTACTGTTTGAGTATAATACCTCGGAAGAAACCACTTTTTCTCTGGCGTATAGCGCTACTTTTGATGCCGATGTAGCTGATGTCAAATTTTCCAACCAGAATGTGGGTCGGGAGGTCACTGCAACCATACTTGAGAGAGGCGCCTATTTCAGTCCGGGGGCTTTCTATTATCCTCGAGGTAAAGATGGCCTCATGAATTTTGAAGTGACTGCCACCATCCCAGTGACCTGGGAGTCCATTGCTGATGGAAATAGTGTTGCCAGCACCCATTCCGAAGATACAAAAACCCAGAGCTGGAAGAATCCATATCAATCGGATGGTCTTATGTTTATGGCTGCCCCCTTTCGTGTTAAACACGCCAAAGCCGGGGATGTTGATGTTTACTGCTATTTCTTCGAAGAGGATACCAGCCTTTTTGAAACCTATCTTCCTGCCACCGTGGGTTACGTGAAGATGTACTCAGAGTTGATCGGTGATTATCCCTATAAACGTTTTACCGTAGCGGAAAACTTTTTCCCTACGGGCTATGGAATGCCAGCCTGGACGCTTCTGGGTCAGCAGGTCATTCGCCTGCCATTTATTGTCATGACATCCTTAGGACACGAAGTGCTCCACAACTGGTGGGGTAACAGTATCTATGTCGATTATGAGAATGGCAACTGGTGTGAAGGCCTGACCGTTTATGGCGCAGATTATCGCTATAAGCTGCAGCGTAGCCCCTCCAGTGCCAGGGATTATCGCAAAGACATTCTCAAACAGTACAAAAGCTATGTCACAGAAGAGAATGAATTTCCCGTCAGGGAATTCGAGGCCCGTCATAATGCTGAGAGTCGGACTATCGGCTACAACAAAGCCATGATGATTTTCCATATGATTGAAGAAATTATCGGTGAAGAAGCCTTCTTCCAGGCTTGGCGAGATGTATTTGCCGAGAACAAGGGTCAAAAGGTTTCCTGGGAAAAATGGCTGGAGGCCTATGAAAAATCATCAGGTAAAGACCTGAGCTATATTATTCCCCAATGGATTGATCGTGTGGGTGCCGCCCAGATTCAGGTTGAACTGCTTGAGTCTGAATTTGTGAACGACCAGACCAGAATAGAATTCAAGGTGACTCAATCAGGCTCAGATCTGTATGACTTGAAAATCCCGGTCAAATTTATGGGGGTTGAGAATCAGGATGGCTGGGTTGGTCTCACAGAACCATCTGCCATCTTCGAATTTACAGTGGATGGTAAGGCCACGGCCTTTGAATTGGATCCTGACTATAATCTTTTCAGACACCTCTATCCCCAGGAGATTGAAGCGACAGTTGCTGCCGCCATGGGGGCCCAGGAAAAACACTTCTGGTTCTATGCAGATGGTGAAAAAGACGCATTGAAATCCTTTGGTGATGCCCTTACAGAGAGTGATATCACCCCCGCTTCCGCAGCAGATGTCGTGACCGTTGGTCTGGAAGGAAATTATGCAATATTTGCGTTGAATCCCACCCAGTTACCACTAGAGTTGTCCAAGCAGATTCAAATGGACAAGACCAACATCACCATTAATGGCGATACCTTTCCACGGGCTGGCCATACCTTTATCCTGAGTTCTGAAGAGGAAGAAATCGCCGCAAAAATGCTGGTGGTGATTTCAGATGATCTGGGGTCTTTGCAACGCATTGGTCAATTGATACCCCATTATGGAAAGTACTCGTATCTGGTCTTCAAGGGCGCCCGCAACGCTGCCAAAGGTCAGTGGCCGGCACTCACCAGTCCGCTAAGAGTTGAACTTTAAAATAGGAAACCCTTACTTATAAAGATTGAAGGGCGTTCCCCAATAATGGGAATGCCCTTATTGTCCTGCAACAAAACCTCTCTGCAGAGAATAATATATCACAAAACCTGGTCTGTTTTGACCAGGTGAATGCCACCAAAAGGCGATAATTGCCATTAAAAGTCTTTCTTTATGGCATCAGTTTTGCTATTATTCGACCCGATGTTCGAATAATCGAATAAGGGGTTAATGTGCTATGACAAATACTGCGACAATGAATCGGAAATCAGCTGAAAGAGCCGCCAGACAGGAGCTCATTCTGCAAGGCGCACTAGCCGTTTTTAAGGAAAAAGGATTAGAGGGGGCCAAGATCGATGAGATTGCCCGCGTTTCCGGTTTCGGAAAAGCGACACTCTATTACTACTTCACCTCAAAGGAAGAAATATTTTCAGCCCTCCTCCTCCATGGTTGGCTGAGCCTCTGGCGCGAACTGGAAGAAATTGCTGTGGGTGGTGACAGCCCGCGTGCAACCTTCATTTCCATGTTAAAAAAGATCGTCGTGTTGGTGAATACCGATCGTCCCCTCTATGAATTCCTTTTCCAAGCACCTCAAGCCTATACGCGAGAAGAAAATGATCGCTCCGAATGGAAAGCTTATCAGAACCGATTGTATAAGGTGCTCATGGAGCTCATTGAGCAAGGTATCCAGCGGGGTGAATTTCCCCAGATGGAACCCCGGCTGATTATGAAAGCCATGGGTGGTCTTTTTCATGGCCTGGTCTTTCTAGGTAAAGATCGCGCTACAATTACAGAAAACGAGATAGAAGAAATGCTTGGCAATCTGCTTGGTTAAGTAGATCACCAGCAATATTCATATGAGGAGATAGAAATATGCAAAGAAAAGCTACCCTTTTTACTCTTATCCTGTTAGCCCTGACTTTCAGTCTGGCTTTTGGACAAGCGTATACAGAAGATTTTGAAGATGGTGATATCAGCGAGTGGTCCCAATATCGCGCCGATGAAGAAATGATTCAGGTCATGGATATGACCAGCGCTCCAGCTGTTCTCATTGGCGGTGGTGACAAGGTTGGATATATCCAGGATATTGATTATTCCTATTCAGGTGCTGCCATTCTCCTTGATGGTGAAGTAACCGACGCCAACTATACCGTTGAAGCCGATGTCTATGTCTATGAAAATGCTGCGACCTCTGCCTACACAGGTATCGTAGCCTATGCAGACTCCTCAAACCAGGGACCTCATTCACATGGCTACTATGTAAAGCTCGTGGCTGACTTTGACGGAGACAATCGTTTCCGCCTGTATAACAATCAGCTCAACTTCAGCACCTTTCAGTACAGTTTCTCTGAAAGCATCCCCGCTGACAATGTGGATAAGACCAAGGGCTGGCATCACATGAAAGTAGTAGTCTCAACCAATCCTGCAGATAGCAGCGTTTCTTATCAATGCTTCTACGATGAAATCGATCTGGGTACCTATGTTGATGACAGTGACCTCCACACTTATATGGGACAACCCGGTCTCTATGCCTTCCAACAGAATGGTGTGGATGGGCTGGCAGGCTACTTTGATAATTTTGTGGTTGAACCCAATGGTGGTGCCTCAGAACTCAATCATGCCGAAGATTTTGAGGATAGTGACATCAGTGAGTGGCAACAGTATCGTATCGATGAGGAAATGATTCAGGCTATCGATATGACCAGCGCCCCAGCTGTTCTTATTGGTGGTGGCGACAAGGTTGGATATATCCAGGATCTGGATTATTCCTACTCTGGTGCAGCCATTCTCCTCGCTGGAGAAACCATGTATACCGACTACACTGTCGAAGCAGATGTCTTTGTGTATGAAAATGCTTCAACCTCCGCTTATACGGGCATCGTGGCCTATGCAGACTCATCCCACCAGGGACCTCATTCACACGGCTACTATGTCAAACTTGTGGCTGACTTTGATGGCGATAACCGCTTCCGTCTATATAACAACCAACTGAACTTTAGCACCTTTCAATACAGCTTCAGCGAAAGCATTCCAGCTGACAACGTGGACAAGACTGAAGGCTGGCATCACATGAAGATCGTGGTAAATACCAACACAGCGGACAGCACCGTTTCCTATCAGTGTTTCTATGATGAAACCGATCTGGGCACCTATGTAGATGATAGCGACCTGCGCACCTGGCGGGGACAGCCTGGTCTTTATGCCTTCCAGCAGAATGGTATAGATGGTCTCGCCGGTTATTTTGATAATTATGCGGTCATGGCAAATGGCGGAACCTCTGTTGATAATCACTTCGAAACCCATCCCGTAAGCATGACCATGCATCAGAATTTTCCCAACCCCTTCAACCCCTCAACAAACATTTCCTTCGAGATGCACGTTGCAGGGGAAGCCTCTCTGAAGATTTTTAATATCAGAGGTGAGACAGTTACCACGCTGGCCCAGGGCAATATTCAGCCCGGTAACTATCAGGTGACATGGGATGGCAAAGACAGCAACGGACAGATTGTCGCCGCTGGAAATTACATTGCTGTATTAAGCAAGGGTAATGAACAGGTTAGCCGCAACATGCTCATGCTGAAATAATATCAAACAAAACAGGCCGTCTCATTCCGGGGCGGCCTGTAATAATAAAATGAAAACATTCTCGCGCTCCCTTCACATATCCCTGGCTTTTCTATTTCTCCATCAATTCCTTTTTGCTGGTGTCGGTGGAAAGATTGCTGGTGTTGTAACCTCTGAAGACCAAGGAGCTATGGTGGGCGTGAATGTAGTCGTTGATGGGACCCGTCTTGGAACGGCTACTGACGAAAATGGTGAGTACTTTATTTTGAATGTACCACCCGGTACCTATACCGTCAGGTTCATGATGATCGGGTATAAAATTGCTGTGCATCAGGATGTTCAGGTGGTTTCTGATTTTACCACCAGAATAAACGCAGACCTGGAGTTATCAGCTCTTGATGCCCGGGAAGAAGTCTATGTCGTAGCTACAAGACCCCTGATCCAGCGTGACGCCACAGCCACCATCCGCGTCATTAGTGCCGATGATATCATTGCCATGCCGGTGAATAACTTCAAAGATGTCCTGGCAACCCAGGCTGGTTTTACCACAGATGAGAGCGGTGGAATTCACGTCCGGGGCGGACGTACCAAAGAGGTTTTGTATATGATTGACGGTGTCATTGTCCGGGATCCCATGGAAGGTGATTTCAGCGGCACAGTCAACCAGAACGCCATTCAGGAAATGACCGTCATCAGCGGTACCTTTAATGCTGAATATGGCCAGGCTATGTCGTCAGTCGTGAATATTGTGACCAAAGAGGGTGGTGTTAAGTTTCATGGCCTTATTGAATACACATCTGATCAGGTAAACGCCTACAAGTATCATGAAGTTGGCGCTTTTGAATATCTGGACACCAGTTATGCCGATGAGGATACAGCCTTCACGTATGTTGATTTGCGCCAGGGGTTGTTTGACTATTACAACAATGCCCCGGAAGGATTTTACCCCAAAGCTTTGATTCCTTTGCTTGCCATGCCAGTAAACGGACAACTCAGTCTTAGTCTGGGTGGACCTCTGTTTGGCAAAACCAGCTATTACCTCTCCGGCTTATTTTTATCAGAGCAGAGCCCACTACCCCATGGTGGTGATTTGAGTCAGGATATTCAACTTCGTCTCAGTCACAAGCTGACAGATCAGATTAAATTTGGGGCCCATCTTCACAGCTCAAGTCGACTGTATCAGAACTATTCACATCGCTGGAAGTATCGTCCCGAGAGCCATTCTCATACTTACAAGAGCAATGATAGAGTTTCCCTCAATCTGACCCACACCCTTTCCAAAGCCTGGTTTTATAATATCCACATCTCCAGCCAGACAGTGGGAACCAAAATCGGCGTGGCAAATCTGAGTCCTGCGGACTATGAGCGCCCATTGACTGATGCATCTGTTTACTTTTATGCTTCAGGAAACCAGGGGGTGTACACAGATAATCTGAGTCAGACCAACACCCTGGATATGAACTCCACTTATGCACTCGGTGACCATCTCTTAAAAACGGGGTTTAACTACTCCTCACACAAACTCGAGATATTTACAGAAGAAGACCCCTGGTTGGGTGGTACAAACTTTATGGATGATACCACCTATACACCCACGGAGATGTCATTTTATATCCAGGATAAAATTGAGTTTGAATATTTCATCCTCAATCTGGGCTTGCGCTACGACCGGATAGATCCCCGGATCGGTATGTGGGAAGACATCACCCGCTTTGCCCTTTGGGATTCAACACTCCAAAATTGGGTTTCAGCCCCTGTCATAGATGCTCCCACAGCCAGCAAGTGGAGCCCCCGAATCGGTGTAGCTCATCCCATTACTGAAAACACGGTTTTTCACTTTTCATATGGACATTTTTTCCAGAGCCCCAACTTTAAATCCATGACTTATAATGCCGTTAAGGATATCTCGGCAGCCCTGCCTTTGGTGGGCAATGCCGGGGTCAAGCCGCAGAAAACAGTGGCCTTTGAAGTGGGCATAAAACAAGCCCTCTCACCAGTCACCAAACTGACAGCCACCGTTTGGTCCAAAGACATTCGAGACCTTCTGTCCACACAGTCCTATCGCATCATTTCAATCCCTGTTGTGGTATATACCAACTCGGATTATGCCAGCGTGAAGGGGCTGGATCTCAGTCTGGATAGAAAAATCAGCGGAAATTTTAGTGCCAACCTGAGCTATACCCTTTCAGTGGCCCGGGGAAATAACTCCACACCCATTGCAGGATATTTTTCTGCTTATGAAAACGAAGAAATCCCACACAAGGAATACTATCTGGATTTCGACCAACGCCACGATCTATCCTGGAATATTTCTTACAACAGTGGCGAAAAGGTAGGTGGTTCTATTCTGGGAATGTGGCCCCTGGCTAATATGAATGCAAATCTACTCATCAATGTAGCCAGTGGCTTACCCTACACGCCCTATATAGATCCCACGATTCAAGTGGATGTGAATTCAGCTCGCAAGCCCTGGATTTACAGCCTGGATCTTCGTTTGAGAAAACAATTTTCAGCAGGAGGTTTGAAGCCGGCCTTCTTTTTAGAAATCATGAACCTTACCAATCATGAAAACGTCTTGGTGGTGAACAGCAGAACAGGTAAACCTTTTGACCAGGGCAGCTCAGGTCTGGTTGGGTCAGGTGATGATGGTAATTTAAATCCAGCCAAGCTGGGTACAGGTCGGTCCATAAAAGCCGGTTTTAGTGTGGGGTGGTAATGTCTAAAAAACTACTTATTCTTTTCGTTCTCGGCCTGGTTGTTAATACCATTCAAGCCCAGGATTGTGCCTCCTGCCACCGTTCAAATGTACCCTCATTCCTCTCAAAACAATCCGGCATCTTTCAAAAAGCCGTGGGTGTTATGGACAAGGGACAGGTTCAGGTCAATACAGGAAATTTCGGTACACTCTCCAGCTTCCATGTCTATTTCACCAATGCCGTGCATTGGCCAGCCTCTGCAGCTTATGAACGCCAGTACTCTTTTGGATTGGGCTTCATGGTGGGCATCAACGAAAATGATGTCATCGAAACGGAAACCCAGAGCCAGTCAAAAATTGTGGATTGGCTGCCGCCAGATGATGCCCGTGGGCAAGAGTTCTCTGGTGAAGTGGTTGCAGAATCTGATGACACGCCCTTTATGGCCAGCAGTGATCTCACACAGAGTTGGCCCGATTTGGGTTGGCCGGGATACTTCAGGGTGGATGTCAACAGTCTCACAGAAACCCAGCTGGATGAACATCCTCCTGCCTTGAGTCTGCCTGATGCTCCCAACCAATTCAGCTCTGATCGCGATCTGTTTGCCACCTATAATGATGCCCAGAACCCACAGGGCAGTCATGGTCTCACCGTGGAGCAAACCGCTCATTCCTACGGACGCCCTTACGCCGAGGATATCGTATTTTGGGATTTGAAAATTTTCAATGATGGTGGCTCAGACCTGGACTCCATCTATATTGGTTTGTACGCCAAGTTCCGACCCGATTTTGACAACCATGACTACTTGAATTTTATCGACAGCGACAATGATGGTATCAAAGATCTGGTCTATGTCTATGATTTAAACAATACCCTGGATGGCGCCTGGACAGACACCGATGATCCACTTGGAATGGTGGGTCTGAAAGTATTTGATACTCCAGGACAACTCGGCATTACTGATTTTCACCATTTCTCTCGAGAAGCCTCACCTGCCACAGACCAGGAAATGTGGGCCCTTATGAGCAGTAAAGAGGACTCCGAGCATCTTGTCGATTCACAATACTATTTCCACGGCAGTAATTCACGGATTGATGATACGGGGCAGGATGCCACAACCATCGAATCCTACTACCCACCCTTTTCAGATGCTGGTGAACCAGCCCGCGTGGGAAATGGCATCAATTATGTGATTTCCTGTGGTCCTTTTGATTTGAAAGCTGATTCAATGACCACCCTTTCTTTTGGTCTCATTATGGGTGATGCTGGCAGTGTCCCAGATAGCCCTGACACCACGGATCTCATGACAAATGTCCGCACTGCCCAGGACATGTATCGACTTTATTTCCAGGGTTCGGGACCTCCTGACCCCCCTGAAGTGCATGCCGTTCCAGGAGATGGTCAGGTTTCCCTCTACTGGGATGCCAGCGCAGAAAGCTCACGAGATGCCTGGACAGGCGATCAGGATTTTGAAGGCTATCGCATCTTTCGCAGTTCCGATGCCGGGCTGACCTGGGGTAGACCCGTCACCGACGCCTATGGCAATGCTGTGGGATATCACCCCATTGCCCAATTTGATTATACCAAAGAAGAAGACCTGGAACGCTATGGCGTAAATGTGGCTGGTCCAGATCCAGCTTTCCCTCAGAACCTGGGTGACAACACCGGTCTGTTTCACACCTTCACCGACTCCAATCTGGTGAATGGTGTTGAGTACTGGTATAGTGTCTCTGCCTATGACAGAGGCAACCAGGATGACCTTTCCAGTCCCACACAATCCTATATGAATGCCCAGGGACAATCCTGGCATGAGAAGCATACGGTTCGCGTCACGCCAGGTAAAATCGCCCTTGATTTAAGCTATGGCGGACTGGCAGCACAGGGTGGCGTCTGTCAGGGGATTGTCACCGTGGAGGTGGAAGACCCAGATGTCCTCAAGGATTTAAATTATAAAATCGTTTTTGATAAAGCCACTATCACCATTGATGGAGAATCTATCTCCGGCATGGCAGCCTCTGTATTGAATGAAGCCAACGGTGACACCTTGGTGAATCAGCAGTTTGTTGTGGATGGCAGTGATGAAAACACCATCTCACTGGATGGATTATTGATCTATTTGGAGGGTCCGGGCACTGGCGTTGAAAGCCTGGGTTGGACCAAAGTGGCCGGTGACACCTGTACCTTTGACTGGCGCATTGAGAGCAAATATCCCAATCTGGTGCCTTCTGGACAAACCGTTGGCAGTGACGTGGAAACCTTCGATGACTGGCGTCTCATTGTGGACTATCAAACAGGTGTGGAGGCAGCCTGGTTTGATGCATTTTCGCTGGATTACAGTGATCAAACCCAGCACTTACCCCTCCGAGCTGAAATAATCACCGATCCCGATAACCCCATTGATGTCACAGATCAACTCATTCTGGCAGAGTTTAGTCATGGCATGCCGGCTGAAGTTCGCCTCATGTTTTACAGTCCCCTTGGTTGGGATTTGGAACCGGGTGGTCTGGGATATTTATCTGGTTCTGGTGGATGGTATGAAAAACATGTGGATATGCTCATCCTGGAAAAAATTGACACCGTTATGTACACAGTAGACGATACCACATTTATAGATGCTGTGAATTTTTCAATAAGCGATACGACGATAATTGATACCATACCCAACTATCTCTACCTCCTGACCAACAACAAACCTGATACCTCTATCAATAAAGATTTTGAGACAAAGATTATTGAGGCTGCGGCCCCTTCTTCGGGAGATGAGTTCTCTATCTTTACCTACAAACCCTTCCGACCAGGAATAACCTATCATTTTAATCCTCTGAATGAGAAAGTTGCCAGCAGCGAGCCAGAGAATCCTCTTAGAGATGTCTATGTGGTGCCAGATCCTTATATTGTAACCAATGCCTGGGAAACCAATGAGTTTGGCAAAAAACTCATGTTTACCAACCTGCCATCAAACTGTACGATCAAGATATATACCCTCGTTGGAGAGCTTGTGGATACTGTAGAGCACGGGGGTGACAGTCAAACTAGCTCAGGCTATGCTTTCTGGAATATGCGCACCCGTAATGATCAATTTATTGCACCTGGTGTGTATCTCTACCATGCTGAAACACCAGATGGTCATGAGACGGTGGGAAGGTTTTTGGTGATCAAATGAGACGCCTACTCCTGCTTCTTTTCCTGACAACACTTGTTTATGCCGAGTTTGACAAAGTGGCCACGACGGCTGCCCCTTTCTTGAAACTGGGTGTGGGTGGACGCGCTGCAGCCATGGGGGGTGGTTTTGTAGCTCTCGCAGATGATGGTAGCTCGCTCTTCTGGAATCCCGCTGGTATGCTGGGGGTTCAGGGTATGACGGCCATGGCCAGTCACAATGATTGGCTTCTGGATATTTCCCATGATTACCTCAGTGTAACCCTGCTCACGGATATCAATGGGCGTTTTGGATTCTCCGTTTCCGCTCTCACCATGGGTGATCAACCTGTTCGAACAATGGCCGCACCCGATGGCAATGGGTTGAGCTATAATGTTATGGATTTGGCGGTGAGCGTGGCTTATGCCCGCCAGGTTACCGATCGACTTTCCATGGGTATGACCGGAAAATTTATCCAACTGAACGCTTACAACGAAACAGCTTCAACCCTGGCATTGGATGTAGGTTCTATTTTGCGCACAGACTTCTATGGTCTCAAGCTTGGGATGGCTCTAACCAACTTCGGTGGAGATTTTCAGTTTAGCGGTCGTGATTTGATTCTGAAAGCAGACCTAGATGATAAGATCAATGGGAATTATAGTTCTGATGTAGATCTCAGAACGGAGCCCTGGCCTCTACCCCTCATGATCCGGATTGGTGTGAGCATGGATATCATGGGTCCTGGAGAAGCGTTCTTGCCTAGCCAGAATAGCCGCATGACCCTGGCTCTGGATGTTGACCACCCCAATGATGGTCCGGAGCATCTCAATTTTGGTGTGGAATACGCCGTCAAAGAAAAGGTCTATTTCCGGGCGGGATATCGTCACAACTATGAACAGGAGATGTTCACCATGGGTACCGGCGTTCAGCTTGATTTGAGATCCCACGGCAGAATTAAAATTGACTATGCTGTCAAGCCCATGGACGTTTTTGGCAACACCTCCATCCTCTCTGTAGAATTTTCTAAATAACCTAAGGTCCAATCCAGAGAAGTCATCGCGAGCATAGCGAAGCGATCTCAATATTTTGATTACCCAAGAATTCGGAGATTGCCACGACCTTCACTTCGCTCAAGTCTCGCAATTACTGAGGGGGTGTGTCACCCTGATCCGGCGGCTGAGCTTGTCGAAGCCAGAGGGTACTCACCAAGTTGTGGACATTTCGATAAGCTCAATGTCCCAATAATCCACTGCCATTGTCTTGCTGATGTGGAATGCTGAGTTTATCGAAGTGCACTCAAAGCAGACACACTATAATTAAAGGTTCGTTGTAAAAGGAATAGTAGAGCGGCTTACTTTATTCCACGGTAAATAGCAGTAATCCCAAATGTCAGATCGCGGTAATCTACATGATGAAAACCCTCGTTGGTAAGCAGGCCCTTGAAATCACTCCGATCTGGAAAATGTCTCACAGACTCAGGCAAATAGGTATAGGCAGACTTGTTGGACATCATCCCCGCCAGCTTGGGCAGGATATGATCAAAGTAAAAGCGGTAGAGCCGGCCAAAAAACCAGCCCTGGGGTTCTGAAAACTCAAGAATAGAAAGTCGTCCACCTGGTTTTAGGACACGGTAAAATTCGCTGAGAGCAGCAGAAATCGTCCCCACATTACGGATTCCATAACTGATACTGAGCGCGTCAAAGGTGTTATCCTGGAAAGGCAGGTTTTCAGCATCACCTTGAACTACTTCGAACTTCTCAGCCAGACCACGTCTATCAATTTTCTGCTTGGCCAACTCCAGCATATTGAAAGAGAAGTCCAACCCCATCACCTCGATGTCGGCAGTCTTCAAGGCAGCAAAACCCTGGTCTCCCGTGCCGCAGGCTACATCCAGAAGGATATGTCCATCTTCTAACTCAAGGGCCTTGACGGACTGTTTTCGCCAATACAGATCGATACCCAGACTCAGGAAGTGATTTAAAAAATCATAGCGACCGGCAATCCCATCAAACATGGACTGCACCTGAGTTTTTTTCTCATCACCACTATGTAGAAATTCTGAATCGGACATGTCGACCTTTCTTTGGTTCCTTGCCCACAATCTTTATGGTCAAGCCAGTGTTTCCAAGCAAATAAGAAGGGGTTTACCTCTCCAGTCATTGCGAGCGAGCCCTTCGACTTCGCTCAGGACAAGTTTCACGAGCGTGGCAATCTCCGAATCCTTGGGAAATGGATGGATCGAGATCGCCGCGCTACGCCCGCCTTCCTGCAAGTACGCAGTACGGCGGACAGGCTCGCGAAAACGGGTAGGGAGAATTTTTCCAGGTATCTACTTTCTGTCTCCTTTTATACGAGTTTTCCCCGTCTAAATTTGATGGCCCTGAAATATGAATTTCTGGCAAAGAGGAGGTTCAAAATGAAACATATCATCATGACCTTAATCATGTTTAGTCTTGTCCTGGCAGGTAATCCTACAGGCAAAAACATTACCTATAAAATCGATGGCGATAAATACGAGGGCTATTACATAAGCCCGTCTCCTGAGGCGCCACTTGTCCTTATTGTCCATGACTGGGATGGTCTCACAGAATATGAAGTCAAACGTGCCGGGATGCTGGCTGATCTTGGGTATGCTGTTTTTGCAGCTGACCTCTATGGTAAAGGTATCCGCCCCACTGAATTCAAGGACAAACACGCCAGAGCCACAGAGCTTTACCAGGACAGAGCTAAAATGCGCACCAGGTTAAGAGGTGCCTTGAAAGCAGCTAAAAAACAAAAAGCCAATGTGGATAATGCCGTGGCTATTGGATATTGCTTTGGTGGTACTGCCATTCTGGAGTATGCACGTGCCGGAGCAACCCTGAAGGGTTTCGTCACCTTCCACGGTGGACTGGACACCCCGGAGGGTGAAGACTACTCACAGACCAAAGGCGAAATCCTGGTTTTCCACGGATCTGCCGATGCTTCTGTGAGCATGGAAGATTTTGCTCATCTCGCCGTTGAACTTGAAACCCATAAAGTGCCCCATGAAATGATTGCTTATAGCGGTGCGCCTCACGCCTTCACTGTTTTTGGCTCAGACCGTTATCGCGCTGACGCAGACAAAAAATCATGGAACAGATTTACCCAATTCCTCACAGAGATTTTAGACTAAGGATTTACTCATCAATAATTTGAATATCAAACAGTCGCAGTTTAATGCTGCCATGGAACGGTATCGCTCCAACAAGATTTACACCTCCTTCGGCAAGCTAGTTGCGACCCTGAATGTGTCACTACAAGCCGCACTTCTGTATTTTATTTGGGATGTCCAGTTGGGTTTGATCGTTCATTTCCTGGCCTTTATTATTGCTTATGTTTTAACGGATTTTCTCAATGGTGTGGTGCACATGATCATGGATCACAAGGAAGACTACGACTCGTTCTATGGTCCCCTGGTAGCCAACTTTCACCTCCACCACCAGACCCCCAAATACACGAGGCGACCTCTGCCCGTGATCTACTTCAATGAGACCGGCACAAAAATCTGGTTGGTACCATTTCTGGTATTGGTGCTCTTTTTTGTCGTGAATGCCAGCCTCAGTCCTTTTGTTCTTTACCTGCTGGTATATATCGGAATCCTCTCTTCAGTGGCTGAAGTCTCCCACTATCTATGTCATACCTCCAAGTCAAAAACAGCTCGTTTCCTGGTTCGTATGGGACTTCTGCTTTCCATGAAGCACCATGCCCCACACCATGCGGCAGATAACCTGAACTATGCCTTTTTGAATGGCATGAGCGATCCTCTGATCAACCTTATTGCCAGAACCTTTTTCAAGGGTTATAAAAAAACAACTGACTTACACTTCGCCCACTATGCCAGCGGGGCTGGAGCAAATCAGCGTTAGGTTTTATGGCAAAACCCAAGAGCACATGGAAAATGCAGAGCTGGGGGCTTTATACGGCCTGGGATCGACAGGCGAAAACGCTTCCAGAAATCCAGGATTTCACTGAAGAGATACCGGCCATTCCAGGTGTTGAATTTGGATACATCCTTCAGATCAAAAAGGCCCGGGGGAAACAGATTCATTTCACCATTGAGCATCCACCTTTTCCCGACGAAAATGGTCAAGCCGCGCCATCGTTTACAGGTGACATCTATGTTCGAAGTAATGATTGGTACTTTTTCCTGGGCGATACCGTCTGGGAGCCAATAGCAGATAAATGTGGCCCCTGGCGTCTCATCATTGAGCTTGAAACTGAGATCATATCAGATAAGACCTTTATAATCAAAAAAGTGGAAGATGATCTGATAAAAAAGCATTAGACATCTCAACCTTTGATTTTTAGACGGACCAGGGTTATCTGTTTCTTGGTCCTTGTTCAACTGGCGTGTATAGCACCTGGTCTTTTATTAAATCTATGATTAATCACTCGAGATAGTTAAATTTATAGTAAATTGGGAGGACGTATTAAGAATTTTGCCCCCAACATTATTGACTTCCACTCCACCAAAACTCGATTGCGAAACCTGTTTAGGAATCGTCTGCCCCTGATTGGTCTTTGCTCATTAATCGTGTTGATATGGCCTTGTGAATTATTTTCTCAGGATCTCGACGCGCTTCTTGACCTTGATATGACAGAGCTTATGGAGGTTCAGGTTCTCTCAGCATCCAAGATCTTCCAGAAAATAAAGTATGTTCCTGCCACAGTCAGGGTGGTAACTCATGGACAAATAAAGGAGCGCGGCTATTTTACGCTGGATGAAGCTTTATCAGACCTACCTGGATTTCAATTTCGAAACCCCCAAAGCCTCAACAGTTATGTATTTCTAAGAGCAGTACCCAGTCAGAACAATTTGTTGTTGATCTTTATCGACGGTATTCAGATCAATGAGCTCAATTCAGGAGGTTTTTACGGGGGCGGCCAATATAATCTTTCAAATGTTGAGCGTATTGAAGTTGTATATGGACCAGCTTCCATTCTATATGGAACCAACGCAATTTCAGGTATTGTAGATATCATCACCAAAAAACCGGATAAAGGGGATCGGATCGAAGGAAATGTCCTGCTTGGATCCTTTAACACCTGGCAAGGCGATCTCTCTTATAGTTATTCCCACCCGTCTGAGCCCTTCGGTATTCGGATTTCAACCATGGCAAAATCTTCTGACAAAGCAGATCTGGCAGGTGAGGCTGGAGACAAGAATTGGACAGATGAGTTAGAGAATGTCGAAAATGATTATGCACTGGATATTGGTGTAGACTACAAGGAAATTCAATTCGGAATCAATTATCAAAACAAACAGACAACAATGAGCACTTTTTATCCTTCTGTTGGTACATCCTATCTTGATCATGGCACATATTGGAATGTTAGATTTCTAAACACTTACCTGAAACATCGTTATTCCCTGAATGGAAAAAGTGATGTGCTAAACAAGGTATATTTCCGAGATGCCACCGTTATAAATAACTCAATTATTACAGTCCTTGATACGGCACAAATTGGAGTCCACAGGCCAAATCATCTCCTCGGTTATGAGGGAATGTACACTTACATCCATAGGGGTCTTCAGCTAAACAGTGGCTTAATTGTCGAACAGGAACAACTGGCAGGAGGTTTTTCAAGAAGCTATAGTAATTCGGGCTCAATAAAACCACCCATACCACCGGCACCTGATATGGTCGAGAACAGCCTGGCATGTTTATATGTGCAAGCTCAATACGCCTTTCTGCCATCATTATCTCTAAGCTCAGGTGTTCGCTTTGACAAAAGCTCATACTATGGCAAAGTCTTGACACCAAGAATTGCCTTGATCTATTCCAAAGAAAAAATCACAATGAAAACCATTTATGCAGAAGGCTTCAGGGCGCCAAAACCATGGGATTTCTATGATGGTCTGGGAAACAATGATCTGGACCCTGAAAAGATAAAATCTTTTGAAATAAACACTAATTATTACAACAATAAGGGGCTTCGCGCAGATCTATCCGTTTACCGCAATACCTTATTTAACGTATTTACTCAAAAATTTATTGGTGAGGACTGGCAGTGGATTAACCAGGGATATTTGCGTACAATTGGTAGCGAATTTACTACGGAGTACAGGACTGCAAACTACCAGGCTTACCTGAATTTTACCTACAATGATTCTTATGATGAGCACGGGAATAAGATTGCTGAAATAGCGGATCAAAGTGCAAATGCGGGCTTAAGCTATCAGGTTTCTAATCACTTTAAATTCAATCTTCGGGCAAACTATATCGGTAGAAAAAAGAACCCGAGTTTGATAAGCGCTACTGGAAGCCACTATATTGATAGTGCTTCGATTTTTCATGGTTCAATCACCTACGAAGACTTTTATGGAATGACTCTTCAGGCTACAGTAAAAAACCTATTCGACACGGAATATTATCATAGTTCAAATCGATCAGTGGAGCGCTATCGTCAAGCACAACGCACCTTCCTGTTTAATATTGGATATCATTTCTAAACAGGGTGGATCAGAATGAATAAACTCCTCACTGTATGCGCGATGATATTTCTCTATGTCTCTAGCGTTACCTTGAATGCCCAGTCAAATCGAGAATCACCACTAAAAGCAGTATTTATTTATAATTTCACCAAATTCGTCAGCTGGAATGAAACGGAATCATCTGATGAATTTCTCATTGGCGTCCTCGGTGAAACAGATGTCTCGGACTATCTCCAGGATATCTCAAAGAAGAAGGATGTCATGGGCAAAAGAATTGTCATTTACCATTTTGAGAAACCTGAGGACGTGACACCCTGCAATATCCTGTTTTTCTCAGAAGAGCAGATGGTCAAGACGCCTCAACTTCTTCACACGCTTAACCTGAATAATACACTCACGGTGGGTGAAATCAGGGATTTCGCTACCATGGGTGGCGCTATCAACTTCGTGATAATTTCGGATCGTATTAGATTTGAGGTCAACCAAGCAGCCCTGGATCGAGCTGGCTTGACCACCAGTTCAGAGTTACTGAAGCTAGCCATAAACGCAGATGAACCAGTTGATTGAAATGTTAACGCAATTCCGAAATCTGACACTTCGAACGAAGCTCATCCTGATCCAGTTGCTTACGTCAGGCTTATTACTTTTAATATTCGTAGGTTATTATGTCATTGATGAAAATCAGGAGTATCGGGTAAATGCAGTCCATCAGCTGACAACCTCTTCCCAAATCCTTGCCTCAAATTCTGTATCGGCATTGTATTTCCTTGATATGGGAACTGCCAATGAGGTTTTATCCTCCCTCAGCACCCAATCAAGTATCACCAATGCCTGGATCCATGATTCGGAAGGAGCTTTTTTCGCTTCCTACGGTCGAGCTGAGAACCAGGATATCTCCCCTCCGATAGACTTAATGACCGGCATGCATTTCAGTGGTAATTATATCACATATTCCCGCGAGATCATTCATGATGAGGAAGTGCTGGGGACGCTTACACTGCGTTTTGATGCATCGGACCGCTGGAAGCATCTAAGTACAAAGTTATTCGTGGCAAGTCTCATATTAATTATCGGATTGGTGCTTGCTTATTTCTTATCTATTAGCACCCAGAAATCGATTTCACGTCCTATCTTTAAATTATCACAGATCATCCAGAGAGTATCTGAATCAAGAGAATTTACAATCCGCGTCGATGAAAAGCGTACTGATGAGATCGGGGTACTTTACAAGGGTTTTAATGAAATGATGAAGAGGATAGAGGACTACGATAGAGAACGGGATGTAGCTGAACATGCTCTTGCTAAGTCAAAAAATTATGTTCAGAATTTATTTGACAGTTCTCTCGACATGATTGTATCAGTGGATCAACAACGTCATATTGTCCAATTCAATACAGCAGCGCTGAAAACCTTTGGATATCAACCAGATGAAATCATAGGCAAACCAGTTGAAATGTTATATGCAGATCTGGAAGCGTCCAAGATGATTGGAGACCAGATTTCAGAGACAGGGATGTTCGTTGGAGAGATATCGAATGTCCGCAAAAATGGGGAAGTATTTCCCAGTCTTATTTCTGCCGCCATCCTGCTCGATGAGCAAGGGGAAATAATTGGAACGGTAGGTAATTCGAGGGATATTACCAAGCATAAACAGGCTGAAAGTGAGCTAGCAGTTTACCGCAACCACCTCGAGGAATTAGTTAAAGAGCGCACCAATGAATTAGAAATGGCCAGGGCATCCCTGGCGAAAGCACAGGGAATAGCACATCTTGGAAGTTGGGATTGGAATATTGTTGATAATACGCTGCGCTGTTCAAAAGAAATGCATACTATTTTTGGCACGGACACTGAACACACTATCAATAATTTTGAAGCTTTCATGAGCTCAATACATCCAGATGATCAAGTTGCGGTCCAGGAATCAATCAATAAAGCAATTAGTACAAACATCCCATGCAGTACCGACCATCGTATAGTACGTCCTGATGGATCTGAAAGAACAGTCCACGAACAGGGTGAGGTCTTGTATGATGAACATGGCAAACCTGTAAGCTTACTCGGCACTGTTTCAGATATAACCGAAAGAAATCAGATTGCAGAAGAGCTAAAAAAAGCGAAAGAGGTTGCAGAAGCTGCAAATCAGCATCTTCTGGAGCTGGACAAGCTAAAAAGCATGTTTATAGCCTCAATGTCACATGAGCTCCGAACGCCATTGAACTCGATTATTGGATTTACAGGAATGATGTTGCAGGGCATATCCGGTAAAATAAACAAGTTGCAGGCTGAAAATCTACAACGTGTTTATCAGTCCGGCAAACATTTGCTCAGTCTGATTTCTGACATTATTGATATTTCAAAAATCGAGGCAGGGCGAATTGATGTATATCCACAAAAGTTCTCCCTCGAGGATCTCATCAACGAAGCGGTGGCAACTATTCTACCAGAGGCCAAGAAAAAAGATATTCCTGTGACAATCGCGGCATCGGTATGGCCGGAAATTGAATCAGATAAAAAACGATTATTACAGTGCGTTTTGAACCTTCTGAGCAACGCAGTAAAATACTCTGAGCAGGGTAGGATTGAGGTAAATATAAATGAGTATAAAGAACGTGTGGAAATCTCCGTTCGTGATACTGGCATCGGAATCTCGGAATCAGACCTCCCCATTCTTTTTGAAGCTTTTGAAAGGCTTGAATCCCACTTGCGCATCATAAGTGGAGGGACAGGACTCGGCCTCTATCTTACCAAAAAGATCATTCAAGAATTGCTTAAAGGAGACATTTCAGTGAAAAGTCCTTTTGGAGAAGGGAGCACGTTTACGCTTTCTGTGCCCCGAGTTTATAGTCAGAATTTTCAGGGTTGAGGAGTATATATCATGAGTAAAACCATACTGGTTATCGAAGATAATGAAGACAACATGGCACTGATTACACAGTTGCTAGAGTCTGCTGGCTATACTGTGGAAAAAGCGGTAACGGGTATGGAGGGATTCGAGAAAACATTGGAGTTACGGCCAGATATTATCCTCCTTGATATTCAGCTTCCAGATATCGAGGGCACTGAGGTATTGCAGAAGATACGGAGCCATAAAGAGATTGAAAACATTGCCATTGTTGCAGTGACTTCCTATGCCATGACCGGGGATCGCGAAAAATTACTGGCAGCAGGATGTACTGGATATATCGAAAAACCCATTGATCCATTCAGGATCTTAGAAGAACTTGAACTAATCTTGAGGAGCAAAAATGAAAATTCTTATAGTTGAAGATGTAGAAGATTCCCGCGTCTACCTTCGACAAGCTCTTGAATCAGAAAAATATACGGTTATTGAAGCCATTAATGGTATGGAAGCACTGGAAGCAGCCCATCAAGATCCACCAGATATGATTATTTCAGATATCATGATGCCAGAAATGGATGGATTTGAGCTCTGCCTGCAAGTAAAAAGTGATGAAGCGCTGAAGAGTATCCCCTTCATTTTCTATACGGCAACCTATCTGGATATCGAGGATGAGGAGCTGGGTAAACTCCTTGGAGCGGATCAATACTTTATAAAACCCATGGATCCGCAAGAGCTTTTATCCGCCATCAGTCAAGTCTTTGAGGGCTTGAAATCAGGTGATCAAGGTAGAACGCATAAGTTTTCAACCGGGGAGCATCAATTACTGGCGAGATATTTAAAGACGCTAAACAACAAGATAACCAAAAGAAACCGGGAACTTATTGAGAAGCAGGAGGCACTGGAACGCGTTTCCAAAGAATATATTGAATTATATGATAATGCCCCCGATATGTATGTTTCGGTTTCAGTGGCGGATTCCAAAATCTTACAGTGCAATAAAACACTATTAAGTAAAACAGGCTATTCCAGAGCCGAGCTTATCGGAACTTCTGTTTTCAAGCTGTATCATGATGATTGTATGCATAGTGAGAGAGAATCATTTCAAAAATTTGTTGAAACAGGCATTGTGCGAGATCAAGAATTAATTTTAAAAAGAAAAGACGGTAGCAAGCTTGATGTAAGTCTTAATGTCAATTCGACAAGAGATAAAAAAGGTAATATAGTGAATTCAATATCTTCCTGGAGAGATATTTCAAACCGTAAACTTGCCGAGAGTTCACTAAAGGAAAGTGAAAAACAGATAAAGACCATCCTGAGCCATATACCCTCAGTGGTCTGGAGGTCCGACTCATAGGGAAAAACAACCTTCATATCGTCTAATGTTAAGAATATTTATGGTTTTACAGAGGAGGAGATCTTAGCAGGCGGATCAGAACTATGGTTTGACAGGATTCATCCTGAAGATCTCGATAATCTCCTGATCCAATATCGGCGGTTGTTCACGGATGCTACTCCGATGGAGACTGAATACCGTATCAAGCATAAGAATGGCAGATGGATATGGCTGCATGATCAAGCCAATTTGATTAGCGAAAAAGATGGGATCACCCATGCCTATGGAGTGTTCACAGATATCACCTCGCGCAAACAGATGGAGCAGGAGCTAAGATATAGCGAGGAAAAATACCGTTTGATCGTTGAAAATGCCCATGATGGGGTTGAAATTACCCAGGGCGATAAAATCATCTTCACCAACACACACTTTGCTGAAATGTTGGGGTATACTGTTGATGAGCTAAGAAACACATCGTTTATGCAAATCTTCACAGAAAAGAGTAAGCAGGATCTCTATAGTCGTCAGAAAAAACGAGAAGCCGACAATATGAGCACTGGCAGTTATGAAACCACCTTTCTCAAAAAAGATGGTATGATCATCGATGTGGATATCAAATATGAAATCATGAATTTTAAAGGAAAACCTGCGACTTTTGCCAGTATCAGCAATATAACTCAACGTAAGAGTGCAGAAAAAGCGCGTGAGCGAGCCTTAATTGAGGCTCAGGGTGCCAATAAAGTCAAAGATCAATTTATCGCCAATATATCGCATGAGATCCGTACACCACTTAACAGCCTGCTTGGATTCACTGATTTAGTGAAACAACGGTATCTTGAGATCATTCCCGAAAAAGATCAAAAGGTTTTTAAATACATCACAGATGCAGGTAATCGATTAATGCAGACTATTGACTCCATGTTGAACATTTCTCAGATAACAGCAGGTGTCATAAAAGCCCATAAGCAAGAGCTAGATCTGAGTTCGACTGTTGCACAGGCCGTTGCAAAATTCAAGCAACAAGCAGAAAGCAAAGCTCTAGTTCTTCGTGCGGTGATCCCAAAACAGCCGACCCTGATTTACGCTGATGAATTTTGTATTCATGAAGCGATTTCTCATTTGATAAGAAACGCAATAAAGTATACAAAAGAAGGTACCATTGAATTGATGTTCGGACATAAAGAGGATCGGACAACTCTATCCATCATTGATACTGGAATCGGAATTTCAGAGGAGTATCAAAAGAGACTTTTTGATCCTTATACACAAGAAAGCGAAGGTTTTACAAAGAAATACCAGGGGCTTGGCTTGGGATTGGCACTCACAAAACATTACCTTGACCTGAATAATATTGACCTTGAATTTGAGAGTAAACAAGATAAGGGTACCACTTTCATACTCATCTTCCCAAAAATTTAGAGGAATAAACATGTCTGAGAATAAGCCTATGGTATTGATTGTGGAGGATGAAATATTATCACAGACTTATTATTCCCACATTCTTCAAGATCACTTTGAGGTGCATATGGTTTCCAACGTAGCCGATGCAAAACAAGCCCTTAAAGAGCACGAATTCACAGTAGCAATAATAGATATTTCATTACCTGGAGAAGACAATGGTTTGGATTTGATAAAGCATCTGGTTAAAAATATTCCAGAAAAACCATACCCCATTACCATATCAGCACATGCCTTTCAGAATGTTCGGGAAGAAGCTCTTGAGGCTGGAGCCGTAGAATTCTTTTCCAAGCCTGTATTGAGCGGAATTCTTCTGGACGTAGTAAAAAAGTATGCAAGTAAAGCGGATGCAAATTAGCTCATAAACAAAGCCGATCAAACCAACATAATCGTTGTATGACATGGTTGTGGTGGATTGATCACACCTAAAAATATCATAAAAAACGTAAAAGCTTAGATATAGCTAATCCCTTTGATGCGAGAAGCAGGGGATTATTTTTTAGGCCAAAGCATAAGTTTTTACAGATGGAAGGGACCTGCCGGAATGAATCTGGTAAACAAAGAATATCATAAACGAGCCAGAGTATTACTGGAGAACTGGCAGGACAGAGGGGTCTTCTCCACAAGTTTTGAAACCCCCCTGGATGAAACCCTGGCCAGCAAGATAGAGTTAAGCCTTCTTACGGCAGATGCCTCCATATCTGAAATTAATAAACTGTGTCGTGTGGCTCGTGAATACACAGCAGGGGGCGTCTGTGTAAACCCGGGCCATGTGGAGCGCTGTGTTCAGTTTTTGGGAGACGATATCCCTGTGGGAACAGTGATTGGTTTTCCTCTTGGGGCAAATCACACCCAGATTAAGGTGGCAGAGGCTGAGTTGGCTGTCAGTCATGGTGCTAAAAGCTTTAGCATGGTCATTAATGTCGGTTTACTCAAGACGTCAAACTTTCAGGAGGTCTTTGAAGAACTCCGAGCCGTGCGCTATGCCTGTCCCGAAGCTGACCTCGCCATCATTCTGGAAACAGCCCTGTTAGAGCCATTACAAATCATTATTGCCTGCATGTTGAGTCGTGAAGCCGGTGCAGATGATGTGATGACCTCCACGGGTTTCTCCAGCGCAGGAGCAACACCAGAAAATGTATCGCTCATGCGGTCTGTGTTGGGTGAGGATCTCGGTGTGATAGCCTCCGGCGGGATCAGTGATCGCGAAAGTATCCTCAATTTACTTAAAGCAGGTGCAGTAGGACTGAGTCTGGACTTTACAGCGACAAATGAATCTGTGTATGGACTCACCAATAAACCTGACCAGCCAGTCGATGGGTGAACTCAAACGAATTTGCGTTTTTTGTGGATCTAGCCCAGGATCCCATGGGGACTATCTCAAAGCTGCCCGAGATCTGGGGGAAGTGCTGGTAGAACGCGAAATTGGATTGGTTTACGGTGGCGCCAACGTGGGTACCATGGGTAAGATTGCCAGTACGGTTCTCTCCAGGGGTGGTGAAGTTATTGGTGTTATCCCAGAGAGTTTGGTCAAAAAGGAAGTTGCCTATAAAGAGTTGCCGGACCTGCGGGTGGTTCAAACCATGCATGAGCGCAAGTTCTTGATGAACGAATTGTCAGATGGCTTTATCTCCTTACCAGGAGGGCTGGGAACCCTTGAAGAGTTTTTCGAGGCGCTTGCCTGGGGTCAATTGGGGATTCACAAAAAACCATCTGGGGTTTTAAATGTCCGAAACTTTTACGGGAAGATGTTGGCATTTCTAGATCATGCAGTTGCAGAAAAATTTATGCAGCGTGAGCATCGCGATATGTTGCTGGTGCATAAGGAACCTTCAGGTCTTATAAATCTATTTGAGGCTTATGAGCCACCTGATGTAGACAAGGCTGACTGGATAAAGAAACGACACGGTGAGATGTCCAATTGATAAATGAGCGGGGAAGCGGTATGACACAGCATTTCGGATTTATTTTTATTAAATCACTGTTTGTTCCAGTAGGGGAGGCTTTTGAAAGCTCCATGGCGGATTACGCCAGAGCCCTACAGCAGGCAGGTGGTGAAGAGTGGACCCCAGAAACTTTGGATGATTCCAGGCCCCTCGTTTATTTCATGGCTACCGGTGGTACAGAACAGGTGCTTTTGGATATCCGAGCGAAACGTAGCGCCACCGTCACAGATGAACCTGTCCTGGTAGTGGCTCATCCTACCCACAACTCATTACCAGCGTCCCTGGAGGTTTTGGCTCGTCTCCAACAAGACGGCGCCCAGGGTCAGATTTTATATCTAAATAGTCCAAAAGATGAGCAAGGGCTTCAGAAAATTGAAGAGGTGCTCGGTAATTTTCGCGTCGCTTCAGAGTTAAAACAAGCACGCATCGGATTGTTGGGTGCACCCTCTGACTGGTTGGTGGCCAGCAGTCCAGATCATGATATCATCAAGGAGACCTGGGGTCCTGATATTGTTCCCGTATCCCTGGATGAGGTCAACGAGATGATTCAGGAGGTGTCAGAAGATGCCATTCCTGCTATCCGGGAACCTTTGACAGGAGGTGCTACTGAGATCCGAGAACCCTCACTTGCTGATATGGATGATGCCGTGCGCGTCTATCTTGCCCTGAAGCAAGTCATCGAAAAGTATAAGCTCGACGCGCTGACCCTGCGTTGTTTCGACCTGGTCTTAAACCTCAAAACAACGGGCTGCTTTAGTTTGTCACAGTTGACAGACGAAGGATTTATTTCTGGATGTGAGGGAGATCTGGTGAGTACTGTGGGTTTGTTGTGGGTCAAAATGCTCACAGGAGAGACACCCTGGATGGCCAATTCAGCACAGTTGGACGCAGACAATAACCAGCTCTGGCTGGCACATTGCACGGTACCAAGGGGGATCGTCCAGGACTATGGATTACGTTCACATTTTGAATCTGATCTGGGTGTTGGTATACAGGGCACCCTGGCCAATGGACCTGTAACCCTGCTACGTATCGGTGGGAAAAAAATGGAACAGCTCTGGCTGGCGGAAGGTGACATTATTCAATCTGGAAAGGCTGAAGATCTGTGTCGTACCCAGGCTGAGATCAAACTGAGCCAGGGTCAAATCAGCGAATTGCTGGAAAACCCCCTGGGCAATCATCTCATTATGGTCCAGGGACATCATCTCAAACGCCTCAAGGGCTGGTGGAAACAATTGGTTGCCTGAGGGCATTGCTGCATGTAAAATCATTACTTCGGGGGTGAGGAGATTTTATGGATAACACCATTACGCTTCCACTATGGGGTTTTATTATCCTGGTGCTTTTTGCCGGCGTCATGGTGCTGGACCGCCTGCTCATGCCCAGCTTACGTTGGTATCTACGGCGACGCGTTAAAAAGGTCATGGATGAATTCAGCTCCCGACTCCATATTGCTATCCGACCCTTTCAACTTACCCGCAGACAGGGACTCATCGACCAACTTGTCTTTGATGATCAAGTTATAGAGGCGGTTAAGACCTATGCTGCCGAGAACGACATGCCCAAGACAGTCGCCCAGGAAAAGGTCAAAAACTACGCTCACGAAATTGTCCCGTCTTTCAATGCCTATATTTATTTCCGTTTTGGATACTGGCTGGCCAGAAACATTGCCCGTCTCATATACCGTGTGCGTGTAGGTTTTTACGATGATGAGGAGCTAAAGAATATTCCCGAAGACGCTTCTGTGGTCTTCGTCATGAACCATCGCAGCAATATGGATTATGTCCTTGTATCTTTTCTGGTCGCCGAAAAAACTGCTTTGTCATATGCCATTGGAGAGTGGGCACGAATCTGGCCCCTGCAGACCTTATTGAAATCCATGGGTGGCTTTTTTGTGAGAAGAAATTCCCAGAATCCCCTCTATCGAAAAGTTCTGGAACGCTATGTTTACCTCTCTACCAGAGCGGGAGTATGTCAGGCAGTTTTCCCTGAAGGGGGCTTAACCAAATCGGGAGCGCTGTTGGAGCCCAAATTAGGGTTCATGGATTACATGCTCAGGGAATACCACCCCGAGTTTGACAAGGATGTTGTCTTTGTACCCGTGGGTATCAATTACGACCGTGTCGTAGAAGATCGCACCCTCATCAGAAAATTGGATCCCAATGCGCAGCGTCGCAACCGATGGTATGTCATAAAAACCACCCTGGCCTTTGCCACCAAGATGTTTCTTCTTTCCAGAAAATTGCGTTGGCGTCGTTTTGGTTATGCCAGTGTCAATTTTGGTCACCCCGTTTCTGTCAAACAATACTGTGAAACCAACCAGGTCAAGTTTGACGAAGTGGATTCAACACATCGTTTTAAACAGGTCAAAAAATTAGCCGATACCCTCATGGAACATATCGCTGATGTGATTCCTGTCTTGCCCATGGCTCTGCTTTCAGAGGTGCTCCTGGAAAATAAAAATATCTGGAAAAGCGAGCTGGATCTCAAATCTCAGGCTGTTCTAAAAATCAACACGCTCAAGGAGAAGGGGGCTCCCATCAATATTTCATCAAATGCCTGTGAGGGCGTGTTGACCAATGCTTTGAATATGCTCATCGGCCGACGACTGGTTGATGTTGAGGAAAATCTGATCCGGGTCAAAGAAAAAGCGATTGTTTTATTAGAATATTATGCCAACTCAATAAAGCAGTGGAGGTAGGCAAGAAGCATGTTTTCATCATAGCACCCGACTTAAGAGGCTGTGTGAGAATAGAGCTGCAAGCATTTATTTTCCTGTATTTTGCGGCATATTTCACATATTTATCCAAAAGGTTGACTTTTTCTTGTTAAGATCACTGGGAAACAGCTCTCTCAAGCC
>Ga0307992_1000297_pt1 | contig 31996 bp, 24 predicted proteins | sample EllFjometagen133_FD_203162 | JGI IMG/M metagenome (GOLD analysis project Ga0307992, IMG submission 203162) | Marine microbial communities from Ellis Fjord, Antarctic Ocean - #133 | ecosystem: Environmental > Aquatic > Marine > Unclassified | place: Southern Ocean | collected 2014-10-08
GGATTAGGCATGGACGGAAAAACGCCCATGGAAAGATTAAATGAACTAGCAAGTGTAAACTTGACACTGCAATGCCACAATTCTTGACAAAAACCTATATTTTTGGTATTTTTAGTAACTAATCAATTGATCTTTACAAAATACTAACCTTTTTAATATATGGAGAAGAAATATGCCAAATTACATTCATAAAGTTCCTAAGGATGATTTTGGCAATATTGCTGAAATTATTACTGTCTATGGGACAAAATTGTATCACTTTATTATCAATCCAAAAACTGGAAATCCTAAAAAAAAAGAAAAGGGTGGCGCAAAGCTTCCAAAAAAATTATACACTCAGGTTTGGGCAATTGTTAATAAAGATAAGATAAAAAAGAAGGAAAAAATGTCTCCAATAGAAAATGCTTTATTGATAAATGAATTAATAAAAGAGATCAAGAAAAAATCTCCTAAAAAATCTTGGCAAAAATGTGCAAACATTATATTTCGGAAAGAAGCTAAGAATAATTACAAATATAGAGACGTGCTTCCTATTCAACCACACTTCCACCACGAAAGAGAAGTATGGTGGTATGATACGTTAAAAAAAGCTGGAATTACCGTCCTTGAAAATGGATGGTGGCTAGTAAGACGTTGGAAGAAGAAAAATGGAAAAGATCTAGAAGTAACTTTTCAATTTGTGCCTGACATAGATACCTTAATAAGAATGTGCGGGCATATAATAAGAAAATACCGTATTACCCAAGATGAAAATCTGTCTGAACTTGATATAAATTCTTCAATCAATGGCACAATCGAGGAAGTAAAGAATTTCTTAACCAGTTGGAACAACAAAGACATTGAGCAACGACTCGAATTGCAAATAAAACTTGCTTCCATAGTGTTGAAACTTGAAAATTGCCATAATGAATATAAAGTTCAAGTAAAAAATCAAATTGAAAAAGTTGTTCCCATGAAAGATTCTTTGGAACGATATAATCCAGGAGCATTAGCGGCTCGCACCGTCGCTGCTCTTAACCGACTATCAGAAAGAATTAATGAGATCCAAGCAATACTACCAAGAATTGCCATGAAAAAAGAATTACTAATTTTTGAAAAGCGAAGGCAAGTAGATTGTTTTCAAAAATCTGCCTCAGCTATGAATTTAGTTATCAGACATCGTGTTTTTCACGGCGAAAGCATACGGGATCATGAAATAGAAATATTGATTAAAAATATCAATGCTTCTATGTCTCACCTCAACCATGTCTATGGATCTCCGTTTTTTGAAAGAAAAAATCAAATTCAATATTGTTTTGCTAAAGCCAAATCTTTGATAAAAAAGAAAAAATTTATCAAAGCAAAATTTTGGCTAGATTCGGCAAAAGGTATTCTAACTGAAAAATTCGGATAGGAGAAAAAATGAAAAAGAAAAAAGGACATAATCAATTATTAAATTATGTAAAATCATTTCTCCCGGAAGACTGCCTTCTTCTCAAAAAACAATGAGTTCTTAAAAACTTCGCTCAAAACAACAAAGCCCCGACTTAAAAATCGGGGCCTTTTTTATCTAAAATTTCTAAATTCGTAATTCGTTTATACTCGCTTGACGGGTGTAATTGAAAATTCTTAATTGAATTAGAAATCTCTAAGCTTCACTAATCCATCATTCTTTCTAATCCTCTCGAGTGCTTTAGCTTCAATCTGACGGATACGTTCACGAGTCACGTCGAATTCTTGACCAACTTCTTCTAGAGTGTGTGCCACACCATCAACCAAGCCAAATCTCATTTCAAGTATTTTCTGTTCTCTTGGAGAAAGAGTTGCTACAACTTCTTTGACATAATCCTTTAATAATTGAAGAGCTGCTGATCTATCTGGAGTAACACTTTTTACATCTTCAATAAAATCCTCAAGAGTAGAATCTTCTTCATCCTCACCTACTGTGGTTTCTAGAGATATAGTATCTTGTGAAATCTTTATAATATGACGCACTTTATCAATATCTTCACCCATTTCAGCGGCTATTTCTTCTGGCATTGGTTCACGGCCAAGATCTTGGATTAATTGTCTCTGAACTTGAGTGAATTTATTAATAGTCTCCACCATATGCACTGGAATCCTGATAGTTCTAGACTGGTCAGCTAAAGCCCTAGTAATAGCTTGCCTTATCCACCAAGTCGCATAAGTTGAGAACTTATACCCTTTTCTATATTCAAACTTTTCTACCGCTCGAAACAAACCAATGTTTCCTTCTTGAATCAAGTCCAACAGACTCAAACCCTTGGCCCCGGCAAACTTCTTGGCAATAGACACTACCAAACGAAGATTGGCTTCAATTATTTTTCTCTCTGCATTTCTGTCTCCTTTTTCTTTTCTTTTGGCTAATTCAACCTCTTCTGCTGCCTTAAGTAGAGGAACTCTTCCTATTTCCTTAAGATACATTTGAATTGAATCAGAATTTAATTTTGCTAAATCTATTTTTTTAGCCTCTTCGGAAAATAAAAACTCTTTGGTTTGATCATTTTTATCATGTTCTTGATCTGCGTCAATATTTAATAATTGACCTGAATCCTCAATAATATGTATACCAGCCTTTTGCAACTTAGCTAGAAACAATTCATAGTCAAAGAGGTATTCTTCAACTTCTGGAAACAAAAACAAAAGCTCAGTTTCAGTTATGAAACCTCTTGATCTGCCCTTGCTCACAGTTTTGTCAAGTTTTTCTTGAATTGGATAAACAATTTCTACTGGCTCTTTTGGTTTTACTGCTAATTTCCTAACTGCAATTTTTTTCTGAATAGTTTTTTTGGCTTTTTTTATTACTTTTTTGGTAGTCTTCTTTGCTCGTGCTGAGCTTCTTGAAGTAGCTACCACTTTTTTAATAGCCTTGGAAACAGTTTTTTTAACTGTTTTTTTAGATTTTATTCCGATTTTTTTAGCCTTGGCTTTTGAGCCAATTGCCGTTTTTTTTATTCTTGACATAAATTATCTAATTTCGTAATTGACTTGATTCATCAGTTAAAATTTTGAGCTCTTCTATCAAGCCCTTCACTAATTCCTCATCTTTGTCTTTCTCGGCTTGAAAAATTAATCTCTCTAATTCTCCCTTCCGAGCTGAAAAATAAATATCTTTTATATACAATATAATTTTGACTATTTCTTTTTTGGCTTCATCATTACCGAGATTATAAAAATCCCTATCACCCAAAATAACCAGCTGATCTAATAATTTTAGCTGGTCAGTATAACTTGAAGTATCTTGAGGCCTGTCTGGCTTATCTGCTTGGTTATTTTGATTAGTAAACCAATCCTTTAAGCCAAAATAATTAATTTGTGCCTCTTCTGAGACTGGAGTTAAACTAATGACTTTATTATAGTAAATTATTAAATTTTTGTAAATACTTTTATTATTATCACCCTCTATTTGATCAAGTGATAAATGCCTCTCAGCGTAGTTTATCAAAAATGGATATTTTATTATAATCGCGATCAATGACTCAGCCAACATCGTTCCTCTTGATTTTCTTTCTTGACTTGGCGCTTCTTGTGGAGTTTCCACTACTCTTCTTAGTGGTTCTTTTTCAGCATTAATCAATGAATCTCTTAATAAACTATCATCTACCTGCAATTTTTCACCTAATATTTTTATCCAGTGATCTTTCTCCATCTTGTTATCAATCCGAGAAATAATAGTCAATAACTCGCTAGCTACTTTTCTTTTTTGAGCTATATCATCTACATTAAAATCCTTTAAAATCTTATCAAAATAATAATCCATTACTATATCTGCTTTTTCGACTGCCTCCTTCCAATCCTCCGGATTATTCTTTATGCATTCATCTGGATCCTTGCCCGATGAGATAGTAATAACCTTTATATTCATATCCGCTTCCATCATCTCCTTTACTCCTCTGTCAGCCGCCATCTGCCCAGCTTTGTCCATGTCAAAAGCAATTAAAGCATTGTTTGTATATCTTTTGATGAGTAATATTTGCTCTTGAGTAAGAGCCGTACCAGAAGAAGCTATCACATTTTTGAATCCTGCCTGATGAGCACTTATCACATCCATCTGCCCTTCGGTAATTATAGCGCTATCTTCACTTTTGATTTGCATTCTAGATTTATCAAGACCAAACAATATCTTACTTTTGTTATAAACTAATGTTTGCGGACTATTGATATATTTTCCCATTTTCTCCCCTTCTTCTTTAATTGGATTTACACGAGCAGTAAAAGCGACAGTTACACCATTTACATCATTAATCGGAAACATTATTCTGTCTCTAAATCTATTATAAAACCTGCTAGTTCCCTCTTTTTTAATACTCATTCCGGCTAGAAATATTTCATTATCATTAAAACCTTTTTGTTTAAGTAAATTTATAAGGTCATCCCAAGAATCAGGTGCATATCCGATTCCCCATTCTGAAATAGTTTCTTCTTTTAATCCTCTTACTTTTAAATATTGAGTGATTTTGTCAGAATCATCTAAATTAATTAAGTTTCCATGATAAAAATTTTTAGATATTTCAATAATATCAATCAAGCAATTACGTTGAGATGTAATTTTTGGATCTTGTCTTTGCAATGTCACTCCAGCTTTTGGAGCCAATATTCGAAGAGTTTCTACGAAGCTAAGTCCCTCTATTTCCTGCACAAAAGAAATAACATCTCCACCTTTTCCACAACCAAAACAATGCCAAATCTGCTTATCCGGAGATACCATAAAAGACGGAGACTTTTCTCTATGAAAAGGACAAAGCGCTCGAAAGTTCATACCGGCAGCTTTAAGCTGGATATAATCTCTGATTATATCCACAATATCCAGTCTTGATTTTATATCCTCAACTTGACTCATTTTAATCAATTATGAATTAAATATTTTTCTCCACCAACTTTTCTTTTTTGAAATACTGGTTTCGAGATTTAAATTATTGTTTTTACTTATACTATCTAACGGGTCGCTAACATCACCTTGATTTTCTAATTCTTCAGTATTAATACCACCCACTTCCCTTCTATAAATCTCACTAATAATTTGCTTGAGCCTCATAATCTCCTGTTCGACCACCTCACCCTCGTGTTCAGCATTATGCATGCGAGCGCCAGCATAACTGGCCTGTTTTTGATCCAAATGTAAGTCAAATACAACTTTATCACCTTCTTCTTTTATATACAAATGAAGTCTTGGGTAGTGTCCGCTCCCCAATCGACGCACAAAACTCTCTTTGCCACGTTGCCTGTCCACAACAAAAGCGTAGCTTGCCTTTCGGGCGATTTGTTCTGCTGCAATTGGTAAATTAGATTTTTTTATTACTATTTTCATATAAAATTATGTCATACTGAGCGTTAGCGAAGTATCTCTGGAAGACCCACTTAGTGATTTTACAGAGATTCTTCGTCGCTAGACGCTCCTCAGAATGACAATATGTTTTTAGTATTATTTATTTTTAAGTGCTTTTGTCCATGATTCTTTATATCTTCCTAAAGTCTCAGCTTTGCTTGGCAATCTTTTTATAGCCTCAACAGCACACTTACCAATCTCTTCCCTTAATTTATTATCCTCTATCAATTTCATCATAGCCTCTTCCAAGGATTTTTGATCACCAACAGGAATAACTAAGCCTGATTGATTATTTTTTATCACCTCTCTAGCACAACCAACATCAGTCATTATAATAGGCAAGCCATAACTCGCCGCCTCTATCACTACCATCCCCCAACCTTCACTATCCGATGTGAGCATAAAAACATCTGCTTGTTTGTAATACCTCTCTATATCATCCTGCCATCCTAAAAATTCTACGTTAGCTTTAAGTTTTAAACTATAAACTTTAAGTTTTTTCTCCACTTCACCCGAACCACAAACTAGTAATTTGATATTTGGATACTCTTTCTGTAAATTAGCCACAGCCTTAATCTGCATTTCAATATTTTTGACTAACACCAGACGCCCGACAGTTAAAAAAATAAAATTATCTCCATCCTTATTTTCCCTTATACCTAGTACTTTATACCTTATACCTGTATTTATTGAAACTATTATTATTTTTCTCGCTTCAATTCCAAATTCATCCACCAACCTTCTCTTAAGCCGTTCACTCACTACTCGAACTGAATCAGCTTTCTTGATAACAAATTTAAAAATAATTTTTCTAATTCCACTATACTTTTCAAAACCATGAACTTGGATTTCAAACCCAGAATTGAATTTTTTTGATAATCGGAGCCCCATCAAAGCTAAAAAGTATTGATCCTGCACAGTAACAACATTATAATTATTTTGTTTAAACAAACTTCTGCTGATTTTACAAAAATTTCTTAATTGAAAAAATTTATTTTTGCCACTCGCTCCATACACATCTATTTTTTCAGATAAACTTATTTTTTTATTAATTTCACTTGGCACAATAACATCATATCTATTCACTAATTCGCTATATTCCAAAATTCTTCTCTGCGCATGAGAATCATCTTTTAATATTCTACTATCCAAACTTAAATTCAATATCTTCATACTTTAAACAATTCAACTAATTTTTCTATCATTATTTCTTTATTAAATAATTTTTCAACATCCTGCTTAGCATTTTCTACGAAACTATTAGTTGCCTCCTTGTCTTGCCATATCTTTAATATAACTTCAATTAATTCTTTCTTATTATTATATTCAACCAATATCCCTGATTTATTATCTTGAATCAATTCTGCATTTCCACCCACTCTAGTTGTAACAACTGGAAGTTTTAAATTCATAGCTTCAATAATTAAATGAGAAAGACCTTCATAGGAAGTATTCAACACAAACATTTCACTTCCTGCCATATAATCAAATAATAATTTTTGCTCTACTCTACCCAGTAACTCTATATTATTTTCTAATTTTAATTCTTTAATTTTACCAGCTAACATATCAAAATCCGGACCTTCGCCACCAATCAATAGTTTAAAATTTGGATTAACTTTAAGTAACTCCGGTATTATCTCGATAAGCGTCTCAAAACCCTTCCACGGTACCAATCTAGATACTGATAATATAATATCTTTGTTAATATTTAATGATTTTTTTACATCTTTTTTGTTTTTCAAATTTTTCTGTAATGAGACCGCATTATAAATTACATTTATTTTTTCATCTGCTATGCCCCATTTTTTTATTATATTTTTCAGATACTGGCTTGGAGTAATTATCATTTCAGCGTTTCTTACAACCATTCTTTGAAGCTTCCTCATTAACTCTACCTTGATACCACATTTCTTGTCTTGAAAATCATCTAGATTTTCGCTAACTCCAAATCTCTGCTTTCCCTGCTCCCAGGCATAATCTCCTACAATTTTTAATGTATATTTCTTTCGTCTTAACTTGCATGCAATAAATGACGGTAACCCCTCACTAATTAGTCCCTGAATATAAACCACATCCGCCCAATCTATATTTTTATTTACAACTTGAAAATAATGGAAATATCTAACTAATATATTTTGTTTTCTATTTATTTTGAATACATTATCAACTTGACTCAAGTCATCGGCATAAGTAACTACTTTTACGTCACATCCTTTACCAGGCAATTCCTTGAGTAATAACTTAGAATAATTAGCTGGCCCCCCGCTATCAGGTGGAAAAATACCAGTACATATTAAAATATTTTTATTATTATTATTCATAATTATAAATTTTCAAAAATTTCTTTCATGTCACGCGCAATTATATCCCAGTCGTATTTTTCAAATACCATCTCTTTAGCATTTTTCACAATTCTTTCTCGTAGCTCATTATCATGCAAAAGCTTTTCGATTTGCTTCGCGATACTTTTTGGATCTCGTACATTACAAAATAAACCAGTTGAATCTTTGTCTGAATTTCTCTCAGGATCAAAAAGAAAATCAACTATACCTCCCACAGACGTAGCGATTACAGGTATCTCAACTGCCATTGCCTCAATAAATGAATTACCAAACCCCTCAGAAAGAGACGGTCGAATAAATATATCAGATATTTTTAGATATTTCGGCATTATTTTATGATCAACTAATCCTAAAAATTTAACTCGTGTCTCTAAATTTAATTCTTTTGTTAATTCAATAAGCTTTTCCTTGTCTGAACCATCACCCAAAATGATAAATTTAACGTTATCAGGTAAGTGCTGAAGTGATTTTATTACATCATCGACGGCATTTTTCAAAACTAATCTTGACGTAGTAATTACAAACTTGTCACCCTCTTTCTTGCCCAATTCTTCTTTGAGATTGTTTAATTCTTCTTTAGAATAATCTTGACTAAAATGTTTTGTGTTTACTGCATTAGGGACTACTTTTAATCTACCAAGAAATCCCATGCTTTGCGCAAACTCAGCTAGATAATGCGAAATTGTTTGAATGTAATCTGCCTTGGTAAATATCTTATTAAATAAAGGTCTTACAAATCTAACCTTCTTCAATATATAATCAATCGAATCCCCTTCCTGCAGAGTAAGTAGATACGGAACTTTTGGATTTCTTAATTTAAAAAACAAAGCTGCAAATCCAGCATAGGCCGCCATCATAGCCCAAATACCATCGTATTTTCTTTCTTTGTGTAGTTTCCTGGCTTTTCTGCAAGCTATAAAAGGAAAGGTAAGTTTATTTAATTTGAGTGGAAATTTAACCAAATCTTTCATTTCAGCTCCTTTTTTAGCAAAACCAATACGATGCACATTTACATTTCCGATACGTTCAAATTTTGGTAAATTACTATCAAATCTTAAAGTAATCATATCAAACTCTATCGATTCTATACGATCTGTTTCTTCTTTTATTGCTAGCTCCGCTCCACCTACAAAAGGAGGATAAGCTAATGAAAATATTAATATTCTTTTTATCATGTTATTTAATATTTTTTATATAATCCTCAACACTATGTTCAGCAGACCATCCCAATTCTTTCATTTTCGTTATATCTATTTTAGAATAATTCCTATCTCCTCTTTTAACTGGTAACATTTCGACTTCACCTCCAAATAATTTCGCTATTTCGAGAATAGTATAATTACTCAAAGACCCTATACAATAACCATCACCCTTTCCTTTTTCTCCAACCAACATCAAACCTCTCACAGTATCTTTTACATAAGTAAAAGCTCTTTTTTGCGTACCAGGAGAAAAGACGGTAAGTGAGATATTATTTCTATGTTTGTGTAAAAAAATTCCAATCACTGTAGCGTATTTTCCTTCCATAATTTCTCGTTCACCATATACATTATAAAAATATGTAATTGCGTAATCCAAGTCAAACCATTTTCCATAATTATTAACTAAATCAGTATTAGTGGCCTTGAAATAAATATATGGGGTCTGATCTTTACCATTTCCTTCAGTATTAAATTCACCAAATTTTGTACTTGAACCAGCGTAAATTAATCTAATTTTATTCTTTCGACAAAATTCTAAAACTCTAAATGTTCCTTTTTGATTTAACCTCCATAACAAATCAATATCATCAAAACTAGTCATCACTCTTGAATATTCTCCTAAGTGATATACCATATCAATTTTTTCTGTAATTAAATTTTTAATATCCTTAGTTTCACCTTTTACATAAATTGCACCCTTAATATGATTGTTCTCTAACCCAGTAAAATAATTGTCTAATGAAATTACTTTATTTTTTTTATCTTTCACCAACTCCTCAATCAAATGAGAGCCAATAAACCCGGCACCACCGGTTACCAATATTGTTTTATTATTATCCATATATTTTATTTTACCCCCTCTCCTAGACAGGAGAGGGTTGGGGTGAGGTTGATGATAGAAAAATAAATTGTGTAAATATACAAAAAATTAACTCTATAATCACCTTTTCCACCTCATCCTATCCTTCTCCTGTCTAGGAGAAGAGACTATATTATCTAATTTATCTTTTCTAACACCTGTAATACCCCCGATACCACTCAACAAAATTCTCTACACCCTCGTCAATTGAAATACTTGGACTATAGCCCAACATCTCTTTGGCCTTACTAATATCAGCTCTTGTAGCCGGCACATCGCCTAGTTGAATTGGCATCATATTTTTTTCAGCAATTTTACCTAAACTTTTCTCAAGTTCTTCGATATACCTAGTAAGCTCCATAGATTGACCTCTTGCTAAATTAAATATTTCATAATCGAATGTCTTATCAATCGCCAGCAATACTCCATTCACTATATCATCGATATAAGTAAAATCACGAGCCATTTTTCCATGATTATATACATCTATTGGCTTGTCAGCTAAAATTGCTTTGGTAAATTTAAATAATGCCATATCAGGCCTACCCCAAGGTCCATAAACTGTAAAAAATCTTAAGCCAGTGCAATTCAGTCCATATAAATGATGATAAGTATAAGCAACTTCTTCATTAGCCTTCTTGGTAGCTGCATACAAGGATATTGGAAAATCAACTCGATCTTTTTCGTTAAAAAGTTCGGCCTTGCTATTTCCATAAACAGAACTAGATGAAGCATAAATAAAATCTTTCACATCATAATGTCGACAAAGCTCTAATAAATTCAAAGTGCCTATATAATTCGTATCAGCGTAAATAAAAGGTTTTTCAAGTGAATACCTCACACCGGCCTGGGCTGCCAAATGACAAACCTTGTCTATTTTTTTATTTTTGAATATTTCTTCTACTTTTTTATAGTCTGCAATATCAGCTTCAACTAATTCCAAATTATCAAATCCTCCTAAAAGTTTTGCAACCCGATCTCTTTTTAATTTCGGATCATAATAATCATTAAAATTATCAACCACAACAACCCGGTCACCTCTCTCTAATAATTTCTTAGCGACATGAGCGCCAATAAATCCAGCTCCGCCTGTAATTAATATTGTTTTCTGATTATTATTTTCCATATTACTTTATTATGTCCCCTTTCCTAAACAAGAGACCTGCCTGCCGGTAGGCAGGGTGCTGGGGTGAGGTATTAATTTATACCCCGAAGATGCTTCTCCCACTTCCAAGCAGACGATACAATATCCTCTAAGTTCTTCTCCGCTTTCCAACCAAGTTCTTTATTGGCTAAACTCGAATCAGCATAGATCTCAGCAATATCTCCAGACCTTCTGTCTACTATTTTGCTATTTATTTTTATTTTATTTACTCTCTCAAAAGTATCTACTACCTCTTTGACACTATACCCTCTACCAACTCCGAGATTATAAATCTCGAAATTTTTATCAACATTTGCACCAAGTAATTTTTCAACTGCTATTACATGAGCTCTAGCCAGATCAACAACATGAATATAATCTCTTACGGAATAGCCGTCATCTGTGTCATAGTCATTGCCGAATATTTTTAATTCATCTCTAATACCAGCTGCGGTTTGTGAAACAAATGGAATTAGATTACTTGGAACGCCTTTCGGCAACTCACCAAGCAGTCCAGTGTCATGAGCCCCGGCTGCATTAAAAAATCGAAATACTATAGATGCAAAATCAGAGTTATCAATACACACTTTTTTGATTAATCTTTCAGCTATAATTTTTGTTTCGCCATATGGGGTGTTAGCTTTTTTTATCTCCATATCTTCCCGCACTGGTAAACTATCCGGATCTCCGTACACACAAGCAGAAGATGGGTATATTAGATTATTAATCTTATACTCCTTCATGGCATCAAGTAAATAAACAATGCTATTAACATTATTATCATGATATTCTTTTGACATATTCACTGATTCTCCAGCCGCTTTGAGAGCCGCAAAATCTATAACCGCATCAAAGCTATGATGCGCTTTAAAAAATTTATCCACTTGCTTCTTATCTGCTAAGTCAATATTTTCAAAATCTGATTTAACGCCCGTTATTTTCTCTATTCTATCCAAGGTCTCAATATCAGAATTAATTAAGTTATCAATTATAAAAACTTGATAACCTCTTTCGATTAAAATAACTGCTATATGTGATCCAATATAGCCAGTTCCTCCAGCTATTAATATTTTTTTTGACTTATTATTAGTCATAAATTATTTATAATAATTATTTAGCTTTTATCAATGGTGAACCAACGGCAATTATATCGAATCCACTCTCACTTAATTCTTTATACTTATTTTGAAGCATTCTTCTTCCATCCATAATCAATGCACCCTTAAAAAACTTTTCCTGAATAGTACTAGTTAATTCTCTAAACTGTGGCCAATCTGTAACTATAATAACAACATCAGAATTTTCTATCACACTAATTTCATCTTGGCTCAAATTAATTAATTTATTGTTATTAAAATAATCATGATAATTTTTACCTGCAACTGGGTCATAAGCATTAATTACTTCAACATTTTTTTCAAGTAAAAACTTAGTAAGCCCAAGAGAGGCGGAGTTTCTTATATCATTTGTATGCCTCTTGAAAGCTAGTCCCAACAAGCCAACCTTTTTACCTTTCCAATCAAAGTCTAATTCTCTTTCTGGTCTTTCCATGAAGTTTTGTAACTGTCTCTCATTGGCTCCAAGCACATCTTTTATCAAGTCAGTTTTAGCGCCCTTCTCTTCCAATTGATGAACTAATGATCTAGAATCCTTGATAAAACAACTACCACCAGCAAAAAGACTATTATAAAATCCCCAATCACCTATCCGCTTGTCACTAGTTATTATTTTTCTAATATTCTCCATGCTGAGATCTGGAAATGATTCACAGGTCCTACCAACAACATCAAAGCAATTGGCTAATCTCTTGAATAACATAAAATTAGCAAGTAGTTTTCCAGCTTCTGCTTCTTGCGGATTCACCTCTATATAGCTCACAGTTGGTGAAGTATAAAATCTTTTATAGATATCTCTAAATACTTCAAAATCTTTTTCATTATATGCTCCGACCACAATTCTTTGAGGCCTAATTGAACCCTCAACTGCTTTTCCTTCTACCAAAAATTCAGGATTTGAACCTATACCATAATTCTTCACCCCAACTTCGTCCATAATATCTTTGGTAATATTTGTCATTTTAATCGGTACGGTACTTTTGTTTACTATTAAAATATATTTTTCCTGTGTATTATTATTTCTTGTTTTCAAGATTTCAGATAAGTCTTTAGCGGCTTGGTTATAATACGACAAATCAGATTCACCAGTGCTATCTTTTTCTGGAGTTGGCAAACACATAAATACTGCATCAGTCTTATCTATAAAATTCTTAAAATCTTCTTTTTTATCTGTAAAACTCAACCTGGATTTATTACGAATCATCAAATCACCAAGACCTTCCTCAAATAAAGCTGATTCAATTTGCTTGTTATCGAATGATGAAAATCTCTTTACTAATTCACTATTAATGTCATAGACTAACACATTATGGCCACTATCAGCGCTCGCCGCAGCACTACAACCACCTACATAGCCACCCCCAATATACAATAAATTTGCCATTTTTCTTTAATAAAACTACAAATCAACAAAATTTACAAATATTTATTTAATATTCGTAACTTTTGTGCTAGATTTGTACTTTTTTATAATTAATTGATTTTTATTACCTTATGTTATATTATTGAATAAAGTGAACAAAAAGTCAAAGAAATACTAATCAATAATCAACATGAAAAAAATACTATATTTAATCACCCAAACTGAGATTGGAGGTGCCCAGGGCTACGTCTATGATTTGGCTTGTAGTCTAAAAAATGACTACAACATTATTGTTGCTGGAGGCGAACAAGGAGCAAAGGGAAAAATAGCCAAAAAATTGATCGAAAAAGAAATAAAATTTATCGAAATTCCTGACTTAGTTAGATCTGTATCATTTGTTAAAGACTTTTTAGCTCTAATTGATATCATTCAATTAATCAAGAAAGAAGATCCAGATATAATACATCTTAATTCTAGTAAGATCTCCATCCTAGGATCCATTGCAGCGAGTATTTGTCATAAATCAGGTGTTCCCAATTATGTAGTCTACACTGCCCACGGTTGGGTCTTTAACGAACCAATATCCAAATTGAAAAAATCATTCTATAGATACGCAGAAAAATTCACTTCAAAGTTTAAAGATAAGATTATTTGCGTCTCTGAATTTGACCGCCAAACTGCCATCAAAGAGAGTATTGCTCCAAAAGAAAAACTAATTACCATTCACAATGGTATAAATAAAATTAATTTTCTTTCCAGGGACTTATCTGTAGTAGAGCTATCAAAAATATTCCCCTTTCCATTAAAAGACAAAGGAGAGGATGATATTTTTATCGGATCAATCGGCAACCTCTACCCTACTAAAGGATATGAATACCTCATAGAAACAATTCACATCTTGTCTTATAATTACAAAATATCTGTAAAAGCTATGATTATTGGTGGAGGCAAAGAAAAAAAACATCTACAAAATTTAATCAATCAATACAAATTAAAAAATAAAATAATTCTTACTGATAGAGTTGATAGAGCTAAAGTATTATTAAAAGCTTTTGATATCTATGTTTGCTCTTCACTAAAAGAAGGCTTGTCCTATACTATTATCGAAGCAATGCAAGCAGGCCTACCAATCGTAGCCACAGATGTTGGAGGTAATCCAGAATTAATAGAAGATAATAAAACAGGATTATTAGTAAAAAGTAAAAACGCTAAACAAATTGCAGAAGCAATATATAAATTACTCAGAGATAATAAGTTAAGATCAGATTTAGGTAAAAACGCCAAAGAAAAAGCAGAAAAAGAATTTACACTTGAAACAATGATAAATAAAACCAAATCACTTTACTAATTGACAAATTAGTTATTTCTTTATAATATTTAAAATCAAAATAAACAATTAATAAAAAAAGGGAGAAAATAATGCCTATTTTATGCTTATCGGGACCTCTAAAAGTAAATGGTGGTATTATACGATATTTAGGAGGGCCGAAAAAAATGTTTTTTGTAAAAAATGTTACTGTCTCCCCTTTTGACCTTTTGAGTTTTAGAAGAAAAAAATTTAAGGGCGGTAAGCTTGCTTCTGTAGAATCAAGATCTGCCGTATCAAATTTTAAAGTTAATATGCTTGATTTTTCAGAAGCGACTATTAGTGGTAATGTAACATTACAGATCATCCAACGCCTAAACTTAGACAACAAAGTTCTTTTCCGTTTTGCAAGCGGAAACTATAGGTATTAATAGCAAAACAAAGGCGAATTCCATTTTTACGGAATCCGCCTTATTTATTTGAAAATATTTTGTTAAATATTAACTGTCGAACTATAACTGCCCACCATAATCTTTTGTCCAGTATTCTAGACTTCTCATGACCTTGAAAGCATCAGCCGGTGTTCCAAGAAAGTATCTCTTTGAATTCTGACCAATATACCAAGCTTCTCCATTGTTTTCTACTTGCAAAAGAATTTTTCCTTTTTGAGTATTAGCAAACTCCAAATCAAATCCAATCTCACCAGTGCCATTTGGGTTGAAGCCACCCATAATTTCTGCCTTATCATTATAACTATCTCCATCAGTATCTGGTCTGTCAATGTTTGTGTGAAGCGCTTTTTCTACTATATCAGATAGTCCATCTCCGTCTCTATCTTCACCATCCAAATTAGCGTCTGCTAAAGGAATTTTATCCAAATTACTATTTGTTATTCCTGTACCTAGATTTATAATTAGAGAATAAATATTAGCATCAGCCGAACCAAGATCGACTTGGCAATCCTCATACCCTTCTACGACTTCAAATTTTTCATCTACAACTTTTTTGAATTGCTCAGTTTGTTGTGTAATCTTAGTATCTTTTTCTACTAAATCCCTTTCAATATCTTCTAATAATTGAATCTTTTCTTCCAATGTTAATTCAACCGCTTTCAAGGTCTCTTCTCTATCACTTAAGTCTCTCTGAATATTTACGTTGTTTTCCAGAAGTTTAGTATTTTGATTATAAATAAAAACAATAGCTGCAATCATGCCAATAAAAACTATTGATAAAAGAGCATAAAAAAACCAACGTTGATAACGTCGAAGGCTAATTTCTTTTTTAACTTGAGCTTTGTGCTCTACCACGTGTCCACAATATGAACACTGACTAGAGTCATCAGCTATTTGCTTTTTGCAATTCAAACAAATCATATTTTTTATAATTAAATATTAATTAATATTATTATAGCATATTTATAATTATTATAAAATGATAACCATTGACTTTATTATAATTTTAAAATAATATCTAAATCAAGCACAACTAAACCACTAACAAGAAAATGGAGGGCAAAAAAAATGAGTTCATTAAAAAAGGAATTAAGAAATGTTGAAGACCAAAGGCAAAGTGTAGAACATCCACATAATGACAGCAGATTGCTGGCCATCGAAAAACTTCTTGATATCTTCAAACTGTCTAATAACGTCTCAGTGAAATACCGTATCCTTAAAATCCTTGAAAAAAAGAATCCCACAGAAAAAGAACTTGAAAAAAATGATGTGGAGTTGAGTATTAAACTATATCCATGGATAAAAAAACTTCGATTAGAATTAATGCTACCCATCACCGAAACCATCGAAGAAGATATCATACGCGCATCCAATCTTAACGGTTTTAACAATTTTAAAAACTGGGGTATCCCTTTTTCCAAAACTATCGGTACAGAAAAAACGATAAATGAGAATGTCGTTAAAATTAATAATGCGATGGAAGATCTGGTGGTCTTGTACAAAATTGTAGGCGAATATAAAATGGGCATATTAGTTGCCTTTTCCTACAACGAAATAATAGATCTTCTTGAATTGGTGTACAATACACACCCTCTACAAGAAGTCAGAAAAATTGCCGGCCAAGCCTTGGGTAAACACGCATTTGTGATATGGCTTCACGAATTCACGATATTACTCCATGAATCAATGACGATTCTATCAGAGGCGTGCGGAACCACTTCTTAATTCCATTTTCACTTAAACAAAAAAACAATTCACAAAAAAAACCTGGATGTTTACATTCGGGTTTATTTATTTTAAAAAAATACTTACTTTAGTTCGTACTAACGAACGTTAGTACGAACGTATGTACGTTTATAAGTGTAAGATTTAGGCGGGTTTATTAATCATTATTTTTAAATATACAACCTACCTCCCCTAACCCCTCCTTACCAAGGAGGGGGATTTTAACTCCTCCCCTTTTCATTATATCTTTTTACCGCGTGTCGCCTTAGCTTTAGCGGTGGCGCAAGGGGAGGCTGGGAGGGGTTTTAGATTACTAAAAACTAAACGGCTCTTCTACGGCAGAGCCACTACTCTGCGGCTCAAGTAAATCTCGAACGATCCAGTCATCTCTATTTTGATTAGTATCCCAACCATTACCATTCGATTCTTGCTCTCCTCCAACTTGCATGAGCTCATAAGTTGAGTTAACAAACGCTCTGCGTTCAGCACTGGTTGTGTTACTCAGGCTAAGCGCTGTTTGATATCCTTCTTTTTCGTTTGCACTGCCATAACCCAAGAAATCTACTACATTTTCGTCATCCACGCCAGTAATCACTTCTTGATTATTCACTAAAGCAACTTTACCCTGAGTAGCACTCATATTAATATCACCTTCTGCGTCAAAGCTATCTAACTCGATCTCACCTCCGCTCCCCTCTCGTAATTTAACCAAATAATACCCATAACTCTCTATGTCTCCACTCAATACTACTATATTGTATGAATCGCTTGTAGCAGAGGCATATTGCACTGACCAGCCTTCCAGAGAGATACTTTTGTCACTCGGATTATATATTTCTATGAAATCATTTTTGTAATACGATCCAGAATTTCCCCCTCCGCCATACACCTCGCTAAGTACTGGATAAGACTCGCCCAAAGATAAGCTAGCTAGCTTTCCTGAATCGCCAGACCAGTCCGAAAAATGGCCAACATTATCTTCTGCTCTAAATTGAAAAATATAATCTTGATTTTCTTCACCTTCAAAATAATATAAATCTATACCACCATCGCTAGCAAAAAATCTTTTATTCAATATTATATCTTGCCATTCTTCTAATTCATCTTGCCTATATTGCCAATAAATATTTTTTATTCTAGATTTATATGAAAAAGATTCTCTTGGGTGATCACTAGCTAATCCTGCTAAAAATACTCCGGTATATGCATTTGAATGAAATTCTTTAGCGAAAACTGCAGAAGGAGGTGACGGGTCATATTTAAAATTTAAAATTTCTAAATCAGAAACATTACCAGCTTCATCCTGAGCTCCTATTTCCTTGCTTCTCTTATAAATATTAGTCTGATCTGAACATTCTTCGGGATTATCTTGGCAATAATTCATAACGCAACTAATTCTATCGCTAAAATTTTTCTCCCCACAAACAAAATCAAAAGCTACATTATCCATCCGCCAAACTTCTTCGCTCGTTGTCGCATTATAATATTGATTATCAAAAACAATCTTATCAACTCCGATTTCTTTTGCGCCAAACAAATCTAATGTAGTAGTGCCAACAAAATAAAATCCATCTTCATAATAAAGGCTTGATAACATTGGAGCTAATGGATTAGTTTGGTCTAGTATTATAGTCGAACTAGCCAACTCACCCATTTGATCACTATTATATTTAACCCAAGCAAATATTTTTTTCTCCCCTTCGCCATTACTTAAAATAAATTCATTTACTGGTATGGCCGACCAAGATAAACTGCTTACATTAGGAGCCACTTCCTTTTCACCATAATAATAACCTTGGACTAGGTCTTGGTTCACAACAGAATATTCCAACTCAATAGAAGATGAGGCTGTATAAACTGTACTAGATGAAGTTAAATTGATTATATTAAAATAATCAAAATATGGAACCAAAGGTTCATGTGAATAACATAATATTTTTTCTTCATTAAATATTTCTTCATTTCCTGCTACATCATAAGCTTTTGAATTAAAACACAAATCAACAAAACTTTCATTTGGCTCAAAAATAGCGCCTAGACTAGTCGTAGCTTGGAGCCAAGTCGTCCAATTACCATCATCAATTTTATATTCAATATCAAAATTATCCAAACCACTAATAACAACTCCTGTATCTTCGCCCTCCCAAGAGACATTATAGTTGTCATCAATCTTTTCTATGCTAACTATTGATGATGACGCTGAAATAGTGTCTATGGCCCAACTATAATCAATCGGGCTTTCATCACAAACTTCATCCTGACAAGATCTAGCTTCGATCAAATAAACAAAATCTGACAAATTTTCTAAAATTAAATCAGAACTACAATCAATCCAATCTGCTCCATTCAAGTTATATTGATAACTTGGGCTATTTGCGCTTGATGAAAAAGAAAAATTAGCCATAGTACTGGATGATACTTCATCCGAATAACTTACTAAAAATGTATCAATTTCTATTTTATCTTCTGGCTTATTTTCACTTTCTGGTATTTCATTGCTTCCACTAATACTACCATTAGAATTTCCGCCCAGCATATATAAATAGCTTTCTGCTTTTTTTATTTCTTTATCAATCTCTTCGTCTGATATTTCGTCAAACGTTTTATCTTGTGGGCTTTCGACATCCTCTGTTGTTTCTTTTTTCTCCTCACAAACACTAGAAAAAATTCCTCGATTATTATTTTTGGCGTCCTCATGCGCACTTATTATTATATTTTCTCGATCCTTGTCAGATGTCACCAGACAATTTTTCCAACCTGGCTGACAAAAAAATATCTCAGCCAATCCTTCACGAGCCAAAACTTCATTTACAAAAACACCACCAACATATACATAACGAAGTAAGCGCCCATACTTGTCTTTATCAGCCGTATTGTCTTTTATTAATTTTAAATTTCCCGATGACAATAAATTCATATTACGAATACGAGCTACCCAAGCTAGACACTCATCATCATCTGCTCCTGGCTTATTTAATTCAGGAGTATCAATCCCAATATAGCGAACTAATTCTCCATTAACAAGTTCTATCGTATCACCATCAATCACTCTTTTAACTCCAATCATTTCTTCATTTAATTCCTGATTCTCTTTAGATACTCCACCGGCAATCCTGCCCTCCTCTTCTTTACCAAAATCCATACTTTCGCCCAACACCTTTCCTTTTTCTATTAACCAATTACTAGCTTCTGTGGTTTTACTTACAGAAGCTGTCCCCATATCCTCTACTGATTCTGCATAGTACTCGGTAAAAGTATTAAAACTATCAAAGAAAGAAGCGACTCCAGACCAAGTACTAGCTAATCTATCTCTAGTAGAATAATAACCATCACCCCAAACGTATTCCAAGTCACTTTTCATGTTTACCAATAAATTCTGCAACAATTCTAATTTACTTAACTTCTCCTGCTTTTCTTTATCAATTTTCTCAAACTCTTTCAAAAACCAATTTATAGTTCCAGCGCTATATCCAACTGCTTTCGGATAAAGCATGTTCCAGTAGTCGAGGTTAACTTTAAAATCAATACTGTACTCATAATAATCACGTTTTCTTTTAACTTTAATTAACTTATAAACATCATTATATAAATACATTGCATCGTCACCATTAATATCCTTTTCTAAGCTTAAATTATTCTCATTAAGATTTGGGATATTTATTGTGTCTTTACTAAAAAAATTATTATGAGAATAATTAGCTAATTCATCAAAAGCTTGACCAATATTATTTATTTCTTGTAAATAAAGATTATTATAATTAATCTTGCCATTATGCTCAGCCCATCCCTCAAAAGGATCTTCGTTAGGATGAGCATCGTTTCTAGTGTGTGCCGGCACAGCCATATCCTGAACTAGATGAATAATGTGACCAACACCTAAATAAGCTCTTTGAACATTTCCTTCACGATAATTATCCAAAATAGCACCCACTGAATAATCTCCAGTAGCGCTATCTTGCTTAAAAGCCCATTCTTTGGCTGATATACCGGTAAAATGCCATACTTTTACTTTAAAAAATTCATAATCATCCAAACCCTCACCGGTACTAGGATTATAGAAATGATTTCTATATCTTGGATCAGTATCTTCAGCAATCGAACCCTCCACGATCCATTCTTTTTGCTCTGAAGTTATGCTGTATTTAGTTTCTTTCTCTACGGTGCTAATTGCAGCTCGACTCAAATCCGGATGAATAACATGATTATCAAAAGCTAAACCAATGCTCACAAAAAAAATAAACCCAAAAAAAATAATTATAAAATTTTTAAACATATTCCTCCTTGTATTAATTATTAAAAAAGTAAAATACTTGTTATTAAAAAATAATGTCATTGCGAGCCTGCCTGCCGGTAGGCAGGGAGCGGAGCGACACGGCAATCTATCTTCAACGTTCGTGGAGCCAGATTGCCACGTCATCGCTTGAGCTCCTTCTCGCAATGACATGATTGTTAAAATAAATCCTCATATAAATCACGCCACTTTTTATTTATATTATCTATCAATTCAACCTTCTTTTTTCTTGAACCAGCCTTTATTTGTTTTTCCCGACTCAAAGCTCTATGCACACTTGAAAATAATTCATAATAAACAAGCTCATTTAAATTATATTTTGATGAAAAACTATCTAAATTTCTTTTTTCTTTATGCTCCCTAACTCTTTTAATTAAATAATTTGTAACTCCAGTATACAAAACAGTATTATTATAATTAGTTAAAATATACACATAATAATTTCTACTTCCCGTCATATAAATTTATATAGAATCTATTTTCCAATAACCATACCAATTTTTTTCAAAATCTATAGAATAAGGAATTTCACCTTCTATTTTTTCTTTATCATAATAAACGTAACTCGCATAATTTCCATAACTATCTTTTTCTTGTCTTTTAATTACTTTAACCTCTGGTATTTCTTGATAAATTTTTAATTTTTCTGGCTTATTAAGAGCCTCTCTATATTCTTCTTTGCTCTCCTCACTAATCTGTTCAAGAGCTAATTCAATATTGTCATCGAGGAGAGCTTGACGGAAAATAATGTAAACCTCCTCAGGCGTATTCTGTTCAGGTGCTTCGTGATACTGAGGCGGAAAAGCTTCCATTTCTTCTTTGGTATAAAAATGACCATTAAACTTAATCAGGTCACCTCGTTGGATACGGATATAATTATAAACCATAAAAAACAAAAATATTATCACTAACACCGCAATAATAATCCCAACAATTTTTAAAATCTTTTTTAAAATTTCCATATTTTTCTTTGCCTCGCCAAAGCTTTATGCGTAGGCGGGTTTATTAATTATTATTTTAATAAATATCTTCCTTTTGCCCCCTCCCTCTCTCTCCATTGTCTTCCCGGACAAGCGGAGCGAAGATCCGGGATCCAGGGGTAAGCAGTAAAAATTATTAATCATTAATCAAATCTCTCCAAGTAGGATTATCTTTTTCTATTAAATCTATTTTCCATTGCCTTTTCCACTTCTTTAACTTCTTCTCCCTTGAAATTGCTGCAATAATATCTGTAAATGTTTCGTAATATACTAATTTATCTATATTATATTTAGCGGTAAAACTATTTTTATCTATTTTGTTTTTATGTTGAAAATTTCTATTTAATACATTTCTAGATACACCTATGTATAATGTTCCGTTTCTTTTACTTGCCAAAATGTACACATAGTAATATTTTTCTTGTTTCATAATCATTTGAGATTATTCGTGTTCTTACGGTTCAATCCCTGCCTACCGGCAGGCAGGCTGGTTCCCGGATCTTCGCTATCGCTCGTCCGAGATGACAAAAATAGAAAAACCTCCCAATCAAAAGGAGGCTCTTTTTTCCTCCTAAATATTTTATTTTACTTTACACCTACTGAAGCCCATTCACAAAAGCATCCACGGAACCCTGTAAACTCGGATCAAGATCGGCGGCTTTTTGAGCAGATTTTATGGCATTCTCATTAATATTCTTCGTATTATTAATCCTTACTAATAAATTTATCTTTTTAAAAAAATTTACATCCAACGTATATCGTCCTTTGTTTTTAAACCAAAAAATTTTTTTACCAAATAACCAAAACTAGGACGCGTCCATACAGTTACGCCCGTATCTTCTTCAAACCATGATCTACCTACCTCATCGGCGTATTTTTCTTTTGCACGAAAATTTTCCCATTTTATTTTCTCATCTTTTGTAAAGCTATTGTATCCTTTTTCTTGTTTTTTGTATTTAAGCTGTGCTAATTCAACGCACTCATTGTACGGAATAATAAGTTTATCTGACATATATTTCTTTTAATAAAATAACTTAAAAATAAAACTTACCGCCTTGTCTATTATATCATAAATAAAATTAAAAAATGGAGGTTTAAATAATATTTGATTACATTCATCGCTTGTTTCACATAAGCCCAACATGAAAAATAAATCAGACACATAAGGAAAAAATAATAATCTAAATATCCAAACTGTGTAAATAATTGCAATAATAATGATAATTAAAACAATCACAATAATAAACCAATCTTTAATTGTTTGATAAACTTTTTCCATAACCTTACTTTCTACTTTCTACTCTTTACAACCCATTCACAAAAGCATCCACGGAACCCTGTAAACTCGGATCAAGATCGGCGGCTTTTTGAGCAGATTTAATTGCGTTTTCTTTATCCCCCATCTCTTTATAGAATTGAGCCATGCTTATCCAAACTTGAGTGTCACCACCATCTATCCTTGTTAAGCTCTGATAAAGAAGTAACACCTTCTCGGAGTCACCTAGCTCAGTGTAATGATTTAACAATTTTACAGCTAAGCTTTTTGTAGTTATTTGACCAATACCACCCTTGCTAAGACACTTATCCATTTCTTTGTAGGCATTTTCCTCATCATTAAATAAAAATAGTGTCTTAGCTAACTGGCAAGTACTTACAATATAGTCCGGATTCAAGCTCACGGCGTATCTCATGGCCTCTATAGCATCCTCTAGCTGGTTTCTAGTTATATAAACCTGGGATAAGAAAAAATAAATATTTACCCTGCCCGGACTCGATTCTAGCGCTCTATTAACAATCTCAAGTGATTGGTCAGAATAAAATACAAACTTATCAACATTACTTCTATTAAATTTTGCCGCTAAATCAAGAAGTTGAGCATGAAGAAGAAGATTTAAACTGTCAGATTGATTATATTCCAGATTTATCTCTGATTGCTCTATAGTATATTCTAATATTTCTGTCGCCTTTTTAGGCGACACATTAGAAAGTAACGTTGGATTTGAAACTATTGCTCTGATCAAACTAGTACGACTATCTCTGTCAAGTGGAGTGCCAATACTTAAAGCATCTTGATATGCTTTATACATGCCATCTGTATTACCCTGATTGATCTCCATCTGTCCCGCAATAGTACCTCGAAGCATTCTAATTGGCTTCACATTGTATTGATAGACAATTAACAAAGCAATGAAGCCAAAAATAATAAAAGTAAATATTTCTTGATTATCGAGACCTTTGTCAGACTCTATATTCCCCTCCTCTTCGTTTTCATTATAATTATAAAGCCAATAAACATAACCGAGCAAAACCATGAGAGAAATATAAGTAACCAACGAATCAAATACTGCTAAATTCTGGACGAAATAAGCCGTTATCAAACTAAACACAATAATAAAATCAAGTGATTTTATTCGTCCAGATCTGTATCCTTTTATCAAATAAATAAGTACAAATACAAAAATAGATAAATACGTAAGTAAGCCCAGAGTACCGGTGGTAGATAAAATATCAATAATATTATTATGTGCTCTATCAAAAAATGTCTCACTAGCAGTATAGCTATAAAAAATTGGATCGAAGTATTTGTCAAAAGTAATAGCATAATTACCATAGCCAGTTCCAAACATTGGATGAGATGGGAAATCCCTGAAAGCGGCCCGCCATGAAATAAGTCTAGTTTGAAATGTATTTTTTTGAAAAGAAATTTCTTTAATAGGCTGAAAAATTGGATTATTTTGAGCCATTTCAGTATTTCGAGCCAAAAATAAAACACCCACAAACACAATCATAATTCCTAATATACTCCAAGTAACAATTTTTATATTTTTGTTCTTGGCCAATGCTCCGGCTAAGAAAAATAAAACCATTATACTAAAACCTAAGCCTACATAAGCACCAGAACTATCCGCTCTCACAAACGCTGGTATCATAACCAACAACGGCAAGAGATAAATCCATTTAAGATTTTTAATTTTTTCTTTAGCAAATAAAATGAAACAAAAATAAATATTAAAAATCAAATAGCCAGCCATATAAGCTGTGTTACCCAATCTACTGTAGGGATTACCAGCAATCCCAATTATGCTAATAAAAATTGCGCAACCAACAGAAATCAGGAACAAGACTTGCCAATCTCGCCAAGTCTTGAAAACCGTAATAATAATTAAATAAAATATCAAAAAATGCGCTAAATGAAAAAAGCCAAGCATCCTCTCGACATCACCCCAATAGCTCAAATTAAAATCAACACCAAAAATACTAGATAGCAATATCGCTACAAAATAAGCAACTAGACCAAAAGTAATTAAAGACTTATTTTTTTTATTAAACGGATTATAACTAGGATATTTCAATATAAATACTAACCAAAATATTGTTAATAATTCAATTAAAACATTAAAATAAATCTGCTTGGAAGTGATGTAAGGAAATAGCAAATCACTAAATACTAAAAAAACAGAAAAAAATCCCAATACTACACCTATTTTTAAAATTGTTAAATAAATTTTTTGTGACATATATACCTCACCCGCCCTTTGGGCACCCTCTCCTAAATAGGAGAGGGGGAAATTTTATTATCCCTCCCCTTCTTTTAAGGGGAGGCTAGGAGGGGTTATTTTAATTATTTATTTATTACTATCTACTATACCACACCTCACCCCGACCCTCTCCTAAACAGGAGAGGGAGACTACATAGCTCCTCCCCTTTTCATTTTATCTTTTAAGGGGAGGCTAGGAGGGGTTATTTTAATTTTCTTTAATCCCCCTCTCCTATCTAGGAGAGGGGTGCCCGAAGGGTGGGGTGAGGTGTTACAAACTATCAAAATTATCATTAGAGATACCCAACCCAAGATTTCTCATTACTTGGAACGCGTCAGCCGGACGACCTAGGAAATACCTCATGCTATCACTTGGGTTTATATACCAAGCCTCACCGTTGCGTTCTACATCTAGAAATATATTTCCAATTTGTGCATCAGCAAAACTACTATCAAAAGATAGAGTGTCGTTCCCATTTGGATTATAATTATTTTCCAACTCTGTCATATCATCATTACCATCTCCGTCAGTATCCACCATATTTTTGTCCGTACCGATCCCATCCTCGAACAAGTCAGACAATCCATCGCTATCACTGTCTTGACCAGTTAGGCTACCAAGGCCTATTTGAATCTTTTCTAGATTTGAGCTAGTTATACCGACTCCCTGCTCTCTCATTACGCTAAAGGCGTCATCGGGCCTACCAAGATAATACATTTCTTGAGTACTGGGATGAATGTAATATGCTTCGCCGTTAGATTCAACCTTCAACATTATCTTACCTTTTAGAGAATCGTACATTGATTGATTACTTATTACAAGCACATTCTCGGTAGAGACATCATCACTTACCTCTTCATTTTCCACACTATCCTCCTCGCCTACTTCTTCATCGCTCTCATCTTCTTGTTCATCCACAATCTCGACATCACTTGATATTGTAAAATTTTCTGCTTCTGAAACAAAAGCTGTTCCTGGTGTACTAGTAGATGACACAAAATAATCATAAATCCCATTACTAAGTCCACTTATACTTACTTCGTGATAATCAGCCATGTCATCACTACCTATTTTTGAATAATTTTCTTCATCTGTTTTTTTGTAATAAATATAACTATTGGACAACAAATTAGTTTCCCAAGTGAACCTTAGGAGATCTGACGAACTAGTCACAACCACATCATCAATCAATTTCACTTCATTGTCATTAGGTACAGAAAATAAAATACTTTTACTATATTTTATAACGTCACCTATATTTGATATAGTTCTATAATAATAATTAATAACTGGAACAAGATCATCTATAATCACCTGATGATTTTTTCTCTTAACTTCATCAACATAATAAACATCTTTACCTTTTATACTTTTTTTACAATCCACTTTTCCATCACTCTCTAGGTCTGTATCCCATTCAATCATAACTGAGCTAGAACTAATATAATTCAATTTCGGTTCAAAAATTATAAAACCATCTCTATCATCAGCATCCGAATAGACCACAGCGCTACTAGAGCTTGCATTATCAAACTCTTCTGACTCCTCCAATCTATCTTGATAGTCCAACTCAACATCAATATTGTTTTCACCTGTTTTGAAAAAATATCCACTATAAATATATTCATAATTACCATCTGGCTCTAAAGGACTTTCAAATGTTGGAGAATCAGCTATATCAATTGTAGTAATTTTGAAATTTTGTATTTCAATTATTACATCATCTTCTCCAAAACCAGTACTATCTAATTCAAATCCAGTATTATCTACTAGACTTGTCTTTCCTGAATTCTCAATACTGATGGTGATATCTAGGGATTCATGCACAAGAGGTTTATCGATACTATATTCAATTGAAGAAACTTTAATATCAGCCTCATCCAATCTATACACCTCAGTACTCACAGAAATACTATTATTACCTTCATCGCTCTCGCTCATTTTGTCATCATTATCGACAATAAAATCAATATTTTTCGTACCTGATTCTTGAAAATATCCGTTATAAATAAAATAAATATATCCATTTGGAGCTATATAGTCTTCAACTGTTGGAAAAGGTATTGTTGTATCATCTTTTAAAAAATCCCCTAAATCAACATAATAAGAACTCAGCCCAAGAGAATTATACAAATTTGTATTACCATTATTTTTTATTTTTACAGTTATTATCACATCCTCCCCAACAGTTGGATGTTGTGGCTCGATACTAATACTATCGAGTCCTAGATCATAATAAGGATCATCATCATCATCGTCATCGTCAGCAAACACAAATAAAGGCAGACAAAAAATTAATATAATTAAAAAAAATTTTAAATACTTTTTCATAATTTAAATTTATAAATTTACTATTATATAATAAAAGTATATCAAAAAATATTAATAAATACTAATATTAATTTTATAATTATATAACAAAATCTTTTCTTAAAAAGCATAAAAAAATAATTTATGCTATAATATAATTTAACATTTAATTATTAATAATTAAAACAATATGAACAAAAAAATATTTTTTTCATTTCTATTATGCATTTTTGTCCTATCCCCCTCTCTAATTAATGGACAAGCACAAGCTTCAAGCGACTATAACGGTAAAATCGTCCATCAAGATGGTCAAAAATCTCTTTATTATGTTGGGTCTGATAACAAACGTTATGTTTTTCCCACCGAAGGAACTTACAAATCATGGTTTGCTGATTTTGACGATGTACAAACCATCTCTGCAAAAGAATTAAGTGATTTAGACATAGGTGGAAATGTTGTTTATCGTCCAGGCATTCTGTTAATCAAAATACAAACTAACCCAAAAGTTTATGCTGTTTCCAAAAGTGGCACATTACGATGGCTCAAAAATGAAAAAGTTGCCAATGCTCTTTATGGGGAAAATTGGAACATGTTAATTGACGATGTTCCCGATCCATTTTTTGTAAACTACAAAATTGGCGATGATATTGATGATGAATCAGATTTCAATCCTAAAGAAGAAGTTGAAAACGTTGATAATATCGACACAAATAACAACTTATCTTCAACTAATTCATTACATGCCAATACAAAAATGTGTCAAATTATCAACAATTCTCGTGATTGTAAATCTGACAACAAAAATGAAGATGATGAAGATTCTTCAAATGATAATAATGCACCATATATAACAAACATCTCCGTAGATAACGAAGGAGAAAGAGGTTATATCGACATGAATGATGCAATAATAATTACTTTCAATGAAGCCATTGATCCCTTGTCAATAAAATCAGATTTAATTGCTGGCGGGTATTATAGTTTTCTCAACTACAGCTTTACTGGTGCATTAAATCTTTCCTCTACCGGTCTTATGACTATAGAGAACATTGCTTCTTTTGATATTGGCTCTGTTGCAGATGAATGTCAATTTTCTGTAAAAATTAAATTAAGCCCTGATGCCAAAACATTAACTATTTCTATTACTGATGGAAACAATATCGAAATTGAAGATGAAGATTTTGAAAATGCAAAACAAATTGGCGGCACCATTAAAGATAAAGCTGGCAATCTAATGGAAAATAAATCAGATATTAACGAAGTTGATGGTTCTTTCGGTGGTGAAAACATTGATGATGGTATTGAGCCTTATATTCTATCTATTGAAGCCAAAAATTACGGCCAAGATGACTACATTGACGTAGATGATGAAATACACATTACTTTTAGTGAAGAAATCGAATCTGAATCAATAAATGAATCATTGGAAGAAGGAAGTAGTGTAAGTAATGTAGAAGCCAGTGAAACTGGTGGAGTTTATATTAATGATAATGGCATTTTAACTGTTTCAGATATTACTTCTTTCTATATTGGCGACATAGTAGAAGAAGGAACATTTGAAGTATCATTAGAGTTAGATTCAGATGGTGAAGTATTAATTATTACTCTAACCGAAGGAGACAACATAGAAGTTGAAGATGAAGACCTAAATGATGCCGAACAAATTGGTGGCACTATTGAAGATAAACATGAAAACGAAATGGATGATGATCCGAATATAAATGATCCAACCGGAACATTTGTGGAAGACAGTACCGGTGGTGATATTTATATTTTAGAAATAAAGACTTATGATACTGGATATGCTGGTTATATTGATGTTGATGACAAAATTGTTATCACATTTAACGATGAGATTAACCCTCAGTCTATAAACAGTCGACTAGATAAAGGCGATAGTATTGAAAAGGTTGAACATGACGAAACTGGCGGAGTTTATATTGATGAAGATGGCATGCTCACCATTACAGACATTCTCCTATTTGATATGGGCGAAATAGATAATGAAGGTAAATTTGAAGTAAAATTATCTTTAAATTCAGATAGTGATGAATTAACTATCACTTTAACTCAAGGTGATGCTATCAAGATTAACAAAGAAGATTTTAGTGATGCTGAACAAATTGGCGGTTATATTGAAAATGAAAATGACAAAACCCTAGAAGGTGGCTATGTACTAGATGATCCTAATGGAACTTTTGGAGGAGATAGTACAGATTCTACTCCATACATTACTGAAATAGAGATTGAAAATGGGAACCAATCAAATCATATTGATGAAGGAGATGTTATAATTGTAGTTTTCAACAAACCAATTGATCCAGAGTCAATCAATGAAGACTTAGACAATGGTGACAGCGTTGAAGATGTTGATGATGATGATACTGGTGGTATTAATGTTGATGATAATGGTTATTTAAGAATATCTGACATAGCTGAATTCTATGTTGGAGAGGTTGATGATGATGGTGACTTTGAAGTAACCTTAGAACTAAATTCAACTGGCAATATCTTAACTATTACACTAACAGATGGTGACAGTATTGAAATCGATGATCAAGATATAGGCGACGCTGAACAGCTTGGAGGCACTATCGAAGATGAAGATAACAATGAAATGGAAGATGATCCTAGAATTAATGATCCAGAAAGAAATTTTTAATATCAGTACCAAAATATAATAACAATAAAAATACGACTTTAATGAGTCGTATTTTTATTGTTATTAAACCTCATTTCTTTTATACTATTCTCTATTAAACACACAGCTCAAAATTTCATCCATACTTCAACATACACCATTTAACACCTACTTATCAAACAAAAAACTGTAAATATATTATCCTTATATCTTCACAAGCATTAATTACTTATCATAACTCCTCACCCATTTATCTTCCGTGGATTCTTAATAACCATTATCTTTCTTCATTATCGCTTGATTTTTCTAGCCTACCTTAATTTTTTCTACTAACTTAGAAATATCTTCTGATTTTTTAGATTTAAGTTAATATTTATATTCCCCTCTAAAGAGGGAAATTTATTTTGCAAAAACAAAACTCCCCCGGTAACACCGGGGGAGTTTATTATGAAATTATTCTAAATAAATTATTTAGAAATTTCAAAACTACCGTCTAGGTCGTTGATTAAATCAGCGTCACCCAAACCAGTCTCTTCATCATCTGACCATGTGAATCCAGTTTCAATTAATGAAACCTCACAAGAATCCTCAACATTAACATTAGATAGATTTACATTTACTGTGAATACTTCATCACTTCCTGCTGCAATAACATTGTCAGTAGTAAGAGTGAAAGTATAAGTATCTACACCAGCAACATTAGTATATGCACCAGTAACAAGTTCATCACCATTACCATCTAGTAATGTAACAGTTGAAGTAGCTAGAGCACCTAATGTACTTCCATCAGTTATTCCAACTTCAACAGCTAAAGCTTCAATTGTAACATCATCACCATCAGCAACAACTTTGATATCCATGATTTCGTTATTGCTAGTGCTTAGATTGATTGAATCACCAGCTTCAGCAATAATTGTTGGAATAGCGTTATATACAGCCAATTTCTCAGTTGTAATAATCAACATCTGATCACCATCTGCTGTTGAAACTTCAACTTCAGTTGATGTATCATTATCTGCGATATATTTATATCCAGTTACGTGGAAATAAACTTCATCACCAGATTCAATAGCATCGAAATCGTCGTTAAATGTAGCATATAACTTAACTTTTGTTTCATCGTCTTTTTCTACAATAATAGAAGTAGACATTTCTGAAACACCAGCATTTGTTGAATCAGTATCTCCATCAATAGTCATATCAGAAACATTGTCAACGCTAGGATCAGTTGTAGTTCCAACAGCATTTCTAGCTGTAATAGTCATTTCTGTGATTTCATAACCAACGTTAGTTGCAGCGAATTCAAATTCACCTACAAATAAGTCAGCTACGCCAGCACGAACTAAACCTGCATCAGCAGTTCCTGAGCTAAGAGTTAGCGCAAGTGAACCTGCTTT
>Ga0307992_1000298_pt1 | contig 31972 bp, 31 predicted proteins | sample EllFjometagen133_FD_203162 | JGI IMG/M metagenome (GOLD analysis project Ga0307992, IMG submission 203162) | Marine microbial communities from Ellis Fjord, Antarctic Ocean - #133 | ecosystem: Environmental > Aquatic > Marine > Unclassified | place: Southern Ocean | collected 2014-10-08
TTAAACGAGGCTAATATTGAATATAGTATAGAAAGCAGATTCAAGCATTTATACAGTATCTATCTAAAAATGCAGAAAAAAGAAAGAAGGTTTGATGAAATCTACGATGTATTTGCTCTTCGAATTGTTTTGCCAAGCATATCAGATTGCTACAAAGTTTTGGGAATAATTCATACAATATGGAAACCAAAAGTAAGTAAATTTAAGGATTATATAGCGGTTCCAAAACCAAACGGATACAGAAGTCTCCATACTACGGTATTTGGACCAGAAGGAAAAGCTACTGAATTTCAAATTCGAACTCAAGAAATGAACGATGAAGCTCTTTTTGGTATCGCCGCTCATTGGCACTACAAAGAAAAAGGGAGTGCAGATTCTAATCAACCAAAATGGATAAAAGAAATTCTTGAATTACAACGCGACGCTGAAAATACTACCGATTTTCTATCCAAGGCTAAAATAGATATTTTCCAAAGTCGTATTTTTATTTATTCTCCCAAGGGAGATGTCTTTGAATTACCGAGAGATTCTACTCCAGTTGATTTTGCCTACACTGTTCATTCTGAAATTGGAAACAAAGCAGTCGGAGTTTTGATAAATGATAAAATATCACAACTTGATCATGTTTTAAAAAATGGTGATATGGTAGAAATAATAGTAGATAAAAATAGAAAAAGTCCAAATAAAAATTGGCTGAATTTTGTAAAAACTTCTAAAGCCAGAGACAAAATAAAACTGTACTCCAAAAGATCAACCCTGGATAATATCAAAAAATTTATTCCTTATAAAAAATAACGCCCCGATTTACCGAGGCGTTATTTTTTTTATATAAAATTTTCGTTTATTATCCAAACTATTTATTCCTCAGAAAAATTAAAACCATATTTTTTTCGCCAGCTGGCGAATTATTTTATTATATTTTAATTATACCACACAAAAACAAAAACCCATCTCCTGATGAGAGAGATTGACATTATGATGATAATATGATTAAATACTCTATCAAATGATATAAATAAATCAATGATCTTTGAAAGGAGAATGTATGTCATCTATAAAAGCTATTTTTGATGCGCTAACTAGTGATAGTAGTCTTGACGGTTGCGACCCAGATTGGTGTAGGGAAGTACTGAACAATGCCAGCTCCGAAGACTTAGCGTTTGTGAAGAATCAAATCGGTTCTAGCAATGAAACTGACAGGGAGACAGAAACAAGGCTTAGAAGGAATGGACATTTTTAAATAATCAAATATTTCTATATTAAAAACATGTTTATTTAACCTAACTGAAAAAGGAGGGGTAATTAATGGGCAAACTTTCTAATGAAATATTGGCTCCATTTGTTGGTGGGGACGTGGAAATTCAAAACCAAATTGAAGAATATTTGTATCGTGGACCCACTAAAAACATTAAGGTAGTTGACGATGAACTTTTTATTGAATTTGCATGGTTTGCTAAAGGAGAAGGCTATCCTCCTTTACCTAATAAATGGGTAAGTACCTCTAATCTAAACTATACTCTTGGTGGTTTAAGTATGGGTGGCTTATCTGACGCTGGTGAGGGCAGGCTTCAGTTTACTTCGCTCGTCAGCAATGAAACGATTGTCTTTTTTCCACCCACCGGAGGCAGACTTGATCCGGCCAAGGTAGAAGGCCTTAAGCTTTCTTAAAAAAATAAGAATAAAAAAACACCAAAACAAGACAGAGACCGTGAGTAATAAACTCAAAACGGTCTCTTTTTATTTTTATCCTCTCCACAACATACTTTTTGTTGAGTCATCGGCACATATCTCGTATCTTTTGGAATGATGGTTTTCATATGTTTTGTTTTTTATTGTATTTTTTCATCCTCTACTTCATCTTCAGGAAATCGAGGATTATTAACCGTCCCCTTTTTAAAATTATCGAGGTGAATTTTTTTTCTTTTTGAAAAATACTTTAATTTCTTAATAATATCCCTTGAGTCGTTTTGACTATCTTCTGCCAACATATCAAATTGATATCCATGTCCAAAATCTGGATTTAAAGCAGATAACAATTCATTCGAAATCTCTAATAAATCTTCAATTTCTCCATATTTAATTGGATATTTTTCCAAAATAGCTGACGGATCGGAGGCAAAACTTGCGTTTTCATGGGCTAGTTTATGATTTCTTAGTATTTTTATATTTTTAATCACTTTCTGATTTTTATCTAATATTGACTTTGCTTTCATTGCTCTTTTTGTGTCTAATTGATAATTAATAACAGAATAAACAGATATAATCTTGTTTTGCTCACTAAATTTAGACTCTTCAAAAATTTTTGCCAACAAAGTTAAGTAATTATTTTCAATCGAATATAGTACAGCAAGCCAAAAATTATTATTTTCTTTAAATGTAGATTCAAATTCTTTATTCTGCAATCCTTTCCAAACATTAAATAATAATACGGCTTCAGAAATTCTTCCGTATAATTTATCAAACCTCTCTTTATATTCACTCATATTTTAAAAATTAATTATTTTCTTCCATATTTTTAATTTAATTTAAAAAATGTGTTCTTCTTTTACATCAGTACTAAAATCTGTATATTCATCTAAAAAATTTAAAAAACCCTTTACATATATTTTTTCACATCGAAACCTAGATAAACCTGAATTTTTTAAACACTCGTTATTTGACTTATCACTTCCCCCTATTATGATTATCCTGTGAACTTCTTTAATAGTGTTTAATAAAGCCTTAAAATGATCCTCTTTTCCTTTCCAACCTATAATAACTATCACGTTTACTGATGATATGTTTGTATCTAAATACTCTTGTTGTTCAATGGGGCATGCGAAATTTTTCCCTTTAATCGTTGGTATAGTTATAGCTGAATTTGAAAAAACTTTGTCTCCGTAACCGGTTTTTAACTTATAATCACCTTCATTGGAAATACCCCATAAAACCGAGCCATGAATATGAATTAATTTAATACGTTTATTCAAATATCTAATAAAATGATCAAATTCAAAATTATATGTATCGCTAATTGCTTTCTGCGCTAAATAGTCATAGTTAAAATTTACAACCAAGCAATCCTCGCAAGAAAGCATAATTGATCTAAAAAAAATTTGATAGTTATTCCCAGCAAAACTAATATTGTGATATGAAATTTTCGAAAATAAAAAAGCTAAATAATTTTTTAAAATTGGAAGTTCTTCTTTAAATTGTTTTTCTTCATTAGGATTATTTTGTATATCATCTAAAACTTCTTCTAGTGATCTACCTAATTTCATTCTTTTTACAACGTTACCCATCAAAGACTGTATGTTTTTAAACTGATCTACACCTTTTAATCCTCGAAAAAAAGGATTATCTTGAAAAAGATTATTCGCGAGAGGTGGTTTTCTATGCTCATCGCCAGGATCCCTGTAGCTAAGGTCACTAATAAAATCGTGAGAGGCTCCTGCTCCCAAAATTATTAATGGCTTAATATTTATATTAGGTAGTCCTCCTAACATATAGATAATAATATTTATAATTAATTACATCCAAATACTAGCAATTCAAAACATTACAGTCAATGTTTTCATATACTACTCAAGAAATGCTATAATTAAACCATGACAGAAGAAAAGGAAATAAACAAGGAGAATAATGTAGCTGATACCACGCCTATTCCTCCATCAACACCTCCGCCTACTCCTCCAAAAGAGGAGGTTGTTTTGAAACCTGAAGTAATTGAGACTAAGCCTGAGCCAACCCCGAAAAGAACGGGGCAGGCACCCGTAAAATCTGCGACCACGGGGCAGGCACCCGTAAAAACCACTATCGAACCAAAAATACCTGAACCTAAAAACACAAAGGCTGTTGAGACTCCGGAAGTAGTCCAAACTCCCCCTGCAACACCTCTAGTAGAACCAATAAAAGAAAAACCAGATCCTATTGTTATTGGAATGGCTGAAGATAATCCTATTGTGCCATTCATGACACAATTCCTAGACAAGCTAAAGGAGTTTCGGGGTGTGGCTAATGAAAAACGCGCTGAAATCATGAAAAAGAATCTGGATACTGTGATGGAGTTTGCTGCGCTTACCAGAAAAGTGACTAATGATGATGTGGAAAGAATCACTGGTGTGAACGATAGTCAGGCGCAGAGATATCTGAAAAAACTGGTTGAAGATGGGAAATTGACCCGTTTTGGCAAAACTAGCGGTATTTACTATCGCCCCACGAAATAATCGGGCCATTTGGTGCAAACGACCCTATATTTCTAATGACTTATATATACCAAAAACACTCTACTTGGAAAAAAGTAGAGTGTTTTTTGTTTGTTTTTATATATTAATATCAAATAGCTTTAAAATAAAAATTGGGCTATCCTTTTGTGGATAGCCCTTTGTAATACGATTAAAATGATTCTTTTAAATTTATAGCTTGCTGAACAATATTACATCGAATCGTAATCTTTGTTTTTCCACAAAACATTACCTTTTTCATCTGCGACTATTTTTACATAGTCCCATCCAAAACCAAACGGAATTTCGTTGGCATGAAACTGTAACCCGCCCATAACCACATTGGCTCTTCCCAATGGAACACAAATTTTAGTTCCAGACATTTCCACTTTATCCATTGGAATCACCGATACATCTGCATCTTCAGTTATCTCAAGAAAAAAACCTCCCCTATATTCTTCGATATCTATTGTGTTAGGAAAAACGCATCCAGCTTTATGCTTGTCTTGTTCAGACTCGCAAAACCAACATTTCAATTTTGGATTGCAAGAAGAACATTAATTCGCCCACAACACAACAGCCAGCCCACAAGGGTCGTCACCACAATCGCATTTCTTTATAATATTTTTACATTTACCACATTTTACAATACTATGTTTGTTCGTATAATCAGGCATCGCACTCCTCCTCATTTATTTAGAATTAAAAAAAATATTTAAATTTAAACAACAATAAAAAACTATACCACCAGTCTATAGTTTTGTCAATTGCAGGCGAAATTCTATAATTTTAAAAATTTGGTTTAGAAAAAGAAAAAGCCGTTGAACAAACCAACGGCTTTATATTATTTACGATGAACGAAAATTGCTAGATATTTTTTATCTAGAATGTTCGTTTTTTCATCGTCTACTTTTCAATGCACCTGAATCTCTCTTTCCCCTCGTTCCATGTCCCAAATAAGAAATGGGGCTCCAAGAGGCGCTTTGGCAGCAGTTCTGGCTTCTTCCACCTCTGGCTGGATAAAAAGATTGACATTGAGAAATGAATCGGCCATCGCAGTCCTGATCACTGGAGCATCTGCCCCATCTCTTCTGCCTACGTAACCATTGCCAATCTGAACGATCGCATACTGCCGATCCCTGTGTTGTTGCCACAGATAATCGAGACAGTATCGAACATACTTCTCGGAATCTACCCAACCCCCAGACCTGAATTGATGGCAAATCAACATATGTAGCAGACGAGTTTCGTCGAACTTGAAGGTAAGTACAGAACCCAATTCGAGCTCATCCAAAGTCTTAACGTTATAGACGAACGGTCTACCCAGCGCCGAGGCCTCAGCCAGCTTCGTATTCATCGCAATGATAATATCATTTGAATTGAGTTTCAAATCAACAATATCCCCATAAATAATTTCAGCAATCATAATTCCTCCTCATTTATTTAGAGTTAAAAACAAATATTTTGATTTAAAATAGTAATAAAAAAATTTGTTATTTTAGTCTCCTTATCCACCCCGAGCCTCCGTGCCACAACGACACCACTTAGAGTGTGATGAATTATTACAGTTATTTCCAGGACATTTCCCACACTTGCAACTCCTGGGGTGACAAACATAATAGCACTTACCATGCAACTTTATTTTTTTACATTCCATAGAGCCAATTGTAGCAGAACATTCTTGTTCCATTATAACCTCCTTTTCAATAATAATTTTATTATTTTATTGAAAAATTTTATTTAATTTAAAAAATGAACAATAAAAAACTATAGCACTAGACTATAGTTTTGTCAATCCAACACTTGACTCGCCTATAATGGCGAGTGGGTAATTTTAGATTGAAGAGATGTTTATATTAAATGAAAAAAGTTAAGTTTTTATTATGATAAAAACTTCTTCACTGCTGCTTGCACCATATTCCCATCTGCCTTACCTTTAAGTCTGCCCATGGCAACACCCATAACTTTTCCAAAATCTGCTTGACTCACTTCTCCCATAGAATCAACAACTTCTTTGACTATCTTTTCAACTTCTTCTGCGCCCAATTGCTCAGGTAAATATTTTTCCAAAAACTTAATCTCGCTTCGTTCTTTTTCTGCTAGATCCTCTCGGCCACCCTGCACAAAAGCCTCAATTGAATCTTTTCTTTTTTTAACTTCACTACTTACAACCTCTAGGACTTGATTATCCTTTAACTCGCCCTCACCACCTTTTCGAATTGAAATCTCCTTATTATCTATGCTTGTAATAAGCATTCTAATAACAGAGCTTTTCTCACTGTTCTTTTCTTTCATTGAGGCTATTAAGTCAGTTTTTATTTCTTCTCGTAAATTCATATTTTTCAAAATAAATATAGCAAACCAAAAGGCCTGCTATACAATAATTATACTTTAAGTTTTTCGTTTTCTTTTAGTTTTCCAGTTTTTTTCAAGTATTCTCTCTTTTCCTGTAATTTCATTCCATAGAGTGCATTAGCTTTCTTTTTTCTTTTGGTTTTCTTCTTTAGTAAATGTCTATTTTTTCGAGCTTGGGCTAGTTTACCGCTCTGGATTAAAGCCTTGTTGTATCTTCTTAGAAAACTTTCAAAACTTTCTCCTTTTTTTCTTTTAAATTCAACCACGTTGTTACCACCTTTCTAGTTTATCCCAGTAATATAACCGGGGAGATTAATAAGATTTATTATATAATATTTAACATACTAACAAGTAATTGTCAATTACTTGCCTCCATTACTAATTCGCTTCTCTATCTCAGAACTTATTTTCTTGTAGTCAACAATTTCCTGTATTCCCGACTCCATATCTCGTAATAAAATAGTTTCATCCATGATTTCTTTTTGACCCATTATCAAAGTAAAACTTGCATCTACTCGATTAGCCTCTTCTAATTGAGCTTTGAGATTATCCTTGGTAAATAATTGTCGTACATTATAGCCTGATTTTCTGAGCTCTTCAAAAAGAATAAAAGCTTTTCTCCTGGCTTGATCCCCAAGTTGCGCTATAAAAATAATATTATCATCTTCTTTTTTGATAGGAATATTTTTTTCTTTTATCTTCAGTACTGTTCTCTCAATGCCCAGACCAAATCCACATGCAGGCGTTTCTCTTCCGCCCATTATTTCTACCAAATTATCATATCTTCCACCTCCACCGAGTGACGACTGTGCTCTTTGATTGTCCTCATCTTCAATTGACCAAAATTCAAAAACAGTTCGATTGTAATAATCCAAACCTCTAACCATGTAAGGATTCAAACTATAAGGCACGTCAAGCTCATCTAAATATTCTAAAACTTTTATAAAATGATCTTTGCAATCCTCACAAATGTAATCTATAATTTGAGGCGCATCTTCTCTAACCTCCACACATTCCTTTTCTTTACAATCCAATAATCTAAGAGGATTTTTTAAAAGTCTTTTCTTACAATCAATACAAAGTTTTGTTCTCTTGCCTCTCTCTTTATAGAACTCTATCAACTTTTCAGCATACTCTGCACGGCAATCATTACAACCAATACTATTTATTTGAACCTGAGTCTCGATTTGTAATTCTCTAAAAAAATTATAAGCAATTAAAATAAGTAAGGTATCAGCAACTGGATTTTCTTCTCCAAAAATTTCTAAATCAAATTGATGAAATTGTCTATATCTGCCAGACTGTGGTCTATCGTGACGAAAACAAGAACCGACCCAAAACATCTTCACTGGCTGAGGAAGATTAAACATGCCATGTTCAATATAAGATCTTACTAGCCCTGGAGTTGCTTCTGGACGAAGCGCGATTTTATCACCATTTCTATCTTGGAAAGCGTACATCTCCTTAGTAACAATATCAGTAGCCTTTCCTGTTGACCTCTCATAGAGACCCAAATTTTCCAAAACTGGAGTATCTATTCTTTTGAAACCATAAGCCTTGGCTAAATCACTTGCTTTTCTCAATACTAAATCCCAGTATTTATACTCATCAAATAAAATATCTTTTACACCTCGTAAACGAGAGAATTTTTTTGCTCTCTTCTTCACGACATTGTCTTTTGTGTCAACGCTACTTGGTGCTTTCTTTTTTCTTGGCATATTTTTATATAATTTTATATCCTAATAATTCTAAATTAATTATATTCGTAAACAGGTGAATCAAATAGATGGATCTTGTTAAACGGCCAACCTCGAAGTAGCACCCTGCCTGTAACAAAACTTTCATTTACTACTCCAAAGCTACGAGAGTCTTTTGAAGAATTACGATTATCTCCTAATACATAATATTCATTCTCATCTATACTTATAATTTCATCGTTCAAACTATATGTCTTGGTCCCACTCTCAAGATAAAGCTCCTCGAGTTCTATTCCATCTGAATAAAAATCATTAAAAATAGTCACAACACCATTTTTGATTTGTATTTTTTCTCCTGGCAAAGCTATAATACGTTTAATAAAATATTCTTGCGGATTTCTTGGATAGCGAAAAACTATAATATCACCTCTCTGAGGATCTTTAAATCGGTAAGTTATCTCATCAATTATTAAATATTCATGATCGTGAAAGTTAGGCTCCATTGAAGCGCCCTTAACATAAAAAGGTTGTATCAAAAAATACCTAATTGGTATTATAATTACTAAAGATATTACAACGATTTTAACTAACTCAAATACAAAACTTAAAAAATTCCTCATATTATTCATTTTTATCCCCTCTCCTGAGTTAGGAGAGGGCTAGGGTGAGGTCTGAAATGTGAATTAAGAGTTAAAATAATATAATTTTAACCAAATATTTCAATACATCATCCTATATAAATATAATAGATTATTAAATACAAAAATATTAGTCTATAAATCTAGATTTGTATATCTACTATAACATTAATAAGAATAAAAATCAAAATAATACTAAAATACTTAATATTAGATATTTTTATGCAATTATCTTAATTTTCTTTACAATTTTTTTGCCCATCAGAGCATTTAACTTCTCAATTATCTCCCCTGTTTTTATTGTCAAATCTTGAGTGGCTGAAGTCGATAAAGAGGCTATGTTCAAAGTATTTTCCTTGAAATACATAGCTTGGACCTTGCGTGATAATTCATTATCCAAAAAGTCGTCTTTTATTTTTTCAAATATTGACACGGCCTGTGATGAGACCACTTTATTATCTATCCCAGCACGCTGCACATTCTTTGGAATTATAGATCCTATGCTCTGCATATTAAATGAAATGATCTACGTAGATATCTAAGTAGATAAAAAATTAAAATTATTTATGATTTAGTTTGATGAACAACTCTTTGTGGAAAAGGTATTTCAATATTTTCTTTTCGGAATTCTTTTACTACCTCTTTTATAAGTTCGTGCTTTATTCTACCCTCATCCTGAACCGAATCCACTTTTACTATGATAATAAAATTTATAGAAGAATCAGCCAGTTCCTTAAATCGAATAATAGGGTTATTTTCTTGAATTTTAACTCCCTCAGATTTTAAAATATTTTCTGCTGCTCTGATAGCAACTTTTTCTACAAAATCCAGATCAGCATCATAGGAAACGCCAACAGATATAGAAGTTGACAAAGGCGACTCAGGATAATCGTAGCTTGAAATTTTCTGACCAACAAAAGTTGAATTTGGCACTATCACAGCATTACCGCTGATAGTTCTAATACGAACTGAACGCCATGAAATATCTTCAATATATGCTTTAGTGCCGTCATCGAGCTGTATCCAATCACCTACATTAATAGACTTATCCATTACTATAAAAAGAGCTGCAAAGAGATTGGCTAAAGTTTCTTGAAGACCCAAGGCTATAGCTAGACCCATGATTCCGAGACCGGCTAATAAAGGCTGAATCTCTATACCAAAATTATTCAAAATAAATAAAACAGCCACGAAATAAACCGAAACTGACAAAACTTTACGAACAAAAATAAACATAGTTTCATTTATTTTTCTTCCCTTCTCTCTTTTGCTATACCAATCAAGTAGTGTTTTAATGAGCCTACTAGAAGTAAAGCCCACCAAAAAAACAATCAAAACATAAAAAACTTCTTTCAAGCCAAAACCATTATAATTCCAACTTAAATCGTATACACTAACTGCATAATAAAAACCAAGCAACACAGCAAAGTATCTAATAGGAAGCTTCACGGCTTGTATTAATTTATCATCTAAATTAGTTTTAGTTTTGCTTGTGAGTTTTCCTATGAGGGAGAGTAAAATAGTAATCGCATAAGAAGCTAACCAGGCAGCAATTATAATTACTGCTGCATTGAGTAAATTTGAATCAAACATATTTTATATATTAATTTTAATAAACATAACCTTTGCTACGTAACATGCTACGTAGCAAAAAATAATTTAACAATACAACAATATAACCATACAACAATTTCTACTCACTACCAAGCACATACTACAACCTAACTTTTCCCAAGTTTGTCTAATTCGCCTTTGTATTCAGATAATTTTTCCTTTTCTTTGTTTACAATATCTTTCGGCGCCCTAGCAATAAAATCTTTATTGGCAAGTTTTTTTTCAAGATTATTTATTACTCTTTCCAGGTTCTCAATTTCCTTATCTATTCTTTCCTTTTCCTTCTCTTTATCGACAGCACCAAGTAGATAAATCTCTACATCATTCACTACAGTGTAGATGGCATCTTTTATTTTCTTGCTTATTTCTTTTATTTCAATATCTCTAATACCAGTTTTCATTTTCTGTATCAATATTACGTGTTCCTCAATTAATTCTTTTTTATTTTTTGTAATAATAACTGCTTTGACCTTTTTACTTGGTTCAACTTTATTTTCACTTCTAACATTACGAATAGCAGTGATAATATCTTTTATTAGTTCAAAATTTCCACCACCCTTTTCTTTTATAATACCAGAATATCTATTATCCTGAGGCCATACTTCAACCATCAACATACTATCACTTATATTACCCCAAATAGCCTCAGTAACAAAAGGTATGAACGGGTGCCATAGTTTTAAAAGGTCTTTCAATATTGAATAAAGTATTGTATTTTTGTTTTCATCTTTTTCGAACTTACTCACTTCCAAGTACCAATCAGCAAAATCATTCCATGTAAACTCTCGCAATTTCTCTCCTGCTTGAGAAAATCTATAATTAATCAAATCCTCATTAACTTCTTGGGTTAATTTTACTTTTTTACACATTATCCAAATATCAGCTTCACTTAAACTACTGATTGAATTATCATCAGTGTTTTTATAATTAGAAAAGATAAAGCGAGAAACATTCCATAATTTATTTACAAAATTTCTAGCTCCATCCAGTTTCTCTTCATAAAATTTCGAATCGTTTCCTGGTGTTGTGCCAAGTATCAAGCTAAGGCGCAAAGCATCGGCTCCATATCGATTTATCACTTCAATCGGCTCTATACCATTACTCAGAGACTTGGAAAACTTCCTACCCTGCTTATCACGAAGCATCCCGTGAATATAAACCTCTCGAAAAGGAATAACATCCAGGGTATACGTACTCATCAATATCATACGAGCCATCCAAAAAAATAATATCTCATAACCCATTTGCATCCAGGATGTCGGATGAAAAGATTTTAGATCGCTTTCTTTTTTTGGCCAACCAAGAGTTGAGAAAGTCCAAAGACCCGAAGAAAACCAAGTATCGAGAGTATCAGGATCCTGCTCTAATTCTCCACCGCAATGTGGACATTTTTTTATACTAGTGATACTCACTATCGGCTTAGCACATTTTTCATTCAAATTTAATTTTCCATGCTTGCAATAATAAACTGGGATTCTATGACCCCACCAAATTTGCCTGCTAATACACCAATCTCTCAAATTATCAATCCAATGAAAATATTGATTATTAAATCTTTCCGGTACAATTTTTATTTTTTGTTTTATATCACTATTATGTCCTTCAGCCACTGCCTCTCTCATTAATTGTTTTAATGTTTTGTTTTTACCCGTTATTTCTTTATTTACATCCACAAACCATTGCTCTTTTGGAATAATCTCAATAATATCACCAAAACGATCAGAAGTAGCCACATTATGATCTATATCTTCTTCTTTTTCTATCAAATCATTTTTTCTCAAATAATCAACAAATTTTTTCCTAGCCTCATTTACACTTAGGCCTTTATAGTCTACGCCAGCATCATCAGTCATCTTGCCATCTTCATCTATGATTGGAATTATATTCAATTTATGTTTCTCATATAACTCAAAGTCAACCATACTGTGTGCTGGAGTAACTCCAATCGCGCCTGTTCCAAAATCCATATCAATTGCCTCGTCTCCAATCACTACAATCTCCAAAGGATTCTTTCCGCCAATTTCAACTTTATATTTTTTCCCAATATATTTTTTATAACGAGTATCTTTTGGATTCACAGCTACGGCTGTATCACCCAATTTTGTTTCAGGTCGAGTTGTAGAGATAGCAATAGGAAAATCTTTTGAATACTTAAAAGTATATAACTTAGTTTTTTGATCAATATAAACTAATTCATCATCCGAGCAAGTTGATTGTCCTTTAACTGACCAATTGATTGTTCTATAGCCTTTATAAATCAAACCATCATTGTACATTTTCACAAATACTTCATTCACAGCCCTAGATCTTTCTTCGTCAAAAGTATAAGCCAATCTACTCCAGTCACAACTAGTTCCAATTTTCTTTATTTGAGAAATAATAGTTTTTTTAGAATCCTCGGCATATTTCTTGATCTCTTTTAACAGCTTCTCTCTACCCAACTCAACCCTCGGGTCCTTGATGCCTTTTTCTATCAAAAGCTTCTCCACCTTGGCTTGTGTGGCTACGGCAGCATGATCAGTTCCTGGTAAAAGTAAAGTTTTTTTACCTTTCATTCTTTGATATCGAACCTCGATATCCATGATAGAATTCTCCAAAGCATGCCCCAAGTGCAATACACCAGTTACATTTGGCGGAGGCATACATACTGAAAAATACTCAGCCGTATCATCCAAATTTAAATTATCTGGATTGAAAAATCCAGATTTTTCCCATTTTTTATATATCTTATCCTCAAAATCCTTTGGCTCGTAAGCCTTGGCTAATTCTTTTTTCATGACTACAAATTTTATATTTATCCCCCTATCCTGTCTAGGAGAAGGGACGATGTATTTATATTATTTAAAGATTACCAATATTACCTATTTTTTGCAAGAATAAAAACTTATCAATCCCCTCTCCTATTTAGGGGGGGGTAGGGGGTGAAATACTTTCTTGACACATAGCAAGCGATAATATATATTAATATACTGTTACATAAATTAGTAATTGATAATTCGTAATTGATAATTGACTAGATGTTAACAAAAAACCAACAAATTTTTGAACAAATAAAAAAAAGCAATAACATTCTTATTACCTTTTCAAAAGAATGGGATGGCGACTCCGTGGCTAGTGCTCTAGCCTTGTTTTTGTTTTTGAAAAAACTAGATAAAAATGTTAATGTGGCGGCCGAAAAATTAGACGACGAAGTTAGCGCATCATTAAAAGCGCCCAGTAAATCTTTTTCTTTTTTACCTTCATTTAATGAAATAAAAAATTCCATTAATAATTTAAGAAAATTTATTATTTCATTGGATATTACTAATGCCAAGGTAAGTCAAATTAAATACAAGGTCGAAGAAAGTTCTTTGGACTTTATTATATCTCCAAAAAATGGCTTCTTCACCCATGACGACATCACTTCATCTACATCAGGCTTCAAATATGATCTTATTATAACTCTAGATACTCCTGACCTAGAATCTTTTGGAAAAATATATGACAATGATACAGAATTTTTTTACAAAACTACTATTATTAACATAGATCACAAATCTAATAATGAAGAATATGGACAAATTAACGAGATCGAACTAAGTGCAGTATCTACTTCAGAGGTATTATTCTCTTTATTCGATAGTTATTCCAGAGAATTGATAGACGAAGATATTGCCACTTGTCTTTTGACTGGCATAATTTGCAAAACCAAAAGTTTCAAAACTCCAAACATAACTCCTCATGCTCTCCTTACTACGTCACAATTAGTATCTATGGGAGGTCGACGTGAAGAAATAGTTAATAATTTATATAAGTCTCGAAGTATTAATGTATTAAAACTTTGGGGTAGGGTTTTAGCTAGATTAAATGGAGCTGTAGATAATGCGTTTATTTGGTCAACTCTATCAAAAGTTGATTTCGTCAAAACTGAATCACAAGAAAATAACTTATGCGACATTATCGATGAATTAATTATTAACATCCCAGAAGCAAAAGTCATTGCCTTGATATATGAATTTCAAGAAAAAACAAAAGTAATGGTATTTTCAATGAAAAATGTTAATTCAATGAATTTGATCAAAGAATTAAACCCTCACGGAACAGAAAAAACTGCCATTGCAATCACAGATAAACCTTTGCAAATTGCTGAAAAAGAAATAATAGAGTTAATCAAAGAAAAGATGAAAAAAATTATAATTTAATTATCAAGTAAAATTTTACTATAAAAAAATACCCGCATTTGCGGGTTATTTTAATATAATACGGCTACACATTTTGTGGACGCGAGAGGATTTGAACCTCTGACCTCCACGATGTCAACGTGGTACTCTAACCAGCTGAGCTACGCGTCCAAGTTTTTAAGAAAATGCTTTGTAGGCCTAGATGGAATTGAACCATCGACCCCCACGTTATAAGCGTGGTGCTCTAACCCCTGAGCTATAGGCCCTTATTAAAAAAAGAAGGTCAACCTTCTAATTGATTTTAATTTACCATTATATAATTTTTTTTTCAAGTACATTAATAAAACGATACTTTTTACATATATTAATCTTGTTTTATTGTAATAAAAATAATTCACATACCTACGGTCCACTCTTGGATCCCTGCCTGCCGGCAGGCAGGCCGGATCTTCGCGAAGTTTATGCCCTGTGGGTGCTTATCCGAGATGACAAAGTAAAACAAGCAAGGCCCTTGCTCATATCAAGGGCCTTGCTTGTTTTCTATTTATATTTTTTTACCTCCAATTTATTTCCTATTATTTCTCCAAAATTGAAATAATACCACTGCTGATTACAGGCTTTGCCCTTCTCATCCTTGGTCGTATTCGAGGCATTCACCATCCATGCTTCCAGGGTTTCGGGTTTCATGATGACATCCTGAACATTGCCTCTCATGGCTGCCACTTTTGCCAGTTCCTTAAATGATTTAAGATCATGCTCCCCATAATGCTTCATCATAAATTCACGAAGCTCGCCGGTCTCATGGCCTGCGAAGATGATATCGTTGATTCCTTTATACCATATTTCATCACCTTCATCGTAAAACTCCTGATTATCAAATAAAATATCAAATCGCTGATAATCAGAAACCATCATAATTCCACTTACACCAAGATCCTGACTTGTCCCGCTGAATTGATAAACATAGGAACAGGTTCGTTGAGATTCTTTTACAATTCGAACCGCTTCCTGAATAGAGCCTGCTTCCCGGAGCAGTTTTTTGAAAAGAAAAACAAACGGCACACCTTCAAGTGTTTCAAATTTTAGGTTCCCATACCCCATTTCTCCAAAAGCCATATATTTTTCATTCATCCCCGTAATGCACCCGGTAAATCCAGCGTAAGAAAAAGATGCAGACGAATACCCTTCATCCGGCTGATAAACATGAATCACCGGGTATCTCTGTGCTCCCAATTCCCGAATCCAATCAAGTGATCTTAGATGATAAATTTCTCCGTTTTTTGTAGCGTCACCAAAGGCAATCACCCCACTACAAGTTTTAAGATCTGGGTCAAATAAGCTTCCTTTTTCAAGTTTTGTTTTTTTATATTTTTTACCTATAAACTGCTTCTTGCCACCGTACTCACTTAGTTCCGGTATAGCATTGAAACGTTGAATTACAATCAGGGGAATATCAGATCCATGAGCCAACCCACGCATTTCCTCCTTATCTTCTAATGGTATATACGGAGACATTAAATCCCACACCTCATCAAGAGCAGACTCATCTACGCCAAGATATTTTCCAAAAGCAAGTACCACACCTAAGACATGATAAACATTTTTTTGGATGTCTTCCTTATTCAAGTAACCGTTCTGAAATCCCATTTCATAGGGCGACCCTTTCATGATAATCACTTTAATATTATTGTATGCAGGATCTTTGGTTTCAATGATCCGAGCCATGTCAATGACTTTATCAACAGACCGGTGATTAAAAAATACGGTTCTCTGTTCCAGTGTTAATTTATTTTCTGGAATACCCCAGCTTCCAATCGCACCCATCACATCATACCAATTTGGGAAACTTGAACATCCACCGATAAACATTACACAAAACAATAAACAAACAATTATATTCCTTTTCCTCATTTGCTACCTCCAAATTGTTTAAGAAAAAATTTATATGATCTATACTCAATATACAACAAACCCAATATCGCAGTATAGTGTCCAGTTGGCATAGTAATCTTTTCTGGCCTGCCCATTTTCTCCCAGAGCTCTATTCCATTTTTATATGGAACTGCCCTATCAAACCACCCAAAAATCATCAAGGCAGTTTCTGCATCAATATACTCTGCATAATTCATCGGATCACAAGTTATCTTAGTCTGCAGAACATGATATAGCTCATCTTGAGATATATCATGTTCGTTCATGTATGCTTCTCGCCGTCTTTTAACTCCTTTTTCATTAGATGTGGCGATAATCTCGGCAAGATTCCCGCCGACTAGACACATCACGCTAGCTTTTATCCGATTGTCCAGTGAACTAATGAGTGCTGCTTTGATACTTCCCATACTAATACCGAATACACCAATTTTTTTAGCGTCAATTCCAGGTTGTCTCCAAATCCAATCAAGTGCTTGCTTAAGATCATACATAATCTGAGTGAGATTAATATTAATCATATCGAGATCCTTAAAATCCTTATTCTTTTTCTGCCGATGAACTATAACAGCCGAAAAATCTTCTCCGGCAAAGTGATTAGCAAAAGTATTTGAGAAATAATTTGATCCGCCGAATATCGGCAAGACCAAAATTACCGGCGTCTTCTTAAGACTCTTTGATTGGTAGTAATCCAAGATAATATCGTGCTCACCGTTAATGCTATAGCATCCGTGAAGCACAACATTCCATAAAACATAGTCATCAGTTTCTTCAATTATTTCCGAAGAAGCTTTTACATTATTTTTTTCATACTCATACTCAAGTCGCACATTGTCTGGAATTGGCTTTCGTCCAGTATAGCCTCCATTCATTGGAGTAGAGGCGCAACCGGCAAAGATAATCAAAGTCAAAAATAACAACACTAACTCAAATCCACGCATATCCATTGCGCATCTCCTTTTCAATTTAATATTTGGCTAATTATTTTAAAGAACAATTATTAATATTATTAATATTAACATAGAACAAATACTTTAACATACTTTAAATAATAAATACAAATATTGCTATTATATAAAAAAAATCCTATAATAAATACATAAATATTAAAAATACAAATTTATTATTTGTATATTCCTGCCTACCGGCAGGCAGGTGTAATAAATTTGTAATTCGTAGTAATATGAAAAACTTCTTCCACAAATTAGCAGGTCTAGATAACAAAAAAATAGGTATTTCCAAAGATGATAATGACTTATCTGAAAAAAATATTAATGATATGTCTTTAAATACTGAAGAAGAATGGATTGATGACAACTACGAAGAGGGTCAACTCTCTATTGATGTATATCAAACTCCAAAAGCTATTATTATCAAATCTACTATTGCTGGAGTAAAACCAGACGATATTGATATCTCTATTAATAACGACATGCTTACTATTCGAGGAAAAAGAGAGCATAAAGAAATTATTAAAGAAGATAATTATTTATACAGAGAGTGTTACTGGGGATCTTTTTCTAGATCTATTATTTTACCAGTCGAAGTGAATGCCGAAAAAATAGAAGCTGTACTAGAAAATGGTGTTCTAACTGTAAGTCTACCAAAAGCTAAAACCAGCAAACAAATCTCTGTAAAAGTAAAAGAAAGATAATAACTTATGAATATAATTTTTACAATTGATCGCTTTGAGAATGGGAAAGCTATCCTCAAAACAGAAGATGGCGCAACAATAATTTGGCTAAAAGATAAATTACCAAAAGATATCAAAGAAGGCTCTGTTTTAGTTTTTGATATACTAAAGGATGAAGATGCGCAAAAAAATAAAAAGGAACAAGCCAAAGATATTCTCAATGAAATTCTCGATACCGAAGAAGATTAAATAAGTTTTTATCATCTATGATTTCTTTCCTAGAAAACAAAACCACAAAAAAGCTTCTCTTAATTGGAGCTGTTTTTTTTATTGTTTTAATTATATTAATAATTTCTTATTTTGGCTTTAAAAAATATTATGATAACAAATTTTATCCTGGTATTTGGGTAGCGGAAACAAATATTAGTGGCAAGACATACGAAGAAACAAAAAAAATATTACAAAACAAACTAAACATTATTGATCAAGCTGGCGTAAAATTTATTTTTAATAATAATGAAACTGTCATTACGCCAACTATTTCTTCTTTTTCAATAGACTTAGCTCAACAAGTTATCATATTTGATTTGGACAAAAGCATTGATGAAGCAATTAACTACGGAAGAGGAAATAATTTCTTTATAAACATAAGTCAGATTACAAACTCTACTTTCTTTAATAAAAAATATTTAGTGAACTTTAATATTAATAAAGATATAATTCAAAAAAATTTAAAAGAAAAATTTAAAGAATTCGAAATAGCAGCTCAAGATGCCACTCTGGCCACAAGCTCCATTTCTTTAGCAGAAAAAAACGAAATTTCTTTTTCAATTCAAGAAGAAAAATATGGAAAAATAATTAATTATCAAGACGGTATAAATAAATTAAAAAATCAATTAGCTAATCTAGATAACTCAACCATAAATCTAGCTTCTATAACAGATTATCCTATTGTCTATAAAAAAGACTGTTTAAATATTGAATCAAGTGCTCAAAAAATTATTTCTAAAGCTCCTTTAATATTAAATTATAATAAACAAAAATGGACCTTAGACAAAATAAGAATCGCTAATCTATTATCATTAACATCAAATAAAGAAAAAAATATCTCAATTACTATAGGAGAAGCTAAAATGAAAAAATATTTAGAAAAAGAAATTGCTCCCGATATAAATAAAGAACCAATTGACGCAAAGTTTGAAATAAAAAATGGCAGAGTAGCTGAGTTTCAAGCAAGCAATGAAGGAGTGAAATTAAAAATATCTAGTTCAACTAAAAAAATTAATGATAAATTTATTAATGGAAATAAGAATGAAATTGAACTAGTAGTTGAAAAAACCAATAGCACAATTGGTACTAGCGAAGTCAACGACATGGGTATTAAAGAATTAATAGGTACTGGTCATTCAAATTTTGTCGGCTCTCCAAGCAATAGGAGACACAATATAAGCACAGGCTCAAATTCTATAAAAGGGCTACTAATCGCTCCTCAAAAAGAATTCTCTTTAGTTAACGCGTTAGGAGAGATAGAGGCCAGCACTGGTTACTTGCCAGAATTAGTTATTAAGGATAATGAAACCATACCAGAGTACGGCGGAGGCTTATGTCAGGTTGCGACTACTTTATTTCGAGCAGCTCTATCTTCAGGTCTTGATATAACAGCCAGAAGAAATCATTCTTATCGAGTTTTTTATTATGAACCCGCCGGAACAGATGCAGCTGTTTATATCCCCTGGCCGGATGTTAAATTTATTAATGACACAAATCATCACATTCTAATTCAAACAAGAATGGAGGGTAATGATTTATATTATGATTTTTGGGGAACTAACGATGGTAGAATTGCTACCACCACCTATCCAATCATTTATAACATCACTAGACCAGCACCAACTAAATTAATAGAAACGCTAGATCTGTCTCCTGGAATAAAAAAATGCACCGAGCATGCTCATAATGGAGCAGATGCATATTTTGACTATACTATTAATTATCCTGACAGAGAAACCCATGAAGAAAGATTCTCTTCCCATTATGTACCATGGCAAGAGGTTTGCTTAATTGGAGTAGAAAAATTATCAGAAGAGGATTCTGGCAATAGTAGCGAAGAAGAAAATATTAATGAAGAGAAAACGTCATCGCAACAAAAAAACGATATCACTGCGGAAAAGAAAAATATTTAATCACTTTCTACTTAAATGTGGATAACTTTTATTTCAAAAACAAAAAAAGACCACCTTAAGCGGGCAGGCAAGAAAATTTTATCTAGAAATTCTCGAGCCTATTAGAAAAAATAATAATTATTTACTCTAACAGGCCCAAAAACCCTAGATGAAAATCCCCATGCTTGTCGTGCCTGACCCGCTTAAAATGGTCTTCATATTCAGTTTGAAAGGTTGATTAATTATACTATCACATATACATTAACTTGTCAAGTAACTAAAGCTTTATTTAGCTAATATTAAATAAAAACTAAACAATAAACATCATTTTTTACTTGAAAAAATAGAAATCATTGCTTGATGGTTAAATTGTTAAATTGTCTCCTGCTACTCCCTCTACTAAGCTAGGAGAGGGCTGGGGTGAGGGCTGAAACATGACATTAAAACCGTTGTTAAAACTTCTTCAGCAAAATATTTCTTCATGACTAAGTCGTTAAAAAATTATTTGTATACTTGCAACATATTTGTAATTTGTAGTAATAAATTCATTGTTTAACTCTTAAAAAAATTATATAATTATAGTATAGAAAATAATAAATTAATCTAATGCAATTTTGCATTTAATGAAGGGAGGTGAATTATGCCAGTTAAAAAAAAGAAGCCAGCAAAAAGAAAACCAGCAAAAAGAAAAGTTGCTAAGAAAAAAGTAGCTAAAAGAAAACCAGCGAAAAGAAAACCAGCGAAAAGAAAACCAGCGAAAAGAAAAGTTGCTAAGAAAAAAGTAGCTAAAAAGAAGAAGAGAAAATAGTTGTAACGCTTTCTCCAGGAATTTGAATATAATAATTTATATTTAAATATCTGGAGAGGGGGAAACTAACCTCGACTGCAGAGGAGGAAAACAAAATCCCGACTAACATCGGGATTTTGTTTATCTAATATTTTATTAGTATTTCCTTGAGAATCAATTTAAAAACAAACAAGGGGTCTGGGGTGGAAGTGAGCGCCCTTGCTAGACGCATCTTAATAACAATTGGCACTATAGCGAATCTGGAACCCCAGGGCTTTTTGTTACTTTTTGGTCTCAAAAAGTAAATAAATTATATTAAAACAATTTCTTCTGCCTACTCAATTTTTCTTTATCACTAAATATTCTTACTACACCATACTGCCCATCAAACCCCGGATCTATTATTAACTTCCCTTCTCGAACCCTCTTAATACCTTCAGCAATTTCCGACAGCGTGACTTGTTGAATCTTTTTAATATCAACATTCATAAGTATATCAAGTTCTGTTCCTAAATTATTAACTAAATTATTATATTCAAGTTTTACTTTTTTAGCTGAACGAGATTTTATTCCCATCGCTTCGGCAATTATCTTATCAAGTCCAACTAACTTAATAAATTTTCGAGCATTCTTTGGTTTGTATCCAAATTTACGATCAGCCAATTCATAAACCCGATTCATTACTCCAATTACTAAAGGTTTTTTGCATACTGGACAAATACCTTTATGTTTTTTAGTTTCAGTCGGCTCAAAACTTACTCCACAATTCCTATGACCATCATAATGATACATACCCTCCTCTGGATAAAATTCAATTGTACCTTTTATTTTTTTAGAGTCATTTTCCTTAATCGCCCTATATATCTCGTCATAAGTAAAATCTTCCAAATCAAAAATATTTGCCTCTCTACCAATATTTGGCAAAGAATGAGCATCGGAATTTGATAACAAGGTTAATTTATCCAAACCAGACAACATCCAATTCATCTCTGGATCGCTTGAAAGACCAGTTTCATATGCGTATATATGTTTTGCATACTCTCCAAAACATTCCTCTAGGCTATCGTAACCAGACTTGGATCCAAAAACTGCAAACCAAGGAGTCCAAATATGAGCGGGATATATCAAAAACTTAGGATCAATAGATAAACATAGCCTTGCTAATTCTTGAGCACTCATACCTAATATAGGCCTCCCATCTGATCGGATATTATAACTTTTATCTAAATATTTATTCAACTCCCCTACTGCTTCAACATTCGGAGCATGAATTACTAAATGAAGCCTTCTGCATTTATCCTTGTCTTTATAAATCAAAGCAACTTCAGTTGATAAAATAAATTTCACATTATCATCTTGTGCTGATTGAAGTTTATAAAGTCCACTTCCGACTTTCGTTTCCTCTAGTTCATTCTTGATTTCATTAAACCATTCTGGATATGTAAAATCACCTGTTGCTATAATATTAATTCCCTTAATACAACAAGTCTTGTCTAAATTTTCTAAAGTTAATTCCCGAGAACAAGCCCGAGAAAACCTTGAGTGGATATGTAGATCGGCTATTTGTTGCATAATAAAATATAAAAAAAATTATCTGTTTTTTTCTAAAATCTTCTTAGCTCTTTCCAATCCCTTGAGATCACTTATTTGTAACCAAGATGTGGCTTTTTCTATTTTTACTGGATAATCCCTTGCCATGGTCACGAGAGTCTGTGGTAATCCATACTCTTTTCTATCTGGCAATTGAACAAGTTTATAATCAAAGAACTTATCTGTTAAAACATAAAGACCAGTATTTACAAGACTAGTTTTACGCTTGTGTGTCCCCTCGACAATATCCTCTAGGTTTCCATCTTTGTTCAGTTTTATTCTTCCTCCTGAAAATTTTCCGCTCACTTCACTAACAAGCATAACAAAATCATGTTTAATACATCTTTTTATATCATCTTTATTATATATATCATCACCCATCATAACTAAAAATCTATCTTTCAACAAATTCTTACAAACATGAAGAGCATGGCCCGTTCCGTAAAGTTCTTTTTGTCGGATATATTTAATCTTTCTTCCTTCAAACTCATCGCCAAAATGATTTTTTATTTGTTCACCCAAATATCCTATAACAAAAATAATCTCATCTATCTCTTTTGGTAGCTTATCCAGATTATGCTCTAATAAATTTTTTCCAGCAACTCTTACCATTGGCTTGGGTACATGATATGTTATTGGCCTCAATCTTGTTCCCTTACCGGCTGCTAATATAACTGCTTGCATAAAATTTAGTATAAAGTATAAAGTTAAAAATTCATACGGAACTCCTTGCCCCAATCTTCAAAGCCTAGTTTTTCATATAGTTCATGAACTTTAGGCTTAGAATGTCTACTTGTTAATATCAATTTATAACAATTCTCTTTCTTTGCAGTTTCAATCATTTCTTTTACAACTCTTGTGCCAATGCCTTGACCACGCAATTTTTCTGAGATAATAACATATTCAATTAATCCAAAAGGTCGCTTGTGATGATTGTTTTTTAATAGATACAAATATGCGCTCGCCACTTCTTCACCATCTAAAATTATAAAAAATCTAATCCCTTGTGCTTCAATTTTTTTTTGTTTAATTTCCATATTACTATTTTATTAAATTTAAACAATCCTTAAGAGAATATTCTGGCAATAACTCAGAACAATTACGAGAATACTTACTTTTGATCAAAAATATTTCAGAATTTTTTAGTTTTTCATTCAAATAAATACTTTCTTTTAGATTATCATTTATCAATACCTTTTTATCTTCATCGTTCTTCAAAAAATCTACACAATCTCCTTTTTTTTTGTCAGCTATCACTATTTTATCAAAATATTTTTTTATTTTTAAATTATTTAGCTTTAGTCCGTGCCATACATTATCTCCCCAAGTTATTAAAATAAGTTTATATTTTTTATTTTTAAATTTTTCTAGAACTTCCTCGGCCTTTGGAAACAATGCTTTATCAATGTTTTTTATTTTTTCAGTAATTTGAGATAGTATTACTTCTTTCTTGGATTCAGAAATAATTTTTCTTTCTATTAAATAATCAAGGTGCTTAAAAATGTTATATTTTATTTTATTTTTATAAAAATAATCTGAATAAGTTTCATAATATTCTTCCTCACTAATATCCATAGCATCTGCTAACATTTTTTTCCAAATCTTCATGTCTAGCAAAGTATAATCTAGATCAAATATAATAATCATTTATTTACTGTTAATTATTTTATTAACTACTTCGCCAAGTTTTTTACTATCATATCTCAAATAATCAACCAAGTCATCATGCAAATCTTCTTTTATTACAGTCCTACCCTCCCAATTATCTTCTTTAATTGGTAAATTAATTTCTTCTTGCTTTTTATATTTTATTTTAACATCATTGAAAATAGCATAATCTATTTTTCTACCTAAATATTTTTCGATATTCAATATATAATCCTTACTTTCAAAATGTTCAGTTTCACCTTTCTTCTTAAGCGAATTAATTATATAAATAATTTTTCCTTTATAATTTTTACACACTTCACTAATTTCTGGAATTATCAAATTAGGAACAATACTTGTATAAATATCTCCCAAGCTAATTATCATAAAGTCTGATTTTTTTATTGCATTAACAGCTCTTCTACTAGCTTTAATATTTTTTCCGTCTTTTGTTATTATTTTAATTTCTTTTACTGGTGAACGTTTTGATTTGGGCACGTCTATATTTGTTTCACCAAATACCTCATCACCGTTTTCAAGCACAGCCATGATTTCAGCTGAAGTTTCTGTTACTGGAATAACCTCTCCCTGAATATGCATTGCCTCACTCAAGGCATTTACTGCCTTCACAAAATCTCCAGAATACTGATTCAATATTAATAATAACAAATTACCGAGTGAGTGACCTCGCAGTTTTTTATCTTTTTTGAATCTAAATTTAAAAAAATTCTCTAGCTTTTCTCTATCTGGCGAAAGAGCTAAAATACATTTCATAATATCCCCTGGAGGTAATATACCAAATTCTTTTACGAGCCTACCTGTGCTTCCACCACTATCAAACATAGACACTATAGATGAAATCTCAATACCTGAAATATCTCGAATAGCAGACAATAACAAAGATTGTCCACTTCCTCCTCCGATTGTGACTACTTTTTTACTCATAAGCTTTTTACCCCCTCTCCCTTCCGGGAGAGGGTTGGGGTGAGGGGGTAACTAAGGTTACAAATACTATTAACCTTTTCTACCTCACCCTAGCCCTCTCCTGTCTAGAAGAGGGGATTAATATTTTATATTTATACGCTAGCACTACTCTACAGTTACTGACTTTGCTAAATTACGTGGTCTGTCTACATCACAGTCTCTTAAAATCGCAACATGGTAAGCAAATAACTGCAAAGGAATGGTTGATAAAATAGGTGTTAACATTTCCAATGTTTTTGGAATATAGATTACGTCATCTGCGATTTCTTTTATTTTTTTATCTCCCTCAGTCGCAATTGCAATCACCTTGCCTTTTCTAGATTTTATTTCCTCAATATTACTAATATTTTTTTCATAAACACTATCCTCGGGACAAACAAATATAGATGGGAAGTTTTCATCTATCATTGCAATCGGACCATGTTTCATCTCACCTGATTGAAAACCTTCGGCATGAATATAAGAAAGCTCTTTTAGTTTCAAAGCTCCCTCTAAGGCAACTGGACTATTATATTTTCTTCCCAAGTATGCAAAATTATCACTCTTTCCGTATTTTTTTGCTAGTTTTTTAATATCTTTATTTAATTTTAAAATACTTTTTATTTTTTTTGGTAATACGTTTATTTCATTTAGTATTCTTTCTCCCATGGTAACTGACATATTTCTCTGTCTACCAAACAATACTGCAAATAAAGCTAGAATAGTAACCTGAGAAACAAATGCCTTAGTGCTTGCCACTGCTATCTCTGGACCAATATGATTATAGACACCGGCGTGCGTTTCTCGAGCAATTGTTGATCCAACCGCATTAACAATACCTAGAACCAAAGCTCCTTTTTCTTTTGATTCTTTTACAGCTGCCAGGGTATCAGCCGTTTCACCTGACTGACTAATCGCGATAACGGCAGTTTTGGAATCAATTATTGGTTTACGATAACGAAATTCACTAGCGCAATCCACCTCTGTTGATATTCCAGCATATTCCTCCAACATATACTCTCCAACCAAACCAGCATAACTAGCAGTACCGCATGCTACAATTTGAATCCTCTCTATTTCACGTAAACGATCAACCACATCATCAAGTCCTCCCAATTTTACTTTTCCATCCCTTATTATCATTCTACCTCTCACACTATTTATAATTGTTTCTGGTTGTTCAAATATTTCTTTGAGCATAAAATGCTCATATCCTTGTTTTTCAATATTTTCCAAATCCCATTCTATTTCCTCAGGCGTCTTATCTACTTCTTCTTCTTTTGAATTCAAAATCTTAAATCCATTTTCTTTAATTTCAGCAATTTCACCATCATCCAAATAAATAACCTGCTTAGTATGTCTCAAAATTGCTGATACATCAGAAGCAACTATAGTCTCATCATCTCCGAGACCAATCACCAGTGGGCTACCAAAACGAGCTACTACCAATTTTTCTGGTTCATTTTTAGTAAACGCAACAATGCCATAAGTTCCTTTTACTAACTTCAAAGTTTTTTGCAAAGCCTTTGTAATATCACCGTCATACAAATCTTCTAGTAAATGGGCTAAAACTTCAGTATCTGTTTCGGACTTAAAAACATGCCCTCTCGACTCAAGTTCTATCTTTAGCTCTTTGTAATTTTCAATAATACCATTATGAACCAACCAAATATCCTCTTTACAACCTGAATGTGGATGAGCATTAGCCTCTGTGGGTTGTCCATGAGTTGCCCATCTGGTATGAGCTATACCAATAGAGCCTTCAATATTTTTCTTTTTAATTTTCTCCTCTAGCTCTTTTATTTTACCTACTGCTTTTATAGTGACTACCTCCTTATCAAGTACCGCGATACCAGAAGAATCGTATCCTCGATATTCGAGACGCCTCAATCCATCCAAAAGAACTGGTAAAGCTTTGTTTTTTCCTAAATACCCAACTATTCCACACATATTTTTAAATTTAATTTAAATAATAAAAATTAACTATTTACTATTATACTATTTTTCATCTAACAATTGCCAGAGCTGTAAAAAAATAGTCCTCTGAGTTTCATATATCATTTGATTTTCTATTATTACTCCAACCGGCATGCTTTTTGAATCTCGAGATATAAATGCGCACTTACCGTTATAAATCAAAATAAACGTAGCTGTTTGATTATCAGTCCCCAACCAACGACGTTCATCAAGTCCACTCATTCCTCCTCCTTTGGCCATAGATATTGCTTTTACTTTTATACTTTTCTTTATTCTATCTTTTGTAAAATTAGGATAAGCATTATTTATATCATCACTCACTTCTTTCGCAGAATATACATAATATTCTTTTTCCTTTTCTTTAGACAAAGTACTAAGTATATCTTCCAAAATTATTCGGATACCTTTTGCTCCCTCGTAATACTTTGTCACAGGCGCATTCCCGCCTTTTTCTTGCAGGGCTTTTAGCTCCGGCATCAACTCATTAATTTGGTTTTTTGTATTACTAACTTGCCTTTCTTTTTCTTCTAATAATTTTATTAACTTTTCCGGGTCCTCAGCCACAAACTTTTTTTTAGTTTCTTTATGAAAATAACTAACCAAACCTTTTTGCTGTAGTTGTTTTAGTATATCATAAACAGTCCCTCTATTTAAGTCTGTCTCATCTGCTAATTTTCGTCCTGAAACAGCTCCATATTCAAGAAGTGTAAAATATACTTTTACTTCTTTATCAGAAAAGCCTATTTTTTTTAACAACGATATATTCATATATATTATTCTATTATTGTTTTGCTATTTTGTCAATACTTTTTCTACATTATTATCGATTTTATTATATTTTATATAATATTAGCTAAATATTACCTATACTATTGTCAATAATATTTCTTCAAATAATTAGTTATACACATTTATATTACAAAAAAAGGCTTTATAACTATAAAGCCTTTTTCACTACTTTTATATTATCTTTTTTCTATATATACATGCATTTCTTTTACAAACAATGAATCACTCACCCTATACACTCCGTCCTTATACAAATCTGATTGTCCAACACCTATATTTCCATGATATGGACTAGCTATTGGAATTGAAAAATGAAACTTAACTTCATCATAATAATTATCTATTAATTCATAGCTAATTTTACTGCATTCAATCCATCCCCCGTAACTAGATGAGGGTTGTTTGGGGTTGTAGTCATAAGAATTACAACTAAAATCCTCGAAATTTTCTATCGGTAAATTATATTGTGTATTATTTGGATAGTGCTCTACTTTCGCTTTCACTTTAAATACTCTCCCTTCAGCTGCATAACCCTGCATCAAAGATATATCGCCATACTCTAGTACACCAGGATCATTAGGTGTAGCGATTGTGCCGCTATGTTTTATTTTCATAGCAAGCTCATAATCTACATTACAAGCTCCATCCTCACATCCTTTTGTACATGATTTAGTTTCTTTGCCTACGTCTCCTTCGCTATTACAAAAATACTCTAATAGCCTCTTTTTATTTTGACATTCATCAGTATATGTTTCGCTTCCTCCATATCCATAATAACCATATCCAGATCCATCATTAATTCTTACTGTGCCTTTATAATTATAATTAATACCACCATCTGAATCATAACAAGCATTTGAAGGTTTAAAAATATAAGTTCGATTAAAATATTTTTCATTATTTCCCTTTTTATCAGTAGCCATTCCATAAATTCGTAATACTTTAATTCCTCTAGCATCATACGTAGTGGTTCCACTAAAACGATTATTTTTCTTTTCAACTTCTTGAGGATATCTATAGTCCCAATAATAAGTTGCTCTAGTGACCAGTCTTCCGCATTTAATATTAACCTGAGTTGGGCTAGAAAAAGATCCTCCGCCTGGCTCAGCTACACATTCATCTTCAGCCATTTTTGCTGCTTGTGAAAAAGGATGAATTCCGCTTGAGATTGTGAAAGCTAATGTGACAAAAATACCAGCCATAAAAGCAATTACAAATATTCCTTGCCAAGTTTTAATCTCTTTTTTGTTAATAAAGACTAAACTGCTCTTTATCCACGATTGAGTTTCTTTTAAAGACTTGTCAATTGGTCTTAATTTTTTTTCCATAGTTTTGTTTATTAATAATTATTAATATTATACATAATTTTAATAAACTTTACAAATTGTTACCGAAGTATAAAAAATTATTGTTTATATTTAACAATCTATCATCTTCTATTTCCATAAACCCTCTGCTAGTAAAAATAATGTATTCTTTATTTCTTTCTTCCAAAATATCAATCTTTCTACTATCGTCAGAATTCCAAAAATCTATCCATTTTTCTAAATCCCAGTCTTCATCCCCCCAGCCTGGAGCAAAAATTTTGTGACCCGAAAACCCATACAACCATGGTGTAAAATATGAATCAAAAACAAAAATTTCTGTCTGAGGGTAGATTGATTTTATATCAACAATGTTATTTATAGCATTTTTTTCTAAAAGTGGTTTTTTTATTTGCACTTCATTATATAATAATATTATCCCAATTGCTAAGAACACTATCATTATTATATTAAAAATATATTTATTCAATTTATTTTTAACTACTGACAAAAACTGATAAAACATATATCCAGAAAAAATAATTAAAGCTATATCAAAATAAATAATCAACCTTTTGTAAAAAATAAATTTTATACTGACTAAAAAAGCAGTAATAATAAATAATAATACAATTGATTTTTGTTTTTTTAATTTTGCATAATTTAAAAATCCTAAAATTCCAAAAGGTAAATAGACAACAGCTTTATATAAATAATCTTTTATATCCATAAACACACCTTCTTTGACAGAAAAAAAATCGTAATAATAACTAAAGCCACTAATATATTGTCTCCATAAATAAATAAATAAATCATTATAAATATAAGTTGCTATTAAAACAATTATAATAAATACAAAAATAAAAAACTTATTACTTTTGTAATTTAAAATTAAATAAATAGATAATATTATCAATAATAATATTGCTGATGTTTTGTGAGTAAATATTAAAATAATTATTAATATTGGAATAAAAAAATATTTATAAATATTTTTATTTTTTTCTAGTAACAACAAAACTAGTAAAATTAAATTTAATCCAATTGCATGCTTCCATAACATATTCCAATACGAAACATACTGTACTGTTGATAGAGAGTAAATTAAAAAAGAAAAAAATGCTGCTTCTTTATTAAAAAATTCTTTTACTACAAAATATATTAATACTCCTGTAATAAATCCCATCAAAATATAAAAAGCATATAAAATTATCCAATTATTTAAACCTATTTTAATTAAAGATTTAGTAATATACCTACTACCTACCGATTCGACTTCTACTAAATTAAACTTGTCTACCAGATTTAAACCAATAATATTTTTACTCTTTTTCTGAACTACACCTCTTTTTGATTTATTGTTTTCTTGAATAATTATTCTTTCTTTTTCTATATTATAATTATAAAAACCAGTATCGTAGCCCAAAGGATGAGGTGAAGATAAAAAAGGCACAAACCTTGAAACCAAAAATATTATTATAGGAATTATTATAAAATATTTTTTTATTTTAATTTTCTCCTTCGCAATATCTTGATTAAAATATAACAAATAAACAACCAAAAATGAGAGAGGTAAAAAAAAAATATTTATCCACCCTAGAAAAAAACTAATAGAAAATATTATAAAAAAATATAGAAATAAAAAGTATTTATTCATCATATTTAAATATTAACATTATTTATCTAAAAAAACACCTTTTTCTTACTATTTACTGTTGAATTTTTTCTATTTTTATAATAATATATTGTGAATTAAATAAAAACAAAAATCATTCAACCGTGCATTCTCGCATTAACAACTGGAGTGCAACACATTCCATTCGTCTCTTGTAATATAGTTGAAGTTTTCAATAAACCCAACTAAAAAAGAACAGTTTTATAAATAAACTGTTCTTTTTTTGAGTACAAAAAACACCATTGTTCTGGCGGTGACCTACTCTCCCAGGGCTCAAGCCCAAGTACCATCGGCGCTAAGAGACTTTACTTCTGAGTTCGAGATGGGATCAGGTGTGACCCTCTCGCTAAAACCACCAGAACGATGGTGTTTTTTATTTTAATAAAAAAACAAAACAATAACGTATCTCTACGAATTACAAATCTTTTACTAATCATATTTGTAAAAAATTTGTAATTCGTAGAATCTTTAAATCAAAAATGTGGGAAAATCAAATGGTTTATTAGTACTCCTCGGCTCAATGCATTGCTGCACTTACACCTAGAGCCTATCAACGTGGTAGTCTTCCACGAACCTATGAAACCTAATCTCAGAGACGGCTTCGCGCTTAAGATGCTTTCAGCGCTTATCCAAACCGAAAGTAGCTACCCAGCGATGCCCCTGGTGGGACAGCTGGTACACTAGAGCTTCGTCCTTCCCGGTCCTCTCGTACTAGGGAAAGATCTCTTCAAGTTTCCACGACCATAGTGGATAGGAGACCGACCTGTCTTACGACGGTCTGAACCCAGCTCGCGTGCCGCTTTAATGGGCGAACAGCCCAACCCTTGGGAGCTTCTTCACCCCCAGGATG
>Ga0307992_1000299_pt1 | contig 31951 bp, 50 predicted proteins | sample EllFjometagen133_FD_203162 | JGI IMG/M metagenome (GOLD analysis project Ga0307992, IMG submission 203162) | Marine microbial communities from Ellis Fjord, Antarctic Ocean - #133 | ecosystem: Environmental > Aquatic > Marine > Unclassified | place: Southern Ocean | collected 2014-10-08
ACACAATTTCACTAAATTTAAATTTTGAAGATTGAAACAATAGATTAAATGTATCTCCAGACCTACCATTTCTATTTTTTAATACTCTTAAATCAAGTATCTTTTCTGCTTTCTTCTTCCACTGATTCAATACATCCATATCATATTCTTTTTGCTTATCATTATATATTGATTCACCTTGGTAAGAATCTAAAATATTAGGATCAAGTGCTAATACCATTTCACTAGAATACTCTATAGATCCTGACCCCTTGAAACTTGATAATGTTACCTGTTTAGCATAACTATCACGGCCTAAAGAACTAATACAAATAATAGAACAATTAAACTCTTGTATTATCTTCTTAAGTTCAGCTACAATGTCATTTAACACACTATATTCAGAACCTTTATTAGCTGTAGTTGATAAAGCAGGTAATATCTGTAGATAATCTATAATAATAACTGGAGATTTACCTTCGTTTATCTTAATAGTTGCTTTTATATCATCTCTAATATGCTGCTCCCATCCCTTGCTAACAGTCTTGATTGTTATATTCTTAGAATAAACCTTATAATCTTCTATTGAGTTTAAAAATGATTCTGTTTTAGAAATATTAGTACATTCTCTTATATTTACAATATCCCAATATGATAACTGCCTATGTCTTTCTGATAATCTAATGATAGATTTTACAAATAAATCTTTTTCTGACATTTCAGCTGTATAATATATCACTTTATTATCTGCCATTGCTACTTGATCAGCAAGTTGTAAACATAATGTAGACTTACCTAGCGAACTTATCGCACCAATTGTGGTTAATCCTGTGGATATCCCTCCCAACTCATTATCAAAAGTAGGGAATCCAGTTTTGACAACGTTTTTAAACTGACTATCAAACTCTTTCATATAAGTATTAATTTTATTATATGCAGTATCAACACTGATATCATGCTTAATATAATTATCTTTTAAAGCATCAAACTGAAGTGATATGTCTTTATGTGTAGAAACATATTCATTTATGTTTATTTTATCACTAATGCTATCTAAAATATCTTTAATGATTAATTCTTGTCTTGATGCAATAGAATCATTATAAGTAGATATATCTATTATATTTGAATCAACATCTATTTGTATATCATCAAGATATGATGTGAAGTTATCCAGACCACCTCTAATTATATTATCTATATCTGTCATTATTTAATTTCCAGTGCGTAATCTTCTAACCATACAAATTTATGATAAGATTTAACAGATCCATAATTATAATCAAAAACTGATATAGTATCTACTTCCATTTCCTTATCTATTGACTTAAGGATTCTCCAATCAAATTTAATACCATGATTCAACATAGTCATTCTTTTAATTGTTGAGTAATCTTTTGACTTGTCTAATTCTATTTCAGGTTTTTTAACTTGTTTAGATTTTTGACTTGCAGTATTTAATGCTGTCGCAGTTTTCTTATCAGATATATATGCTTTAGTTTTAATTGCATTTTCTAATTGCTCTTCTTTCTCAATAAGCTCAAGTAAAGCTTCTTTGTATGTTTTAGGTAATGCTGGAGTATTAACTTTTTCAAGCTTCATAACCAACTTCATTAATAAAGCATTATTCAACTTAGATCCAACTGCTATAGCTTGCATTTTAGTTAATGAGTATGTTTTGATTGTTTGGGTAGCACCATTACCCTTAGGTATACAGATGTCCAAAATTGACAGCTGTCCAAAACTAGGTTCTTTTGCAAGTTCGACTATTTTTATCATTGACTTATCATGTCTAACTTCTAAGATATCGCATATCTCTTTTAGAGTGATTACAGTTTTATTTTCTATTGTTGTTATATTCATTTGATTTAATCCTAACCGTTTGAAGCCTACCACTATAGGAATAATGGCAGAACGGTAATTTAGAATGATATCAGCTGGCTTCAACTAGCTAATTATCAGAATTTGATAATGTAAGTATACCACTATTCTTGTCAAATACTAGTATTATTTCAACTGACCTGAAAAATCAAGTGAGTTAATATCTAGTCGAAATATTGGATGCGAGTTTCTAGTAGCCAACCGCTCTGATATACGCTATGAGTTTCTAGTAGTGTGATAGACGTCATCAAAAGTGGGTTGGTTAATTAGTTCAACTACTATCAATATATGGGATCTAAAATCTGAGCGTCGAGATTTCTAAGTCTTTTAATATCTAATTAAAATAAATCGTGAAGTTGTACATTTTGTGTGATTTGTATGCACCCAATTCCATAGAATATTGTTAATCCTATAGCCCAATATGCTATATTAGATATCATATTCATTTTATACTCCCGATTAAATTAGCAATCATATCTTTTATTTTGTTATCTGTTTTAACAGTTGCAACATTAATATCTGATAGAGTATTCATTATAAAATTAAACATTTTAATATGCTGATAATCACCATCTAGTTCTGATCTTGTAATGCTTTCTAATACTGACCATATCCATTTATATGTTTTGATTGTTGGAATAGTAGTATCATTGATCATATAAATACATCTTCTAAGTTCAAATTTAACCGCTAAGATATCATTTTGCTTCATTTTCATAACTGTTACCTTGTCTAATCCGTCTAAGTAATCATAATTAGTCATTATTTAGCTCCTAGTAGTGCTTGTTGCTCTTTTTTGTTAGATAATATATAAACACTAGCAAAATTTCTTTTGTCTTCTACAAGCTTAATGTATCCACTTTCTAAACATCTTACATATAAACCATTAATGTTTAATCTTTTAAAGTCTTCTTCTGAGTATGTATGTGATGTGTTAAGTGTGTTTAAAGTATTGCTACTTACATTTTCTAGTATTTCTCCTAGTAATGGTATGTTTGGATATTTCTTCTCTCTTAAGGTCTTTTGTATAGCCTTTAAATATTCTTCTTCTGTTAGATGTTTCAATTCATTGTAATAAAATAATGATGTTTCATTTAAAATATTCTTGTTACATATATCTAATATTATCAACCATTGCTTATAAAACACTTGCTTGCTTAACTTTATATCTTTTACTTTTGTTATGTTACTCATGTTATTTTTCCAATTAAGTTTTGCTGATTAGATTGTTCTATCTCATCACTAAAGAACTCACTTGCTCCTTGCTTAAGTCTTTCATGATGGAATGATAGATTGTTGCTTTGGTTAGATTTATCATTCATCAAGAAAGTTGCAAATCTTCTTTTAAAGTAAAATGTCTTTTGCTTCTCTGCATTAAACTTATTATCTCCATGATTATAGGCTGTCCAGTGGGATATAAATGTTTTGAATATACCCTCTTGGTTAGATGTTACTTGAAGTTCTGATTTAGCCTTGTCTATCCAGACACTTATTCTTGCATCAATAGATATATTATTAGTATTGTTATTAGTATTGTTATTAGTATTACTATTGTATTCCGCATTCTGGTCAACTTTAGGGTGGTATTCTGAACAACTTTTTGTTGTTTGAAATACGGAAGTTGGCATGGAACGACTTTCCGTATTATGGTCAACTTTTTCTATTAGTTCGTATGTATATCCACCACTAGGTAAACCAGTGCTTTTATTGAATTTTTTATATCTAGATATGTAGCCTTCATCTATTAATTTTTTCCATATACGAGACATAGTACCTTTATCTTTAATGCCATATGCTTCCATGACATTGTTGTTATTGATGCTCCAATTAGATGGTAAGCTCCATAAGTACAATAATATTCTAAGCTCATTGGATGTTAATCTCCTGTCCTGCAATATTGAGTTGGGTATCATGGTGTAATTACTTTTGAGATTATTTCTTAGTATGCTCATTTTGATATCCCTAAATTTAGCTGATTATCTAAATTGAATTTTATGATGTATGCATTATAAGCTTTTGCTGCTTCTATCTCTGATGAGTAAATGCCTATATACTTTTGATTACCGTATATATACACTAAAGCTCTCCATTTATTATTAGCTTCATGCCAGCAAATTCCTCGATATTTTGACTTGCCGTATGGTCGTCTGTTTAAATTATTAACACTTCTAGTTGTGAATCTACAGTTCTCTGGTGAATAGCCTTGGTCATTATCAATACGATCAATTTGTAAGCCCTTTTCCCAGCCGTCAGAGATAAAAGATTTCATCCCTTCATAAGTAGACCATTCATCACATATCGTGATACCACGACCACCATAGTTGATATAGGCTTTACCGTCAACGTCATCACAGCGTTGGTGCATCTGTGACCATACATTATACTTAGCTTTACAGGTTTTGCATTTACTATACTTACCGTCTTTGGTAGATTTTAGATTATGAAACTCCGATAACTCTTGGATAGTGTTGCATGTATTGCATTTTTTCATTTGACTTAATCCTAATGGGATGCTTGAACGAGTGGATTAAACTCCATCCCAAACTGATATTGCTAAAGAAAGGTTCAAGACTTTCAATATCAACTAATTTGATAATAGTATAATAACATACTTTTCTATGTTGATGTGACCTTAATTGAGCCATCTTCATAGTAAGCTGAGTGTACTCCATCTGATATATCACCTGCATATACAGTGGAAGATATAAATCTTACCCATACTACTAATAATATATTCTTTCTTCTGTTTTTCATTGTTTTATTTCCTGTTGCTGTTGTTGTTATAAATTAAACCATTTGTTCCTAGATCTATATACAAATTCACCATTTTCTTGACAGCAATAAGTAGCATTTTTACCCTCTAATAAATCTATACCATCTTTGATTAAATGACACTTACCCTTATATTCATAATAATAACATTCTATATAATTTATGCTGAATAAATTTAATTTATTTATTTTTCTTCTTGTTAATATATTAATATTCATATCATCTCCTTTCTGAATTTAATTATTTTACGTTCTAATTTTAATCTGTGGACTGGTGTAATAAAGTTAATACTTTTCCAGTAACTAATATTACGCTCCGATACTCCTAGAAAATTAGCTATATTAACTTGAAACCTAAAATGCTTTCGAGCCTCAATTAGTAGGTCTAGTGCAGATAGTTGTTTAAGATGTTTCATGAGTGTATCTCCTTTTTGTTAAACTCAAATATAAGTATAACATAAGAATACTAAAAAGATACGAAAAAGATACGAAAAAGATACGAAAAAGAGTATAAATTATTATAATATTCTTAGTTGTTTAACTAACATACCAGTGTTTCCAGATTTAAAAACTCTTTGTGACAGATTAGTTAGTGATAGAGATACTGACAATTTAACTGATCCGTCAGTTGTTATAAGAAGCGGTGTATACAAATTACCGTGAGCAACTTCCAAACTGTTATCTCCCCCCGCTATGTAAGCTCTCGGAACTGTTGTTGTTACCGCCCCTGCATCAATAGTATATGTTATGGCAATGTTATCACCAATATCACTATACGTTAGATAATCGGCACCTATTGAGGTATTTATCTCAAGAATGTCATTAGCTAAACATGGAATTGTAAGCTCCAATTGAAGCAATATATATGTTGTTGAAGTTGGTGTGACTGTAAAATCATCAACTAATTGAACGTCATGAAACCCTAAAATGCTATAAAAAGATGTAGTGTTTATACCTAATTTTGTTTTTATACTTAACTTTTCAATGTTACTTAAGTCAGTAACTAAATCAGTCATCCTTTTATCAAGAAAATCACCACTTCCACCTGTACCACTAATAACGCTTTCAATAAGATTGTTATTAGACATTAATACCCACCCCCATCTACACCAATATTTAAATTAATTCCTGTTCCACCTGATATTACAAATCTGAATATCATTCCATTTCTAAGTTTAACATTTCTCATAGATGGCGTTTCAAATGAAAATCCATCCATATCTTGAAAATCTAAACCAACTATAGCAGATTGAAGAACAACTTTAGCACCCCCAAAAGTACCAGTAACTTGGATTACTAAAGCCTCTGGGTCTGATTTTAATACATTAAAAGTAGCTGTAGTACTATTAGTTGATATATTATTTAGAATAATTTTTGACATTATCTACTCCAATATTATTTAATATCTTTCTAATACCAAAGATAAAATATTAGAAAGAAATTTATTTATGCAGCAAATGCCAATAATTTTAATTTAGCATTTACAGTAGATATTACAACAATCCCCATACTAGATGCAGCAGGCAACTTTGCCAATATCCAGTCATCATTAGTTATGCCGTACAGATCAAGGTAATCTTTGAAACCAGTTGAATTTGCACTTAAATCTGCAATAACACCAGAATAAGACAAAGTCCATACTCCAGATGAATCTGATAAGCCGCCTGAAACTTGATGTATACTTGAAACCTTATTTATATCAAAAGCCATGTTATTAATTCCTTATACTGTTGTAGTTATTATTTTACAGACACCTTCTGGGCGAGTAACAATAGATCCTGCCGTTGCTACACTTAGTATAGTAACTCTATCTTGATCTTCTTCTACACAAACCTTAGATGATGGTCTTCTATTATACCCTACTGCAATAGAATCATAATCTACTATGTAGTTATTAGGGCCTGTTGCTTTAGGTAATGTATTCTCTACAGATGCACTGCTTAACACTCTAATATCAACACCACCAAAATTACCTATACTACCTTTCATCAATGGTCTACCTGAGTTTTGATCCCAAGATTTGAAATCAGCATCATTAAAGAATGTAGGCATATTTTTAGCAGACGTATACATTGATAGTCTATCACCAGTACAACCATTATCAATTAACTGGAATCTACCTTTAATTAGATTAGCTACAGTTAAATCTGTTGTCGTTACTAAGTTATTATTAGCAGTTTTAAACTCTGCATCAGCTGCAATTAATGCTTTTAATTTCATGTTATCATTAAATCTAGCTAGTGCATGAGCATGTTGCTGTACATGACCTTGTATAACATCATAGTTAAATAATGTTTGGTAAGCATAACCGATAGTCGTTTTAAGATTATGGTTTGCTTGTGCTATTTGTACATTTCTTTGTGCTACGTCTACTGTTGGAATATTTCCAGAACTAAAATCTGAAGATTTCATAGATAGTTGATCAAAGTATGGAATATTAAAAGATTCACCAGAAGTGTCATACTCTCTGCATGTACCAGATAGTTTTTCCATGTTTTGCAATTCTTCTTGCACCATATCGTCAAATTCAGCCATTACTGTAGCAAATGATATTGTAGACATATTATGTCTCCTATTTTGTTAATTAAAGATTATTATTATTTTTCTATAAAGTTTACCAAAAGGGCCTTATAAAAATTATCAATATAATGGTTAAGTTATCCCAAAATAGGCTTAATATATATTATGGTTATATTATATTACATTTATTTATAAAAATACAATATTAATTATTCTTAATGTAATCTTTGAAGTCTTTATTAAATGGTGTTTGTGACCAAGCAGGCACACCTAACTGCATAAATTGATTTAAAACGATTACACCAGCTTTTCTATCATCACCATTTATAACAGCTTTTCCAGATGATACGGCAGAATGCATAATGTTCCATGTATCCCTCATTAATGGAGATGATACCTTGTATGCAGCCTGATTAGGAGATAGAAATATACTTAATGCCATTGCCGGCCTTGATATAGTGCCAAGCATTGCATCTAACATACCTTTTTCACTAGTCATATCATCATAAGTCTGACTAAAACTACCAGTTCTAGCTAAGGTTATTAATGATGATACAACCATATTAGGTATAAAGCCTCTGGCCATTAATCTAGCTCCATATTCAGCCATACCCCAACTACCTTTAGTTTCATAAGCATTTCTAAATCCGTATACAGATGTTCTAATAGCAAAACCCCAAAATTGTGTTAATGCTTTATGCAGAATATCACCACCTGGTAGTGCTTTTATTTTTGATGATAATCCATAATCTAAAGGAAATTCATTAGGCATACCTCTTAGATTTGCAGTTAGTTCTATACTTGCAACTTTATTAGCTAAAATTCCATTAAATTTTTCACTAGTAATAAAATCACTATCTTTACCAACTTTTCTTATTTGTTTCCAATCATCAGCATTTATATGGTGCTGTGTTTCAAGTATATCTCTATAACCTTGTGGTATATCATCAAATGATTTGTATTTATTTACTTGCATACTAAAATCTCTATTACTAACTACACGCAAAGCATTATCTTGTACATGGAAATGGTTTATAGAGGCACCCGCTAAATAGTTTACAGATTTATTAAATAAATTATTTTCTCCTAAAGGAGATTCTTCAACTGCATACCTATCCTGTGTATCATGTGAAAATATTTTGAATAATTCAGCTGCATCATTTAAAGATTCTTTAGCCTCACCATGGCCAACCATTGTTTTAGTGCTTTTAAGTATATCTCCAAAACCTCTAAATAACTCTAGTGGTAATGTTGCTAAAGTTTCTCTTTCAGTGTTATTCAGTGCTGCGGCTATCGGCCTATCTGCCATTGGTGAAATATACATCGTAACAGGTCTTGTTGCTAATACTAACTTACCATAACCATTTATTAATTTATTTCTAGCAAATCTAGCAGCACTTGTTCCTATTTGTTCACCATATCCGTTATCTATAATAGATTTATAATAATTTAAAGCAATATTGCTTATACTCTTATCATTCTGTAGATCCTTTGTTGATAATCTTCCACCAGTTGTTTCTGATACTGCTAAATCATTAATTTTTCTATGTGTGAAGGATACTAAATTTTGCACCATATTTTTGTCAGAATACTTAGAAACCATATAGCTATATGACTTTTCATCTATAAAAGTTGGATTGCTAAAGTTCAATCTAGGTAAATCACCATTTATTAATGAATCCCTCATATCTTCAAATGCTTGATCTATAGATGGTTTAATTGTTTTATTCTCGTATCCCTTATCTATTATTCTTTGTATTTCATCGCTACCAATAGAACTTATCCAGTCATTCTTATATTCTTCAAGACCTTCTTTACTTAATATTGGTTGAGCTTTTAATATACCTTCTCTAATATTTTTAAATCTTCTTTTATTAAAAAGTTTACTTCTTAGCATATCATGACTTAATGCAAATGGTTTCTGATCTATTTCTAATCCATGCTTTTCTAATACACCTAATCTTCTAGCCTCATTGTTTATTTTAACTATTAGATCATCATGTAAGGCTTTGACATGTATATTGCTGTAGTCTTCCGGATCAATTAAAGCTTTCTCTACTAATTCTTTAGTGTTCTTACCTAAACTATCAGATATTCTTTGTTTAACTGTCATTAAAGAATGTGGGCCTAATCTAGCGGGATCAAATATTTCTTTAGCTGTTAGTTTTCCATCTGCAAATTGTTGTAACACTAATGATTTTCTTACACCATCTGCATTGCCACGAATATAAGTTGATACCATTTTAGATTGAGTTTGTTTTATAAAATCAGATAGTGATTTTTTTTGAGCAACAAGAGTTCTTTTAGCATTCATTAAAGATTCTATAGAATTATTATAGTCTTTTATTGTTTCAGATCGATCTGATCTACGTTGTTTATTATCTTCTTTTAATTGTTGTAGCTCTGCTTTATCTAGTTTATCTTTACTAAGCTTTATAGCATCTGTATAGCCATCTATAGTGCCTTTATCAGCGAGAGAACGCTCTCTTTTCTCTAGTCTTAAGCCATTTACTTGTTCTTGTGCTGTTTTATGTTCTGCAATTAATGATTTTAACTTATCATTATCTTTTACACCATCATGTATTGCTTTCTCAAGTTGATTTTGTTCTTCAATTGAAAGATTTAACTTTTGAGCCTCTAAACCACACTTCATAAACTACCACCTATCATGCATGTAAAATAAGATTCAGCTGCATCTGCATTATCTCGTATCTTTTTAATTATCTTTGTAAAATAAACATTTTGGTCTGCATCATCATAAAATTTATGTTCATTACTTTCTATAGACTTCATAACCATATCACTTAGTTCTTTTTCATTTTCTGTAAAGTCCCTCGCACCAAACATTCCTTTACCATCTCTATAATCATTAAGAAGTTGATTAGATTCATGCATTCCCATATGATTATCCATAGTATCTTCAATATCATTAAATAAACCTTTTCTATAATCATCAGTATACTTTTTATGGCTAGCCTCTTGCAATGATTTTAAGTACGCTCCATGCTTAGAACCTGACGCAACCATACTATCTAATTCTTTTAATAAGTTAGCATCTTCTGTGCCTCTTTTAGTCTCCATATACCAGTTAGGGTAATTATGTGTTATTTCAGAACCACCTTTATAAGGTTCATCAATATAAAAACCTTTCTTCTCTACTTCTTTAATAGCACCTGAATTTAAATATGATTGTGTCTTAAATAATCCTTTAGCTAGTTTATCGGCTTGTTTATTAACTGGAAGTTTTCTATATTCATCAGTCAATAATACTTTTCTTGCCCCACTTTCTTTATAATATTTATTTAGTTGGTTAATATCTGTGCTTAATTCAGCCTGTGCGGTAGGATCTGCTAAACTAACAGTTCTGCTATTATGCAAAACACCATATTTTGATAATATAGCCTGTGTCAATTTTCTCTTAGATATATCATCTAGTCCAGATGTTATAATTCTATTGTACTCAACAATAGCATCATCTGATAATCTTATATCACTATGTATTTTACCAGTTTTTATAGTTGGCTTTAACGTATTATTAATTATCTGTTCTTTTTGTGCTTTTGTAAATGTAGCATCTATTAATTCTTCATTTCCTACTGCATTAGATTTATTATTTTCTACTGTTTCATTAGCTCTTAAATCATGATTTATATTATCTTGCTCTATTGTTCCTGGAGTTCTTTCAGTTGTCTTAAGTGAATCTTCTTTTTTAAATCTATCAGAGAGTTCTGTAGCTTTTAAACCTGCTGATGTTACCTGACTTTCTGCCATTACAGTTGATCTATAAATAGCACCTATACCCTCACCAATACCGAAAGGTATAGTATTTATAGCTGTATCTTTTAAAAATCCCAAAGTATCTATGTTTGCTTTACCTTGTTTATCATAATTTATATTAGAACCAACCTCAAAAGGTAAAAATGGTACTGAATATGTAGTTAATCTTCTTATTAATCCACCCTTAGGGTTACTAATAGCTTTTGATATATCAATTTTATTTAATAAACTAGTTTCTGCAACTTCTTTAGCTGTAGTGGATGCTACAGTTTCACCTACTCCAGAAGCTATCCTTGATGCAGCGGCTACTCTTGCAGCACCTAATGCCTCTGGTAATATAATAGCAGCAGCAGTCATACCGATTAAATTAGAGCCGAACATAACTAAGTTATTAGGATGCTCACTAGCTATATTTAATTTAGATAACTCCATTTTATCACCAAAATTAAACCCACCATGATCAGGTTCATTTCCTAAAATGTGCTGACTAGCCCAAGCACCTACATTATAGATATCTTGTGCTCCTGACACTACATCAAGTTTAGCAGCATCATATATACTTCTTCCTACACCTGTTTGTGTTCCTTGATAAGTAGTTTGTTCTGGTAATTGTGATTGTCTTACTAATGGATTAGGTTCTAATTGCTTTAAACCCGTATTTACTTTATTTTCATCTGGAGTATCAAAAGTACTAATATTATTTATTTTATTTATATCTTCCATATCACATCCATGCCCTAGCTGCTTCGGGTAAACCGGCACTAGCAGCATAAGCACTAGTCGCCTTATCTATTTTAGCCTTCAATATTGTTTTTTTATCTGCAACTACAGATACATCATGTGCTGTTATTGGTTCAGTTATACCTGTTTGATATCTAACCCACAGTCTACCATTAGAACTATAGATATGTGATTCATCTTTATCACCAAGATATTGTTTATTTCTTTCTATATTTTGACTGGCAGTATATTTTTCATTTATTTGTTTATTATCACTAACTTTACCAACTACTAAATTATTTCTGTGTATAGCTTTATTGTATATATCATCATTAACTTTACCTAAAATAGCTCCATATAAACTTTTGTCAACATCTGCTAATCCGTATGTAGAACCTATATCTGGATTTATAGAATATGTAGAACCGCCTGTAGAACTGCCTGCATAAACTGGATGTTCACGTAACATGTTTAAATTATTTGATTTAACATCATTAATAGCACTTGTCATATCTTCACCTTTTTTCATTTTAAGATAAACTTGTGTTTGAGAAGATTTAATTAAATCAGCTTGTGAATTTCCAGTAAGAGTAGATAGTTTATTTATATTAAAACTACTGGAATTTTGCGATACATATGTTAATAGACCTTGTGAATTACTGATATTAATATTATTACCTGATGCACTTTCATATTTTGCCGGTGTACTATCTTCTGATGTAAAGGTTAATTTATCACTATTCATATCTTTTTGAATAATTGGTGAATATGATCTTATAATATTTGCCGTTTCCTGTGGATTAGACACATTACCATTTTTGTCATGTTCTAAAAACCTAATATTTCTTAACATAGCTGAATCAGATGTTCCGCCAAATATAGTTTTATGAGTTTCACCCGACATTTTATATATCATATTAGTATTAACAATAGATTGTGTTAAATTTTCTGGTGTATCTGGAGCATTAGAAAATGAATGTATAAAATTTTGATGCTCTTGTGTGATTGGATTATATGCACTATCTGGTAATCCTCGGCTATTCATCCATGATTTTAACTTTTGTTGATAATCTAAAGAATTCTCTGATTGTTCAGCACTTGTATTTGATGTGGCCAATTTATCAGCGGCTGCTTTAACATCTGGACTCATTGTATATGCCAATTTATCAGCCTCACCATTTTTTATATATGATGTAGCCATTTTACCAATTTGATTAGAAACATAATCATCAGAATCATTCAATGTTTTAGAATCCTGGGTTATAGATTGTGAATTTCCTAGTGAATTAGTTAATATTTTAGCTTTCATTTTTGCATTATATAGATTTAGCATATCCGGGTTAGCTTGAAAATCTATTTCAGACGTATCTCTAACTTTACCACCATGAAATATATCTGATATACCATTAGTCACAGCTGCATTTCTCTTTATAACCATAGCATTACTTTCATTCATGGCTGTTGCCACATTCATACTAGGTATATTTGGTATGGGCTGATGCTTAATATAAGCCCATGCTGTTAAGTTATGCACTAAGCTATTTAATTTATTTACTTGTGAATTAGTAGTTAAAAAAGGTTTTATATTTTCTAAATGTTGCATTTGTGATGATACTTCATTAAATATTTTCTTTCTTTCTTTTGGATCTTCTGTATTACTAAGCCTTATATCCCACCCGCTTAGTTCAGAACTTCTACCATTTATAGCAGTATTTAAAAGATTATTATTATGTATTTCTGAATTTTTTAGTGTTGCTTGTTGTATTCCTGCTTGACCATAAGAATCTAATGTTGAATTTATAGCATCCCTTTGACCGGGTAAAAGGCTTTTGCTTGCATTCTTTAATCCTAATAATTTAGCAGAATTAGTTGAAGATGCTTGTGCTATAACATCTGGATTATTACTTAATTTAATAGCATTACTTGTATTACTATGTGACTCTTTTGCTTGAGTTAAAAGATTATAATATAAATTTGTACTATATTCTGTTGATATATTTAATGCAGTTTTAGCAATACTAGATATATCACCACTGATATTATTAATTGCTTGAGCTTTTTGGTTAGCTGTATTAGCTGTAGACATCTCTGTGTTAGCTGTTTGTTGTGCAGCACCTTCAATATAGTTATTATCCTTTTTAGGAGTAACACCTATTGGTTGAGATGGACTTAACATACTTGTTATTTTTTTAAACATTTCAAAGGACATTTTTAATCACCTAATGCAGAAAAATTTTTGTTCATTATTCCACTTTGTTTTGCTATTTCAACATGTAAACCTAATTGTTGCTGCTCAGATGATTGAGCAACACATAAGCTACCTATATATTCACCGCTTTTATAAGCATCTGAATCTTTTATTTCTGGTGGTATCTCTAGTTCTTGCATAATATATCCTTATTATTTAAACCCTTCAAACGTTTTGTATACATCAGATCCAGCACTGGCAACACCCCCAATAGCTCCGAATATGTTACTAGCTTTCTGATAGTTCAATTGAGTATGTATATTTGCTAGCTGTGTTTTGCTATTTAGAGTATCTATTTTAAGTGCAACATTACCTTGCTTTAATGATTTAGATGTATTATTGAATTCATCAACCTGCACGGCATTAAATGTAGGAGATTGTGTACTTAATCCCCTAACACCCATTCTCATTTCATTTTTTGCTAGCTGTACATGAACTTGTTCAATTGATGCATTCTTTTGTTTTCCGATTTTATATTGACCTTCTAATTCTTGTGTTTTAACTGCATTCTCTTGTGCTGTTGCAGATGCTGTTGAGGCCTCTGAACTTGCTATAGAGCCCGCTACAGATGCTGCTGCCCCAACTATTCCGGCTACAGCACTAACTCCCGCAACTATTGAGGTTGCAGATGCGGCAGAAATAGCTGCGATACCCGCTACAAATAACGATGCCATATATATCCCCTTATATTATTCTATAATTAACTTATCAATTAAAAGATTAGCAAATAGTAGTGCTTGTTCATCATTATTAGTGTTATGTAATAAGTAAAATCCATTATTATGGATGTTTTTTAAACCAAAATATTTAGCAAACATACGACTTTTAATATTTAATAACTGTGTTAGTATCCATATCTTACCATTACTGCTATTACTTATTAACTTATCTCTAATAGCATTTCCTACTAACTTAAAGTAGCCTTTATTTTGATATTTTTGATCTATAGATATAACTAACCCAATAATTCTATCTACATTTAATTGTGTTGTTTCTACATAACCAAAACAACCTACTTCAATATTATCTATATATATTGAGTATATTTTAGACAAATTGCTAAATTTGGCTAGTGAAGTTTCATATTTTAAAGCATCCTCTTCACAACTTATTTTAAAAGATATCATATTATTATTTATATCCCTGTTGGAGTTTTTCCGTCCCAATTCATTGCACCCTGTGACTTAATAATTCCGAATTCTTGTTGTGATAATTGTGCTTTCTTTTCAGCTTCTTGTTGTTTTTGACTATCTATTTGCTCTTGTAGTAACGCATTAGACTTTTTAGCACTATCATTTGCACTATTATTACCACCACCGCCGCCTTTACCCATAATAAAATCCTAATAAATTAATATAGTTATATTATTGTAACATATTTATAAAACTTAATTATAGTTAATTATATTATCATTTTCTATACTCAACTATATCACAATATTCATTAGAGTTAACTAATTTAAAACCAATAAGTTTAACTAAATATAGCGATGCTCTATATACTGCATGGTTATAAACATGTTTCGTCTGTATGTGTGACAATAAAATAGAATTCTTAGGTACTCTATTCATTAATTCTTTTGCCATAAACATTAATTTATTAGAATTTTTACGTTTACAGGCCCAAACACATAACCACCATGTAGTGCTTTCACTTCTATCAACATTATATACTACAACTAAAGCTATTACTTCTTCATCTACTATATATATATTTCCCATATCGGGTATTTTATCAGTTAATTCAGCAGTTTTAAAATGTTCTATATCTAGTGATTGTAAATAGTATTTAGCAAAATCTTTATGAGTTTCATTAATTATCATACAGTACCTCATTTAACTTATTTGGTAGTTTATTTAAAATAATATAGTTATCATACGCGATATATGCCTCTTTTTCTGTTGCATAGTAACCTATATGAGTATTTTTACCATTCAAAGTAGATATTGCTACAAACTTACTACGACCACTATTATACGAAACTCCTCTATAAATGCTTGTGCCATTCTTTCTTATTCTTCGATTTAACGCATTGACTTGATTTGTCACGAAATGACAGTTTGAAGGGCTGTAACCTTTCTCATTATCTATGCGATCTATCTGTAATCCTTGAACCCAGTTTTCATTTAACCAAGGTCTCATTCCGTTAAGTGTTAACCATTCGTCACACACTGTGATACCTCTACCACCATAGTCTTTATAACGTAGATTGTTAGTCTTATAACATCTTGACATTATGGAATGATAAATATTATCTCTAAGCCTGCATTTTTTACACCTAAGTTTATGACCATCGTTTGAATATTTATCTTTATGAAACTGATTTAATTCTTGAGTGATTTTACATTTAGTACATTCTTTCATAACACTATCCTTGTTATTGTATCTTTTTGAAATATAGAAGAGAGATGATAAGTCTCTTGTTCAGTCGCTAAACCTATCTATAATTATATTATATCATATAATACTTCTCTTGTAACTCATTGATCTTCTGGTAGATGCTAGATGACCATCTTCTATTGATTGAGCAACATATTGCCAACAATCGGCAGCATGACAACTCCAATTATGTAATGGTTTTTTGCCAAATACTTTATCACGTTCATTATAATCTCTACAATAAGCGGATAATGAATCAGTTAGATGTGTGGCTTTCTTGTCAATAATAACTTTACTTAGATATACTTTAGATAAATTAATAAGAGCATCTTTATTACTACTTCTTCTAAGAACTACTACATCTGCTCCTGCATCTCTAAATGAATCTTTTGCTGTGGTAATATGAGTTTCACCTACTTGCCTCTTAACAGAATCATGGGGTAGTATACACCTACCCATAATAGCATTATTCTTCATCGTAAACTCTTTGATTAAACTATAATACCACCCATAAGTATAAACTTCTGTTGTTGGAGTATGATAAAACACAACTCTAATAGTACCAGTAATTTCAACTTGAAATCCTATAATAGGTGTAGCATCACTACCTAAATCGAAAGCATAGTGTATAGGTAAATTATGTATAATATTAACATCTTGTATTCTTTTATCATCATCAATAGATTTCATCTCATGAGCATAATATAATGTTTCTGAATTTAAGTATGGTTCACAATAAAACTCACGTTTGATAGAATCTATTGTCATATTTCCATCTACACGACAATTCTCAACATCTTCATCACTTATATATCTTATATTTTCATCATCTTTTAAAGTTTCAACTGTTTCTAATCTAGTTATCCATCTATCATCATGTTTTAAACTGTTAAATAATCTCCATGAAAAATCATAACTGTTAGGTGTTGTATTAATAATAACCCATGATTTAGATTGCGTTATAACTGGCTGTAGCACTTGATATACTTCATGGCTACGATAAAAGGCAAACTCACTAAATACCACACCACGGAGATTAATACCCCTTAGGCTATCGGCTCTAGTTGCACCGGCTAGATAAATAACAGAACCATTAGTAAGAGTGATGACTTTCTCTTGATTATTTGTACTAGCAATCAATGACTTAGGTATTATTTCTAAGAATCTCGTGATTTCTGGATGTTCTAATTCATTATCGCGGTTAATTATTACACCTCGCCAAATAACCTTAGATGCTTGTTCACGATCGGGGAGTATATAAGCATAGTTACCAACATTTTCTAAAGCATAATCAACCATAATACAAAAACAGAAAACGTCCTTGCCGGGCTCTCCTCGGTAGGTGAAGAAAAATTTTAGCCTGCAATGATGCCTTAAAGAGTTCTAAATATTCTTGCTGATAGTTTCTTAATTTAAATGGAACGATAGGTTTATCATTAAATGTGCAAAATTTATCTTTGAAGAATTTTAATTTACCTACGATATTTGTTTTAGCTAATTCTAATTCTTTCTTTTTAATGAGAGTTTTGATTGATGATATATTCATTTAAAATCCATTTATTTGATGAGTTAAATTATTAGCTATTACATACTTATCATAAGTTATTGCAGCGAGTATAGGATTAGCATGATAACCAAGGGACTTCTCCTTACAATTGCCAATACTTATTTTGCATCTATATCTAACTACTAATTTGTTGCCAGCTCTTTTTTCCTTAACCATAGAAACTCCTCTGTAAGGAAGTCTTAAATTTTTATGCGCCCTTTGATTTAAAGCATTAGCAGAATTATTTATAAATCGACAATTATCAGGACCATATCCCTTATCATTATCTACCCTATCAATTTGTAGTCCTTTAGTGTAGTTATCCTCTAACCATAACATGAATATATCTTTATTATGCCATTCTTTACATACAGTAATTCCCCTGCCACCCCAATCTTTATACCTAGACGAGGTTTTATTGTAGCATCTAGTCATCATATTAGCATAAACATTGTCTTTATTGATACAGTCTTTGCATATGGATCTTACGGTCATGGTTTTAGAAGATAATATACTAAAGTATTTTATTGATTTATCAACCTTACATCTTGAACATTCTTTCATATCAACTCCTTGATAGAATCCCATAGAGAGTTGTAACAGGTGTTGAGATAATACACTTTTCGGGAGCTACCCTAGTTACAATAATTATTATACCATATATTAAATACCCATACCTGTAATACTAGTATTCTGGCCTAATTGGGCCGGGTCTATTGGTGTTCCCTGTCCTAATGATGATGGTTGGAGATTACTATCTTGTTGCTGTTGCTGTTGACCACCACCACTTTTAGCCTCTTGTTGTTGAGCTGCTGCCTTATGTGCAGCATCTGTAATATTTTTCACTTCTTGAGGACTATTTAATACAGAATAAGTAACTTTCAGGTTTTTAGCTAAAGCATTAAATGTTTCCTGCTGATTTAAATATATATTTCCCGAACCTTCACCAAGTATCTGCGTTGATAATGTAGCTAACTGTAAAATAGAATTGACATTATCTTGTGCTTGTATATCTACAGCGGGACTATCGAACTTAAAATCATATAATTTCGATTCAGGTGAATCTATAATTCCTCTTTCTACTAATATAGCAAAAATAGAACTCATTAAACCGCCTAATGTTTCATTTGCAACCCTAGCCAAATCTGCAACTGATTGCCTTTCTTCATCTGCTTGTCTATAACCTACCTCTGTAGCAGTAGCATGGGGAGTATTTTCAGGCATTCCTAAGGGCATAACATTAAAGAACTGTCTAATCTTCTGTTCCAAGTCTTGTATCATTCCTTGTACAGCTTGAATGTTTATCTGCCATTGAATAGGTTGCACTGGCATTCTACCATCTGCTATTAATTCAGTCGGGTAGATGTTTCCACCCTCTGTTCCAAAATTATATGGCAAATTATCAGGTACTAATAAATCTGGGTTAGCAGAATACTTAATATATCCTTTAATACTTCCAGTTATTTCATTAAGGTACTCAATATCTTCTAGTATTTGTAGTATTATTCCATGCCCTCTAGCCTCACCCGGTCGTAAAGTTTCATTAACTAATATTAACTGTCTCCATGATGAAAAACTAACACTTAAAGGCTCGCTAAATTCATCTTCAAGAAATTGTATATAGCAATATTTTTTATATTTTGTTTCTCTTAAATCTAAATAACCACATGTTATATTGTACTCACCCGCAATATCTTTACCTTTTGCAATTTCAGGATTTAATATATTAAGATCTCTCCAGTTAATAACCTTTTTAAACCATGCATTAGTATTCATTGGATCATCACTGAATTCAGGCATCAGAGTAATACCCGCAACATTTTTAAATACTATTGGTCTTTCCTTACTAGGACTATCAATCCATATAGCACCACAACCTATGTTAAGGTCTAAAAAGAATGATTTAGCTATACTATGTAGGTTTGATTTATCTATAGCATTAAAAACCTTTAAAGTATGTTGTTCTTCGTAGTGATCTTCTCCAGTTTCATCATTAGCCGAATAGATAGAACCCCATCTTCTATTAATAGGTAATAAAAGACTATGAAGTTTGTTAGCTCTCGAATTAGAACACCATTTAGGAGTAGAGTTATATATATTCTTATTAAGATTCTTTCCTGTATCATTATATCCGTATAATACGTTAAGGCCATCTGATAAAGGAGCACACAACTTAACAGCTCTTATAAGAGTATTTACAAATCTTTGATTCATTTGGTAAGCTGCGTTATACCTTAGATTAAAATCTAATAATTCATCATCATTAAACTTAACTTTATCTTTCATAATTATACCTTAATGTATTAAACTAGTGACTTCCACTTTTCAAAGGCTGCTTTTTTTTCAAAGTGTGTTCCACTTCTTTCAGCATCTTTTAATGCCTTATAAGCATCTTTCTTTGATTTTGATTTATCTGTATTGTGATATGAGCTAGTTACATTAGTGCTAGTATTCAAGCTCTCTTGATACTTTGACTCATAAAAAGTTACGTCGTCCTTACTTAATAAAGAAATAACCCTATCAGTAAAACCTATCTTATCTTTCATGAATTTACTAACATTTTCACTAATATCGAATTTACTATCTTCTTTTTCTTTGTCGCTAACCAATTTAGCATCGTATTTATTTTTTGCATATTTATTAAACTGTGACTGATTAAGTCCTAACTTTTTAGCATCATCACTAGTTAACTTAAGAAATTCATCATCAATATTTTCAATAGAATCTTCTTTTAAGTAGTTTTCAGGAACTTCAAAATCAGCATTATACTTTTTTTCCCAGTTCTGTTTTTGACTGTATGCAGTTTCTAATTCTGTATAACTTTTTTCTAAGTCACTTTGAGTATTAAATCTACCCAATATCTTCTCACTAACTACTATATTCTCATTATCGATAACATTATCATCTGTATCTAACATTAATTATCTCCTTTGTTTAATGTTGTTTTAACTATAGTATCAAAATATGATATTAATCTTCTTCTACCTTCATCAATAAATATGTCTTTATCTGTAGCATCTATATTACTAATAAACATATCATCTTTTAATAATCTTAACACTTCTTTGCCATCAACAGTATTAAATAAAGTAAATATCTTTGATTGAAGTCTTAATTTTGTGTTTTTATCTAACATGTTAACCCTTATTTTAATATATAGTGATACTTTATTTATAAAATTCTATTACTTGATATGCTAAAACAGCATCAATAGATCTTACTCCCCAGTGAATAGTAACCTCTGTTGGTGCTGTTATTGATGAGCATACTGACGGAACTACATACTGTGATACTGCTACGCTACCCGACATTGTATAGCCTTCTATTATAATGGAGTGTTCCATATCGACAGGAAACTCTAGTGTCTTGGTAAGTTCTAAATGTGTAGCTACTCCACGTTGAACTCTTTTTATATTTCCACCAAATAGTGTTGAATAGTTCATTATATTATTCTCCAATTGTTATTTAAAAATCTGAATGTTACTGTTATTGACTTTCTATCTAATACAAGTGTTTCATTAATAGCTAACCCCATGATAGATTCACCTGTTGAAGGCACTAAGGTGAGATTGGCAACAATCCAATTGTCTTTAATATCAGTAACAGAGATAATATCTCCATTTTGGCCCACAGGAAAAGTCACCGGGAATGAACCTATTGCTGATGTATCGCACATTATAAAATCACCAGAAACAGCTGTATACGCAGATGTTTTCATAAGATAGTTAAGTGGAAGTATTTTAAAATCTGCAATAGGATAATTTGCTATAGCAACATTAGATAAATCTCTATTAGCTATTTTAGAATCCACTGATTCCTTCTTATAATTAGACCCAGTTGCAAACATAGTACTAGAATCACCCTGAGCAACCCCCCTTGATACAGTTATTTGTGTGTTAGGTGGTACTTCCGGTGATATAGTTAGATAACTAGGGACTGCAAGTGTAGGATTATCAACAATAGTAACAATATATGAATATGTAGACCCAGTAGTTTCACCACCACCACCAGTATATGCACTAGGTGACAATATTAATCTACCATCAATATACAATGTAAAACTATTATCTAATACATCTATCCATGGCTTATTAGGGTTAGATTGATATTCTATCAAATCTATTCTTGTTGTTGGACCTTCTGCATCAAATACGAATAATTCATCTATTAATCCACTAGTAGACGTTGCTGCTATGCCTGAAAGTGCAGAATAATGTTTAGCACTAAATCCAATGTTTCCAAAATCATCAGTGATTTCTAATGGTGATACGGCCCATTCTTTAGACCAGTGAGCAGATGCAAGACCTGATACAACATTAGTTAATGTTTTATCTACTACTACATTTCCGTTAACATCAATTTTTAATATATCGCCATTAACTGGAGTATGAATAGCATTACCCGCTAATTCTGCTGTTATATTAGTATTTACAGCTGATGCATTAACTTGGCCAACAACTGTACTACTTATATCTTGTTCTACTTCATTAACAAAAAGATCATAATCTTGTGCTACAATTTCAGAACCCGATCTTCTCCAAAAAGATTTATCCTTAAGGGGTGATAATATATTGCTATAATCTATATCAGATTTATTTTCATTTATGTTATAACGTAATGATGATGTTTTGAAATTCTCATTATCTTGTTCAATAGTTGATGATTGTTGATTATATGATTTATTCAAATTATCTTGATTAAGTGGTGTTGTATTAGAAAAATTAACAGTTACGTTAGTTTTACCATCTGGTGTTATAGTTATTACTGAATCTAAGACTGGAGCAGTGTTAAATATAACATTTCCTTTTGAAAGACTGGCACTAGGATCTGTTAATGTAACTATAAATGTATTTGTGGCTATTATGTCATCATCTTCATTAGCACTATTGCCAGATAATGTTTTATAAACATTGACGGATCTACCTTGTACTATATTAAAATTAAACAAAAAGCTTTTTGTCACTCCATCTGCTACATACTGAGTTATAAACTTATTACTCATACTATTATATTCTCCTCTATTAGCCACGCTATTTTTTGAATGTTTACTGGGTATGGGGTATCTTGCACAACCTCTATGAAAAAGTCTTGTTTAGCTCCTCTTGCAAAGCTGAATCTATGCGTATTAGTGCTTAGTTGTGGGTAAGCTGATTGCGGTGTTAATTGATCAGAATATAATAATCCAGTTACTTTATCATTTACCTTGAAGTTAAAAGATTGAAAGTACTGTATCCATGCTTGAGATACTTTTCTAGTTTTAAAACTTCCTGATGTACCACTATACAATGGCATAGTTTTCAATGTAGCTACAAACGATTTTCCCACCCTAATATCACCAATAGTACTACTATCAACTAATACATAATATTTATTTAATGAGGTGTCTAAAATTGCCGGATATTCTCCTAAATAACTATAATTAGTATTCCCAGATACTATAGTTTTAACACTTACACCAATTAATTCATTAGCTACTATATCAGAAGTAGGATAATCCAAATATATCTTACCATTTGTAACAGTAGCATTTAACCCATAATCAAAATCATTAATTAATGATGGTGTAATTATTCTATTAGTATTTGAAAATAAATATAATCTATTATTCAAAACACTTAAATCTCTTATGGTTTCAGTACCAATTGTTGATATATTAAACTGTGAAAATCCGTGATTCTGAAATTGTAAAGATGTTGAATATATACATATAGAACCATCTACATTTAATAAAGCTAATATCTGATCTTGGTTGTTATCAATGTCATAGACAGCTGCTTTTATTGGATGTTTTATTAAGTGTTGTGAATTACTAGATATAATACCCGCTGATACTGATTTGTCTTGTTCTATAATCTCAACTAATGCTTTTCCGTTTGATGTTATGAAGTATATATTATTTTTATATTTAATAGGTTTCATTAATGATGATGAATAACTACTAGTTAACTGAGGAGCGAAATTACCCGGTGTTATACCAACGTCATAACCAGTCATTACTGTTAATTGCTGTGATTCTGTGAATAAATGTAGGTTAACACCACCGAATATATGTTTAATTCCGCCACCTTCCGAATTCTGAATAATATATACAATTGCATCAGGATCTTCACCACTATTCACATTAAAATCATTAGGTGTATTTATTTTTGACCCCGCTACTATCATAGGTAAATCAGGAGTATTTGCGAACCATAAACGGCCTTGAAAGAATGAAGTTAATGAAGGATATACCTTATCACCATTAATTCTATCACCCCATATTGGCTTTCTCATGCTCCACGTAGCACCTTCTTTACTATATCCAGTACCAAATGCCTGTAGTACTGTTATAGTTATTGATTGGCTAGTAGCTGATGGATTGCTAACTGTTTTTATGATTCCAAACCCTATAGGCTGTTCAACAGTTGCACCAGTTCGACCGAATATCATTCCACCTATCCAATCATCTGTAAAAGGATTACTTCCACTAGGAAAAGATATAGATATTGTTGACCCTAAAGGTGTTCCAGATGCTGTAAACTGATATTTTGAATAATCTATATCACCAAAATCAATACTAGGTACTACTGAAAAACCAATATCCTCTATAGTACTATTGGCGAATGTTACCGGATCAATAACTATTTTTTGTGGGTGTACACGTGGATGAGATATAACAATGAAATTATCAGTTGCAGTTGTATCAAAGTCCTTAACTACAGTATTAACTATTGTTGTTATTTTCTTTGTGGCAATTGGAACTTGTACCGCATCTTTGGAGAACTTTATAAGATATACAAATGTATCTGAAGATGTTACTTCATTTATTAATATAAGTTGATACCAGTAACTATCTTTTGACCTAAAAGAGAAATGATCTATACCAATGATAGCCGTATTTAATACAATATTTTGATACTGTGTTATATAGTCAAAAGACTTTCTTTTTTGTGGTAACTGTTGACTAGATATATACATGTTATCGCATTTAGATAATGCTGTTAAATATTGTTGTCCTTGTGATGTATAATTAAATAATTGAGGATCAACCTCACCTAAACCGAATGAATCTTGTTGTACAATGCTACTCATAACTTCTATAGCCATGAGTTTTTACGTTAAATTGCCTAACTTTACCATTTTGGATATCGTTATTTTTAGCAATGATCACATACCTTTGATATGTTTGTGAAAACATAGAACTTAATTGAGCATTTTCTAGTAAATTCATTGATAGCTCACTAGCTGAAAGATAAGATACGGCCTCTATAAATGATTGTGGTATTTCTTCTATAGAGATATCACCTACTTTATATTTAACTAAAATAGTATCAATATTTGTATACAATGATTTGCCTAAAATCTCATATGAACTTGAATCTAAAGCCAAATTTATTCTTTCAACGCCACCACTATCAACAGGTTTGTAAGCCTCTATAATTTTAAAGCAATCTATAGGCACTAAATATTCATAATTAAAGGATGGATTACTAGACGTTGTAAGTCTTGCCAATTTCTTAAACTTTATAGCAAATGACCATATATGCGATTCTAATACAATCTTAATTTTAGCATCAATTGTATCGCTTATTATTTGACCCCATTCATCGCTTATGCTAGAATCTTGGTGATTTCTACCTAATAAATTATACACCCTGTTAATTATTTGTATATCAGCCATTTTAACCTTCCAGTTTATCCAGTCTTAATTTAAGTTCGTTGAGTTCAGACAGTTCATTTTTAGTTTTGATTAGATTGTTTAATGTGTTGAGAGTTGCATTGTCTAGTTCAGCCTCACAACCATCTTCACCCATTATCTTAGAAATAATAACGCTTAACATGTCAATATTATCATCTTTGTAATCACTAGCTTTAATTTTAACTGCATTTTGTCGCCAATGATCTTTAGTTTTAAGATAAAATATCTGTGCTGTAGTATCTCCAGACATTGCATTGTCGATCAAAGAATTAGCAATTTGCTCACTTACAGTGCTTGCACCTTTCTTATACCGTTGGAAATACTCGGGATATTCTCTAAAGATACTATACAGTGTACTTTTATTCATTCCGAAACGATCAGCAACACGTTCAATGCTTAGCGTTCTTCCTAATGTTTCAAGTGAATCTATTTGATCTGTTGTTAGATATTTCTTAGCCGTTTTTGAAGTCATTTATAGCCTTTGATATAGTTATATATTAATATTATATACTATTTATGGTAATAATTTGGTAAATTATGATACTTTACACAGTCATCGTAACATTCTCTTGCCTCTTCTTCTGTTTCAAAAAGTCCTTGTGCAAAACTATCACCGTCTTTAACCAGAAATTTCCACTTATTCATATCTTGTAAAAAAAATACTGGTTCTATCTCTTTTCTTGTTATATTACTCACTTAATAATCTCCTTAATAGTATCATACATCATATCCAACGAGCTAAATCTAACTGTACATTCCTTGCCTAAATGCGTCAAATTCTTACCTTTGCTATAAATATTATATGAGTACTCTGTAATACCATTTGTAGTTAGTGATATAACTTCATTACGTGGGTCTAGTTTCTTTATCATTTCTTTGCATTCTAGTAGTTTGTTGAAATCTATATGTGCTTTGCGTATATTTTCTAATTTACCATGTTTTGGTGGTATACATAGGCGTATTGAAGTATTGTTTTTATCTATATTCATTTTATCCACCCCCATATACATATACTAATTCATCATCTTTTAGTTCTCTTATATTTTCTGATATTTCTGTGACGAGAGAAGAATTAGGATAATTATAATATTTTAATTTATGACATTTTATAATAGCATCTTCAATAGTTTCAGCTTTAATGACAATCAGTCCTGCTGTGTAATTGCACAATACATTTTCTGCAACAAATGTTTTCATGATATCTCCTCGCTATTTCTGAATACTTTGAAACTTGGCATCAAATAAAATTGCTCAAAAGGACAACACATATTATCTGATATTTTTCTTTGAAATTTATACTCTTCATATCTATTTTTACTAAAACACATCGTTTTAGTAACTCTAGTTATCATATGAATTGTTTTATATCTAAGTGGTATACATCTTGGATGACTTGTAATAACTATAGTATCACCGACTTCGACTAAATTTATTTGGTTCATAACATTTATCTCCTGTTATTTTATCTGTTGAGAGTGTAGCAAACGATGATAAGTCGTCTTTCAGTAATGATCCTAGCTACATCTATAGTGTATCACTTATTAAAATGTTCTTCCATTATTCTAATAAATAATTGTTTATTAGTTAAATTACTATATTTATCAAAGTACTCTGCAATCTTTACATCAATTGCATTATGATAATAAAGTTTTAATGAAATATTCTTTTTAGTGTTCTTTTTATTCCATTCATTTGATGTTTTTTGTCTTAATAGTATTGAGTGAGTAGTATTACAATTTGACATTCATTATTCATCTCCGCTTTCTATTAAATGTATTATTAAAACCGCAACAAGTGATATACTTATTGCCACAATTAGTTCTGTTAGATTAATCATTTCTTATCTCCTCTATTAATAGTTGGTTATTATCACTACACCTTTAGAATAATTAACATAATTGCAGCCGTGTTTAATCATTGCATACTCTTTGATTAGTTGTCTATACTTTGCATTTGCATCTTTTTCAACTTCAAAACTAAATTCTTTTAAAACTTTATATTCGTCACGACTTATTCCATACTCTTCTATCGCTACTTTATACATTTTATTATCTATCGTTGTTGGTATGTGAGTAAGTATATTATAGTATTCCTATAATGTAAAGAGATAAATAGAAATAATGTGAAATAATTTAGTATGAAATGTTGTTGAAAATACTTATTTTAGAAGTAAGTGTGTTTAATTATTTATCTTTTAAAGCCAAACCACATAATGAAAGATCCTACAATCATATAAAATAATTCGCAAATCACTGAAGATATCAAAACATAAGTAGTGAAATTAGAATTACCTAAAAAGCTCAAATCTAAAGACATATCAAATATACCTACGAAAATAAGTATATTTGCATACCAAATTACGACTTTATTATTATAATACTTTTCAGGTATAAACAAAAGATAACACCCTATCCCACCAATTAAAAACAATGTTATTATAGCCTCAAGACTTGATTTTATTTCATAATGTGATGTATTTTCTATAAAATATAAAAACCACATCGAACTGAGGCTTATACAAAGTGTTATGAACATATTACTTATCTTTTTTTGCGTAGTTATCATTCTTATACCTGCTATTATTTTGTAAATTTTTATTAATAATAATATCCATAATCCAATATCAATTAGATATACTTTCTTATTACCAATGAATATTTTATTTTCTCGGACAATCATATTTAGACATTATTATAACATTAATTTTTTATTATACAATTTTATTGATAGATATAATACTGTAACATCAGATATCAAGTATATTGAACCAACTTCTAAATTTCCTGATATTACTTGGTAACAATCATATATACACCAAAGCAATCCGTAAACTATAAAATAATAACACAAATATTTTTTATACTTACGATATCCCTCTCTATTTTTAGTAGTATAATATATAAGTGCCACACCAACAGGGCTAGTAACAGCATTAATGATAAAAAAATGTATAAGACGATAATTAATATTATAAACACTGTATACGGACCAAAAAACACTAAAAATTAAAAGTATTAATATTATTTTATTACTTTTCATTCTTTATACCTTTTTCATAACCCCTTCTAAATGCTCTTTTATAGACTATCTTGTAAGCTTTCCAACCAAAATATATACTTAATAGTATCTTTACATAGTTTGACCAACTTACAATAAAACTTGCAAAATGATTTATAAGAATTTCTATTGTAGATTCGTTATTATTATTGATAACTTGTAAATCTGAACCTGAATAAGATGTTTTTTTGTTATTTTTACTTGTTGAAGTTTGAACTTGTGTTGAGTTTTTAGACTTATCATTGTTGACACCCGCCAGAATTGTTTTAGTCGGTGACACATCGACTGGCATCTGTGTTGAATTATCTTTTTTATTGAATATAGACCTGTCAAAACTAGAACCATGCCCTGTATTAAGAGCAACTTTCACTGCGTTCTGGGCAGTATCACCACCAGATATATTATTAGATGGTGCAATCAACGAGCTTAGACCCTTTGTAGCATCCGCTAAGAAACATGAATTTAAGAATAAACAAAGAACTATTACTATAAATATTCTTATCATATATTAAATAATTTTAATTGAATTATAAATATCTTATCATTTTAAACAAAAAAACCCTAATTAAAGAGTTTATTGACAAGTAATAATATTCTCTGTTGTTGCATCATCGTGCATTATTTAACTTCTCCTTTATTTTATCCATTGCTATAACTGTTTTCTTAACTGCATCATCAAAACCATAACAAACAATAATATTGTGATCTAAAGATTCCATCAAAGAAATAGTTTCTTTTTGTTTAACTGATAATTTACCAGTTCTAGTTTTTAACTCAATGAAAAGACTAACATTATTAAGAAGAACTTGTATATCAGGTATTCCCGCAACAACTCCCTCTTTTTTAAGTCTAACAGCTTCTAATATCCCTCTTTTACCACCATTTGGAATAGAAAATATAAGGTTTTTTTTATATTTAATTCTAAACCATTTAACGAAATTAACTTGTATATTATGCTCTTCATGTCTCATATTTAACCTTAATTATATATTAAAAGGGTATTTCGCTATCATCGAATGTACTAGAATCAAACTTTGGCTGTGGTGGTCTTTGTGTGCCAAGATTTTGCTGTGTATCTCCTTTTTCGTAGAACTTTTTGCAATTACCTAAGTATATGTTAGGATCGTTTTTTTCTGTCTTTTGCTGTATTGCTCCATGACCTCCAAATTTGTCTTCTTTTTCTGTATCGAAGAAAACTGTTGCATCCAAATACATACCTTTAGCACCTTTAAACAATTTTGACTTATCTATTTTACTAACATCTATTTTCAAACTTATTCCGTATATCATTGCTCATTCCTTTTATTTTTTATTAATTTTTATATCTTTATTGTAATTTATCCAATCAATATCTGTATGTTTTATAAATATGTAACCTCTTTGATGTGCAATACTTATTATAAATGAAGCTATATCCTTAGGAATATAACCCTGCTTTTTATATCTACATAAGCTATCTAAATTAACACCAGTAATAGATTTAATATTAGAGTAGAATCCAAACTTATGTACAAGATCCCTTACTTCTAGCTTATTTTTCATTATCAATCTTATTAGTTTTTATCTTTTTATCTAAAGATGAAATCATTACATCATAATTTTGTAATGGTGTCTCTTCGATACTATTAATTTTAAAATGTTGCATAAAAATTAATTTATTCACACTAGCTTTTACTATCATATCATTAAGTATTTTAACACGTGAAGAATCTATAAATTCTATATTTTCTTCTGGGTATGTTTCACCTTCATATATATATAAACCTAAACCAAATATCGCAATATTCTTAACCAAACATCGCATTATAGTTTTGTTAATATCAAACATTGTATAAGCCTCAACAGCCTTATCACCATTTTTAGTAGCATATGTATAAGAAATATTTTTCATAGCCTTAAAAGAACTATTCATGACTGGTAACCACATCTCATGCGTAAGGTTATTCGCTGTTATTTCTGTATATACCATTGCTCCTATGGTACTTTCAAAGTATGGTAATCTATTTTCATTTTTAATAATTTTATATGTTGCATCAGGATATATTTTAACAAATTCTGCCCAAGCATAACTCCATTTTAAATATGTTTTTCCCTGTAAATTCTCTGTTTTATCATTAACATTTATCTCATATAACTTTTTAAAACTCATTTTATTTTTTCCTCATAATTATTAATAATATACTGTATTTCATTATTCGATCTTTCAATAATATTTTTTATATCCTCTATTATATCTTCATCCCTATTTATTCTAATAGAATGTCCTTTATTTTTAAAAGAAGTGTTATATATGTAGTAATCACACCACTTTCTTTCTGATATATACATAATCATCTGCATTTGATAGATATATAATTTAGGTATCGCAGCAACACCATTCATAACCTGCTGTAAAAATAGTTTTGAATTAGGTGCTTTCACTTCTATAACGCCATCATCTTCTATCAATCCATCTGGAGAACACCCAACAAATTTATTAAGCTCCATAAATCCAACTTGATTTACTTCTACATCATTATGATACTCATAAGATACAAGAGCTTCACCCTCTAAATCCTTTCCCCTCTGTATATCTTTGCTATATATAGGACAAGGTATCTTTTTAGTAATACGCTCACTTGCTTTATCATATATTAATCCTGTTCTTACAATAGCATTACCCTTGTATTTAAATATATCACTAGCTGTTAACTTTCCACATCTTACACGCAACCATTCATCAGTGCCTTGCTCCATGTCACGAATAATATAGTTACTCATTTTATAGCTCCTTCCATTATCTCGATCGCTTTTGTCAAAGTTTCTTCTGTCGGCTTATTCATATACGAACTACAGCCAATCGAATAACTAATATACACATTTTTATCGTATACCCCTTGAATTGCTTTTAGGATACTCGCACTGCTCAGATAAAAACAGTCTGACCCTATGTATTGATGTACAAGTTCACCACCTTTACCAGTCTTGAATAACTCCATATATGCTTGTATATACTTCTCTTTCAATTCTTGTATTAACTCTTTTCCTGTCATCTCACTGCTCCTTTGTTAATAATCACACTTACATTTTCTAATATTCGCACCACAGTCGCACGTACATGTACATTCATCTAAATCGTGTTCACATTCACCACAAATATATTCTTCCACATCGTGTTCACCTACTGCAAATGTAAACATTGACAATTTAGAATCAATTGTCATAGCTGCGAAATTCATACCATGACAGAAAATATTTGCTTGTTGATGTGTCGTACCATCTGGAAGTTCTTTGATAATTTTATTAGTTCTATTGTCGATTATTGTTTGCATTTTATATCTCTTTGTTAACTTGTTGATAGTATTATACTAACTCATGTAGTAAATTACAACCCCATTTAGTAAATAAATGATATT
>Ga0307992_1000301_pt1 | contig 31925 bp, 45 predicted proteins | sample EllFjometagen133_FD_203162 | JGI IMG/M metagenome (GOLD analysis project Ga0307992, IMG submission 203162) | Marine microbial communities from Ellis Fjord, Antarctic Ocean - #133 | ecosystem: Environmental > Aquatic > Marine > Unclassified | place: Southern Ocean | collected 2014-10-08
TAACCAGATCACTACCACTGCGGCGAAGATGATGGTGCCCGCCCTCTTTAAGAAGTGCTTACCCTTCTCCCACATATGAATCACTGCCCCGCGTATGGTAGGTAGCCGGTAGGGTGGCAGCTCCATAACGAAGTGCCCCGATTCCCCGGCAAAAAGGGTCTTGCGCAGCATCCAGGCGCTGAAGATAGCGATGCCGATACCGATCAGGTACATTGCAAAGACGACCAGTCCGGTGCGGGTGGGGAAGAAGGCGCCGGCGAGGAGGACGAAGATGGGCAGGCGAGCGCCGCAGGACATAAAGGGAGTGACCAGCATCGTGGTCAACCTGTCCTTAGGGTTTTCTATTGTCCGGCAGGCCATAATGGCGGGAATGGTGCAGCCGAAGCCCAGTATCATCGGGATAAAAGAGCGGCCGTGTAGTCCTATCCGGTGCATTACCCGGTCCATAACGAAGGCAGCCCGGGATAGATATCCGCAGTCCTCCAGGACGGATATGGCGATAAAGAGAAGGAATATCGGCGGGACGAAGCTGAGCACCGAGCCGACGCCGCCGATGATACCGTTGCTAAGTAAAGAGCTCCACCAGGCTGGAGAAACACCCTCTGCCATCCCGGCAAGGTTGCTGAAGCCGGTATCAATCAGCCTCATCAGGGGGATGGATAGGGTAAAAATGAACTGGAACATACCGTACATTATGCCCAGGAAGATGGGGATGCCCCAGATACGATGGACAAGCACCTGGTCTATCTTATCCGAGGTGGTGGCCTTCTCCACCCGTGGCTTTCTCAGGATGTCCTTTAGCAGGCCGCTGATGAAGCCGTATCTCTCCCCGGCAATTACGGTCTCCGCCTCATCGCCAAGGATGCCTCTCAAGTGGCCGATACTCTTATCTTTAGCACGGATTATCTCTTCCCGACTCATCTATCGAGTCCTACCTTCTCCAGTACCTCACGGTCCTCTTCAAGCAGCTTTATCGCCAGCCAACGAGGTGGGAATCGCTGTGATAGCTCTTCATCGCGGGCAATAATTGTTTCCAGTTCCTTGATGTGTTCTTCCAGTTCGTTACCGTAGAAAAGCTTGACCTTTTCTATTGCGGTTTTACCCTCAAAAGCAGCTACTATTGCCTGGAGCAGCCCCTTGTTGTCTTCCTTGTTCTTGGCGACCATCGGTACTACTGGCGCCCCCAGCTCCCGGGCAAGGCTGTCAACGTCGATCTGGTAGTCTCGGGATTGAGCTATATCCATCATATTCAGGGCGATTACCAGGTTGGTCTCCAGTTCGATGAGCTGGGTGGTAAGGTAGAGGTTTCGCTCTAGGTTTGAGGCGTCCAGAATGTCCACAACGACATCCGGTTCGCCTTCCAGAATAAAGTTTCGCGCTACCACCTCGTCAGGAGAGTAGGTGGTCAGGCTATAGACGCCGGGTAGGTCAACTACCCTGACCTGATAGCCTCCGTAGCGGTAGCTGCCCTCTTTCTTCTCTACGGTTACCCCGGGCCAGTTCCCCACGTGCTGATGGGCGCCGGTCAGGTTATTGAAGACCGTGGTCTTTCCCGAATTGGGATTACCGGCCAGGGCGATGGTTATTTCTTTAGCCATTGCCTGTTATTTCCACCATAACCTTTAGGGCTACACCGTGACCGAGAGCCAGTCTGGAGCCCCTGAGGTCAATCAGGACTGGTCCGGGCATCTGGCTGTTAATGACCTTTAACGTTGTTCCTGGGGTGAGGCCCATATCGGCCAGTCTCTGCACCAACCCCCGGCCGCCTCTAATCTCAGCTACCGTAACCTCTTCGGATGGGTTAATCATCGCCAGCGGTAGGTGTTTTCCACTCATCTAGTCCACCTCCACGTGTACATTGGCTGCTTCTTCCTTGCGCAGCGATAATTGATAGCCCCGGAGCCTTATCCAGATGGGGTCTCCCATCGGTGCGATTCGCTTTACCTCAACTGTAGCCGGGGGGATTACCCCCATATCCAGGATACGCCGGTGGACTTGCCCGCTGCCGCCCACCTTGCTTATGTGGCCCCGCTCACCCACCTTCATCTCGCTTAGAGCTTTGACTGACATCTCTCTTTCCCTTTCTTCCCGAATCAGGGTTTAGTAAGTGTAACAAAAGCTATTTCTTCTTCCGGCGGCACCTCGAGCAGTAACCGGTTACCTGAACCTCTGCGCCGGTGATCTCGAAGCTATTCTTACGGGCGATTTCCTGCTTCATCTCCGAGCATAGCCCGCACTCGAACTCGATGACTCTACCGCAGCCCAGGCAGACCAGGTGGTGATGCTCGGTGGAAGGCTTTACTTCGTAATAGTGGTGGGACTCGCTGAAATGAAGCTCCTGTATCAGCCCCAGTTCCTTCAGGGTATGCAGGTTCCGGTATACCGTGGACAGGCTGAGGTTGAACTGCCTCTGCCGGGCCTGGCGGTAGACTTCGTCGGCATCTAAGTGTCCGCCACCACGGTTAATGATATCCAGGATTAGTGCCCGCTGGCTGGTCATTCTCAGTCCGGCTGAGCTCAGTGCTGTGTGCTTAATGTCGGTAGCCTGTTTCTTGATAGCCATTGTTCTTATCGCTAATGCTTATTATTTGCAATAATTATAACGCACTGGTACCCTGCTGTCAACTTGGGGTTTGGCGAAAGGGGTTTGAGGTCTTTGTGCCCGGCGCTTCAGTCTTCCAGTAGCCTCTTTATCTCCGGGATGGCACGCTGGGCTGCCCGTTTGCCCTGGAGGATACACTCCCGGGCCCGGTTGAAGTTCCCGGGAAGGATATGCCCCACTTCGGGGGTAATTACGATATCGGCCTCCCTGAGTCCGGCCTGAGCCGCCTGATAGCCCATAATATATATCATCCGTATCACGATACTAAAAACGTTCGGCTCTTTCTGGGTCTCCATATCCTGGGCATCGGTCTTCTTTGTTCTACCGCCCATATATGGCACCACGTTTACTGCAATGATGATATCGGCACCCATTTCTTTAATGGCTCGTACCGGTATCGGTTCGACCAGACCGCCATCGAACAGGTAGCGGCCCTGCCACTTGGCCGGGGTAAATATTACCGGCATCGAGGCGCTGGCCCTTACTGCCGCTATCACCGGGCCCTGTTTGATAACGACCTCCTTACCGTTGCTGATGTCGGTGGCCAGGCAGGTAAAGGGTATTTTCAGGTCGGCAAAATCTATATCGCCGATGAGAGACTTGAGCCAGCCGTTCATCTTCTTTCCCTTGATGAAGCCGCTGGTTGGTATCGTGAAATCAACCAGAGACATCATCTTTCTCAGGCTCAGGCCGGTCACTGCGCTTGTTATCTCACCGATACTCTTCCCCGCTGCATAGGAGGCGCCGATGATAGCCCCGATACTGGTACCGGCAATCATATCAATGGGGATGCCTTTTCTCTCCAGGACGTCCAGCACACCGACGTGGGCAAGACCACGGGCAGCGCCACTGCTCAGTACCAGCCCCACCCTTTTTCTGTCCAATCTAGCTTGCTCCTTCTGGACTTGGCGACTTTATCCCCAGAGCTCCTCGATGTCCTGCTCGGCCTGTTTTACTGCCCCGGTCCCTCCGTCGGGGATAAGGTTCTTGTAGGACTCTGCCGAGCCATATTCCCTGGGCTGGAAAGCTACCGGCATCGGTACGGCGTGACCGAAGATGAGTGCCTGCTGCTTGGAGGCCAGCTTGGACAGTACCGATTTAAGCTCGCTCTTGCCGGATACCCCGGACAGCACACTGTCGATGTCACGTTCATTATCGAGCAGGAAGGTTGCCTTCGTCCCGACCTGTGACATAACCTCGTCATCAATACCGCTGGGACGCTGGTCAATTACGAGCAGGGTGGCATTATACTTGCGCATCTCGCGGGCGATGGTGCCGAAGATGGTCTGCGAGGCCACCTCCGGGTTGAGAAACTTGTGGGCTTCCTCAATGGTTATCACCAGAGGCTGTGGCCCGGTCGAGTTTTCAGCCATTGCCTTTTCCGTTTTCTCCCGGTAGCGAGCGTAGATGCGGCGGGTAAGCAGGTTAGCCACCAGGACATAGGCGGTAATATCATTACACCTGCCGAATTCCAGCACTACGTTGGTGCCCCGGCTGAGGTGGTCGAGGATATGTGTTACGGCATCGGATGGTGCGTGGGGCTCGGTGAAGGGCAGCCGTTTGATGATTGCCAGCCCTCTCTGCAGGTTCTGAAAGGTGCTCTCGTGAACATTCAACTCCTTTAAGAGTTCCCTGGTATCATCGGAGTTGCCCAGGTTAGCGGCTTTCTCCAACCAGTTCTTGCCGAACCGTTCACGAAACTGGTACACGGCTCCGATGGCAGGTTCGGTCAGGTTCAGCGTTTGGCGTAGCAGGGCCATATCTGCCGGCTCTATCTCGTCATAGCCTATCCTGACTGTGAAGTCGGTGAGTACCCCTCTACGCTTTGAACTCTCTTCATCAAGGGTAAAGACGGCTACCTTGGCTGGGAAGAGTTGCTTTAGGGCCTTAACCTTCAGCCCTTGCTCGCTGCTGCCCTCCCATCCGTACTCGCTGTGCATATCAAAAATAAGGTTCACCGCCTTTGATTTCTGCAGCATACCGATAAGAAGCTGCCGGGTGAAGAAGGTCTTGCCGGTGCCGCTCTTGCCGAAGACGCCGCTTGAGCGCTCGACCAGCCTCTCCATATCAAGGCAGAGCCTGGTCTCCATATCCAGGGGGTTGCCAATCCAGAATCTTTTCTCATCCTCTTTACCGAAGACCAGTTCCACATCTTGCTGTGAGGCCGAATTTACTGGTGAGAAGTGCGAGGGTATTGTCTTGACCGGCTGCGGCCCTTCAGTTAGGCTGGTGACATCACCGCCGATGGTGAGATAGGGTGAAATATGAAGTGTTCCGTAGGTGCTGGTGCCGGCCAGTACCTCAGCGATGAATGGGTCGGAGACATCAGGAGGAATAACGGTGAGCTTCTGGTCAATTACACCCAGGCTGATATCGGTTATCATGCCGAAGAAGCGCCGTTTTTTCCCCTCGATGGTGACATACCGCCCTACCGCAATATCCTCAACTGAGGCGGAGCCATCCAGCCTGGCTTCCACCCCCTTGTTCAAGGAACCGGAGGTAACAATGCCCAGCCCCTCGGTGTTCTCCTGGCTCATTTTCCTGTTCCCCCCGTCCCCGGATTAAGTGGGTTGGCGGTGATGATACTCAGTATCCCAAAGTCCTGCCGGGTCATGTTTGAAGCCTCCCCAGAATAGCCTTGAGCTGGTTGAGATTGCTGCCAATCAAGAGGGCTAACTCCTTACCGGCGGCGACCAAAAAGCTGCGGTGGTCCTGGTGTGCCTGACTCATCTGGCGCAGCGTGGCGCTGGTAATCTCCTCGGTGGAAATGGGCAGGTGGGCGTTAACCAGCATATTGAGGAAGGCGAAGGATAAGCTGAACTCTCTTACTTCTTCAGGCGAGCACAGGTAGACAAAGCCGTGGATTCGGGCTGGTTGGGGTGGCAAGTACTGGTTTAGCTTGTCGCCCTGCCGGTGCCCGACTACCAGGGTGCCGAATTCACTCTTGAGAAGCTTTAAGAGTTGAGGGTTTGACTTGTAGACTGCCTCTTCGCTGGCCTCATCCTTACCCCGGGCAATCGGCCGCCGCCCCGGCTCAAGACTGGTGGTCGCCACTTGATAGACTACCCCGAATAACTCTACATCCGCATCTCTGGTCTTGACCAGGCTGCCTAAAGAGGGCGAGCCGTAAAGTTCATAGCACTGGGCAGTGAAATCGGTAGAGCTGGATTCAATAACCTCACCGACCCTCTGTGTTTCAATCATTCTTTTGTTTCCCTATTGTTTCTTTTCTTTCTTTTCCTTTTGCTGCTTGGGTTTCTTGACGTTCTTTCTTCCTTTGGACCCCATCTATTATCTCCTTTAGCTTTTGTTAAAACACCGTGTTTCCTTCTCCCTATCCTTCATAATAAACCATTTCGGCTTTTTAGGATAGCGTCTCTGGTGTCTGAATCAAGTCTCACCCTTGTTTTTCCAGGCAGTCCAGATAAAGCGTAGTATTATCGGGTAGACGCTGATAAGAGCGGCTAGGAGCAGGATAGCCAGTACCTTGCTCAGGATATGGGTTGCCTCAGGGGAGGGAAGGAAGCGGATGGTGTGCAGGGTGAGGGCGACCAGGCCGCCGGTAACGGCTGCGGTAACCCCTATTCTCACCGACCGGCTCTTTGGTTTTTTCCAGTTAGGGTTGATGAGGAGACGGAGGATAAAGGCGTAGCAGATTAGGGTTACCGCAATGGATAGAGCTAGTATCACCTTGCTGATGGTGGCGATGGAGCAGGGAATGTTCCAGGCCAGCCGTACTGTTGCGGCACTGAAGATCAGCGTCAGGGGTACAATCGCCCAGATGTGGAGGGGTAAGTCCCTTAGCTTACTCACTCCATAACACCTCACTATACTAGACCCACCTTGTCCTCTTGCTCCGGCTCTTGGCCGAACTTAGGCTGGGCAGGTGTTCCTCCAACAGCAATGACTCTACCAACCGCCAGAAGTTTTCCCGGTCCGCCCCGGTTACCACCGCCTGTTCGTGGGCTTCACTCAGTGCTACCGGGTACCCCTGCCCGCGCTGGCACTGGTCTAAAATAAGGGAGTGCGTTAGATTGAGCAGGCCCTCATCTGTTGCCACCCATTTCGGTATCTCTACCCGGGCGGTTTCACCATCCACCCTGAGGTAGAAAAAGTAGATTCGGTGTTCTTCGGGGTACTTCTTATTAACTATTTTTGACCTACTGGTAAACAGGCAGGACCGCTCCCCCTGACCTAACAACTCGGAGAATAAATCACGGTCCCTGATACCGGCGACCATCTCACACTTCCGCTCTTGACAGTCTCTGCAGTGGAGGTCGGTATCAAGGATATCATGCGGGCAGAGGGCAAGGCGCAGCGTATTAACTACCTCGGTACTGCGAGGAAAGCTGATGTAGCTGCTGAGAGCTATTTCCCTACCGTTGCTATTAAGCCCTTTTATCCGGCTGAGGTGGCTTAAGAAGCCTTTATTTAGCAGTGCCTCGGTGACGAAGTCGGGATAGGCTTCCAGTCCCCAGAGAACAAGCGTACCGTCAACCAGCGCCAGACTCTGGCTGTCCTCTGGTAGCTCTGTGGCCAGTTCGGCTAGCTGGCGGCACTCGTCCACGCCGCGCTTGATGCCTAGGAGTGTGCCTTCTACCACCTGCTCGCGGATTTTATCCCCATTTGGGGTAATAACCAACTCCTCATCACTGGAGTAGAGACGGGGGAAGTTGTCCAGGGTAGCGTCGGGTGAACTGCCGTATTGCAGAACTACGGAGCCGATGTTTATCAGGTAACACCGGGGTGAGCGGTGGCGGTCAACATCGATGTGAGAGCCATCGGCAGCCAGGATGGTGAATTCAGCAGGGGCGGGCGGTGCCTTAATCTGCCGGTCAAACCCGTCTACCAGACCGGCTATCAGCCAGGTAGTCTTGCTGGAGGCGATTTTTCTAGCCAGGTGGCTGAGGTTGTCCGCCTGGTCATGCAGGGTATCCAGGGCGAACTTGAGGCGCTGCTGCCTCTGAGCGGCGTCACTCTTCAGTCTGGTTACCATATCCCCAGCCTGGGGGAATACCTTATCTAGGTCTAAGGACACCTCTATCGCCTTCCTTATCTCTCGATAGCCCGGGGTATTCCGAGCAGGGTCTATTTTGTTGAGTAATATTGCATTAGAACTCTTTGAGAGAATAATAGTCTATTATCGGAACAAGCGCAACGGTTTGACAGCTAGATTCTGACCCGTGTAGATCTCTCCCCCGAAATTGACAGCTTGAGGTGTGTGTGCTATATTCTGCCTGTTGGCAGCGTAGCTCAGTGGTAGAGCAGGGGACTCATAAGCCCTTGGTCACTGGTTCAAATCCAGTCGCTGCCACTCTTTATTGCAGGATTTACTTTTCTTTCACTTCAATTGGCTTGGGACGGAACTGACTAATAGTAAAAGACTGTTATCCAGAAACCGATAGTTAATTCATGGCTTTTGAGAATGCAATATAATTCTTAATTGAGCAAATTATAGAGGAGGATAGAATTGAAAATATGTAGCCTGGGGACAATTGAAAAAATACCTGCTAATATGAAAGGGGCTGAGAAGGCTTACAAACAGGTCCCTATATCCAAAAGCGATGGATCACCGGCCGTTTCCTTTAGGGTATTCACGCTTGAACCCGGTGGACACACTCCATATCATGAGCATGACTTTGAGCATATGAACTATGTTATTGAGGGCGATGGTGTAATAGTTAACCAGAATGGTGAAGAGGCCGAATTCAAGAAGGGAGATTTCGCTCTTGTTCTGCCTGGGGAAAAGCACCAATACAGGAATAGTTCAGAAAGCGAGCCGTTCATTATGATTTGCGCGGTGCCGAAGGAATATGAGTGATTGTAGAGGCTAGCGGTTCATAAACCCTTGGTCACTGGTTCAAATCCAGTCGCTGCCACTTATTTTTATTAGGGCTTAATTATTACTTCCCGTAGAACTATAGTGGGGGTTAGGTTAGCTTATTTTTCCCCTAGCTTCTTCGTTTCTCTGGCCTTTCTTGCCACTTGAGCCTCGGCTGTCGCCTCCTCCTGAGCTAAATAGGCTTTCTTTCTTGCCTGCTCCTTGGCTAATTGCGCAGGTTCCTCTGCCAGGTGTTTTTCAGTTCGCTTGGCCTTGTCTACTCTCTGAGTCTCTTCAATCACCTGCTCTCTGTTATAAGAGACTTTCTTTCTTGCCTGCTCCTTGGCTAATTGTGCAGGTTCCTCTGCCAGGTGTTTTTCAGTTCGCTTGGCCTTGTCTACTCTCTGAGTCCCTTCAATCACCTGCTCTCTGTTATAAGAGACTTTCTTGCTTGCCTGCTCCTTGGCTTGCTCAGCTCCTTTTGCTAAATGTTTGTCTTCCTGTCGCGGCTCCATTACAATTCCCTCCAGTATTGTTAATCACACTACTTACACTTTCTCGATCTCTATCTTGTCTTAAAGTAACTTTGACTTGTCTCATAGCTAAGCCACCAGCTTTAATCATATTTCAGACGCGTCAACATGCGATATTTACAAAATTATAGCAGTGTGTCTGTGTTTAGTCCATTAATTATTTACAGCTAAAACCTTTCCTGCAATCCTCTCGACCTTCTCCTAAGTACAAAGAAATAAGGTTCAAATCCAGTCGCCGCCACCTTTTTATGATTAGATGGTAAGATTGCCTATTTCCCTTCCGCTTCTCTTTCCATTATATCCAGGCGAGTATAATAATCTGGGAATTCATTTAGATGGGCTAAGGCTATCTTTCCTGTCATAATAGGGTCATCATTAGTGACATTTGTGTGAGGATCAATTAGACCATGTTCGAGTTCAACATCAAGACCCATACGATATTGCTCAACATTAAAGTTGATCCAATCAATGCCTAGTTCCTCCCCAATTTGTTTAGCTTCCTCAGTTGTGAAATGTTTCTTGATTGTCATATTACACCTCCTATGAAGAATTCTTGTGAGTAGAAATATTATAGCGCATTTAACAATAACATTTATTGATAGTTAACCATCAGATGGTTCAAATCCGGTCGCTGCTACAACTTTATAGCTGATTTATGCATTTACAAAAAAGCAGAAGGCATCTCTTGGCTCGGAGGTGCCTTCTGCAAATCTATCCAACTCAGGATAGCCTTTAGTCATCGAAAGCCTGGCTTACTTTCCAAACCTTCCAGACATTGCCGACTAAATCTGGCCCTGGTTTTAATGTTGGTTTCCCGGGTTTCCAGCCTGAAGGAGTTGCTTCCGTACCTTTGGAATTCCGCACCAGTTGGAAAGCTTTGATTTGCCTGATGGACTCACTAACATTTCTACCAACTGGAGGTGTTAACACTTCAAATCCCTGTATATTTCCGTCAGGATCAATAATGAATCTCCCCCTTGTTTCCACGCCGCTGTCCTCATCATATATGCCATACAATTTACCTATACTACCGTCCTGGTCAGATAACATCGCGAATGGAATGTCCTTGTTAATCATCTTCGAAAGCTCATGCGCATTCCACATTTTATGCACAAAAACACTGTCAACACTGACGGATAGCACTTCTACACCCAGATCTTGAAGCCCTGTGTATTTTTCAGCAACTGCTGAAACTTCTGTCGCTCAGACAAAGGTAAAATCACCCGGATAGAAACACAGTAATACCCATTTCCCTTTGTATTCAGAGAGACTTGTATTCATGAACTTACCATTGTAATAAGCGGGTGCTGTAAAATCGGGTGCCGGTTTTCCTACTCTTACCATTGCTTGTTTCGCCTCCTTTACAGTCAACTCGGTAGTCGGAGCAGTTTCAAGAGTTGGTTTCTTAATGGGTGGCCTCTGGCATCCTGGCTTGAACTCTTCAGGCATAAAGCAAACCTCCTTCCCATAGATTTCTTATTATACTACCTCTGAAAGCAGTTATAACATATCATCATTAATGGCGCCCAGATTATAGCACTGGCGATTGCTTTTCGTCTATCTAGGATTTTGTAGCTAAAACCTGTCCAACATACCTCTTGACCTTCTCCTGATTATAAAGAAATAAGGTTTAAATCCAGTCGCTGCCACTTCTTTATTTCAATAGACCTTACCTGAGCTTAGTAATGCCATACTATTATTCCATTGACTATAGTGCGAGAGTGGCATAGCTTTTGAAGTAGGTCAACTAACTTTCGCCCCCCTCAACTTCCCAGCTATATTCTACATTGCCTTTCGCTTTGCCTGATGAGTCACATTCTGTGTAGGTTACTTTGATTTCCTCGAAGCTTAATGAGAGTTCTTCGACTGGAGCATCCACTGCCTGGACGATAAAGGGTCCACTGGAGGGCATTGTGATATCTGGTGCCGGGGTTATCAGGGAGTACGCTAGAGGATTGCTTCCGCTCACTTCATAGTTCGTTATCATTACGTTCTTCAACTCGTAGGCGAAAAAAGTGCCTTCACATGTACTGCCGTCGGAGGGGCCGGTCAGATGGATTTCCACCTTTGGGATAACCTCACCCGCGCACATTTTTTCGGCAAGCTTTGGTGATGACTTATCTATTTGTTTGACAATGATAATGTCTTCTAAAACGACATCACCTTGTCGTCGAGTAGCACCCGTAGCGCCTGCACTTGATTTAGAAATCGCTTGACTAAAGGACACTATTTCACTCCAATTCTCATGCCCCTCGTTTTGTGACTCTCCATCGATACCATCGAATTTAACATATGCGCTATTATTCATAGTTGGCTCTGAAGTCTCTTCATAATCCTCTTGGTTATCTGCTGGTTCAGTTGTAGCTTCTGGCTCTATAGGTTGATCTGGTTCTGGTGAAGGGGTTTGTGCCGGCGTTGGTTCTTGTTCTGGAACTGGAAATGCCTGACAGCCACTCGATAACACTACGGGTATTAATACGATTAAACTAGCAGTCAGTAATATATTTAATTTCTTCATTGATTAATCTCCTTCCTGGAAAGTCGATATGCCCTAAGAGTCTATCGCTACTAGGATTTATTGTCAAAGAGCTGTAAGCCGACATTTGCTACCTTGTGGCTTAAGGAAGTTGGGGATACCTTTGAGGGAACACGGAGAAATAACGTGGTTTTTAATAGCCTGAAAGAGGATATTTTGAAAGTCCGCCTGTTTTTCAGGCATAATTTAACTGATACCGGCCGCATCTGGCTGAGTGCTAATGTTGTACTCTGCGAGTTATAAGAATTGGATATTACTAAGAAGAGTTCGACCGCAAGTACCGCTAGGCTGCTGAAAGACCGTAATTTCGTATTTCTGCTTGCCATTGTGCTGGCCCTGGCTGTCGGGCTGGATGCACGCTGGACTGAGCCGATGCTGATGCCGGCCCTGGGCATCACGATGACACTGTCTACCCTTGACATAACGAATCAGGATATTGCCTCGATGAGAAGGGCACCCCGTCCGATACTCGTTTCCCTCCTGCTTAACTACGTTGTCATGGGTGGTGTTATGCTGCTGCTGGCGAGGTGGCTGATAACCGATCCCCAGATATGGGCTGGCTTTGTTACCCTGGCGGCGATGCCTCCGGCCATTGCCGTGGTACCTTTCAGCTATATGCTGGGCGGGGATATGGTCTTTTCCCTGATTGGCACCACCGGTTTATATCTGGCCTCTCTGGGGATTACCCCGGTTATGATGGTGCTGCTACTTGGGGCTGACTACGTTAATCCGCTGCGGTTGCTTACGGTACTGACGCAGTTGATTGTGCTTCCGCTGGCGGTATCCCGGCTGTTGCTCTCTAAGGGTTTGGCCAAGCGTATCGCCGGATGGCGGGATACGGCGGTGACCTGGAGCTACTTTATTGTTATTTTCACCATCATCGGGGTGAACCGTCAGGCCTTCTTCACCCACCATGATATCCTGTTTGAGGTTGTTATCATTATGCTTATCGTTACCTTTGGCTTGGCCCATATCGTTGACCTTGCTGCCCGGAGGATGCACATCGACCGGCCGACTGCCATAAGCTGGGTTGTCACCGCTACCGGAAAGAATGCCGGTCTGGCCAGTGCCGTTGCCATTACCTTTTTTGGTGAGAGGGCGGCTTTCCCGGCTGGTATCATTACTCTGTTAGGGATTTTGCAGTTCCTGTGGTTGGGTTTCTACTATAGGAAGCTGGCCAGGTAGACCGGTAAGCTGATATTTACTACCTTGTGTGGCCTATCGTCACGTGACATTGATTGATATAGAGATGAGGAAAGAATACCATGGTTACTAAGGTGTCATTCGAGGCTATCCCTCATAAGCCTTTGGTCACTAGTTCAAATCCAGTCGTTGCTACTTTTTGTTCTACCAATAATGGAGGTTATTAATAGTGAATCTTACAAAACAACTATTAGGTTATGCACTTACCTATTTTGATGTGGCTGGCGTTTATCACATTTCAAATATCGAAAGCGCTCTTATACTCGGTCTTGAATCTACGCCGAAACGCAATCTGGATGAATTCAGAAAAATTGATAGTAAACTATATTTAGCCGGTTTTGCAGAATATGTTCAGCCTGGCTTGGAATTGATGCTAAGCAGATTAAAAGAGAAAGGCGTTACGGCTAATGTAATTGGGGAGTATGGCTATACTTTACAAGGTTCAACTGACTTCATTAGCTATAAGCAGGCGGCAATAAAGGCCGGACTAGGCAAGCGCGGAAAGAATACTCTGGTTATTAATCCGGTGTTTGGTTCAAGACTCCGCTTTGCTGCCTTGAAGTTAAATACCTTACTTGAAACTACTGAAGATAATCCGGATCAAGAAAGCCCTTTTTGTCAGGCATGCTCCATTTGTATAGATGAGTGCCCGGTAGATGTGCTTGAACCATACCGAATGCTTGATACTACCAAGTGTTTGCCCAATATTAGAGGTAACGTAGCTCCAATCAAAGATAAACAAGTAGTTATGTGTGATATTTGTTTAAAGAAATGCCCGGCAAACCATGTTGGAATGAAGGTATAACCCAGTAACCAGTAGTTTCTGACCCTTGGTCACTGGTTCAAATCCATTCATTACCGCTTCTGTTTCTTGCTTTCTACCCTTAAGACTGAGATGGCAAATCCATTATCTGCACTCCGTCGGGAAGCTGAAATTCGCTATCGGGAATGTTAGTGAAGTCTATGTCTTTGTATTTAATCGTGGTTGTGCCCTGATCTGTCACAGAAACCACTTTTATCGGGAATCCGTACTCTTTCCATATCCACGTTGTTATGCTTACGTCTTGAACCGCATACTCAACTACCATACATACCTTGCCGTCTATTGTCTCAGTACCTGCATTCTGAGGGTTATATTGATTAATATTCTGAGTGTCGTCTATAGGAGATGCCTGGGCCTGGTCGTAGGTTATCATAAACGCCATGTTCTGGTCAGGCATATACGTATACATCGTCTGAGCTTCTTGATCCAGTATAGTGATTATGGTCTGTTCTTCTGATGTCGTTTTCATTTTCATTTTTGGGTCTTTGAGCCATACCTCTGTAGTCATAGACGATATCTCCGTAGATGTAATGACCATATCGAATTTAACTGATTCGATGCTTGATGCTAGGCTCAATATATCATCCAGTGTCTCTCCGGATGATTGAGTAGTTTCTGGTTCAGTTGCTGGAGAAGGTGTGGTTGCCTGGGGTGACTCTTCGGTTTGAGGAGAACTGGGAGTAGAGGTGGCAGGGGGTTTTTCGGATGTAGCGCATCCTGCTAGTAATGCTATTGAAAGTACGATAGCACAAACGGTACTCGCAAAATATAGTGACCTCTTCAATATTTAAAGTCCTCCCTTATAAATATATTTTACCTTGCTCTAGCGATTATAACACGTTTTAGGTTAGAGTCGGTTATTTAATACGCTATTTCTGGGAGGTGGGCCAAAAATCATTGGTTATAAAGGTGATAAAACAGCCATGTTGGTTCATGGCTAGAGGAAGTAAGGGAGTAATAGACCGTTGTTTATATTAGATCTTTAGTCAATACGGCTATGTTATAATGTGTACATTATAAGTGAGGTGGTGTTGTATGAAAAAGCTTGTAGTATTCTATTCGTTATCTGGCAACACGGAGATAGTAGCTAAAACGATTGCGAAAGAGTTGAAAGCAGATCTCTACAGAGTGGAAGAGGTAAAGAAGAGAAACAGATTTCTTGTGTATATGACCGGTGGTTTCGCTGCTGTCAGGAATAAGTGCAGCGAGATCAAACCGGTTACGTTGAATTTGCACGACTACGATTTGATATTCCTGGGTTCTCCCACCTGGGCATCAAGGCCGGTACCGGCAATAAATGCTTTTATCAGCAACACGGATTTCAATAACAAAAAAGTAATTGCTTTCTTCACCATGGGGGGTGAAGAGCATGAAAAGGTAACCAAGAATATGACTATGACGGTAGAGAGGAATTCGGGGAAAGTCATAGATTCATTCGCAATAAGGACAGGCAGAAAAAATAGTGATGCAATTGTAAAAGAGACTAAGAAGGCGATCAAATCGCACTTAAGGCACCTTAGTTAGTATGTGGTGCGAGGAATAACATTCGATATTCACATCGTAAAGATAATGAAAAGCAACAGCGGGATGACCTCATCGGAGAACACAAGCTTGGCGATAGAGGGCAAATAATTATAGCCTGCCTGTTTTCGGCAACCTGGATATCTGACTCCTTCTTTCTGAATTACTCTACATTTCCCAATCAATACGTACCTATCATGGTCAGAATACCTATCGGAATCATTCTACTCGGAATGTCGGCCTATTTGGCAGGCAAAGGCTTGTCTATAGTGTTCGGCGAAAAGAGGCATGAACCGGTAGTAATCAGAAAGAGCGTTTTTAATATAGTCCGCCATCCAGTTTATCTCGCTGAAATTCTGCTTTACCTTGGTCTTTTGGTGTTAAACATGTCATTGGCTGCTCTTGGTATCTGGGTTGCTGCAACTATATTCCTGCATTACATCTCCCGGTACGAAGAGAAATTGTTAATTGAGCGCTTTGGCAAGGAGTACGAGCAATACATGCGAAGAGTGCCAATGTGGATACCTCGTGTTCGGCGAAAATGAACAGTGCTGCGATTGAAGATTCGGGGTAGTTTCTTTGCGAGTAGTTAAGTAGAAGGGAGTTTTGTAATGTCAGCTGTTTTGTCGCGACAGGAAATCTACAGGTTACTTAAGCAGGAGCCGCCCCTGGTCGAGAGCTACCTTGACCTTGATGAGCAGGTCCAGCCGAACGGGATTGACTTGACCCTACGTGAGGTGGCCTTGCTTGAATCATCGGGAAAGATAGCGGTTAAGAATACCGAGAGACAGCTGCCCGGGTTGGCACCGCTGGTCTTTGACGGGCTGGGCTTTATTGACTTAATACCCGGCATCTACCTGATTACCTATAATGAGATTGTCCACTTGCCCAATAACGTTATGGCACTGGCCAGACCCCGGTCGAGCCTGCTTCGCTGTGGGGTTACCGTTGGTACCGCGGTGTGGGATGCCGGCTACTGCGGCCGTTCCCAGTCGCTGATGGTGGTCTATAATTCCCAGGGGTTTCGCTTGCAGAAGAACGCCAGGGTCGTTCAGCTCGTCTTCCTGTGGCTGAGTGTGGAGACAGAGGGCTATCAGGGTGCCTACCAGAACGAGAATATAGACTAGCATCGGGGTATTTCCTTGCCCTTCCCTTAGTAGAGGGAGAAGGTGCTGGGGATGGGGTTGTGGAATACTCTAAATACCCTCTATATGGCTGTTGACATTTGTTCTTTGGTCGTGTTAGACTCATACGTTAGCTTTCGGCAGGTTACAAATAAAAGAGGATAGATTGGGCTTAGTTGCTTAATCTATCGGTTGTGTCTTAATGGATGGGCTACGGCTCATCCATTAAAATTGTGGGGATATAGGAGGAAGCAGTTGCCTACAGTCAATCAGCTTATTCGTAAGGGGCGTAAGAGGGTTACCAAGAAGACTAAGACGCCGGCATTGCGGTTTACCTATAATTCCTTGACGAATAAGAGGGTAGCCGGGAAAGGCTCTCCGCAGAAGCGTGGGGTTTGTATATATGTTAAGACAACTACCCCGAAGAAGCCTAATTCGGCATTGCGTAAGATTGCTAAGGTGCGCTTGACCAACGGAATGGAGGTACTGGCCTATATTCCCGGTGAAGGGCATGAATTGCAGGAACATTCGGTAGTCCTGATTCGCGGTGGTAGGGTGAGGGATTTGCCTGGTGTCCGCTATCATATTGTCCGCGGTGCCCTGGATGCCAGTGGCGTAGCTAATCGCCGCCAGGGTCGTAGTAAGTACGGAAGTAAACGAGTCAAAGCAACGGCTGAGGTTTCCTGATTTAAGGGGGTAATATGCCAAGGCGAGCCCGAGTTACCAAAAAAGAGATGGTTCCAGATGCCAAGTATAATAGTGTCAATGTAGCTAGATTGATTAACCGGATAATGCTGAGTGGCAAGAAGAGTAAAGCGGAGAAGATTGTCTATGGTGCCCTGCAGATTCTGGAGCAGCAGGAGTCAAAAGAGCCGGTCTCAATTTTGGAGCAGGCACTGAAGAATACCATTCCTCTGCTTGAGGTTAAGGGACGCCGGGTTGGCGGTGCTACCTATCAGGTGCCGATAGAGGTGCGGTTGGGTCGTGGGCTTTCCCTGGCTTTGCGCTGGCTGGCAAAGTCGACTAGGGCCAGGAAAGGAAAGCCCATGGCGGAGAAGTTGGCGTCCGAGCTTGGTGATGCTGCTAGGGGACAGGGTGTAACCGTCAAGAAAAGAGAGGATACTCATAAGATGGCTGAGGCGAATAAGGCCTTTGCTCATTATCGTTGGTGAGGGGGTAATTAACATTAGTTGTTCCAGTACTTTAGTGGATAATTCAATACCAGTAAAGCGTAAGGTAGAGGATATGGTTGTTCCGAGAAGTTTTCCTTTGGAACGTATACGGAATATTGCTATTATTGCTCATATTGATGCTGGCAAGACTACCGTTACGGAAAGGATACTGTACCACACCGGGCGTACCTATAAAATTGGTGAGGTTCACGAAGGGACTGCTGTAATGGATTGGATGGAGCAGGAGAGGGAGCGGGGCATTACAATTACGGCGGCAGCCACTACCTGCTCGTGGGGGGAACATCGTATCAATATTATTGATACCCCCGGTCATGTTGATTTTACCGCTGAAGTTGAGCGCAGTCTCCGGGTGCTCGATGGAGGGGTGGTAGTCTTTGATGGTGTCGCCGGGGTTGAGGCCCAGTCTGAGGTGGTCTGGCGTCAGGCTGACCGGTATAATGTACCCAGAATCTGCTTTATAAATAAGATGGATAGGGTTGGTGCTGACTTTAGTCGAGTCTTGTCTATGATTAAACAGCGGTTGAAAGCTAGTCCCTTGGTGTTACAGTTGCCTTTAGGTGCTGAGTCATCGTTTGAGGGTGTTATTGACATAGTAGAAAATAAGGCATGGCGCTTTGATGGCAATCCTGATTCGGAACCGGAGGAGATATCTGTTCCCGAGTCAGAACAGGTAAGGTGTAGCCAGTTTCGCAAGGAGCTAATCGAGAAAGTGGCTGAGGTTGATGACCATATTATGGAGGCTTATCTTGACGGGAAGGAGATTACCCCTGCCGGGTTAAAGTTGGCCTTGAGAAAGGTAACCCTGGTCAATCGGGGAGTGCCTGTTCTCTGTGGCAGTGCCCTGAGGAGTAAGGGTGTCCAGTTGCTGCTTGATGCTGTGGTGGACTATCTTCCCTCTCCACTGGATATGCCGCCGGTAAGGGCTGTTGGCATCAAGGATGGAAATGAAGTTATCCGTCCGGCCCAGGATAATGCTCCTTTTTCCGCACTTGCCTTTAAGGTAGTTACCGATCCTTTTATGGGAAGGCTGGTCTATTTGAGAGTCTATTCTGGTGGAGTAAAGGCTGGAGTTCAGGTGTTTAATTCCACCCGGGGTAGGAAAGAACGTATTGGGCGATTGCTGCTGATGCATGCCAACCGTCGTGAGGAAATAGAGGAGGCGGATACTGGCTCTATTGTGGCTACTCTGGGCCTTAAGGATACTTTTACCGGGGATACCCTGTGCCATTCTTCGCAGCCGATTTTGCTTGAGTCTATCCGTTTCCCGGAGCCGGTTGTCTCGGTTGCTATTGAGCCTAAGAGCCGGGTTGATCAGGACAGGATAGGAGAGGCCTTAAACAAGCTGGCTGAGGAGGACCCCACTTTTAAGGTGGACTACAACAATGAGACGGGACAGACCGTCATTTCGGGTATGGGGGAGCTCCACCTGGAGGTTATTGTAGGCAGGCTGTTTAGCGAGTTTAAGGTTGGTGCCAAGGTGGGAAGGCCCTGGGTTGCTTATAAAGAAACGATAACCGTACCGGCTAAGGCTGAGGGTAAGTTTGTCAGGCAGAGCGGTGGTCATGGTCAGTATGGACACGCTTGCCTTGAGGTCGAGCCGGGAGAATGTGGCAGCGGTTTTCAATTTGTCGACCAGATTAAGAGTGGGGTTATCCCCAGGCAGTATATCTCTGCAGTAGAGACTGGAGTTAAAGAGGCAGTCGCAACCGGAGTGTTTGCCGGTTACCCGATAGTTGATATTAAGATAACCCTTTATGATGGTAGTTATCATGAGGTGGACTCTTCGGATATAGCCTTTAAGATGGCTGGCTCAATAGCGCTGAAGAATTGTGTCAGTAGAGCCAAGCCTGTCTTGCTTGAGCCGGTTATGAAGCTTGAAGTGAGCACTCCCGAGGAGTTTCTTGGTGATATCATCGGTGATATTAACACAAGGCGCGGGCGTATTGAGACGATAGAGACAAATAATGAGGTGAGTATTGTTCGTGCTTTGATACCGTTGGCCGAGGTGTTTGGTTATGCCTCTGCTATCAGGTCATTGACTCAGGGTAGGGCTACCCATTCGATGAGGTTTGAGCACTATGAAAGGCTGCCGGCGGGACTGGCGGAGAAGGTTAAGGCAGCCGGTAGGGAATAGGTTGCTGCCGGACCCGGGGTGAAAATCTCAATATATAGTGTGGGGGGGTTGTGTTTAGTGAAGTGGGTTTATAAGGTTAATAAAGAGTCTGGGGTGTTTGTTCTATGCCCAAGCAAAAAATTCGTATCAAGCTAAAGGGATTTGACCACAAGATACTTGACTTGTCTGCTCTGCAGATAGTCGAGGCGGTAGAGCGGACTGGGGCTGTGGTTAGTGGGCCGATACCGTTGCCTACCCGTATTGAGAAATTCTGCGTTATCCGTTCGCCTTTTACCGATAAGGACTCCCAGGAGCAGTTTGAGATTCGGACTCATAAGCGCCTTATCGATATTATTGAGACGACCTCTAAGACGATAGATGCTCTGGCTAAGTTGAGCCTGCCCTCGGGAGTTGATATAGATATCAGGTTATAAAGGATGTATCTACTAAGTTAGGATGACTTAAGATATGACGCAAGGGATTATTGGTAAGAAACTGGGTATGACCCAGATATTTAGGGACAACGGGAAGGTGGATGCAGTAACTGCTATTGAGGCCGGTCCGTGTGCTGTAGTGCAGGTTAAGACGGTAGCCAGGGAGGGGTATGACGCTCTTCAGATTGGATTTGGTCAGGCGAAGCGGCTCAGTTCCCCTCAGCGAGGTCACCTCAAGGATTTGGGGCAGTTTAGGTACCTGCGAGAGTTTAGGGCCGACGATATTGAGGGTGTTCAGGTGGGGGATAGGATTGATGTCAGCCTGTTTCAGGCGGGCGATCTGGTGGATGTTATTGGGGTGTCCAAGGGTAAAGGCTTCGCCGGTGTCGTGAAGCGGCATGGCTTTGCTGGTGGACCGAAAACACATGGACAGTCAGACCGGCACCGTCACCCGGGTTCTATCGGTGCTGGCAGCTCTCCAGGTAGGGTGTTTAAGGGGACGCGGATGGCCGGGCATATGGGGAATGAGCGGGTTACCGTGCGCAAACTGGAGGTATTTCAGACCGACCCGGACCGTAACCTGCTGTTGATCAAGGGAGCGGTGCCTGGTGCTAATAACGGACTGTTGTTAATAAGAAAGTCAGGTGGAAGGAAGTAAGACCGTGCAGATTCCAGTCTATAGCCTTGCTGGTGAGGTAGTGAAACATATTGAGGTGAGTGACCTGGTTTTCGCAGTGCCGTTTAATGAAGCGGTGGTGCATCAGGCAATGGTACGGCAGCAGGCAAATGCTCGTCAGGGAACAGCCTGCACCAAGACCCGTGGTGAAGTCTCCGGCTCTACTCGTAAGCTGTTTCGTCAGAAACATACCGGTTCCGCTCGAGCCGGCAGTTGTAAGTCGCCCGTGCGCCGGGGGGGCGGTGTTGCTTTTGGGCCTAAGCCAAGGAGCTATCGGCAGGCAATGCCGAAAAAGATGCGTCAATTGGCGCTACGGTGCATGCTTTCGACGCGGGCCAGAGATGGCGAGCTGAAGATCTTGGAAAAGCTTGAATTTGATGAGCCTAAAACTAAGGAAGTAGCGCGTGTTCTGGCGGCTCTGGGGGTAGCTTCTTCAACCCTGATAGTTATTGCTGAGCCGGAGGGTAATGTCGTTAAATCAGCCCGTAATTTACCTGCGGTCAAAACACTGCCGGCTGAGCTGCTTAATGTAGTTGATATCCTTTCCCATCGGGTACTTCTGATGAGTGAGTCTGCGGTGCGCAAGGCAGAATGGTTATGGGGAAATCGGTTGTTGCAAGGAGGGAACAGTGCATCCTTACGAGGTGTTGTGCCGCCCGCTAATAACTGAGAAGAATACCAGTCTTCAGGCCTTGGGCAAATATGCCTTTGAGGTGGCTGCTGGTGCTAACAAACAACAGGTTAAAGAGGCCGTGGAAAAGGCATTTAAGGTTAAGGTGACCGCAGTTAATATGATTTCGGTTAGTGGTAAAAGTCGGATAGTGGGGAGGCGTCAGGTGTTGACTAGGTCCTGGAAAAAGGCGATAGTCACCCTTCAGCCAGGGGATAATATCCAGTTCTTCGAAGGGGTTTGATAAAAGGGGGAGATTGAGTGGCACTAAAGATATATCGTCCAACCTCACCCGGTAGGCGGGGTGCTAGTGGCTCTACTTTTGAAGAAATAACCAAGAGTAAGCCGGAGAAATCGTTGCTCTTACCGCTTAAGAAACGGGCTGGACGCAATAGTCAGGGGAAAATAACAGTTCGACATCGGGGTCAGGGCGCTAAGCGGAGATTCCGTATTATTGATTTTATGCGTGATAAGATTGGTGTCCCTGGAAGGGTGGCGGCTATTGAGTATGATCCGAATCGCTCGGCTAATATAGCACTTATCTACTATGCCGATGGTGAGAAGCGCTATATTGTAGCTCCTTTAGAGCTTAAGGTAGGTGATATCGTAAAGTCTGGTGCTGATTCCGAGATAAAGCCGGGTAATACCATGCCTATGAAATCGATGCCAAGCGGTACGTTGTTGCATAATATTGAGATGCAGAAGGGTAAGGGTGCTCAGTTAGTGCGTAGTGCCGGAGTTGGTGCCCAGCTAATGGCAAAAGAGGATAAATATGTTCTGATCCGGTTGCCCTCCGGTGAAGTGAGGCGTGTGCTTGGTGATTGTATAGCTACTATTGGTCAGGTGGGTAATGTTGACCATAGGGGTATTAAGTTGGGTAAGGCAGGGCGTAAACGGTGGTTGGGTCGGCGTCCTCAGGTTAGGGGTTCTGCGATGAATCCGAATGACCATCCTCATGGTGGTGGGGAGGGTAGGTCGCCGATAGGTATGCCTGGACCTAAGACGCCATGGGGCAAACCGGCTCTGGGCTATAGGACTCGTAAATCGAAGGCTTCTGATAAGATGATTGTTAAGCGCCGGGGTAAATAGTCAAATAAAGGTGGGGCAAGATGTCAAGGTCAACCAAAAAAGGACCTGCTGTTAATGCTAAATTAATGAAGAAAGTGGAGATGCTCACCCGCTCCGGTCAGAAGGCGGTGATCAAGACCTGGGCGCGTTCATCTACTATATTGCCTACGATGGTAGGTCTTACCATTGGGGTGCATAATGGACGGAGACATGTGCCCATTTTTATTACTGAGAATATGGTGGGGCATAAGCTGGGTGAGTTTGCCGCAACCCGGACCTTTAGGGGGCATGTTGCCAGAGCGGAGAAAACTACTCAGCTAAGGAAGAAGTAGGTTATTTAGGTTTAGGTATGGTGTGTGATGGAAGTAAGAGCAGTAGCTAAAAATGTACGTGTGTCGCCTCGTAAGTTGCGCTCACTGGTAAACGTGGTGCGGGGTAAGAGTGTGGATGAAGCATTGGCAGTGCTTAAGTTTGCCCCGACGCCGAAGGCCCGTGCTATTGCCAAGACAGTACGGTCGGCGGCATTCAATGCTGAGAATAATTTCCAGATGTCGCCGCAGTTAAAGATTGTCGGCATATTTGTTGATGCAGGGCGGACCATGAAGAGATTTCGTCCACGCGCTCGGGGGCGGGCCGCTACCATCCTTAAGCGTTCTAGCCATATTACAGTTATCGTTGCCGAGGAGGAGGAAAAACGTGGGGCGTAAGGTTCATCCAACGGGTTTTAGGCTTGGTTTTATACAGGATTGGCAGGCGAAGTGGTATTCAGGGAAGCACTATGTAGAGTTTCTACAGGAGGACCTGCAAGTTAGGCAAGCTATCAAATCAAAGTATAGCAACGCTGGGGTTTCCTTGGTGGAGACCGACCGGCAGGGGGACAAGGTAGTTGTGACTATTAATACGGCTCGCCCGGGTGTTGTCATTGGACGAGGTGGGCAGAGAGTTGATGAAATGAGGCAATACCTTGAGGGCCTTATTGGGAATAAGGTTCAGCTTAACATCCAGGAAATCAGGCAGCCTGAGCTTGATGCCAAATTAGTGGCGATGGCGGTAGCCGAGCAGATTGGGCGGCGGGTTGCTTACCGGAGGGCAATTAAGCAGGCGATTTTCCGTACCATTCAGGCCGGAGCCCGGGGAATCAGGATTAGTTGTTCGGGGCGGTTAGGTGGTGTTGAGATAGCCCGTCGTGAGGTGATGCATCAGGGGCAGGTGCCTTTACATAAGATGCGGGCTGATATTGATTATGGATTTACTGAGGCTCATACTACTCTCGGTCGGATTGGGGTAAAGGTCTGGATATATAAGGGGGATATTCTTCCTGAAGCCAAGGCGGAAGAAATTGAGAAAGAAGTACCTGTTGCGCTGGTAGCTGATGTGGATGCCGAGGTAGAATCTGCTGCTGCCACAGCGTTGGGGGAGGTATTGGCTGGAGTGGTGGGGGATGATGGTGTAGGAGAGCCCTCTTCTGTGGAGTTAGAAGGAGAGGCTATAGTACCGTCTGCAGAGTTAAAAGCGGAGGTAGTGGCTGAAGCAGTTGTAGAGGCGGCTCCAGCGGAAGCGGAGGAGAAACCGGCCAAGCCGGTAAGGAGAAAGAAGGCGGAGGTGGTGGCTGAGGCAGTCGTAGAGGCGGCTCCAGCGGAAGCGGAGGAGAAACCGGCCAAGCCGGTAAGGAGAAAGAAGGCGGAGGTGGTGGCTGAGGCAGTCGTAGAGGCGGCTCCAGCGGAAGCGGAGGAGAAACCGGCCAAGCCGGTAAAGAGAAAGAAGGCGGAGGTGGTGGCTGAAGCAGTCGTAGAGGCGGCTCCAGCGGAAGCGGAGGAGAAACCGGCCAAGCCGGTAGGGAGAAAGAAGAAGGCAGAGGTTGAAGCCTCTACCTCTGTAGAAGTAGAAGGGGAAGATGCTGCAGCCTAAACGGGTAAAGTACCGAAAAACTCATAAAGGACGCCGTAGAGGTAATGCTCAGGCAGGTAACACAGTTGCTTTTGGCAGTTTTGGATTGCAGGCAGTAGAGTGTGCTTGGCTTACCAATCGTCAGATTGAGGCTGCCCGGCGGGCGATGACTCATTATGTCCGTCGTGGCGGTAAAATATGGATACGTATATTCCCGGACAAGCCGGTTACGGCGAAGCCGGCCGAAACCCGAATGGGCTCAGGCAAGGGAGCGGTAGACCACTGGGTAGCTGTGGTTAAGCCGGGGAGAATCCTGTTTGAGATGGGGGGTGTTGATGAAGAGGTAGCCAAGGGGGCTATGCGGTTGGCTTCATATAAGCTACCAATCGGTACCAAGTTTGTTGTCAAAGAGTCCGGGGCAAGTGCTGGTGGTGATTCTGTAAAATAAGGAACTGGTGTAGATTTGAAGGTTGAGGAAATCAGGGCTCTCAGTGATGAGGAATTGAAAAAGCAATTAGAGTCGGCTTATGAAGCGCTTTTTAATTGTCGTCTTCACTTGGCCACCAGGCAGTTGACTAACCACCGTGAAATCCCGATGGTTAGAAAAAAGATTGCTCGAATAAAATGCATACTCAGGGAGAGAGAGCTGGGAATAAGGTAGGTTTGGGGATATGGAAGCTAAACGTAAAACAAGGGTTGGTTGTGTGGTGAGTGACCGGATGGATAAGACGGTGGTGGTGGCGGTGGAAACGCTCAGACGTCATCCACTCTATAAGAAGACGGTGAGGAGAGCGGTCAAATATAAGGTCCATGACGAGGGTAATAAATGTGGCCTGGGCGATGTAGTCAAGATCAAAGAGACTCGCCCGCTCTCGCGGTCAAAGAGATGGCGAGTAGCTGAGGTAATAACTAAGGGAAACATAGTTGAGGTTCAGCCTAAGGAAATAGCCTGAAGTTTTAGGGTGGAGTAATATGATTCAACCACAAACCAGACTAAAGGTGGCAGACAATACCGGGGCCCGGCAGCTTATGTGTATTAATATACTGGGTAGTGTGAAAAAGTACGCTCGGGTTGGTGATGTTATTGTTGCTTCGGTGAAGAAGGCAATACCGGGGGCGGTGGTGAAGAAGGGAGAGGTGGTCAAGGCGGTTATTGTCCGTAGTGCCGGACAGTATCGGCGTTTTGATGGCTCTTATATCAAGTTCGATGAAAATGCGGCGGTGATTCTTACCGATAAGAATAATCCCAAGGGGAGCCGGATATTTGGGCCGGTAGCCAGGGAGTTGCGCGAGAAGAACTTTACCAAGATCATTTCGCTGGCTCCGGAAGTGTTGTGAGGTAAGGGACTATGAAGATTAGAAAGGATGATACCGTACTGGTTATTGCCGGTAGGGATAGGGGTAAAAAAGGCAAGGTGCGTTTTGCCTATCCTAAGGACAAAAAGCTGGTAGTCGAGGGTATCAACTTTATTAAGAAACATGCCAGAGCCACTGGTCAGGTTAAGCAGGCAGGTATAATAGAGCAGGAGGCACCAATCACTTTGTCAAATGTTATGCTGCTGTGCAGTCGGTGTAATCATCCTACCCGTGTTGGCTTCCGTTCCCTGGAGGATGGTGGAAAGGTACGCATCTGTCGTTCTTGTCATGAGGTGATTGATTAAGTGTCAAGACTTAGAGAAAGATATAAAAACGAGGTCATTCCTAACTTGGTGAAGCTTTACGGGTATCGTAATGTAATGGAGATACCCCGTTTGGAGAAGCTGGTGCTTAACATTGGCCTGGGGGAGGCAATTCAGAACGCCAAGGCCTTGGAGGCCGCGGAAAGTGATTTGGTGGCTATTTCGGGGCAGCATCCGGTAATCACCCGGGCCAAGAAGTCTATCGCTGCCTTTAAGTTAAGAACAGGTATGCCAATCGGGCTTAAGGTAACGTTGCGCGGAGAACGTATGTACGAGTTTTTTGATAAGCTGGTGAATGCCGTTCTGTCCCGCCGCCGTGATTTTCAGGGGGTTTCTCTGAATGCCTTTGACGGTCGGGGTAATTATACCCTGGGTCTTAACGAGCAGATTATTTTCCCTGAAGTGGATTATGATAAGGTAGACAAAATACGGGGACTGGAAATCTCGGTTGTTACTACAGCAAAGACGGATGAGGAAGGTCGGCATTTGCTGGAGTTATTAGGTATGCCCTTCAGTAAGGATTAGGTGTGGAGATAGATGGCTAAGAAATCAATGGTTGTAAAGTCCAAGCGCCCGCCAAAATATAGGGTACAGCAGTATCACCGGTGTTATCTGTGTGGCCGGTCCCGTGCCTACATGCGCCGGTTTGGTCTGTGTCGTATTTGTTTCCGTGGGTTGGCTCTTGCCGGTCAGATTCCTGGGGTAAGGAAATCAAGCTGGTAACGGATGTTTGATAGAATAAGCATAGACTAAGGGGGTATGAGTGACTGTTTGTGACCCAATTGCTGATATGCTAACCCGAATACGTAATGCTATCATGGCAAGGCATGATAGCGTGCTGGTACCGTCATCGAAGATGAAGCTGGCTATTGCTACCATACTTAAGGAAGAGGGTTTCATTAGCGGCTATGAGGTAATCAAGGGAGGGGCCCATCGGGTGATTAAGATAGGTCTTAGATATGATGATAGGGATCACCCCGTCCTTTCCGGGTTGGAGCGGGTGAGTAAGCCTGGGTTGAGGGCGTATGCCGGGCACAAAGAAGTCCCCCGTGTCTATGGCGGCTTGGGTATTGCTATCCTTTCTACACCTGATGGTGTCATGACGGGACAGCAGGCCTGGCGCAAGGGTGTTGGTGGTGAACTGCTATGCTATATTTACTAATTCAGCAGCGAGGTTAATGTAAATGTCTAGAGTGGGGCGGATGCCAATAACTGTACCACAAGGCGTGGTGGTAAATATTGAGGGTAGTAGGGTCGCTGTAGCTGGGCCAAAAGGTGAGCTTTTGCGTAGTTTTAGCCCTGATATGTCGATTACCTTGAGCGATAGTATTGTGGCCGTGTCACGTCCCAGTGATAACAGGGAGCATCGTTCCTTGCACGGTTTGACAAGGAGCCTCTTGGCTAACATGGTGATGGGGGTATCCAGTGGCTTCGAGAAGAACTTGGAAATAGTAGGTGTGGGTTACAGGGTGGAAAAGGTGGGGGACAACCTGGTATTTCGTATGGGCTTTTCTCACACAGTGGAGGTATTCCCCCTACCCGGGGTATCCCTAAGTGCTGAGGCGGCAAATCGTGTTAAGGTAAGCGGGATTGATAAAGAGGTTGTTGGTCAGATGGCGGCTGAGATTAGAGCTATTCGTCCGCCTGATGCTTATAAGGGTAAGGGTATCCGGTATGCCGGAGAGCGTGTTCGTTTGAAACCGGGTAAGAGTAAGCAGGCTGCTAAGTAAGGGGCGATGGAGCAATAAGATGGGTAAAATTGAACCAAGGGTGGCACGTAAGAATAGGCATGCCCGAGTTAGGGCCAGGTTAAGTGGTACTACCGATAGGCCGCGCTTGTGTGTTTTTCGTAGTTTGAGTCATATGTATGCTCAGATTATTGATGATTCGGAAGGACATACCCTGGCCTGTGCCTCAACCCTTGACCATGAGGTAAAGGAAGAAACAAACGGCAGTAGTGTCAAGGTAGGTAAGGCTGAGCTTGTTGGTTCTCTGATGGCTAAGCGGGCCCTGGAACAGGGGATAACCCAGGTGGTTTTTGACCGTGGTGGATATAAATATCATGGTCGAGTTAAGGCTCTGGCTGAGGCAGCGCGACAGGGCGGCCTGAAGTTTTAGAAAGGTGGTTTCTGGTTAGGTGAAAGAGTTGGTAAGTAAGATAAACCCGGAAGAACTGGTACTAACTGACAAGCTTGTCTATATTAACCGTGTCTCTAAGGTGATGAAAGGGGGCAAGCGCCTCAGTTTTAGCGCCTTGGTAGTGACTGGTGATGGTAACGGATATGTCGGTGTTGGTACGGGCAAGGCTAAGGAAGTACCGGTGGCAATTAATAAGGCTAATGCGAGCGCCAGAAGGAACTTGATTAAGGTGCCGATGGTAGGGTCTACCATTCCCCACGAAATAGTGGTGAAGTTTGGTGCTACCAGGGTCTTGCTGAAACCAGCGGCGCCAGGTACGGGTATCATTGCTGGCAGCAGTATCCGGGTTGTTATGGAGTCAGCCGGAGTTAAGGACATTTTGACCAAGTCACTGGGCAGTTCTAATCGGGTTAATATGGCGAAGGCGACCATACTGGCGCTAAGGCAGCTTAAAGACTTGAAGGTGGAGTTAGCCAGGCGTCGGTTGGGTACTCGGGTTGAGAAGGAGGCGGTGACTGGTGGCTAGATTGTGTGTTGTTTGGGTCAAGAGTGGTATCGGTTACAGCAAGGTTCAGAAGCAAACTATAAGGGCTCTTGGTTTGCGTCGGCTAAATCAGAGCGTTGTTCACACTGACAGCGCTGCAGTTCGAGGTATGATTAATAAAGTAAGACATCTGGTTAAGGTGGAGGAAACAATCTCGTGAGGCAGAATGAATTATCTCCAGCCCCTGGTTCCAAGAAAAAACGGAAGCGGGTGGGTCGTGGTAATGGTAGTGGTCACGGTACCTATTCTGGGCGAGGCTCGAAAGGGCAGAAGTCCCGTTCCGGATTCAAGATGAAGCCCGGCTTCGAAGGTGGACAGCTACCTTTGATCCGGCGCTTGCCGAGGAAGCGCGGCTTTACCAATATTTTCCGGGTAGAATATAGCGTTGTTAATCTAGATAAGCTTAGCCTCTTTGAGGTGGGGAGTGAGGTAACGCCGGAAAGACTGCTTGCTGCGGGAGTGGTAAAGTCGCTGCGGTATCCGGTCAAGATTCTGGCGGGGGGTGATATCAGTTACCCTCTTTCGGTAAAGGCAGACAAGTTCTCTGCTGCTGCTAGAGCTAAGATTGAGGCAGCAGGTGGTACCGTGGAGGAGGTAGGGCATGCGGCAGAGACAGGCTAGCAGACCAAGACTGCTCCAGGCAATGCTTGATGCTTTTCGGTTGCCGGACTTAAGGCGGCGGATTCTCATTACCGTTGGTATACTGGTGATCTTTCGTTTTGTGGCTCATGTCCCTTTGCCTGGGGTAGACGCTAATGCGCTGCAGGAACTATTTGCTCAAAATGCGATGTTGGGCATGCTTGATATGTTCAGCGGCGGTGCAATGAGGAATTTCAGTGTCGCCGCAATGGGAGTCTATCCCTACATCACCGCCTCAATTATTATGATGCTGCTCACGCCGATTATCCCCCGTTTACATGCCCTGTCTCTGGAGGGGGAAACGGGTCGGAATAGGATTAATCAGATAACCCACTGGTTGACCATACCGATGGCTGGTGTTTCCGGTTATGGTCAGATAATCCTGCTCCAGCGGGAAGGGGTAGTTGGTAGTACTGCCGTTCTGCCCATGGTGTCTATGGTCCTGTCGCTGATAGCGGGTACTATGTTCCTGGTCTGGTTGGGTGAGCTTATTACAGAGTATGGTATTGGTAACGGCATCTCGATACTAATCTTTGGTGGTATCGTGGCTGGCCTAGGTAGATTGGTGCAGCAGGGCTATTTTGCTGCCCAGGGCGTCGGTGTACCTAATGTCGTTGGTTATGTCATTATCGTTTTAATTGTCATTGCGGTAATTGTCATCTTTACCGAGGCACACCGCCGTATCCCGGTCCAGTATGCCAAGAGTGTCTTTAAGGGTGGTCGTATGTATAAGCAATCGGGCTCAACCCATATTCCCCTGCGAGTAAATACAGCCGGGATGATACCGCTCATCTTTGCTATGTCGATAGTTATCTTCCCTGGTATGATAGCCAGTTACTTCGTCGCTCCCGCTGGGGCTGACCCTAACTTCGCTAACTTTATTCAGAACCTGTTCAATCCAAATGCGGCGCTGCCGATGGGCCTGTTTTATTGGGGGCTCTATTTTGTGCTGACGATGGCTTTTGCCTTCTTCTATACTATGGTGATCTTCCAGCAGCAGGACTTACCTGGTACACTGCAGCGGCAGGGGGGGTTTATCCCCGGTATCAGACCGGGTAAGAATACCAAAGAGTATCTTGATATGGTTATAAAGCGTATTACCTGGGCTGGTGCTCTGTTCTTGGCGATAGTGGCGATAGTACCGTTCCTAGCCCGGGAGGCTACCGGTATTCAGGTGATACAGTTGTCCAGTATGGGGCTGCTTATTGTGGTTGGTGTTGCTCTGGATACCATGAAGCAGATTGAGGCACAGCTGGTTATGCGCCGCTACGAGGGTTTTATCAAATAGACAGCTTAGCTGGGGCTTGAAGAAGTCTTTATGAAAAAGGGGAAATAGTGTATATTATCCTTCTAGGTGCTCCTGGTGCCGGCAAGGGGACGCAGGCTGCTTATCTGGCTCAAAAGTTGAATCTGGTTCATATCGCTTCTGGTGACCTTTTTCGCCAGGCACTGGAGCAGGATACCGATTTAGGTAGGCAGGCCAGGTCTTTTATGGAGGATGGGGCACTGGTTCCTGATGAGATAACAACAAAGATGGTGCTTGAGCGTTTGGCGGATTTGGACTGTGAGTCAGGGGTAGTCCTGGATGGCTTTCCCAGGAATCTGCCGCAGGCTGAAGCGCTGGATAAGGCTTTAACCGGTAGCTCCAGAGCTATTGATAGTGTAGTGTATATCAGGGTTTCTCCAGAGGTGCTCCTGCGGCGCTTGAGCGGGCGTTGGATTTGCCGTAATTGCCAGGCACCATATCATGAGCTAGATTCTCTTCCCCAGGTTAAGGGAAGGTGTGATAGGTGTGGTGGTGAGTTATATCAGCGTCCTGATGATATAACTGAAACAGTGAAGAAGCGGCTTATGGTATACTTTGGTGAGACGGCTCCCCTTATTGATTATTATACTAGGACAGGCAGGCTGGTTGAAGTAGATGGGGAGGGAAGTGTAGAAGATGCTGGAAAGAGGGTTGTCGCGGTTCTAGAGAGGGTTTGCTAAGAAATGGGTATTGTGATTAAGTCAGAGCGGGAAATTACGGTTATGCGTCAAGCAGGCAGAATGGTAGCCGTCGTGCTGGAAATATTGAGTGGAGTAATAGGGCCGGGAATGGAGACTAAAGAGTTGGATGTTATCGCCGGTAGAGAGTTAAAGAAACTGGGAGCTAAGCCGTCATTCAAGGGATACCACGGTTTCCCGGCTAATCTCTGTGTATCGGTAAACGATGAGATAGTGCACGGGATTCCGGGGGAGCGGGTCTTAAAGGAAGGCGATATCGTGTCCCTTGACTTTGGTTCAATTTATGACGGCTTTCAGGGGGATGCGGCAGTGACGGTGGGTGTTGGTGAGGTTAAACCGGAGGCTAAACGGCTCATGGAGATTACTGAGGATGCCCTGGAGGCTGGTATTGCTAAGGCTTATGCCGGGGCGAGGCTGGGAGATATTTCCGCTGCTGTTCAGCGCTGTGCGGAGTCAGGGGGCTATTCCGTAATCCGGGAGTATACTGGTCATGGTATCGGTCGCCAGATGCACGAAGAGCCTCAGATACCTAATTTTGGGCAACCGGGAACAGGGCCAGTGTTGAAAAAGGGAATGGTCCTTGCTATTGAGCCTATGGTAAGTATGGGTGATTGGCGTACCCGGCTTGGTAGTGACCACTGGACGGTATCTACGGCTGATGGCAGCCTTTCTGCACACTTCGAGCACACCATTGCCGTTACCGGTGCTGAAGCAGA
>Ga0307992_1000302_pt1 | contig 31905 bp, 31 predicted proteins | sample EllFjometagen133_FD_203162 | JGI IMG/M metagenome (GOLD analysis project Ga0307992, IMG submission 203162) | Marine microbial communities from Ellis Fjord, Antarctic Ocean - #133 | ecosystem: Environmental > Aquatic > Marine > Unclassified | place: Southern Ocean | collected 2014-10-08
GTTGGTATTGTTACTAAAATAAAAAAAATACTTACTTCCTCTAAAGAAACCATGGCTTTTATTAAGATAGAAGACCCATCTGGAGAAATTGAAATAATCGTTTTTCCTAAAATGTTAAAGGCTAGTTCTGAGGTTTGGGGGGAAAATAAAATTGTTTCAGTCACAGGAAAAATTTCTCATAAAGAAGATTCTTTAAAAATTATCGTGGAAAAAGCTCAAGAAGTAAAAAAGGAACTTTTAGATAATTTGTTGCTGAAAAAAAGATAAAATGATATAATTAAACTATATTATTCTCTTTTCGATAAAAATTTAATTTCTGAACCCTAGTAAATGCAATAAACAATTCCTTATAATAAACTAATTACTTGGGCAACCAGACGACTGATATCTATTAAAATACCCGTTCCTTAATTACCTAATCAACCAAAACTTATGCCTAAAATTTATATTTCTCCTCAACAAAAAATTGGATATTTGTTTCTAACACTAACAATTCTAATTATAATCGGAATAACCCTGGGATTCTTTAGTCTTCTTTATGGAGTAGAAATTATAATCACCCCAAAAATCCAAGAAATAGATACTAATTTTATAACTCAAATAGAAGAAAATTCGAATAATGAAAGAACGTCTATCAACCCTAAAACCTTAAAGGGGGAGTTTATAGAAGTTATAGAGGAAGAAAAATTTAACTTTTCTCCTCAGGGAAGTGTATCAACAGAAAGCTATGCAGAGGGAACAATAACTCTTTTTAATAACACATGGAATGCGATTACCCTTGTTTCTAGCACTCGTTTTGCTTCTCCTCAAGACCTAATATTCAGGGCCACTGAAAGAATAAGAATTCCCGCTAAAGGAGAAGTGGATGTTTTAGTTAGGGCTGATAAAATGGGGGCAGAATATGATATTGAACCCTGTTTATTTACTATTCCCAATTTACGTGACACTAACTTAAAAGAGAATATATCAGCACAAAGCCAAAAGCCCATGACTGGTGGCATTAAAAAGACAGGCATTATCATGCAAACCGACATAAATCAAGCACAAAAAGAAGTTCAAGATAAATTATATACTCAAGGTTTAGAAAAAATAAAACAAGAAATAGATCCACAAGTTGATTTTAAAATATCTCTAAAGTCAAATATTTTAGAAGAGGAAATAGATGCCCAAGCTGGAGATGAAAAGGGGGAATTTACAATATCAACTAAAATGAAAATACAAGCAGTGAGCTTCAACGAAAAAGAGCTTTTGGATTTAGCAATAGAATCACTAACAGAAAAAATACCAATCAGTAAACAATTAGCTAGCTACGAGCCCGATAGTTTATCTTATCGCCTAACTGAATATAATTTAGTAGAAGAAAAAACGGCCAAAATAGAAACCCAATTGCGTGGTTACATGGTTTTAACGCTTAAAAATGAAATTTTAAACAAAGAGTTATTTTCAGGCATGACTGAAGAAAAAATTCTTGAATACTTTAATCAATTTTCTGAAATCCAAGAAGTAAAAATTAAATTTTGGCCATCTTGGCTATTAAAAAGTGTTCCAGAAAAAAACAATAAAATAAAAATAAAAATAAAATATGAAAACCTCTAATTATAAAATACCCATAGAGGTGTTGCGACACTCTTGTAGCCATTTAATGGCTGCTGCTATATTGTCTTTATTCCCCGAGACTAAGTTCGGTGTTGGACCAACAATCGAAAATGGTTTTTATTATGACTTAGAATTAAAGGAAAATTTAAGCTTTAATGATTTTTCTAAAATAGAAAAACGAATGAAAAGGCTAATTTCCCAAAACTTAACATTTGAAAAAAAAGAAATTACTATTGAAGAGGCAATAAAATTATTTAAAAAAATAAAACAACCATATAAGTTGGAACTTTTAAACGATATTAAAAAATATGGAACAACTAAAGTATCAGAATACGAGAATATAAAAACATTGAAGCATAAGAATGTAAACAAAGTATATATTTATCAAGTAGGTGATTTTATTGACCTTTGTCGTGGACCTCATATTAAATCTACTAAAGACTTGTCTAACATCTCTTTTAAGCTAACCAAACTTTCTGGTGCTTATTGGCGTGGTAATGAAAAAAATAAAATGCTGACAAGGATTTACGGTTTAGGATTTGAAAAAAAAGAAAAACTTGATGAATATTTAAAAAAAATGGCTGAAGCAGAAGCAAGGGATCATAGAAAACTAGGGAAAGAATTAGACTTATTTTGTTTTTCCAATTTAGTCGGCCCAGGACTGCCCTTATTTACTCCAAGGGGAGTCATAATTATCGATGAGTTAAAAAAAGAAATTGAAAAAATTTGTTCCACATATGGATTTCAAAGGGTTATGACACCACATCTCGCCAAAATAAAGCTTTATGAATTATCTGGCCATGCAGAAAAATTTGGCAAAGAGCTATTTCATGTTTCTTCTGAACAAGGGCATAACTTTGTAATAAAGCCTGTTTTATGCCCACATCACACACAAATCTATGCTTCACAAAAACGCTCTTATCGTGACCTACCCATAAGATATATGGAATCAGAAAAACAATATAGAGCTGAAAAATCAGGTGAAGTTGGCGGATTAAATAGGGTTTACGCGATTACTATTGAAGATGGGCACTCTTTTTGCCGAACATCTCAGGTAAAAAAAGAAATAAAAAACATAGTAAAAATAATAAAAGAATTTTATACTTCAGTTGGACTTTGGAAAAATTATTGGGTGTCACTTTCTGTAAGAGATTACAACCATCAAGAAAACTACATCGGAGACCCAAAAGATTGGGATGAGTGTGAAAAAATACTAGAAGAAGTCTCAAAAGAGATGAAATTAAATGCTAAAAAAATTGAAGGTGAAGCAGCTCTTTACGGACCTAAACTTGATTTCATGTTCGAAGATTCAATGGGAAAAGAAATTCAAATTCCAACAGTCCAACTAGACTTTGCAACACCTAAACGTTTTAATTTGGTCTACACGAACGAAATAGGCAAAGAAGACTTTGTGGTTATGGTACATCGTGCTATATTAGGCTCTTACGAACGTTTCTTAGCTTTATTGATAGAACACTACGCCGGCGCTTTTCCACTATGGCTCTCCCCTGTTCAGGTGTATATAACCCCTGTCGGCAAAGCTCACCACTTGACAACAAAAAAAATAACGCAAGAATTAAAAGAATATGGCATCAGAATAAAAACCGACTTATCTAACGAAACAATCTCTTATAAAGTTCGCAAAGCAGAAAAACAAAAAATACCATATATCTTAATTATTGGAGATAAAGAAATGAAAGGAAGATATCTAAACGTCAGGGCAAGGGGCAATAAAATAGAACAATTAACTAAAAAACAATTTATAGAAAAAATTTTAAAAGAAATTAAAACCAAAAAATTAAGTTAATTACCAATTTATTAATACAATTATTATGAAAACAAAAAGTAAAATCTTAGTCTTAGCTCTTATCGGGATATTGTTCTTGCCACATACTATCGTAGGAGCACAAAACAACGCCGATGAGAATGAACAACCAATCCTTATAAAAATATCAATTTCTAAAGAAAATGGATTTGTTCCACAACAATTTGAGGCACAAGCAGGAAAGGCTATAATGATAGAACTAACAAGTGACGACAACTCCGTTCATGGATTAAGATTTGCAGAAAAAAATTTAAAAAATTTAACAATGGGTGTAAATCCAGGCCAAACGACAAGCATTACATTTGAAGCCCCTAAAGAACTCGGAAATTATTCTTTCTATTGCACCGCCCCTGGGCACAAACGAAAAGGCGAAATAGGAATAATGATTGTCGTTAAACCAATTTTAACTAATCCAGCCAGAATGGACGAAGATGTTACTGCTGCAGATTTAGGAATTGAAGAACCAAAAATGTTGTCAACTAATATTTTTTATCCTTTAAAAAGTTTATGGAACAACATAAAGATATCTTTCACCGCTGATCCAATTAAAAAGGCTGAAATGCGCCTTGATATTGCTAATGAAAAATTGATTGAAGCCAAAAAATTAACAGAAGAATTTGATGAACCCGAAAAGGCAATTCAAGCAATTAATGCTTATGAAAAAGAAATTTCCAAAAGTATTAAAATTATGGAGAATATAACTGAAAATAATCAAATTAATGCGCAAACTTTGTCTGATAAAATTATTGATAATTCTTTTAAACAACAAATGTTAATGGATGGCTTAGCTGAAAAATTAGACATAAAGGGCTCTAACGAAATGAATAACGCAAAAGAAAAAAGCATAAAGTATATTAGTGTTATAGTTGATGAAGTTATCTCTCCCGAAAAGATAGAGTCGAAAATGATTGAAATAGTAAAAAATCAAACAGGTAGTGAATTCAAAGATTTTAAAAATATAGAAATACTTAGATCAATTGAAAAAAAAGTGCCAGAGCAAGCAAAAGAAGCTATTCGAAAAGCACAAGAAAACACTATTCAACGCTTAATAGAAAAGATAAGAACAATAAACGAAGAAAAGACAGAAACGTTTAAAAATTATATTGAAGATATAGGTGGTAATGAAATCCATCACTTAAGAGTTATTGAAGATATAACAAAAATGGAAATTTCTGATGATGTTCGCCAAACTATTAATAATGTTAAAGAGATATCAATAGAAAGAATTAGCGACAGAATAGAAAAAATTTCTGACGAAACACAAGACAATTTTCTTGATGACCTAAAAACAGAGAAAATAGAAGATTTACGAATTATTAAAGAATTAGAGAATAGCGTTTCACTTCAAGCAAAAGATAAAATCATAGAAACCAAAAAAGAAGTACTTCAGAAAATAAACAAAAATATTTTAGAAAGTACCAACACCCAAAAAGGAGAAGAAGAATATTTGGTTAGAATGGGTTCTAATAACGATATCAAACAGCTAGAGGCTCTTGAGGAAATTGAAAATATTGTTCCTGCAAATAAAAAAGACATTATACTAAAAGCAAAAAATGAGACAGTTAGAAAAATTAAAGAGGATATTGCACAGGCAGAGAATGAAGAAGAAAAAGACAAAATTTTGAGCAAAATAGCTGGAGACCAAATCGGACAAATTAAAATCATTAGAAAGATTGATGACGCAAACTCTTCTGTGGTTCTAGATATTCTAGAGAAACAAAGTGAAAAAATACAAAATAAAATTCGAATAACGGAGAACACTGCTACATTAGAACAGTTGCAAGAAAGAATTCTGCAAGAGAATAAAGAAAAAAATAATAAAGAGCTTAAACAAATTGGCGAACAAGTTGAGAGTAAAATAAAATTAATGGAGACGAAAAAAAATGAAAAAGCGAAAGAAGAAAAAGATAGAACTCAAAAACCCCAAGAAACTACAATCAATAAAACAACAGAATCTTTATCTATGTTAAAAAGGTCAACTAATTGTATTCAGGTTATTACCCCTGCTCGCAATCCAGATAATAACATTTGTATTAATTTCCCCACACCTTGCGATGTACCGTCAGGATGGGATAAAGTAGAAAATTGTGTGCAAGCTGACAAAGAAGAAGACATAAATACACTGACCTGTACTGAATTATGTGGATCGCTAGGATATAGAAGAGGAATTTGTAGGAAATGGGCTATAGTTCCATCAGCTAAAATGGGATGTCGAGACAATGAAATAAAGGTAAGCGCAACCTCAGACTGTTTTGTCCCAACAAGTCTAGTTGGACTAAGCAAGGCTTGTTGTTGCTCAACTCCAGACAAAGAAATAATCCCCGCTAGACAAGGAGACTCTATTAATAAACAAATATTAAATACACAACCCTCTGGTGAAATAAAAGAGAAAGCGACAAAGGACAGCCAATCAATATTATTAGATACGCGTACGAATCCAACCCCAGAAGAAGGAGCTTCTACTATTAATAAACAAATATTAAACGCACAACCCTCTAGTAAAATAAAAGAGAAAGCGGTAAAGGATAGATAGTCAAATCAATATTATTAGACATGCGTACGAATCCAACCCCAGAAGAAGGTTCTTGCGCAAATAATAGATAAAAGAATACTCTATTAGAAACAACCCTTAAATAAAATTAATAAGAATTTTCTGTTTATGTTATGACAAAAAAATATCATATTATTACCTATGGTTGCCAAATGAACAAGAGTGACTCAGAAAGAATAGCTTACATGTTAAAATCAGCTAATTATAAATCAGCCCCTAATATTAATGAGGCTGATTTAATTATAGTCAACATGTGCTCAGTTCGACAATCGGCAGTAAATCGAATTTACGGATTAAGTAAAAAATTAGCCAATCTTAAAAAAAATAAACCTAAACTAAAAACCATTCTTACGGGATGCATCTTGGATTCAGACCAAAAAAAAATGAAAAACAGGTTTGATAAAATAGTCAGTATTCAAAACATAAATCATATTGTTGACAGTCCTTTTACTAAACACTATTTATCAACACCACCCATCTACTCCTCTCCATTTTCTGCTTATGTCCCAATTATGACCGGCTGTAATAATTTTTGTTCTTATTGCGTTGTACCTTATACGCGAGGTAGAGAATATTCCCGTTCAACTCCAGAAATTATTTCTGAAATTCGGAAAATCGTCAAAAAAAAATACCTTGAAATTATATTACTAGGCCAAAATGTGAATTCCTATAAAGATAAAAATGGTCAACGTTTCCCAGAATTATTAAAAACCATACATAATATTCGTGGTAACTTTTGGATCAGCTTTCTTACATCTCATCCTAAGGATTTGTCTGACAAGCTAATCGAAACAATAGCCAACTCTTCAAAGATTTGTCCTTATTTGCATTTAGCTGCTCAATCAGGAGACAATCAAATTCTCAAAAAAATGAACAGAAATTATACGGTAGAACAATATGAAAAAATAATATCCGAGGTTCGTAAAAAAATACCTCAGATTAGTATCTCCACTGATATTATTGTGGGGTTCCCCGGAGAAACAAAAAAACAATTTTCTAATACTAAAAGATTAATGCAGAGAATCAAGTTTGATATGGCATACATTGCCAAATATTCACCTCGACCAAATACTAGTGCCGCCGCACTAGAAGACAATGTATCTTCAAAGGAAAAAAAAGAAAGAGCTCAAATATTGAATAAAATTTTAAAAAAAACAGCACTACAAAATAATCAAAAATATATTGGCAAAAAAATAGAGGCACTAGTAATTAACCCAAATCAAGCAAAAACAAAAAGTTTTAAAAAAATAAAATTAGATAAACCAGCTGTTCCTGGCACATTTATTTCTTGTCAAATTACTGATGTTCAGACATGGTCGTTAATCGGGCATCCTCTTGATACAACGCAAAATCATAATATAAACCCAAATTAACAAAACACTAAGGGGAAGAATATTCCAGTACCAACCGAATCTGACGATAGTATTATACAAGCCGTGGAACAAAAAGGCCAACAACAAACCTTTTAATGCGAGATATCTTAGGGGCTGACGATTAAACTTAACTAAACCCCAGTAATAACCAATAATCCCACCTGCCAAGAAATGAACTAAAGTTGTAGTTAGCCCCCGAAGCAAAATAAGGCTAGTGCCTAGCCACATATTTGGAGACAAAAAAGCATAAAGGATGTTCTCGCTAAAAGCAAATCCTAGTCCGAGAGTCATACCATAAATAAAACCGTCTCGAATTTGATCAAAATGTTGAATCCTGTAAACCCCTAAACGAAAAATGACATATTTCGCCAGCTCTTCAAACAAACCATCAATCAAAAAAGAACAAAGCAATATCATTATAAGTGGATTTAAAACCAAGGTATTTTCGCTCCAATCTGTTAAATTTCCGGTAATTAACATTAACGGAATTGTAACTAAGGCCCCTAATAAAAAAACTCGCAAAATTTGTCCGGCTGGTTCCGGAGCAGAACGGTCTAATCGCAAACAAACCAAAAACCATATCCCGATAGGTAAAGCACTAAACAATAAATAAATTAAAAAATTTTGATAATTCATATATAATATTTTTAATACTACCCTAACTATGAAAAAAAATAAACCCAAAGTAATAGTTATCTGTGGTCCCACTGCTTCTGGAAAAAGCTCTCTTGCCTTAAAATTAACAAAAGAATATTCAAAGAAAAATCAAAATATTGAAATTATATCCGCAGACAGTAGGGCTATCTATAAAGAAATGAACATTGGTACTGCTAAGCCATTAATAGATAAATCCATTACTATTGATGGTATTCAATGCCATATGATTGACATTATTAAACCAAACCAAAAATTTACAGTAGCTTTATTTAAAAAAAAAGCCACAAAAATTATCAAAAAGATCCATGAACAAAAAGGTATCCCCTTTCTCGTAGGTGGTACTGGTTTATATATTAGTGCTATTGTTGATAATTTAACGATTCCTAAAGTCAAACCAGATGAAAAAATGAGAGCTAAAATAGAAAAAGAGGTTAATAATAAAGGGTTAGATTTTGTTTGGCAAAAATTATTAAGAATAGACCCGCAAGCTAAAAACTTCGTACAGAAAGAGAATCCTCGTCGAGTAATTAGGGCTTTAGAGGTTTGCCTAAAAACAGGACAACCCTTTTCTCTGCTAAGAACTAAAACTAAACCAGAATTTGAAATCCTGCAAATAGGAATTAAGGTCGAAAGAACAAAATTATATTCTCAAATCAACCAAAGAGCGGAACAAATGATTAAAGATGGATTAGTAGAAGAAGTTAAAAAATTAATTAAAAAATATCCCCTTTCTAGTCCAGGCTTAACTAGTATCGCCTATCAGGAAATCATCCTTTATATTCAAGGTAAAATCACACTACGAGAAGCTATTGATTTAATTAAAAAAAACACGCGCCACTATGCGCGTCGTCAAATAACTTGGTTCAAAAAAGATAAAAACATCCATTGGATTACTACTTATTCCCAGGCGAATCAATTAATAAAAAAGTTCCTGTTATTCTAAGGCTTTATGCCGATGCTTATTTATTCTTCAAACGAAAGGTTTGAAAGTTAGATTTTTAAACCTTTTAATTTTATGATAAAAATTTTGTTAACAATTTTTTGATTAAATTTAGATCTACCTCTCCTTTTGTTTTTTTAACTGTTTGACCTATTAAAAATTGAATAGCATTAGGGTGACCATTTCTAATTTTAGTTACTATCTCTGAATTATTCTCAATAACATCTTGAATAATAATTTCTACTTGATCTGATTCAATAAACCCCCGAGAACCAAACTCTAACAACAAAGAATCCGCATTTTGTCCTGTTTGAAACATCTTTCTTAAAATTTTTCGACCCAAAATGTTAGACAACTTTTTCTTATATATTAAAATAATAAACTCAGCAAAATCTTCACAAGAAATGCTGAGTTCTTTTTTCTTAAATTCTTGAGAAAAAATCAAATAATAATTAATAAACCAATTCGCGACTAATTTAATGATTTTTTTCTTATTTTTTTGCCAAATTTCCGATTCGCTAGCATCCATGCCTTCACATGAAACAATCCAATCACGCATTTTTTTAATAACCTTTTCAATAAAATACGATCGAGTTGGCAGTGCGGTTAATATCTTAATTTCATCTTCTAAAAAGCCATATTCCCTTTGCCAACGTTTCATTTTCTCAATTGGCAATTCGGGCAAGGATTGACTCAGTTTTTTAATCTCAAACGGAAATCCCTTGGAATAAGTAGAAAAAATTGGCAAATCTGGCTCCCTAAAATATCGATAATCTTTAGTTTCCTCCTTACTTCTTTGTTCAACTGTAATGCGCTTTTGAGCATTCCAACCACGCGTTACTTCTGTTTTTGGAATTCTATTTTTACGCCACAAATCGGTCTGCCTTTTAATTTCATATTCTAATGACTCTTCTACCGCCCTAAACGAATTAAGGTTCTTTATCTCTGTTTTAGGGTAAAGGTTCTGTGTATCGTTCTCTGGCCTCAAAGAAATATTAACATCACATCTCATCTGTCCATTCTCCATTTCTGCATGAGAGATATCTAAAATCCTAACGATTTTTTGCAACTCCTGTAAAAAAATTACAGCATGAGAAGAATTTTCTATATCCGGCAAAGTTACTACTTCGGCCAAAGGCACTCCAGCACGATTAAAGTCCAATAAGCTGTAGCCTTCTTTCGAATACAATAACTTGGCGGTATCTTCTTCAATGTGTATTCTCTCTAAATTAATTCTTTGTCTTTTAATGTCTAAATAACCGCCTAGAACTAAAGGATGATAATATTGACTAATTTGGTATCCTTTAGGTAGATCAGGGTAGAAATAATTTTTACGATCAAACCAAAAATTTTTTGCTATTTTCCCATTTAGTGCTAAACCTAAAAGTAAAACTTTTTCTACTGCTTTTTTGTTCAAAGTTGGTAAAACCCCAGGATGTCCTAAGCAAATCGGGCAAATATTAAGATTAGGTGAAACGTTTTGGACATTATTGGGACAAGAACAAAATAATTTACTTTTTGTATTAAGCTCTAAATGAATTTCTAGACCAATAACAGGCTTTAAATTAAGATGCATTTTGGGCAGTTAAAATTATAGGGAGGGTCATTAATGTAATTTGCAAGTCAAACAATAATGACCAGTTTTCAATATAATAAATATCTAACTTCGCTTCTTGTTCAAAAGATAACTTAGAACGACCTGAAATTTGAGATAAACCAGTTAAGCCTGGCTTAATAGTTAACAACTGTTTATGACGCTTAGCATAGTTAGATATTTCTTGGGGCTCGTGTGGACGTGGTCCAACTAAGCTCATTTCCCCTTTAATAATATTAAATAATTGAGGCAATTCATCCAAGCTTGTTTTGCGTAAAAAATGACCAAAACGAGTTATTCGTGGATCATTTTTCATTTTAAATAGGGGGCCCTCTCTCTCATTATGTTTTAATAGATCTTTCTTAAGTTTTTGAGCATTGGGGACCATAGAACGGAATTTATAAAGCCAAAAAAATATATTCTTTTGTCCAACTCTTTTTAGGCTAACAAAAACTGGACCACGAGAATCAATTTTAATAATAAGGGCTAAAATCATGAAAAGAGGAGAAAGTAATATTAAGGCCAAAAAAGATCCGATTATATCAACAAAACGTTTAACAATTCTTCCCCAACCGCAAAGAGCTGTTTGGCTTAAAGTAATAATTGGAATACCATTAATCGCTTCCATATGTACATTACTAACCAAAGAGCCAAAAATATCAGCTGCATATCTAAAAACAATTTGACGTTCTTGACAAAAATCAATAATTTCTAATATCTCTGATCTATCTAAAAAAGAATCTGTTTGAATAATTTGACTTATCTCTCTTTCTCTATTCGACCATTTTTTTTGTAAATCTAAAAAAGATTTGGGATTGCCTAGAACTTGATATCCAATACCAGGGTTATTTTTTAAATAACCAACGACCTGCTCTGTAGTTTTATCTTTTCCTAATATTAAGATTGGCTCTAAATTTATTCCTTTTTTGTAAGCCAACAGTTCAAAAATATGAATCAATGCCCTACCCAAACTTACAAAAATAATAGAAATTACCCAAACTGCTAAAATAATAAAACGAGAGGAAAAATACTCTCCCCTGAAAAAAATAAAAGCCACGATAAACATAATCCCCATAGAGCAAGCTAAAAATATTTTTGGAACTTCTTTGGAAAATCTGCGTTTCATTTCTAAATTATAGAGACCAGATAAAATAAAAATACCTAACCATAAAATGGCAATCAAAAAGACCGAAACAATATATTCTTTGAATGGAATTTCATAAATAACTGGTCGCAGGCTGGTAAAAGCGGTAAAGCGCAAAAAATAAACAAAAAGTCCTGATAAAACCAACATAAAATAATCTGTAGGAACCAAAAATGTGGCAAAAAATAAATCATTTCTTTTCATATCTTTTAGTATAACAAAAAATAAGACAAAATCCCAGGGCCTAAGACCAGGGATTAAGTGTCTCAGATAAACCTATAAGCCGAATTCTGTTCCGTTAATTTTGCAAAAAACGGGATGGCTATTTATCTAGATTTAATGTTACCATTAAATTCTAACGACCTACCAAAATTTGGTCTTGCACTCAAATAAAGATTTAGCCGTTTCATCGTAACCTTTAACGAAAACTTCATCGTAAGATAAAATATTCTTTTTATAGTCACGCTCACCCCCTTAAGGCTAAAGCCTATAGAGGGTGCCTCAACTTTTGCAAGTTTTGGCGTCTCTGTTCGCACCTCTACCAATTTCATCTATAAAATAAACAAACTTGGCGACGGGAGTTACCCGCTATCCTTCTCCCCCTCAGGTGAGGGGGGAGTGTTCGGACTTTCCTCTTAATAACCAATGGCTATTAAGCAACCATCTAGTTTATCTATTTAAAATAGTAGCATAATTCAGTCTAAGGGTCAACGCTAAATAAAAAAATGGGGACACATGTCCCCATTTAAAATCTTTTGACAACTTTCCATGCAGTTTCAAAACAAAACCTTACGAACTGCGTTATTAAAACTACAAAAAAAGTAACAATTTTAAATAATATTATCAAAACCCTTCCCAATGTGTTATTACTCTTCAATCGAGAAATTTTTGAAGGCATTTTAACTGTCTTGATAAATTTGATAGCTTGAAAATGGAATACCACAAACAAAACAAATACTAATATTATCAAAGCAATGGTTCTCTCCATCCTTTCCTCCTTTTGAGATACAAAAGTATCTCGAATATTTAAATTATAGCAAATTTTCAAAATTTGTCAATCTTGTCCACTTATAAGTTTCTATCAAGGACTTGATTAACGAGGCTGTCAGCCTTTTTGTTTTTTTCTCGCGGAATATGATAAAAATTGACTTGTTTAAAGTATTGGGACAAATTCCAAACTTTCAAAAATAAAACTCCTAGTTCTTGATTTTTAACCTTGTATTTTCTATTTAACTGCTCTACCACTAATTTGCTATCTAAGTAACAATCCACTATACTCGCTTTTATTTTTTTTGCTTCTTCTAATCCTAAAATAAGGGCTTGATATTCGGCTTTATTGTTCGTTGTATATCCTAAAAATCTAGAACATTCTTTGATAATCTTATTATTAATATCATAAATAACTGCTCCAGCTCCTCCTGGACCTGGATTACCGCGAGCTCCACCATCAGTATAAATTATATATTTCATCATTTTTTTTAATTTATTAAATTGATTTTTTTATATCTACTACTTTCATTTGCAACTCTTGAGTTCCATTCCATTGATTAACATCTAGTTTAAAAACTATATCTATTTTTTGGTTGGACTTAAAATTAGCCATTACAGAAGCAGAATTAAAATAAATCATTTTTCTACCTCCCCCCGCAAAAAGCCTATAATGCTGATTATTTTTCCCAACTGATTGAATTTTTTCTAAAATTATATTTTTTATCAAAAAATTAGGTTGAGGATTTTTACAACCAAAAGGTTCAAACTTAATCAATTCTTCATAGAAATTCCAATCAATATCACCTATGTTGATTTCTGTTTCAATAGATAATTTAGGGACTATTATATCTAAATCTAAAATTTGGCGTCCCTTTTCTAAAATCGTCTGTTTAAAGCTATCAAAACAGTTTGTTCCTTTTAATGTAAAACCTACTGCCCCACTGTGTCCACCAAAAGCTTTAAAATATTTGTTGTTTTCTTTTAAAAAAGAAAACAAATCAAACCCCTCAATTGAACGTCCAGATCCAGAAAGATCCTTACCCTTTTTACCCAAAACTAGTGCTGGTCTACAAAAAGCATCAACTAATTTATTAGCTACTAAACCCAAAATCCCCATAGGCCAATCTTCTCCCGAAACTACAATAATTCTATCTTTTTCGTTTACTTTAATTGACTTAAAAATCTTTTCAGTTATCCTTTGTCTTTGACTATTTAATGAATTTAAATGTTTGGCATATTCATCAGCTTCAACTTGATTAAGGGATAAAAATAAATTTAAAGCATCAGTGGCTTGATTGATACGCCCAGCTGCATTAATCCTAGGGCTTAACTGGTAACACACGTGTTCTGCGCCCAAAGAACCTGTCTCTAAAGAAGAGTGCTTGATTAATGATTTCAACCCTAAATTATGAGTTTTATTTAAAACAACCAAACCATATTTACTTAAAAGCCTGTTTTCTCCTAATAAAGGCACAAAATCCGCGATCGTACCAAGGGCCACTAAATCTAATAACCATTTTTCAGTTGCTTCTTTATCTAATAGGGGGCAATTTTTATCTTTCAGTAATGCCTGGATTAATTTAAACGCTACTCCTACTCCAGCTAAAAATTTAAAAGGATATTTTTCCCGCCCTAAGTGGGGATTGATTATGGCAAAAGAATTAGGCAATTTAGGTGGTTCGCGATGATGGTCGGTAATGATGACATCTATATTTGATTTATTTGCCAAATCAATTTCTTTAATATTAGAAACACCACAGTCACAAGTAACAATTAAACCTATTTTCTGTTTGATAAAACTTTTAACGGCTTTTTCGTTGAGCCCATAGCCATCTTTCTGACGATCAGGAATAGAAACTTGCAGGCTTTTTATACCTATCTTTTTAAAAACTTCAAATAAAATAGTTGAAGACGTTACTCCATCTGTATCATAATCTCCGCAAATAACTACTTTTTCTTTATTTTTAACTGCTTGATATATGCGACGGACGGCCTTTTTCATATCTTTCAATAAAAATGGGTCATGAATGTCTTGGGAATAATCGGGACTTAAAAACTCATCAATCTTTTTTTGAGTTCTAAAGCCCCTATTAACAAGCAATTGTAAGATAATCGGATTAATCTCCGGAAATTTATTTTGAAAATTTTTAGAAATTGAAGGAGAAACCTCCCAAACTCTCTGTATAGCTTTTTTTTTCATTTAAAACCGTTTATTAATGGCAAAATTTCTAAACCTTTATTTAGAAATAGAGTTCATAAATATTACTAAATAATTATTTAATTAATTATTTATAAATTCTCGGTATATTTGAGTTAATTCGCGTAACTACTTCGTAATTAATTGTCCCGATTTTTTCCGCTATATCGTCAGCGCTAATAACACGATTATTTTGTTTACCAATTAGAACCACCTCATCTCCTGTTTTAACTTTGGTCACTTGCGAAACATCAACCATAATCAAGTTCATACAAACACGTCCTCTGATTGGACAAGAAATTCCTTGAACTAACACTGAGCCACAATTAGAAAGACGACGATCGTAGCCATCAGCATAGCCAACTGGTAAAACAGCTAGCTTAGTTTTAGAACGAGTTATAAAAGTACAATCATATCCCACAGAAGTTCCAACTGACAAAGATTTAATCTGAATTATTTTTGTTTTCCAAGACAATGCCGGTTGTAGATTTATTAAAAGATGTTTTTTATTAACAATTTCTTGAGTATCTTTTGATGGCCACAGGCCATAAAGACCAATACCCACCCTAACCATATTAAAAAAAGTACGAGGATTATTAATAACTGTTGCTGAACAGGCAGCGTGAACTAAGGGTATTTGTTTTTTGTCTATAATTTTTTGAAATTTTTGAGTTTGCTTATTGGTATAAGATTGATTTTTAGATTCTGATTTAGCGTAATGAGTAAAAATTCCACGTAAATTTAGATGCTTAAACTTTCTAATCTTTTTTATAAAATCATCTGCTTGTTCTGGTAAAATCCCAATTCTGCTAGCGCCAGTATCAATTTTGATATGAATATTAACAATTCTATCTATTTCTTCTCCTTCTTGAGCCAAAAATCTTGCTTGAGACAATGTATAAACAGGAAAATCAACATTTTGACAAATAGCTTTTTTCACATCGGAAGAAAAAGGGTAATAACTCAAAATAAAAATAGGTGCTTTAATTTCAGCCCGACGTAATAATAACGCTTCTTTTAGATTAACCACCCCCAGCCAATCAGCTCCCGCTAACAAACAAAGCCTTGCCACTTCTAACATGCCATGACCATAAGCATTTGACTTTACTATGCTCATAATCTTCTTTTGTGGTCCGACTATCTTCCGAAACTGCTTCAAATTATTTTGAATGCACAATTTTTTAATTTCGAGCCAAGTTAACATAAAAAAATGTCAAAAATATAAAGCAATAATTAGAAGATCAATTTCTTGATACCTGGGTTAGTTTATTTTTTTGGTTTTAAAGTCGGGAATAAAATAACCTCTCTAATGTTTTGAGTATTGGTTAAAATATTAACCAAACGATCAATACCTATCCCTTCGCCTGCTGTTGGCGGCATACCATACTTTAAAGCAGTTATAAAATCTTGATCTGCACTTTGAGCTTCTTTATCCCCCCTTTTGCGTAGTTCTTTCTGATATTCAAATCTTGATTCTTGGTCCAATGGATTATTCAACTCAGAGAAAGCATTGCATATCTCTAGTCCTTTTACTAATAACTGGAACCTCTCAACATAATCAGAACGATTTGGAATCTTCTTAGCTAAAGGAGATAACTCTAAAGGATGATTAATGATAAATGTTGGTTGAATAATCTTAGGTAAAACAAACTCTTTGTATAATTCATCTAATATTTTACCTTTACCCCAAGTTTTCTCTACTTTTATGCCTAAAAATTTTGCTTGGGAAATCAAATCTTTTATTTGTTTATATTCATCAATATCTAATTTTGCTTCTTTAATTATAGCTTGTCGAAAATCTAAACGAGGATATGGTGGTTTAAAATTAATAATTTGTCCTTGACACTCTATCTTTAAATCAGAAAAACCTAAATTCTTTAACAAAAAGACCATTAATTCCTCTGTCAAAATCATTAAATCATTATAATCAGCATAAGCCTGGTAAAATTCTATTTGAGTAAACTCAGGGTTATGAGTTCGATCTAACCCTTCGTTACGAAAACAACGAGCAATTTCATATACCCTCTCTATTCCTCCAACAATTAATCTTTTTAAATAGAGTTCAGGGGCAACCCTTAAATAAAGATCAGTATTTAATGCTTGATGATGTGTTATAAATGGTTTAGCCGTAGCTCCACCAGCTAAAGTTTGTAAAATAGGTGTTTCTACTTCCAGAAAGTCTCTCTGGTCAAAAAATTCTCTCATTAGTTTAATTATTTTACCACGAACAACAAAAATTTCACGCACAGCGGGGTTAGATATCAAATCTAAATAACGTTGGCGGAATCTAGTTTCAATATTTGATAAACCGTGCCATTTTTCAGGTAAAGGTAAAAGCGATTTAGATAAAAGAGAATAACCTTCTATCCGAAGAGTATTCTCTCCTTTTTTTGTTTTAAAAAGTTTCCCTTTAATTTGCAAAAAATCACCCACATCAATATTGTCAACAAAAAAATTATAATCATTTTCTCCTAGATCATCTTGATTTAGAAAAAATTGAAATCGACCCGAGAAATCTTCTAAATTAGCAAAGCAAGCCTTGCCGTGTAATCTCAAAAGGACTAAACGACCAGTTAAAATTACTTTTTTTTGTGCTTTTTCTATTTGAAAAAAATTAGAATTTACTTCTTGGCAAGTGTGGGTACGATCTCCTCGAGAAGGATAAGGATTAACACCCTGACAAATAATATTTTTAAATTTTTTCAACCTATCTGATTCAATGCTCATAAAATTAATATACTAAAAAATATCTTATAAATTAAGTTTAACATCTATAAAAAAAGAAACAAGAAATTAGATTTTATCCAATCTTGATAATCTTAACATCTATAATTCCGGAAGGAGTTTTTAACTTAACCTGTTTATTTTTTCTCTGTCCAATTAATGTTATAGCAAGAGGAGACTCACAAGAAATGCGACCATGAGACGGGTCTGCCTCATTATTCCCTACAATCAAATATTCTTTGATTTGCGATTTAATTTCCAGGACCACCTTAGAGCCAACAGAAATCACCTCTTTGTTTATCTTATTTTGATCAATAATTTTAGCGTCCCTTAAAAACTTTTCTAAATTTTTCACTTTCATTTCCGCTAAAGCTTGTTCTTCTTTAGCAATGTCAAACTCAGCATTTTCAGACAAGTCCCCCATTTCAATAGCTAACCTAATCCTCTTAATAATTTGAGGAATTTTAACCGTTTTTAAAAGCTTTAATTCTTTAAGAATTTTTTCTTTGCCTTCGGATGTTAAAAATTTATTCATAGTCAATGATTAAAGAGAAACAAAAAGCCACCCACAATTAAAGGGATTAACTGGGTTATATAGAAATAACCAATAAACTTATTCTTAAAGTGAGCGCTTTATATCATCCGGAATAGGTATCTCCTTCTTTTTGCTCACCCCCGGATAACGCCAAGTCGTGATAATTTTTACTTTTTGATCTTTTGTTAATTGATACATTAGCCATATTTCTGTTTGATTTTTAGACGAACCAATCGTATTCATAACAGCTATTGTATTTAGAGAAACGCCTTCTTCTTGCCGTTCATGTTTAAAAAACAACCTTCTTATTTTTTGTTCTGAAATCCCATAATATTTCATTTTTTCTATAGCATGCTTAGTCCAGATAAAATGTTGATCGTTCTGCGGATATTTAAAAAACATAAATCATATTAATACGAAAATAGATTCTTAAACAAACCCTTCAGCCCTTTAATCTGAAAAATGGGTGACTTATTAACATCACTTAGATATGGGTATTTCATTCCCCAAATAACTAATCCCACGGCAGTAGCAAAACTGATATCTAAAGCCTTATTGTCGCTACTAACAAAACCACGGGGAGAGCCCAAAGAAGCAGGGAACTTAAAAACCTTTTTAGCTACATCAATTAAACCTTCTAATTTAGATCCCGCACCGGTCAAAACGATTCCGGCAGGCAAATTCCCTTCACGCCCAATACTAATTAATTCTTCATTAATAAGTTTGAATATCTTCTCACATCGCCCCCTAATAATTTTGGAAATTTCTTTTTTAGAAGCCGACCCTCTTTCTTTTTGATCTAAATTCGCAAAGTCAATTTTTTCGTTTTTGACCATACTAAGTGGAAAAGCCGTCCCATAATTAATCTTAATTATTTCTGCTAAATCTATTGGTATTCTTAGTCCGATAGCTAAATCAGTAGTAATATAACGAGATCCAAAAGGAATAATTTTAACACTTAAAATATTCCCCTCTTCAAATACAGCAATATTAGTAGTGGCATCACCGATGTTCACCAATAAAACCCCTAATTCTTTTTGTCTTTTATCTAATACTGTATCGGCTGTAGCTAAAAGACCAACAACTAATTCGTTGACTTTGACACCAGCTCGAGTAAAAGATTTTTTTAAATTATTAATTTGGTTAATTAACCCCAGAATAACCTGTGCATCTACTTCTAGACGAGTACCAACCATCCCCACTGGGTCAATAATACCAGTCTGACTATCAACAGAAAAACTGCGAGGCAAGATATGTAAAATCTGATAATTAGCAGGGGTAGCTACGGTTTGAGCCGCACTCAAAACCCTACGAATATCGTCATCTTTAATTGCTCCATCCGCTCGAGAGACCGATACCACACCCCTACTTTCTTGAGAGATTATATGTGTCCCTGAGACTCCTACAAAAACATCTTGAATCGGCAAACCAGTAACTCCTTCAATCTGTTCTAGAGAAGCAGAAATACTAGAAACAGCGTCTTCAATATCTGTAATTTCTCCCTTACTGATCCCCTCCGATCGGGTTTCAGATATTCCGATTATATCCAAAACTCCATCTGGACGAACTTGACCCACAGCTATTCTAATATGATTTGATCCTATATCTATTCCACTAATAATTTTTTGTTTGTTGCGAATCATAAATAAACATTCTAATATTTAATGCTTGTTTGCGCTAAAATTTCCTCTGATTTCTCTTGCATCAATAATTCTTGTTTCTTTGTTTTATGACTATATCCTAAAATATGCAAAAAACCATGCACTAATAAAATAGCCAATTCTTTATTCCGTCCGTGAGACTGTATTTTAGCTTGACTTATTAACTGAGGCCAACAAATGATGATTTCAGCTGGGTCTTTAAATGATAAAACGTCTGTTGTTGTGTCTTTTTTCCGATATTTCCTGTTCCATTTTTTTATTTCTGAATTGCCGACTAAAGCTACGGACAAAATATCTATTTTAAAACCACCGACTATGTCGGCCGATTTTAGTAGAAGTTTTTTAATCCATTTCTTATTGATAGGAGCAAAAACAACATTATTGACTTCAACCAGCATAAAATTATTCCTCCTCAAAGAAAGGCTCTATTGTTATGGCCCGGTTAGGACAACTTTCTTCTGCTATTTTATTGCATCCCAAAACTTTGACCGAAGACTCTAAAACCATCGCTTTTCCATCTTCACCCATTTCATAATTAGCAGGACAAACAGCACTACAGGCACCACATCCAATACATTTATTTTTGTCTAAAAAAATTTTAAACATATCTTTTTTAAATTATTTTTTACTCTTTTCTTTTTTTTTGTGTTTCTTGATCTTCTGTACCCTTAAATGCTTCTTTTATATCTTGGGCGTCGCCATGAATTTCATCTTTCATCTCCCTAAACTCAGAAGCCGTTTTTTTAGCAACATCCAGAAATTTATCTTTAGCTTCCCCTAATTTATTCTTTAATTCAATTCTTGTTCTAGCTCCTGTCTTTTTAGCAAAAAGCAAACCCAGAGTAGCTCCAAAAATGCTACCCCAAATACCTGCTTGAAAAAATTTTTTAAATTTAGACATAAAATTCAAAATTATTTTAATTTATTATATTCTATATTTTAACACTTTTGACATATTTAATAAACAACTAAAATCTAATTCAATAAAGAGGGGTACAAATATCTTTTCTTTTTATTCTTTTTTATTTTATCCCATTTAGAAAGAATAACAACTGCTTCTGACGCCACTAAACCCATTTTTCTTTCATCTTCCTCTCGTACAACAAACTTATCTTTATTTTTTAAAAAACTATCTACTATTAGACAAATAGCTCCGGCTCGTAGATTATAAAGACTAGCTAAAGTTAAAATTGGAGCAACCTCCATTTCAATATTGCTAACTTTTGCCATTTGTAACTTAGAAATAAGATTTTTATTCTCTATGTTAGAATACCCCCCAAATCCTAGTCTCCCCTCCCCTACATAAAAAGAATCCTGACTGGCTGTTAAGCCTAAATGATATTTAATGTTCAAATTTTCACAAGCCTCAATTAACGCCAATACTATTTCATAATTAGCTAAAGCAGGATATTCTAAAAAAACATAGTCTTGACTGGATCCCTCTAGCCTAACCGCTCCTGTGGAAATCACCAAATCTCCCAGCTGAATCTCTGGCTGCAAAGAGCCTGAAGTTCCTACACGGATAAATGTATCTGCCCCCAAACGAGCAGCTTCCTCTATGGCAATTGTGGCTGAAGAGCCTCCAATTCCAGTTGAAAGGCAAGAAATATCCACTCCTTTAAATTTTCCTCTCATAGAAAAAAATTCCCTATTTTCTACTTTCTTTTCCCTTTTATCCCAGATTTGAACAATTTTTTTAACCCTTTTAGGGTCGCCTGGCAAAAGGAGATAATTAGCTAAATCACCAGACTGACAACCAATATGATATTGTTTTTCCTTTGTTTCTTTTGTTTTTTTTATTGATTGTGCCATAAAATTATCATTAGCTCTTTCTATATATTTTTATTGTTAAAAAAATTATTTATCTATAATTCAAAATCCTATTTTAAACGTTTCTTTAGTTCTTCAAACAATTTGCTAACGTCAACCTTTTCTTGATTGCCTGTTTTCATATCACGAATAACAATAGTCTTGTCCTTGGTTTCTTGTTGACCTAAAATTAAAGTCAATTTAACACCCATCTCGGCAGCTATTTTCATTTGTGATTTTAAACTAGTCTTGGCAAAGTTTTCAACTATTCTGATTCCCCTCCCTTGTAAATCGTTAAAGATTCTCAAAGCTTGACGTGCAGCTGATTCTCCAATTTGAGCAAAAAAGACCTGCGGACACTTGCCCCGAGAAACCCATACTTTTTGAATTTTGATTTCATTGATAATTCTTTCTATACCATAGGATAATCCAGTAGCTGAGGTTTCACGCCCACCTAAACTTTCTACCAAGGTATCATATCTTCCTCCGCCGCCCAAGGCTATTTGACTAGGCTTCGCGCCTTCTTCACCTTCAGAAACAGCTGGCCATAATTCAAAAACTGTTCTGGTATAATAATCCAATCCTCTGACTAAATAAGGATTTAAAACATAAGCGACATTTGCTTCATCTAAACATTCTAAAACTTTGGTAAAATGCTTTTTACAATTTGGGCACAAAAAATTAATTAATTGTGGAGCTTGATGCGTAATCTCTTGACACTGAGGCATCTTGCAATCCAAAACTCTCAACGGGTTTTTAATTAAACGTTTTTGACAATCTGGGCAAAGTCCCTTACTTTGTGAACGTAAATATTTCAACAATTCTTCCTTATATAAAGTTCTACAATCAAGGCATCCTAGACTATTAATTTGGATACTAGTCTGAATACCTAAATTTTGAAAAAGAACCTGAGAAAACAAAATAATTTCCGCATCAATTAATGGGCTTTCTGATCCTAAAACCTCAAGTCCAAATTGATAAAATTGTCGATAACGACCAGCTTGCGGGCGTTCATAACGGAATACTGGTCCATAATAGAAAAACTTCAAAGGCTGAGTCATATTAAACATTCCATGTTCAATATATGCTCGTACAATAGAGGGGGTAAACTCCGGCCGTAAAATTACCTTTTTCCCTCCGCGATCTGTAAATTGATACATCTGTTTTTCTACTATATCTGTAGCCATTCCTGTTGATTTTTCAAACAAAGCTCTTTCTTCTAAAATAGGAGTAATTATTTTCTTAAAACCATAAGCTTTAGATAATTTGATCATTTTTTTAACCAAATACTCTCTGACTATTTGGTCTTCGGGCAAAATATCTCTCATGCCCCGTAAAAGTCGTGGGCTATATCTTGGTTTATTGTCATTTAATTCTTCTTCTTTTTTTTCTTCTTTATGAACATGAGAAACAACTATTTTTTTGCTTTTCTTTTCATCAACAACAACTTTTGTTTTTTTATTTAACATCTTACGAGAAGTATTTAAAGATTTTTTCATTCTTGGCATATACTTTTCTATAAATTAATCTAATTATATAACTATGTTTTATGATTTTAATCAAAAGATGGAATTGCAATTAACCCAAACTTATCAAAAGGCCACCCCCTAAAACTAGCCCCACCAACTATTCTATTTCTTTTAACTGAACCAAAAGACCTAGAATCTAAGCTCATACTCCTATTATCTCCCAAGACATAATATTCATCAGGTCCTAATTGAACTTCTACCTCTCCCGGTGTGGTTAATCCTGGAACTAAATAATCCCCCTCATTTAGTTTCTCCTTCTGGGAAAATTCTGGACTAGTAATATAAATTAATCCTTTTTCTATTGTAATTTTTTCACCCGGCAACCCAATAATTCTTTTAATCAAATAATCCTTATCGTTTGCTGGCGGGTGGAAAATAATCACTTGTCCTCTTTCAGGACTATTAAATCGATAAGTAATTTTACTTACTATCAAATAATCTCTATCATAAAAATTCGGTTCCATAGAAGGCCCAACAACATAAAAGGGTTGAAAAATAAAATAATGAATTGGCCAAACTATTACAAAAGCAATAACTGCTAATTTAATTATATCAAAAAGAAATAATAAAAAAAGTGGGAATTTTTTCTTAGTTTTCATGTTTATTTTCTCTTAAACTTATATTTCTAACTATTTTTGCAACTTTAGCGTCCATAATATGCAAACGAACTGTAAAATAAAAAATAAAATAAAAAATGACTACTAAAGAAAAATAAACGATTACATCCGCACCTCGACCAACCCCTAAGAAACGAGCTAAATAATCAGTAGCCTCGGGATAAATCACTATTACCCCTACTATTAACCAGAAAAAAAGCCAAACCAAGAAATTAGTAAATCTGATTTGTCGCTTTTTAAACCTCCCGACTAAGCGAATTAAAATTATTAAAACAAAAAGTAAAAATAAAATTTTAAATAAAACCATACTATAAAATTTTAACCATCATGGAAGCAGATACACATATATTCTCTTATCGCATTATAAGCTTATGAAGGATTAAATTAAAAAAAGTTTTAACACCGGTAGACAAATTTTGAGTCTTACTTAAATCAGTCTTAGATAAAGAATAATCAGTATAGATCCCCTTGATTGGAACCTCTTCTAATCGTAGATGATTTTTTTTAATCTCTTTAAAGAACTCAGAAGAAACTTCCATTTCTTGACTCTGAATATTTATTTTTTCTAAAGCTAAAAGATTAAGCGCTCTTAAGCCCGATTGACTGTCTGTGGTTCTGACCCCGAACAAGAAGAAAGTAAATAAATTAGCAAACCAATTATAAAACCATCTAGTAGCTGGGACAGACTCGTCTCTTTGACGAAAAGATTTTCCCAAAAAACGCGAACCGACAACAAAATCAGCCCTCAATGCTTTTATGGGTTCAATTAGTGACGGTATGTCTTGGGCCCTATGTTGGCCATCTGCATCAAAAGTGACCACTATTTTAGGATGATATTGGCGAGCAACCATTAAACCTGTAGCTAGAGCAGACCCTAATCCTAGGTTTATAATATGGCGATATACTTTAGCCCCAGCTTCTTCCGCTCTTTGTGCCGTTTTATCAGTTGACCCATCATCAATAACTATTACCAAAGAGCTTTCTTTAAGCACAGCACTCACAACTTGCCTGATGGTTCTTTCTTCGTTATAAGCAGGAATAATAATTACTATTTTCATATAAATTTGTAAGCTATCCTTGGTCGTATTTTTCTACCAAAGATTGTAGAAGAATACGATTAGACTTCACATAATCAACCATCTTTTTTAGTCCTGCATTCAATGTAATAACAGGAAACCACTCTAATCTTTGTTTAATTAGATCTATGTCTGGCAAGCCTAAAGGTCTCATAAAAGATAAATGATCTTTAAATTTAATACTCGAATCCGACCCAATCAAATCAATAATCTTTTGCGCTAAATCTGCTAAAAAATATTTACGAGGATCCCCTATATTAAATGGGCCTGATTCTTTAGAAGCCATCATTTTAACTAATCCCTGAATAACGTCATCAATATAACAAAGAGAGGTAATAAATTTTTCATCTCCATAAATAATTATAGGCTCATTATTTAAGGCCTGTAAAACAAAGTCAGGGACCATTCGTCCATCAAAAAGCATTTCTCGTGGTCCATAAACCCTAAAAATACGAGCTATTTTGGTATCTAAACTATATTTTTGACGATAAGAGGTTATTGCCGTCTCACTAATCCTTTTCCCTTCGTCATAACAAGCTCTTGGCCCAATAAAATCAACAGGGCCTAAATCAGTTTCTTTAAGAAGTTTATCTCCGCTTATTAAACCATAAACCACTGAAGAAGAGGCAAAAAGCAATTTTGATTGATAAAACTTGGCCAATTCCAACATATTGATTGTCCCAAAAATATTAGTATACAGAATTTGAATTTGGGATTTATCAAAATTTCTAACAGAAGTAGGGCAGGCTAAATGATAAATTTCTTGTATCCCGCGCAGTTTAATCTGAAAACGATCTAACTCAGAAAATTGGGCCAGCTTTAAGGGCTGATTAATATCGCATTTTAATAAACAAAAATTTGGTTTTTGTAAAAGATGTTTAATGTTCTCAATATGGCTACTACAAAAATTATCCACACAAATAACATTATATCCATCTCTAACTAAATGATCGCAAAGATGAGACCCAATAAAACCAGCTCCACCGCTAACTAAAACATTTTTTTTATCCCCTTGATAAAACTTTTGTTTCTCTTTTGACGACATAATAAATAATTAAATTATTTCGTTACAACCCTAGTTAAGCTAATTTTTCCTTGTGGATTAATATCTGTAATTTTAACTTGAATTTTATCGTTCAATTTCATAATATCACTGGGGTGATTAATCCGATGATCACTCATTTTAGAAATATGCAATAATCCATCTTGTCCTGGGATTAGTTCTATGAAAGCTCCAAAATCTACAATTTTTACCACTTGACCATTAAAAATTTCTCCCACTTCTAATTCTCTCGTAATATTTTTAACCCACTCTACGGCACTAGACAATGACTCTTTGTCCGGGGAAGAAATAGAAACATTTCCATTTTGCTCAATTTCAATCATTGCTCCAGTTTTTGCAATAATTTCGTTAATAGTCTTTCCGCCTGGACCGATTACTTCTCTAATTTTTTCTGGATTTATTTTTAAAACAATCACTCGTGGAGCATTCTCTGAAAGATCTGCTCGAGGTTCGCTTAAGATATTGGCCATCTTCTCTAAAATCTCAACACGCGCATTCTGGGAAGCGTCTAGGGCTTCTTTAATAATTTCCGAGTTTAAACCTTTAGTTTTAGTATCTAATTGAATAGCTGTAATCCCCCTTTTGCTTCCAATGACCTTAAAGTCCATTCCGCCTGGTCCATCTTCTAAGTCTTGAATATCTGTTAAAACCTGATAACGTTTAAATCCTTGTTCACCCTCCTCGGAAGCAAGGCCAATAGCTATTCCTGCGACTGGCTCTTTAATGGGAATACCAGCATCCATAGAGGCTAAAACAGAAGCGCAAAGAGAAGCCATAGAGCTGGAACCATTAGAAGAAAGGACTTCAGAAACAATACGAACCGTGTAAGGAAATTTTTCAATCTCAGGAATTATAGGCAACATTCCTTTTTCTGCTAAAGCCCCATGTCCGATTTCACGACGACCAGTAGATCGTATTGGTTTAGTCTCTCCGGTACAAAAGGGACGAAAATTATAGTGATGCATAAAATATTTGCGAGTGTTCTCTTCCATTGTATCTAAATATTGTTCTGAACCAGGAGCTCCTAATGTAATAACTGAAAGCACTTGAGTCTCACCACGACTAAAAATAGCTGAACCATGTACCTGAGGCAAAACCCCTACAGCACAATCAAGGGAACGAATTTCACTAAATTTGCGACCATCAATACGTTGGCCCTTATCTAAAATACCCAAACTGATTTGCTTATAAATTAATTTATTAGCATATTCAATGGCTTTGGTGCGTTTTTCTTTGCCAATATTTTTTTCTAAAAGAAGATTTTCTAATTTTTCCCTAATTTTCTCAACTGCTCCAATTCTTTCTTGTTTGCTTTTTAACGGCTTAGTAAACAAATATTTTGGAGTTTCTTGGCTAATAATATCTTCTGTTATCTTTTTAAGCTCTTCTCTAGTTGGTTTTTCATCCAAAGAAGTCTTTTTTATTACTAATGGAACCTTTTCTTTCCCCACCTTCTTTTGGATTTCTTTTATAAAATCATTAATTTCTTCACAAGCTTTAATCCCATATTGAATGGCTTCAGACATAACTTCATTACTAACGTTTTGAGCTCCAGCATCAATCATTAAGACTCGCCCTTGAGCCCCACTTACAAACAGGTCTAAATCACTTTTACTGCGCTCATTGTAACTCGGGTTAAGAATCCATTGCCCCTCATTTCCTATATTATCTAAAGATCTAGATATACGCACTCCAGCCACTGGTCCATCCCATTCAATATCAGAAATAGCCAAGGCAATAGAAGCTGCAGTAAAAGCAACTACATCTGGATCATTTTCTTGATCCACGGAAAGAACGGTCAAAATTACCTGTACAGCACGTCGAGAATCCTGATCAAAAAGAGGCCTAATAGAACGGTCAATTAAGCGACCAGTTAAAACAGCTTCATCTGTAGGCCTAGTTTCTCTTTTAATAAAACGAGAACCCTTAATTTTACCAGCAGCATAAAATTTTTCTTCATATTCAACTGACAATGGAAAATAATTAACTCCCTCGCCATCACCTGTTCCTAATACTGCTGTAGCTAAGACTGTTGTTTCTCCATACTGTACTAAACAACTACCATTAGCCTGTCTTGCTAATTCTCCGACCTTAACAATCATTTTTTTTTCTCCAATTTCTTTTATAAATTCCATATTTTCTTTTCATTTATAAAGCTAAAATCTCTTTTCCATATCTTATAAGCCCGTTTTATAGTTACATACTATATTTATAGCTTTTTAGATTTAGAGAGATTTAACCTATTTTTTTATTTATTTTTATTATTTTTTTAGTTCTCCTCCACTTAACCTGTCTAGGGACTATTGAGGGCTTTTTATTAATTAAAAAGCTACTTTTTTCTCCCCCTAAATCCAGAAAATCATCTACTTTTTTTATTAAATTAGAAGAAGTTGTTTTCTTAAAAGACAATAATTCAACCCTACAACCTTTGTTTTCTCTCAAATATTGAACCAAAGGAATAAAATCACCATCACCAGTGACTAAAACAACTACATCTAATTTATTGGCCAATTTAATGGCGTCCACCGCTAAACCAACATCCCAGTCTGCCTTTTTCATGCCCCCTGGAAATATTTGTAAATCCTTAACTTTTAATTCAAAACCATACTTAGATATGGTTTCAAAAAAAGCCTGCTCCTCAGAAGTATTAGAACAAATCACATAAGCAATAGCCCTGATAAGTTGCCTATTGCCTACAGCTACGCTTAAAATTTTATCAAAATTTACATTAGCACCGTATAAATTTTTGCCAGAATGATACATATTCTGGACATCAACAAAAATACCCACCCTTTGGTCTTTGTGTTGTTGATTATTGTGTCTAGACATATATTTATTTGCCTTTTATTTTCTTTATAATCTTTTCGTAGCTAACAGCGTCATTAATCTTTAAATATTTAATGAACTTACGACGTTCACTAACCTTTTGAACTAAACTTCTTCGACATGAAAAATCATGAATATGTTTTTTTAAATGTTCAGCCAATTCTTTGATTTCCTTTCCCAAAAGACCTATTTGAACTTCTGCTGAACCTGTATCTTGAGGGTTTTTTTGAAAATCTTTAATAACTTCTTCTTTTTTTTCCTTTTTTAACTTATTCGTCATAAATTTTATGTCCTTACTAATAAATTACATACATTTTTATCATATATTATTCTAAGATAAATGTCAACTTCATTCTTGGTAAAGCGTCGTGAAATCTTGACAAAAAACTCAATAATCAATAAAATAAAAATAATATGGCCAGTGAAATAAGAAAATTAATTATTGAATTCCTAGAACATTTAGAAATCGAAAAAGGTTGCAGTCCGCTAACTATTAGAAATTATGATTTTTATTTACAAAGATTTGTCAAACAATCCAAAATAAGTTCTCCACAGGAAATTACTAAAGAACTTATTAGACAATTCCGCCTTTGGTTGTCTCGTTTAAAAAATTATCATCAGGATAATTTGTGCTTAGCAACTCAAAATTATCATTTAATAGCTATTCGCTGTTTTCTAAAATATTTATCTATCAAAGATATTATATCTTTAGCTCCAGAAAAAATTGAACTAGCTAAAACAGGAGAAAGACAAATATGCTTTTTAGAAGGAGATGATTTAGAGAAATTACTCAATGCCCCGCTACAAGTGAAACAAAAAGAAATTATTGCATGGAGAGATAAATCTATTCTAGAATTACTTTTTTCAACTGGACTTAGAGTTTCTGAATTAACGAATCTTAAAAAAGAAAATATAAACCTAGATAAAGATGAATTTAGCGTGCGTGGTAAGGGCCAAAAATGGCGTTTAGTATTTCTTTCTAATCAAGCCAAATATTGGTTAAAAAAATATTTAGAGAAAAGAACTGATATTGACCCAGCACTTTTTATACGTTATGATCGGGCTGTAAAAAATAATGAAAAGTCATTAGGCATTACTCCCCGCTCTGTGCAAAGATTGGTCCAAAAATATTCTAAAGTTGCTGGGTTAACTCGTAAAATAACTGTCCATACCCTTCGACATAGTTTCGCTACCGATCTCTTATCTAATGGCGCTAATCTGCGGGCAGTTCAAGAATTATTAGGCCATCGGAATATAACCACTACTCAAATTTATACTCATGTCACCAATCAACATTTAAGAGAAATATATCAAAACTTCCACGATAACAAAAGAAAAAACAAAAACAAAGTTGAGCCCCTATAGTTCAACGGATAGAACGAGAGATTTCTAATCTCTAGATAGAGGTTCGATTCCTCTTGGGGGTACCATATTTTTCATGGCGGCTATAGTTCAATGGTAGAACAGCGGATTGTGGTTCCGCTGACGAGGGTTCAATTCCCTCTAGCCGCCCCATCAGAAATATTAGCTAAACTTGGCTAGTTTTTGTTTATTTTAGAAAGGGGTATAATCAAATTATGAATATAAAAAATATAAAAATGAAAATATTAATTATAATAGTTATTTTGATTTTAATATTCTTATTGTTACTATCCATGGGTTTGCTTTCTGGATATGATCTTGGTCCAGAAGAAATACTTCTAAAGTTATTTGGCGACTAAATTAATTTATAATCAAAGTCTGATAGATAGCTATAACAACAAGTTTGTGGTATATTGAGTTTATAGAAATAATATAACTATTAAAGAAAAAATATTATGAAACTTTTAATAAATTGGATAATTTTGACTTTAGCAGTATTAGGAACTTCATATATTTTACAAGGAGTTTCGGTTAGTAGTTTTTTGACTGCTTTGATGACAGCTTTAGTTTTGGGTGTTATAAATGTAATTATAAAGCCAATATTATTTTTTTTGACTCTACCAATAAACATTTTGACACTTGGGATTTTTACCTTTGTTATAAATGCATTATTGATACTCTTGGTGTCGGTTATTGTCCCTGGTTTTAGTGTAGTAAGTTTTTGGTGGGCACTTCTATTTAGTATAGTGATAACAGCTTTAGTTTATATTTTAAATAAAATATTTAAATAATAATCCTCTAAATTTTAATAAAAATCTATTAGTTGATGTAAGAGTGATATCTTTATTTGTTGTTGGTTAATTCAAAGGTACAATACTCAAATTTTGACCAATATATGGTTCCTATAAGAGTCTCACCTCTAAACGCTTTATTTAAAAAAGCGTTTTTTTGATACGCCAAATACAAAATTAAAACTAATTATAGATAAATGATGAAATAACAATATAAGTATTAATTAAAAACAATATGAAAAAGATAATTTTGACAGTTGTAATAATAGTTGTGTCATTTCTTCTTGGTCTTTTAATTATGAATAATCTTGTAGACAATAAACCTCCTGGGTCTAAATAGTTTTATGGATAAATTTGGCGTGAGTGGTTGCTTTAGCAAAAATACTATAAAAGGTTTTAAAATAGATAAGAAATTGCCTCTCTATTTAAGGATTGAAACTGACACCTGTAATGGTGATCCGCTAAGAATTTTCTATGATTGCGATTCCCTTTTAAGATTAAATTGTGAGAAAATTATTAGAGCATATACTTATGTAGCTAGTGATAAAAATAAAACTAATCCTATAAATAAATCTATATATAAGACCTATATTTTAAACGAAAATGATAGTGTGGTAGACATCTCTCAAGAGACAGAATATGTTTTTTGTCCTGAAGAAGATCAATTTATATTAATAAATGGATCTATAGAAAATATAAATTTTAATGTTTCTTATATTAAAGTCAAGGCTTATTGTGATAAAAATGATAAAAAATAAAATATCAATAATATGTATATTTTTTAAATTTTAATAACTTCTAACATCTTGGTTCTAACATCCTCCACTAATGGCCCCATAAAAACATCTCTTTTCTAGAGGTGTTTTTTTGTGTATAAAAAAATACTACAGAGTCAGACCCTGTAGTGAATATAATAATTTAAAAATTAAAAAATAGGGGTTCCTTCAACGTAAGATTTTATCTCCCCCAACTTAACCTCTACTACATCTGAAAATTCAAAATTCAATTTTTCTAAAATCTGAGGTGAGGTTACCCATCTCTTTAT
>Ga0307992_1000309_pt1 | contig 31382 bp, 31 predicted proteins | sample EllFjometagen133_FD_203162 | JGI IMG/M metagenome (GOLD analysis project Ga0307992, IMG submission 203162) | Marine microbial communities from Ellis Fjord, Antarctic Ocean - #133 | ecosystem: Environmental > Aquatic > Marine > Unclassified | place: Southern Ocean | collected 2014-10-08
TGATAACCAATTATCTTTGGAAAGATAGTTAGTTCATTAGGTGGCATTCACTTAAACGTCACGGGTGTCATAGTCATTGATGTATAATCATTGAATATTTGCCCCTCGAAAGGATTATAACTTAGTGGAATCATTGTAGACCCCATTTGAACCATATTTGAAATATACAATCTATGGATTCCAAGTATTTCTAATCTATCATTTTTTGGAATTCTGTATGTATTAAGAGTTCCGTCAAGGTGTTCGCCTTCGCCAATATTGATTGTGCATTTAAAAGGGAAGAACTTACTATATGTCATTAGACTTTCTTGAAATACAACCCTCATCATTTCTTCTTCTGTTATTTCCATATCTTGTAGTACAGTACCAAGCATACGATTAATGTATCTTAGTACAGCTGTAGGTGTTAAACCACTATAAGCCATATCATCACTCCTTTCTAAATCTTACTATCTACTTCTGCTATAATTCCATCTTTATTTAAATCAACATTTATGAGATCTTCTATCATTTCATTGCTATATTTTCCCATAAGATATTTGTATATACTGCTAATTGTAGCAACGATTGGTGTTGCAATTATGAATCCTACAACTCCAAATAATGTTCCGAAAAATAATAGTCCACAGAATACTGACAGCGGATGTATATTTACTTCTTTACTCATAATAATAGGTTCTATTATAGTTTTTTGTAAATTTTGCCCAATTAAATCTATAATTGCTAAAATTGATGCGAATATTAAAAATTGTTGTAATGATGTACTTGCTAATGCTATAAATGCCATTGGTAATATAATTCCAATAGCTGGTCCAATGTATGGGACAAGATCTAACAATGCTATGATTCCACCAAATAACACACCATATAATATAGCCAACATTGGGTCTATTGGTCTAAATATAATTAGTGTAACTATAAATGATACTGAAAAGAATATAAATAAAAAGAATATTGATATTAATTTTCCTCGTATATATTTTTCAGTGCTTTTATTAGCAATACTTAACATTACTTCTGCGTCATCTCTATGCCATTTTGAAGGAATAACTTTGATGATTCCTGACATAATTGTATCTCCCTCTTTAAGAAAGAAGAATAAAAATACAGGCATCATAATGATCATAATTAACCAATATAATGTTTTTAATACACCGTTTAAGGTTGCTGAAAAAGCATTAGTAAAAAAATCGCCAGAACTAATTAATTGAACTGCATAATCTTTTAATAATGGAAGTTCTATAATTCCATCAACATTAGTTATTTGTGCTAATATATTTTCAGGAATAAAGTGCTGAAATGCCGTTAAATTATTTAATATTACTGACCATTCGGTATCAATACGCCCAATTATATCGGTCACTTGTAATGTAACTAATAAAACGATTAAGCCTAGAAATGCAAATAATACTATAAAAAATATTAAAATTGTTAGTATAGCAGCGCCAGCTTTTTTCATTTTCTTCTTAACTAAATAATTATTAAGAGGCCTAATTAAATACGCTATAAATAGTGCTAATGCTGCAGGAATAAATACTGACTGAACTGCGTCAAATACTCGACCTAAATAATCACCAAAGTTTAATTTTAGCAAATAAACAATTACTAATAATAAAACAATTGAAGCCGAGGTGATCCCTACTTTTTTTCATTTCTCCGTTTTGTTAACTTCTTTCTTCTTTATCATTCTCTCCGTCTCCTCATGTGTTTCTCTTCATTTTAAATATAATATATTGTTTTTCGATGTCGAACAATTTATTATATGAAAATAAAAATAAGGAGTGATTTTATGATATGGAAGAATGTTGAACGCCTTTTAGAGACAGGGAAACGAATAATAACTATCAACCCAGATGACGTAAAAAAAGGTATGGCAACAAAATCTAATAATAACGATGAAAAAAGAAAAGCCTTAAAAAATACAGACAACGCTTTAAATAAATTAACAAACCGAAGTGGCTATGCAAAAACTGAAACAGAACGCAGACAAAAGATGACTAATTTTCAAAATAGGGGGAACAAATAATGAATATAGATAACGCATATGAATTAGCTCAAATGATTGAGCTTTATAGAGATGACAAAATTACAGCATACTCACTTCAAAAAGAGCTAATGTTAGCTGCAAAGAAAGCAGTATTTACAGGTGCTTCAATTACAGTGGATATTGTAAGAAATGATGGTTCTGCAACGAACTCAACATTTGGTGTAACAACTATTCCTCATATTGGCCAAACAGCATCTCTTAAAATCTTAATTGATAAAAATGCTATTGACAATGTTTTCAAACCAGAAGAAATGGTTAAAGTATTTGTTGTAGAAGCAATGAATGCACAAAAAATATTAAAAGCATATTCTAAATTTAGCATAGAACATTCAAATGAAGATATTACGATTGCTGACACATTATCAGTGTTCTTAGAAATCTATGCAATTTCAATAGATGCATTTTACGAAAAATTACCAGCTTTAGCTGATAGACTTAAAGAAAATAAAGTATATCCTTGTAAAGATGATATAACTAAAGCATTAGAGCTTATTAATACTGGTGAAGAAAAAATAGAACATCTTATGGAAACTTTTGTTGTTAAGAATATTCTTCCTGCAGTGGTTATTAAAACTGCAAAAGATTTAGCAATTAAAATAAAAAAAGAATATAAAAACATTGAAACTTATAATGCAAATTATAATGATGAGTCTCCGAATCTTAATACATTCGAAAAACAAAGAAAAGCTATATCTGATGGAACATTCGATGAAAAAATTAAAGGTCAAGAAATTGACCCTAATTATAAACCTGAAACAAACCAATAAGGGGTGAAAATATGATTAATGAAAAGTTAGAAAGATTATTAGAGGCTACTTCTGGTATAAGACCAGGAATTGGTAGAAAACTTAAACATATCAAAGTGCAAACACCTGAAAATGATAGTCCTGAACTAAAGAAAAAATTAGAAGAACTTGGTGTAAGGTTAGTAGACAAACCGAAAAAAAGAAAACTTAAAAAACAATTAAAGCTAAAAAAGAAAGCTGAAATAAAAGATCTTAAAAAACAACTAAAAGTAATGAAAAAAACAAAAATAAAAAGATAACCGTTTGGTTATCTTTTCTTTTAATATTTCAATACTTTTTCTATTGGTGATACACGATCTTTTTTGCCCTGTCTATTTTTAAGAACAGCTGAAACTAATTGTTGTTTAATATCTTCACCAATCATCCCTGTAAATGTAGAGTTTTGCTCTGGAATTTTAGTAATTCTTAGCATTTTATAAGCATATTGGCTTACTCTTTTACCATCATAATTTAATCTAAATGGGTTACTTGTATTTCCTTTTTGTCTAAATAACTCAGATAGAATAAATTCAATTGTTAAAAATGGTACACCCAATCGGTCATTAATATTTGTAATTTGTAATGCTCTTGAGAACAGATTAAATACTTCATCATAAGATACTGTTGGAGGCAATTTTGCGCCTTCAATTAACTTTGATACAAACCAAGTGAGGTCATCTGAACTTTGCTTATGATTTACATCATATGAAAAAGCATCACCAGTTTTCAATTTAAATATAGTATAATCCATAGATGGCATTCCAGGTTTTAATTTAAGTTTTTTCTTTTCTTGTGATTGAAATTCAAAAGTAATTTTTACTGGTAGTTGAAGCTCATAAAAAGTTTGGCCAACCTTAAACCAAAATAACCCAATACTTTCAATTTTATTTCCCATGTATATAGCCATTTTTTCGTTTTTATCTAAGAAGTATGTAGGTATAAATATTTCCATAATATTTCCAGTGAATGTAAGCTGCGTTCTAAGATCTTTAGTCTCTTCTTTTAAAAATGAAAAATTCATATTATCTACCTACCTTTGCTGACATATCAGATTTCTTAAATCTAAATACAAATTTCTTTACATAAATAACATCACGTTTAATCATTACCATTACTGGAACTCCGTAGTCTACACGAGTTGATTCAATATGATAAATAAGCCCAACATTATTATCTGTTTCATTATATTTTTTCATTAAGACATCTAATGTGTTTCTAATGTCTCTTTCAGACATCATTTCACCAATTTTATCTCTTAATTTAAAGAGATCACCTCGTAAATCTACTTGTTCTCTTGTGAATCTCATTAAGTCACGAGTCATCGTATTCTTAATTCTAGAATAAAAAATAGAGTTTTCTAATGTTGATGGGCGAGCGTCTTCAACTTTGATAAACATTTCATGTAGTGTTTCTTGATCTTTTGATTTATCTATTTTAAATGTCATAAATGCCATCTTTATCGTCCATTAATTTAAGATATCTAACTTTACGAGCGCCTTTAGCTTCTTCAACTAATCCACCTACGTTTACATCATTAAGTCCCATAGTTGCTGAAGATTTTCTAAATCTAAATATAAATTTTTTCATAAAAATTTCTGCACGTTTAATTACAACTCATACAGGAACTCCGTAATCATATCTAGTAACTTCAATATGATAGTCAATTGCTATATTATTATCTTTATTATTATACTTTTCTTTTAATGCATCTAAATACTCACGAATTTCAGTCTCAGATAGTTTTTCACCAACGTTTAATCTGAAAAGATTTAAATCATCTTTCATTTCTTTATGAGTCATTTCTGAACTTTTCATAAAGAACCTTAGTATTTCTTGATGCAATAGAACCTTTAATTTAGGATAAAATATTGAGTTTTCTATTTTAGTAGGTAGACTATCTCCTACATTAATAAACATTTCATTTAGTTTTTGTAAATCTTTTGCTTGTTCCTCTAAATACATAGTTCCACCAACTTTCTTGAAAAAAGAGAGACTAGCTCTCTTTGTTTTGTTTTAATATTGTTGAAGCTTCATAAAGCATTGCCAAACGATTTGCTGGTTCATTCATAGCAAATATATCTCGTTCTAAAAGACCTTTGTTATAAGCATCAGATAATTCTTGAGTTTTTTCTAATAAAACACTAAAACTATCATATGCACTTACAATTCCTGCCTCAGATACAGTTATACTATCAAAATCTTCTGCAAGTTCAACATTGTTTTTACCACCAAAGAATAAAGTAACTTTCTCAGCAATATCTTCAGATTCAACTAATTTACATGTATAATGATTTAATATGCTGGATAATGCAGCACTCTCTGTTAATGAAAATGTATTATTTTTCTTAATGTACTTAACACTTTCTGCAATATTTTTTTGAATTGCATAATCTCCTAATACTTCTTCTACTACAGGATCATGCTTAAAGTTAATATAGTCAGCTTCTTCATATAATAATTTACTTTCCTCAGTAGTACCGTATGCTCTTATGGCATCTGCCATTTTAAATCCAGCAGATTGTATTATACTATGACCTTCTAATAAAGCAAGAGCCATATTTTGTTCTAATTTCATATAACCTTCGTCTAAAATTGTTAATTTTTTCATGTTATAACCTCCTATAAATTATATTATTCATATAATGAATTGTTCTTATCAATGACTAAGTTTATGTTGGCTAAAAATTTCTTGTTGCTCTCTGATGTTAGATCTGTATCAGCGTGCAAATTTTCAACTCTTTTAAACAAATGATCTAAGAATACTGAATAATCGTTTGTTTCTTTGTAACAGTATTTCACAACATTAATTAAAAATTTAGAAGGTTCTAATTTAAGTTCCTTTAGTTTTTTTTCAAGTTCGTTAAATTCTTTTGCAGTATGTTTATGATATTTGTTTAATAAAAGCTTTCGGTAGTATATATAACTCTCATATTTTTGATGTGGCATATGTTTTAAACATGAAAGATTTTTTGCATTATATACTTGAGTATTAACTTTATTATACGATGTATCTTTAACATCTGTTTTTTCTACTTCTTGTAATGCTAAACTATAAACTGAATTAAGAGCGTTTTCAGATAACTCCCAATATTGTTTCTTATTTGGGGTTGATTTCCCTGAGGAGTCTATTGCTAGCATTGGATGTTCTAATTTAAAAGCATCGAATAAACTTTTTTCTCGATGCATTAATATATAGTTTAATTCTACTTCTTGAACTGCATTTAAATCTGGGAAAAAATTAAGAATTCTTTCACCTAAAAATACCTCGATATCTTCTGGTATTTTGCTTTCAGACAAACCTTCTAAGTAATCTAGCAGTTCAATAAAGTTATCGTATTCTAGATTCTTTAATAAGTCCATTATTCGTCCTCAACTTCCACTGTTTCCAAATATTTCATTAATAAACTATTTCTTAGTTCAATACGAATATTTCTTTCTTTGAGTGGTAACATATAAAGCTCATAACATTTACGGTCACCTTCAAAGCTAAATCCTTTTCCATAGTCTAATAATAATTCGCCAGCTTTGGCATTGAATTCTTCAAATGGGTCAGTACTAATAATACTATCAAATAGTACATAGGCTGATTCAATACTTGCCATAATGTCATCCATAATTTCATCGATAAAATGAATGATAACAACATCATCTGTATTTTTAAATTTCTTTTTACTATTAATAACAAATACGTCTTTACTATGAGTATCGTTTTGTAACGCACTTTCATAGCGTTTAATAATACTAACTTTGTTTTGTATTAGTTCTGTAAAGAAATAATCTTTTAGATTGTCAAAATGCCTGATAAAGAAAAACTCATATAGTGTTTCCATATCTTTTAAATAATCATCTGGAAAATAAAAGTCTAAATCATTTCCTAAACTAATACCGTATCGAGCCTTCATAAGATCACCTACTAATGTTGTAACCTTTGTTAATGCATCTCTTACATACGCTTTATCATAAAATGTTGTCTCAGAAGTAATTTCTGTGTATTTTGTTCTGAATAATGTTAAGTAGTTCATCTTATCAACAAAAATATCCATTTCGCCAGTAAGTTGGTCTTCTATATTTGTTAAAATAATTTCTTCAGAAAGAGCATCACTCAATTCTAAAATTTTTTGCGAGATATCATAATACTCGTCTTTATAATCCTTATAAGCCATTTTTTGACCCCCTTTATAGTAATAATAAAAGTTTGTTGAATTTTATTTAAATAAATAAAAAAAAGTAATCCAATCTGGATTACTTTATTAATGAAATTATATCTCCATAGTTTTGGATTTCTAAATTTTTCTTATTTAATTCATTGTTAAAAGCTGCAGTAGCGTTATGCTTGCTTGCAAAACTTTGAATTTGCGATTTTAAACTATTTACACTAGCAAGAATTTCTGTATACTTAGCAAGTTGTAATGAAGTCTTAAATACATTTGGATATTTTGCATATATCAATTCTTGAGCTTTTAATTCTACATAAATATTATAAAAATTTAATCTTAAAACTTTTGCTGATTGGTTTGAGGTTGGTTTTACAGATCCACCACCATATTGTTGCTTCAATGCAGCCATTTTATCTAATTTCTTAGCCTTTGGTACTGCAACATTTAAAGCTGAAATATCTTGTTGGATCATATCTTTAATTGCTGTAAAATTAGCGTCAGAATAGAACATTTTTAGTTCTTTCTTTGCATTCTTAAAAATAACTTTACTTTTTAGGCTGCGCAATACAACCTTGCCTTGTTCCATAGCATCTTCAGCTTGTGCTATTTCAACTAATTTGTCACCTTTTGCTTTTAAATCTTCTAAAAATTTATTCATATCATCCGCTCCTTTTTAAATTATTTTCATATATAATATTTTGTTCTAACCTAATAGTTCATCAATTAATCGTCCACGAGAACTACTTTCTTTCAATTTTGAGTCTCTATCACGTAGATATGCGAATGCTTCTGTATTCAAACTAGGCATGTCGTCTACTCTATTTGCATCATCAATTATAGCATTAATTTTCTTAATATCTTCAGCTGATGATACAACTTTTATATTAGATTTTGTAGGCATAGGACTAATTTTGAACTTATTTCTTAAACATTTTCCAAAGTGCAAAGCTCATCTAAATACTAAGTATGACATTAAATTATCATCATGAGCACCATCAGCATGTTCAATCTTTCCATTTTTCTTTGTTTGTAGATCTGCAATATCTTGATATAACTTGTGTGATACAATTTTGTCATATTCAAATTCAACGATATTAGGAAGTATGTCAAACATCTCTCGTCTTGTTTTTGTATTTGTATCTACACCATATACAATATTTTTAGTTTTTCTACGAACAACGAATCCATCTTTTTCAGTCTTTTCACCCATTGTAACACGTTCTTCACGTACCATTCTAGGTTCTACAATTCTATCTTTCATAAGGTTATGTAAAATATTTAGTCCATATGAGTTACGTTCTATAATTAAAATTGCATTTCTAAACCAAGTAACCATTAATTCTTTGATTAGTAATCTAAATGCATCAGTATCAATTTTATTACTTCTAAAGTCTCCAACTATTCTAAAATCATCAGGTGCGATAATTGAAATAGCTGAGCTATCATTACTTAAACCACCACCAACATCACATGAAATGATATAGTTTGTTCTTAAGTCTGGTTTCTCATAGAAATCTATTGCATAACCATTTACAAAAATTGTAGTAATTGCAGGTCTAACAAATGATGCTATTTTTTCTAGTTGATCTTCTTTAAATACTGATGTATCTGTAGATCGTGGCCATACTAATAACAAGTCACGTTTAATTTTAACCATGTTTCCTTGCATTAAACGAACTTGTGTATTAAGTCATTTTTCACTCTTTCCAAGTTCTGTATAAGTAAATTGCACATATAAGAAGTCATTTTCTGAATTTTTTTCAATATAGTCATCAAGTTCTTCAATACTCATATCAAAGCATTCAAGTTTTCACTCAGCAGCTTGTTCTTTAAATGCATAAGCGTACCCACCTTGTCTAGTATCTTTATTATTTGGTGTTGTTGTAATTGTAATTCCATAAGGAACTCCATTTGCTTTTGCACTTGCTTTTGCTGCAGATCATGCAGGTAATGCTGCTTCATAGATAATTTTGTTACGAGCTAGGAATGCAAATTCATCAAAATAGATATTAGATGTGGTCATACCACGGCCTAGTTTATCGGCACTTTCATCACTATTTGCAGCTGGCATTGCTTTTAATGTATTATTTCTATTGTAAAAAAGCTTTTCTTCAATATTATCTCGATCTTTCTTATGAGATATCATGCTAACTAACCATTGAGGCAGTCTTTCTTTGATATCTCTGAATCTCTTTAATGCGCCTTTGCTGTCTTTAAACTCTTTATTTGAATAAATAATATTTGTATTCGTACTAGCAAATAATAGAATCCAGCTATCGTATACTATTTCACCAATAGTTTTTCCGTGCTGTCTAGGAAGTACTGTTATTTGATTTTTATTTCTTCATTTTATATAAGACATTGATAAGTTTCCTAGATTCAGCAAATACGAAATACCTTCGATTTTTCCTGGCACTGGTATTCTTACAACTTCTCTTAAATAATACCAAATATTATTTGTAACCTCTTCAAATATTTGGATCTTTTCTGAATCACTTAAATTCTTAGAATGTGGATCTAAGCCTTGTATATGTGTATTATAAAGTGTAAGCATGAACTTGTTATTCTTTACATTTCTTCGTCTAAGTATAACAGATCCCTTTAAAAATGATTTGTTTTTGGTCTTTATATCGTACATAATTTACTCTCCTTCTTTAGGTTCTCTTCATATAATTATTTGTTAAATAATAGTAATGCTTATTAAACAATAAATTATATAGACGATTAAAAAAGTTAAATTTAATAAAGGAGGAAATAATATGGCAACTATTAACAAAATTTATCCTCATGTTCAAGTAACTACAACAGCATTAGCGAGAACTTATGCTCAAGCAGTTGAAAGTGGGGCTACAACTCTTTTTGTTCCTTTTTATTCAAAAAAAGGTCTAAATAATGAGGTACAAAAGATTTATAACTTAAACCAATTTATAACTGAATATGGAAATCCAGATTTTGATTATCAAGGACGCGGTGTTTTAAATATATACAATTGGTTATCTGCAGGTGGAGCGATTTATGCTCTAAGATTAACAGCTCCAGATGCTGTAAAAGCTACTGATGCAACTACAGCTTTCGGTGACGGAAACATGGTTGTAACTGCTAAATATCCTGGTGCATACTACAATGATATAAGCTTATTTATAACTGAAAGTAATTATTCAACAGATATTGTAAAATATGCAGACGTTCAAATTCTTTTAGATGGTTCTAGAATAACATCTCTTTACAGAGTAAAATATGCAGAATTCGCAACATTAGTATCTTCTACAGGTTATGTTGATGTAACAATAACAAGTGCTGCTTTAGAGACTGATTATATTACATTTATTACCGCAGCTGGAGATACAGGAACTACAGTTACATTAATAAGTGGTTCTGATGGAACTTTTACTTTTGAAGACACTCTTCAAAGATTCTTTGGTTCTGTTACAACTGAATTAACTTCAACAACTAGTGGAGTGTTAACTACAACAGTTCCATTTCCAGTTGATAATGATGATTATCTTGCATTAAATTGGAGTATTGGAGATTCTATTAATATTACAAGTACAGCTCTTACTTCAACAGCTGTTATTACTAATTATGTTTCTGGTACTTTAACAGTTTTGGCTGTAGGAACTGAAGCAATAACTACTGCTGCTGATTGGACTTTAAGTTTTAATACAGAAGATGATATTTATATTTCAGCTGAAAAAATTATATCAAATAAACTTGAATTACCTATTGATGTGTTCTTAGATCCAGGTTATTCTCAAGCTTCAAAAGCCTTAATCAAAGATTTTGCAGAAGATTTTAGAGACGATATATTCTTCTATTTCTCAGAAGTTGATTTTTCAACATATGAAAGTGGAAGCTTTGAAGGTGCTCTTGTATTTGAAGGTACTTCAAATTCTGAAATTAACCAAGCAATTTATACTCAAAAATTTATAGTTGAAGACATTATTTCAGATACAAATTTATGGGTTGCACCTACGTATTTCTTAGCTTCATTATTACCATATAATGATAGAATTTATGGATTACAATGGCCAACAGCTGGTTTAACTCGTGGAGTTTTAACAGGTGTAGATGGAATTAACATAAATCCAACATCAGCTAAAAAAACTTCAAATATCTTAGCAAAAATAAATTATGTAGAAAAAGATTCTCGTGGTTATACATTTATGGCACAATTAACTGGAGAACTTGAAAATACAGCTTTACAATATATTAGTAATGTAAGAGTTGTAAATAGAATAGTTAGAGATCTTGAAAATCTTGGACGTGAATATTTATTCGAATTCAATGATGCAACAACTTTAACAAATATGAGAAACGCATTAACTCGTTATACTGACGAATGGATTCAAAACAGAACATTGGAATATGCAGTGGTTCAAGTTGAAAAAGATGAGTATTCAGATGAAAGAGTAAATGTAAACTTAACAATTAAATTTGTAGGAATTATCGATGTTATTTCAATCGATATTACAATAGAGTAAGGAAGGAGAGATAAATTATGGCACAAAACATTAGAAGAACGATTCTTACTGACTTAGAAACGATCAAAGGTGCAGATAGTACTTTCTTTACTGGTATTGACGACCTTATCAAATTAAACCAAGATCCAATTGTTACTGGATATTCATATATCTTTTGGTTACAACTTCCTTCATGGTTTGAAAAAGATCCTGATTTAAAATATTTCAAAACAATAACTGAAAAGAACTTCCGTTCATTCCAAGGACTTACTGAAATGACTATGAACACACAAGAACATATAACAGGATTTGGTGGAGCTACATACGATGTAGTTACTGGTATTACTAAAGGAAACACTGACTTTACGTTAGCACATAAAGAATTCTCAGGAATGCCTATTAGAAAAATGTATCAAAAATGGGTATCTTATATTAGAGATCCAAGAACTGGTATAGCAATTTATCCAAAATTATTTGGAGTAGACTATGGTGCAAGAAATCATACAGGTCAATTAATGTATATCATGGTTCGTCCAGATGCAAACAATACTGATAAAGAAATTGTTGAATTCGCAGCAGTTTATACAAATGTATTTCCAACTGCAATTCCAATTGGAGAACTTAACTTTGAATTAGGAACTCAAGACTCACCAATTATCACGATTCCTTATAAAGGATTCATGGAAACTGGTCCTGATATTGAAATTTATGCTAAAAAACTATTAAAAGAAAAAATTCTTAAAGTTACAGATGGTGGAAATGGAATACCATTATTAGATTCTTATGCGTCTGATACAGATATTACATCACTATTAAATGTAGGTCTTTTAAAAGATATCTATAATCCAACAGAATAATAAATAAAAGAATAACCTTAGGGTTATTCTTTGTTTTTTGAGCCTTTTTAATAATATATTATAATTATGAAATGGAGGGCTATGATGAAATTATATAAATATTTAATCAAAATTATTGGTAGAAATAAAGACGGGTTTTATAATAGAACTATAGTAAAAACATCTAGAAATTATTTTGATGTTAACGATGATGTTCGAGTAACTATAAAAGATACCAAATATAGAGGCCACATACAAAAATTAATTGGAATTAACTTTGGTTCTCAACGACAAGGAATGCGTTTGTCTATATTAGAAACTGTTGAACCTTGGGCTAATCACAAAATATTTAAGGATATTGAACAAGTTCAATATGGCCATAATGAATGGGCTTTATTAAATTATTCAAATTCATGTCCTGATATATTTAATAAAGAATAACCATAAAGGTTATTCTTTTTTTATTACATTCCTGCATAAGGATCTAGTGGATCTCCTTTAGGATTCTTAATATCTTCTTTGACTGCATCAAGCCTAACGTCTTCAGCGTATTCTTTAAATTTTTCCCAATCAAGTCCTGGTACTAAATCTTGAAGTATTCGTGATTTAAGTTTTAAACGTTTTGGTTCATCAAGTCCCTGTGCATCTGGTGGGAATAATTGACTAGCTGCAATATCTGCAACACCATCAGCAATTTGAAGTTGGTCTGTAAGATTCGTTATGTTTAACGTTGCTGGTGATGGGAATTTTACTTTAATATCTTTAATGTTAATAAAGTCTAAAGTTTCTGATTCACCATTATCAGTAAATTTATATTCATTTTGGTATAAACGTCTATAAAGTTTTGTAAATGGAGCTGTAAAGCGTTTTTGATATTTAATTACATTACGAACAAAGTTAGCATTTTGAGCACTTAATGTACGAGCAAAATCCACTTCTTTAGTTGCATCAATTAATGTTCTTGGAACACCAATTCCAGAAAGCATTGAGTCTTTAAGGAACTCAACAAAATCATTGTTCATATCAATATCCATACCTTGAAGAGTATCAATTTCAATTGGTTTTTCACCATTGATTGTTGGGATATAGTAGTCATCAAAACGACCTGGTGTAAGGTTTAATATAGTATTAATCTCACCCATTGAATCCATCTTGAATTCTTTAGTTTTAATATCATGTATAACTTTAGATATTCCTTGTTCATAATCTGCATCCGCTCCAACGTCTACATAAAATACACGTTTGTCATGAGCTCTACCCATTTTAATCAGTAACATATTAATTAGAATTGCCATATATAATTTTGCAAAGAATACAACTTTTCTATATAATGCTGGAACCTTAAATGCGATAATTTCATCAGGTGCGAAATATGTCATTTTAATATCTTTTTTAATAATATAATCTTGTCGTACTAAGTTGAAAATAAAGTCTTTGAATTCTTTATTATGTCTTACAAAGTCCTTATTAATTTTTTTAGATAATACATCTAAGAACACTTTTGAAATTAGATGAACTTTTGCGTCTGATACACCAGATGCTGAAAGTGTACTTGATGTTGGTGTGAATTTTGTATTGTTTGTAGTAACAATGTTTGATCCCATGTTTACAGGATTAAGAACTTCTCTACCACTACTACTTCCTAAATAACTCATATTCGGCATGCTTGTTGCGCCTACATCTTCAAATACATAGTATCCATATACGATATTGTCAATTTTTAATTCAACAACTCTAGATGCATCTAGTAGCCTTACAGATGAGCCATTGACAAACATCGGTTTTTCATCGTCTCTGTGATCTTTTGGTTTTTTAAGACTGTTCTTTGGAAGATCATGCATTTGAGCCTCTTGTAGTATATATCGCTCTGCTGAGATTCGTTCTAATAGCAATTCCTTTTTAGAACCAATATGAACATTCTGATTAATAAGCCCAGATACCCATTCTTTAATTGATTCTTCGTTTATAAGTTCATCATCTTCTTTAAAGCCTTCAACCATTGAACTAAAAGATTCTGTTAAAATTTCGGTATTGTACTCTTCAGTATAAACATCCTCTTTATTAACATCAATATTTATAGTGTCTAAATCAAAAAATGCAAGAGTTTCTTCATTCAATGCTCGTCCACTATTGTTAATAATAGGGTCATTTAACATTACATCTAGTTCTTCTTCTAATGAAAGAACAGCAAGATATTGATCACCATAAACTAGAGCTTCTCCGATAATTTCATCAGCAAGATCGTCTATTTCATATTTTACAGTTATATCTTCCAATTGTCCTTCGATAGTATCTTTAACATTTTCGTCTAATTCATTATCATATTGAATATTAAATATCATTTTAGTAAAATCATCAGGACTCATAATGTTATCTTTATAAGTATCTAGTGCTTGAGCTGCTTCGGGAATATGTGTATAAATAGCTTTGTAGTTATTATAATTAATAATTCTACCAGCTTCTTGAGTCATCATTGCATTAACTGCATCAAAATCAAGATCTGACATATATTTTTTAAATGCCCGCTTAGGATTTGCTTTGAAATCATCTTGTTTTTTCTTATCAAGCTTGTCTTTCTTAAATTCAGCAAAGGCTGACGCAAAATTTATCTCATTAAAATAATCAATAACTTTGCCATTAGAAGTTTGACTTCCATATTTTTCAGATGTAGATACCATGGTTTGTTTGATAATATCTTTTAAATTATCTGATTCCATTCCTAGGTCTCGCCCTATTCCATAAACTCCTAGGGTTGATTTGTTTTCTATATCTGTTAAGACTCTTTTTTGTGCTCCATATTTTTTATTTTCAGCCATGAAGTCTCACATCCTTTCATTAATTTATTGTACCTTTTATTATTTTATCATAAAAATCTAATATAAAATCATGCGCATTTGCAAAATCAGTATTTTGGTTTACAGATAAATAATACTTATAATATAATCCAGTAGTACTTGTAAGTATAGAAAGATCTTTTTGACTTTCCACTCCGTTTACTAATTTTCTGTATACTCCAGTTTGTAGAGCGTTTTCTTTCCTTATAAAGTACTTGTTCGTTACATCATAATTAATTAAAAACGAGTAATGTGCAATTTCTGTTTCTATATATGATATTTCATTATTTATTTTTGCCATTGAATAAGCATCAAAAGATGCATCTAACGCTTCCATTATAGTTCTATCCGCAGTAACAGTTTCTAAATATATTTTGTCCAATTCAGTTTTTACGTTTACTTCATCTTTATAAGATAATCTACTTGAATCACCGTGATAAAGTTTTGGTATATAATCACGTACATATTTTATTGCAGCCAAAGTAGGAGTGCCACTTAATCCACCTGGAATTTCATAAAGCTCATATTCAAGAATAACCATTTTTTCAAATATATCAGTGTATGTTGAGGTATATGCACTAATTATAGCAAGGATAGTCTCAATTGTAGCAGATTCTTTATATAAGATAGCCATTATTAAATCAAATGTATACTTATCTTCTATTATAGTTAGATTCAATAATGAACTATAAACGTCTATAGAATCTTCATTTATTACATTATTTAAAAATTCGAACATATAATCTTTCGGAATTTTTTCTTTTATAAGTCGCTGTATATCTTTATCAGTCACTTACATCACATCCCTAATTTGTTGTCTTGAATTATGTTTGTCTAATGTATAATTATAAAAATATTTGTACCCATCTAATTCTACTAAGTAATTAGCGTATGCACTATTTTGTGCATTAGTTGGTATAGAACCATAGTTCTTAAACTCTATATAATCTGTAAAAGACATTATTTTTTCATTAGAAAATAATCCAAAGAATAATAAATACAAATCGTAATATTTCAATTTTTTTAGTTGTTCAAAGAATAACCCAGTTGACGCAAATGTTTGTTGTACAAAATTAATAATTCTGTAATTACTATACGAATCAGCTGTCACATAAAGTATTTTATTAAATGTATATGTATTGGTACCTAGAAGATAATTTAAATAATTTTTAAATATATCTGTATACATATTTAAAGATATTGATACTTCATAGTTATTTAAAGCTGCAATTTCAGTTCTAATATCAGGAATAAGTGCAATTAGTGCTGTAAGATAATCAAAAACACTAGTTCCTACACCAGTAATTCAACCAATATCCACAGCATCTAAATCTAAAATTAATATAGCATTGTCATTAAGTACTTTTGCTAATACATTTTTAAAGTTTGAAATATATTGTGGGTTTATATATCTAAGTTTATAGTGATTACTTCCAGCTATAGATACTGAATTATTTAAAATAATCATATCTAAATTTTTTAAAATAGTTGGTATTGTATTTCCGCTTTCATCAAGTACTTTAGTCTTTATACTTGTATTATAGAAACTTGTATAATCATAATCATTATCAAAGTTTTTTCTTGTAAGAAAATATCTTCTAAAATAATCAGAACTTTCTAATGTATAAGGTACTGGTACTGACATAAGACTATTATAATCCACTATTGTTGGGAATATTTTTTCCAGCAATTCTTTAGTTTTGGCATCCGTAATAAAATCAAATACGTATGGTGTACTAAATGTATATGGTGTTAAAGTTCCTGATATACTTGTAAAATAACTTCCAGTATTAACATATGCGTTTTTAAGATATTCTCCATAATAAATAAAGTCATAAGTGCCATTTAAATCTAAAGCATATTTAAAAATATCTTCAGTGGTAATATCTAATATAGATGTTAAATTAATATCTAATCCATGTTGAGAATTTCCATAAAAAAGAGTGCTATATTCTGCAACGATATTTGAATGTTTAGCATACCGTGAAGGATCTCGTCTTATAAAAGCAGATCGTATATGTGGAGCCATTACTGTCTCAAAATAAGCATTTATAAATTTGTTAGAAGCATAAAATTTAAGTTGTTCTGGTATAGCTGGATTGTTACAATCATTTAGTACAGATAATGTTGAATTTGTAGTATATGTGAGTGTATCTCCTACAACTCCTAAATAATTATCTACAATAACAGTTTCAGATTCATATGGTAATTTATGACTAAATAAAGTTGTAAAAGTTAATGCATCGCCTCAGTCTGTTTCAACTGGATCAACTATATTTGTTAACGTTGAACTAGCTTCTAGTGTTTTAACAATTGTTTTTAAAAATACATCTACCTCTAAATTATTCACACGTACTTCTGCATAAGGCATTACAATATCATCTAAACTACTCATATCCTCTTTTTCAGTAAAGCCATTATCAACTAAAGACTCTATATTTTCATAAAAATTAGAAAATAATGAATCAAATTTAAGCATGTATTCATTTTCTCTAGATAAGTATCTAAGAAGGTATTCAGTTCTTGTATAGAATGGCATGTTTAGCATTTTTATAATTTCATCTATAGATGCAATATTTTCCCTTAATAAATATATTATTGACATAAAATGAATGCGTTCCATAGTTAAAAGTACTGGAACTTCGTCCATGTGCTCTTTAAATTTTGATGCTATAAGACTTTGTATATTGTCATAAGTCATTATTTTAGGTTGATTAATACCAAGCTTTTCAAAAAATTCTAAAAGTTGTGCCGTATCAGATGTATATAATTGCACATTTGCTTCGTCATATTCGCTTCCACTAAAAGTTATTAATTTCTTTTTTAAAGACTTACCCGTTATATAACGTTGTTGTCCTACTTTACTTTCATAAATAAAAGGCATATCGGCACCTCCTTAATCATATTTTATATTATTTTTTAATTCAGTTCATATATTTATTAGTATAACTCTTAAAGCTGCATATTCTGCAAGCAATGTTGTTCTTAATGTTGTGTATGTTGGATTTATAAAGTTATTAAACTCGAAAATTCCAAGTGTATAAAACGTCAGTTCCTTTAGTTCAGCTAACGTTATAGTATCTATTGTTGCATGATCAATTGCAAATAAACCTAATTTATAAATTAAAAATGCGTTTATATCTGGTAATTCAAGAGAATCATCAGAGTAATCAAAACTAGGATTTGTATCATAATATTCAACAAATTCGTCGGCCATTTTATCTATAAAATATAATACATCTGTATTTGATAAAGATGCATAACTATCTTTTAACAAAGCCAAAATTGTATCGTTTAAGCTTTGCGTTTCAATATATAGATTTTTTTGATATTCTTTCTTTAAGAATACTGGAACGCCACTAGTCTTTTTGTTATAGATTTTGTCAGTTGTGATTTTAACTATGTCTTGTAACAAAATATTATCAAAATTATAAGTGGCTAATCCAATATAAGCTGTAACAACATCTCAATAGTCTTCTTCAGCTATTCTACGGTTTCTATAATAGTCGTCTCCACCAAAATAATTTATTTTTGGATTTAGACTAAAATAGTTTTCATTCTTCAATAACATATCAGACTCAGTAATTCTATAAAAAATAGTGTTATCAGCATCATTATATAATGTATTAAAGAAAGAAATTAAGTTTCCATTTTCTATATAAACACCATTAATTAATCTATCTTTAATTATTGATTTTTTGTAATCAGTTAATATACTTAAGAATATTAATATGTTTTCATAGTTTATTTCATATGAATTATCTTCAAAATAAATAAGCACATCGCTAATTGTAAATAAATCTTGATCTATACTAGCAAAAAAAAGATAAAATATAGTAAATGCTTCATATGTATTTACTTCTGAAAGTATTGTAAACAATTTGTAAGTATCACTATTTTCATCAGATAATTCGTCTATATTAGACTCTAATAAAGTATCTATTATTCCATATAATGATGCGTAGTTTGAAACATATATATTGTCTATAGGTATATGTCTAGGTCTAAGTATGCTTGTTGATGTTGTAGTTGTATCTGATAAATTTTCTAAATGTGTTTCTAATAATTTGCTTTTAGTATAGGTAACAATTTCGGTATATGCTGTTACTACGGCTTCAGGTACTGTAACCCTAGATATACTATCAACAGTGATAAAGTTAGCAAGATAATTTTGTGCCATCTTATACACCACCTTCATATTTTGTTCGTAAAAACATTGCAAGAGCTTTAAGCTTCTTCATCTTTTGCTCTGAAGTTTTATTTTCAATCATAAATTCATTATCAAGTTGATTTAAAACTTGATGTTCATATGATAGTGGAATAATTAGAGAGTCTGTAAATAATAATAAATCTTGTTTATTTAACTCTCCACTTTGAAATTTTTCTAATAACTTTATCTTTGATTCTCGTACTATATCAGAATCTCTTTCAGTTGTATATAAAATTTGATACATAAGGTCGTCTCTAATTTCTTCTGAAATTGTATCATAGAAGCCATCATAATCTTCACCTTCGGTAGGTCTTACTATTGCGAGGTTTCCCTGAATGTTATCAATTGTATATAATGTTTCTCCTAATGTATTATATCTATATTCTAAAAGTCTTTCAACTTCGTTCTTAAGGTTTAATTGAGTTCTGAAATTTTGTTCTAGCACATTTGCATATGCATCATCTACAAATATTCGTTCAAAATCTTCAATAAATAATTCTCCGTTAAAAATACCTTCAAGAGCTTTTATAAAAAATTTGTCATCCGCATTATTCATAAGATTCAATAATGTGTTATAATCTTTTTCATAAATATTCATTTGATCTACAGCTCTAAGCATCTCGTCTCTAGTCATAGTAGCCCTCCTTTATTCGTAGATTGTCTCTAAGTAAGTTCTAAGCTCATTTCCATCTACTAGTATTTTTTCTATAAGATTTTCTTCTGCAGTATAAAAAGCGGATCTTACAAGTTTGTAATTAGCAAGTATACCTTCATTCACATTATCAATATCAACAGTTAAGTAATTCTGCATTAATGTAATCGTTGAAGCGTTAATTATAGATGTTTGTCCATCAATGTAGTCAACTAATTTTGCAAATACTTTTCGTATTATCATTTCAATAAATACTGATTTAAAATTAGTTCCTCGTTGTTGATATACTTCAATTGTTTTTGTAATTGTACTATTTATATTTTTACTTTGTTTTAATATAGCTTCCATTACTGACATATAAATTATATTGATAAAAGCTTCTAAGTCAACTGGTATTGTTCCACTCATTCATGTATCATTGTCAAGGTTATAGTAAGTTGTCTCACCTAGAGCAATTCAATATGAATCATTATAACCAATATTGTAATCTAATAAGACACTAATATCAACTAAATCTATAATATTAAACTTTGGATACAATGTTTTAATTGCAGGATTTATTAAATCTGTATTCACATTATCTTTAACATTAATTCCATATATTTCAGAAAGATTTTCTTCTAATACTTTAAGATTCGTAAACGCTATTTCATTTACTTCGCTATCATTTACTTCACTTTTAACTACAAGATTTTTAACTGCATAATTTATATAATCTAATGCATATGTATCAGTTTCATAAGTTTTAAGCTTTAAACCAGTATATAGAAGTATTAAGTTATAGTAATCTTCAAAAAATAATATTTTTTCATCATCCGTATTCGATAATTGTTGTAATTCGTATATAAATGTTTTTAAATTAGGCTGATTAGCATCTTCTATTAAAAAGTATTCTTTATCATCTTCATCTGAAAGATTATCTCAATAATTATCTAAAACAGTATTTATACTTTTTGCAATTTGTTCTATATTAGTTTCTGGTAATTTTACAAATAACGCATAATTTTCTAAAAATGTGTTTATACTAGTAATACTTCTAAGTGTTTCATATATAAGGGCATTTAATTCTGATTTTATATCTTCAGCTGTTAAAAAGAGTAAGCTGAATGAGCCATCGTCTTCTAGAGCTTCCATAGTTTCTTCAGTAATTCCAGAAAAACTTAATAAATAAAAATCATAAATCTCAATCTTATCAAATATATCTTGTGTGTATGTTCCTGTATAAGATGCTTCATTTTCTTTTCTGTATGTATCTAGAATCATAAATCGTTTTAAATTATTCTTCATTTTTTCTATCTCATCAGCAAATGTTTCAAATGTAAATGAGCTTAAATTTCTATTGCTAGTTTCTATAATATTAAGTATTGACATTATATGAGTATAATTAAAAAATAAACCAGTTGCTGTTGCTAAATATCCTAAAGTATAAAATAAAAAGTTATCAGGATTTTCAGGATCATCTTTTTCTATTGTTACATATACAGACCCATTTCATTCTTGTAAAGCTGGCCCAATATCTGTTTGAAGCATTTGCAAATTTCTATCTCTAAGAGCTAGAAGAGTGTCAAATTTGTCTTGAAAATAATCTTGATACTGTTTTGTTTTAGTAACAGTTAAAGTTCCAGTGATATAATATTTTAGATTTTGTAAAGTATTTGTAAATTCTTCTGATTTAGAGAATTCTAATAAACGATACCATACAGTAGCATTATAAAGATCTAATTGAGCAGCATTAAAGAAATGAGATAAATATAAAATAGTTATAACTGACTGATATGCTTCGCTTCTTTCATCCATTAGAGTTTCAACTTCAGAAAATAATGTATCTCTACTTGTAATAACTTCATCAAACGACGTTTTCAAAGTATTAATTTCAGTATTTTGATCTTTTGATACTTGAGATATATCATTTAATTCATCTGCAACTATATTAGCTATTTTTTTCTTTAGAATATTTTTTAATTGTTTGTATATATTCTCTGCCATAGTATCCACCACCTTTGATTTATTCATATAAACTATTGTTTCCCTTAATTTGCAATATTAAAAAAATATAAAATGACCGAAGTCATTTTATATTTCTCATTATTATATTATTCTTGTCTTGCTTTTGCTTCTAATCGTTGTAATTTCTTTTGGGCTTTGTATCTTTTATAGCGTTTTTTCAATGGAAGTTTCTTGTTAACTTCACATGTGCATTTGTCTAAATGTCTACCACATCTTTGACAAATAACTCTAGCCATCTTGCGTTGTCTATAAGTTGCTACTTTTTTAACTGCTTTACTTATTGTCTTTAATCCTTGACTAGTATTTGAAAATACTAATTTAAGAAGTTTAAAAACAAAATAAATAAATAATACTACAAATACAACTTGTAAGATACTTAAGTCTTTTAAAGTATACATTCCATCCGTATTAGCAATAATATCCCAAAAATTTTTAAGAATGTCGAAAATTGCTTTCATAATTGCCTCCTATTTTATATTTTTTTTATTAAATTAATTTCTCTAATGCTCTAATAATTGGTTCATTTTCGTCGTTGTAACCAATACATATTTTATAGTCTGATGCTCTTGGTTCTGGTGTTACACCATCTTCAAGATATTCTTGTACTAAGCCTAAGAATCCGATGCCATAAACTGTATAAATACGAAGTACATTACTTCGCCATTCGCCATTAACTAAACTAGCAACAGTGTATAAATCTTTTTCATTGGTAAATGTGTATATTGGAACTCTAATTTCTTCTTGTGTTTCATTAATTCCATCGCCATCTGTATCAATAAATTGATTAATACGTAATGTTGCAAGTGAACTATCACTAAAGAAGAATTGGTCGTTATCAATAGCTTTAAGAATAGATTCAAATAATGCTCTATCAGCCCAAATTGTAACTGAAAAATCTTGAGCATCTGCTTCTAAAATTTCTAAAGACATTTGCTCATAATCTATAAGTACTTTTGTTTCATCCATAAGGCCATATCTATTTTGTACTTTTATATATAATAAATCTCGAATATCGAAATAATGGTCCATCATATAAGCATGCACTTTTTTAAGGTCATCTTTTAAATAATCCATTAACAATACTTCTGTAACAGGAGTATCTAAACTATATGTAAATACATTGAAGAAAATTTCTTCTCCAATAACTTGGTCTCCTGATGCATTTGGAAAGTATATAGCTTTATCTCTATTAAGAGTTAAGTTCGGAATTGAAATTGAATAGAACCCTTCATCTTGTTCTGAAACTGAATCATCTACAGCCATAGCTATAACTTCTGTGTCTAATGAATAAAATTTAGTTTGGTCAATAGACATAATAAAAGCGTTTGGTAATCATGCAGAGACTTGTATTTTGAAGTTAATTGTATATTCTCCTTCTGACATTGACTCTCTAATGATTGATGAAGGCGCATCTAAATCTGTTAATAATGTTAATAGATTAGTTTTTTCATTAACAAAGAATCCAATTTTTCCTGTAAGGGCATTGATTTTTTTTTGAATTAACTGTTCGACAGTTCCTGTAGAAATAAGATATAAACGTAATGTATCCATATCGTCGTTATCAGTTGTATCTAAATTAAGCATGTTTGCTATAAGTTTAATATACGTTTTTGGAATTTCAGTATTCATATATTTATCATTTAGATATTGAAAGAACCCTACTTGGAATCTTGATTTAATATAATAAGCTAAATCCATATTTTGTACAAATTTATTTGTTGTGATTCTAAAATTAAAGTTTGTAGTTATATAATCACTTGTATAATACATTGAGAATTTTTCATGTGGGTCTATTACTAACGTCTTATAAGAACGTCTCATATCTTTTCTAAGATATAGATTTGGACTTGAAAGATGTAGAGACTTTTCCATTCCTCCGATTGGATCATCAAGAGATATCTCTGGTGTGATTGCTACATTTGGGTATTGTATCTTGTTAAGATTTTCATTATACTTAGCATTCCTATTTTGTGCGTGAACGGTTTCAGCTGTGTCAATATACATAGACTTAAAGAATCCTCTTGGGAACTTTGAAGCCACATATTGCTCAATTTCTCCTGTAATAGAGCTAATTAAAGTTGAGGCCGAAGCTGTAGATTGAACAAGTTTTACTTCATTCTCTCCTGGATATATAATCATTCTCTCAGCTCCCTTCTTTTCATATAATTTATTGTTCCTTTTAAAATACTAGATAACAAAAAAAAAAGAGTTAAAGAACTCTTTTAAATTATGCTTCTTCTGTACATGTTAAAATTACAACATTGTCGTCTCTATCAAAAGACGAACGAAATTCTTTACGAGCTTCATAATCTGTTGCAGCTTCAATTTTAAGTCCCATGCTACATCCATTAACATTACCGTTTACATTGAATAATTTATCCATTTTAATTCTCCTGTTTTTGAGAAGTCTTATTTTCTTCTTCTTCTATTTTTATAATATATGCTCATAAAATCATGAAAAACAAAAGATAGCTATTCGCTATCTTTTTCTTCAGTATTCATTTCTCTTAGTCTCTTAACATTTTCTTTAAGAGCAACTAGTTTAATTTTTTCATTATTTTTCTTAATAACTTCAGATGTGAGATCCACATAAAAATCTTCAGTAATAAATTTAATTAATTCAGCTTCACTACCAAAATATTTGTCAACTATAAATTGTTTGTAACGACCATCAATTTCTGTAAATACTTCATAAACACCATCAGCAATTTTACCTTCGATATCTTCGTCTCTAATATAGTCTGTATCTTTTAATTGAGCATTATAAATATCAATAAAATAATTTTTAATAATGTTTTTCTTTCGTTGCATTTTCACAAATAAGAATCCCATTTCTTTATCCCACTTAGTGAAATCTTCTTTTGTTGGGTCTATTATTGGTTCTGGTTTTTTTCTTTTGAACATTCTTTATCTCTCCCTATCTTGAAGTAATAACCATAATTGTAAGTCAACAGGAAATTCTTCATATTTATCGTGGTTTCTTAGTGCTAGTATATCTACATCATCTAGTGCTTCGAGACCTTCATTTTCTAAAAAAATATCTAATATTTCTAAATCAATATCTGATTTTAAAATTCCAAAATAATCTATATATAAATTTCCATTTAACGATTCTTTAAATGTTATATTAGTTGATAGAACATATTGGACTGGATTTATATTCATTACTCTCATAAATTTTGTCATTTTAAACTCCTTTATAAAAAAAAGTTATTAGATAATAACTCTTCTTAATTTGATTCTATCTTTTGATACTCCAAAATCTTTTTCTAATGTATTATAATAAATTGTTAATTTATTATTTTTTAAATAAAGAGAACTGTCTTTTAAGTTTCTAAAAAATCGCTCTTTTACATCAGCATCTGAGTATATAATCACCTTTAAATTTAAGAATCCCATTCTAATATAGTGGGAAATGACCGCATTGTAACCTTTACCGGCTGCAGCTGCAAATATATAGTCATTATCAATCTCTTTATCCTTATAAAAAGTCTCATAAACTCCGATTATATCGAATATTCCTTCAGTAATAACAAGCGTAATTTCATCTTTCATAATGTCAATTCCACTTTTTATATTGTAAAGTTTATTACTTGTTGATGATTCTTCATGATATAAATTAAAGTTATAATATCTCTTTGGTTGTCGTCCTGTTAGGTCTCTAAAGATAACATGAGATCCATCAGATGACAAAAAACCAATTGAGTTATTAAAATCATATAGTGTGTATCCTCCACTATTTGTAGGAACATTAACATGATTTGCATTAAAGAATTCAGCTGAATTCGTTATAGCTTTAAATTTATCTACAATTTCATCATTTGTATATATTGTATTAAATCTAGAATTAAAATATGCTGTTGCATTTTGAGCAAAAGGACTGTCAACTTTATTTAGCTTTGTATCCTTTTTGTCAATTTTAAATTTACTTCCAGTTTTCTTTTTAATCGTTTTGTTCGCTTGTATAATTGAAGCCGAAAGATTGTTATCATAGATTTCTAAATCTCTTAACGTCTGAGTGTTTAAAACACCCGACACATTACATCTATGGCAATAAAATTTAAAAGGTGGCATCATTTCAATATACATGTGCATATGATTACGGTCAGTTTTGCTATCTCCACAGTATGGGCATCGAACTGTAACTTCTTTTCTGTTAGTCGTTTGTGATGACGGTCTCTTATTTCTAAGAATAAGGTCTTTTACAAACTGTATTTCATCTCTTTCTTTTGAATCCATTTTTATCACCCTAATTTTATTGTTTTCGTAAATTTAATAATTTAATTTAGTATTCTAATTAATTGCATTTCATCTATTTTAGCTTCTAGTTCAGTAATTAAGCCTGTAGTAAGAAAGTCATCAAGATTAAATAAAATATCTAATTTTGAATTTTTTATTCTTTTTACAACTCGTTTTAGATCAAGTCTTGGATTTAAAGATTCTTTTCTACCATTTAATATAGTGTATATACGTTTTGTATGTAATGAGTCATAATATGTACTTAAAAGGTCTACATTATAAATCTTATTGAATCCATGAAGCATTACCTTAACTGAAATATCAGCCATATTTTCAATCATATATTGGCTTAGCCGATGTTCATAAAAAGCATTTTCAAATTTATTTAATTCGTTAGCAATACTCAATTGTGGTTTAAAAGTATTCCAATCATAAAAAAGTATACATTCGTATATAAATGCATCTAATATAGTTCTTTTTTTCTCTATTGTAATTTTAGCCATAATTTAAAACCCTCGATCAATTATTTTACAGTTGTCATATACATCTGCTAAAATTTTTTTAGTTATATTCATAATTTCTCCCTTATTAAAAAAGAAAGATCCAAAAGGATCTTTCTATATTAGATATGCTAAATCGATTAATTCATCAGCTATCTTACCAACTTTTACAGTTGAATCAAACAATTCGTCTCCAGCATCATCAGTAAATACTGATGCATATGTAGATGCGATAATTGCTGATAGTGGTTTCTTAACTTCTTCCGAGAAGCTATTGTATTTCATATTAAATAATTGCATATACTTTTTACTATCTTGAATCATCGGACGGATTCTTTTTCCTGAAATATTAGTTCGTTCTTTATGTTTTTCACAATGAGCTAATAATATTTGAGGTAGTAATTTGAATTGATGTTTCGCTAAATATTTTTCAACTGCTAATACTAAATATACATATTGAAAATATGACAAGAATTTAACTGCCATTTTATCTTCAAAGTACTTAAACGTAAGCATCGTAATAATTTTCTCTTGAATACTATGACGATAGAATGTTTTAATTGCATTCTTAACTTCATCATCAGTTACTTCAACACCGAAATATTCTGGAATTTTATTAAGTGTGTTTTGAATATTTAGTTTCCTAAGTGTATATAAACCTTCGTCTTTTCTAAGCATTCTGATTTCAAGACGTTCATATTCCGAAGTATCTTCGTCATCATCAGAATATTTTTCATGATTAGTTCCAAGAATAATAAATTTGTTTTTAAACTTATTTTGGAATAAAAAATTAATTTGGTTTATAATCACAGATTGAAAGAAGCTAATAAGGTTCTTATCAGGGTCTATCGATAATTTTGGAATTGCATTTGTTAATAATTTTTTATAAATCTCTAATGTCTCTGTATCTTTTGTAATTCCTTGATTCTTAGCAACAGCCCAGAATCTTTTGTCAGAATATACTGTCTTAGATACTCTGCTTAAGGTTAATTTATAAAGCTTGTTTCTAATTGCATCTGCATTCTCAGCAAATTTCTCAAATAAATAATTGAAAATTTCACTGTTAATTTCTCCGAATTTTAAATCTTCGAAGTCATCATTATCACGTTGATCTTCATTCTTAGCAAATGATGTTTTATTATAACTGAAATATACAGAAATAACAGGTATCATAATTCTGAATAAATATGCAATCTTAATAAGTGTCTTTGCATGTGCATCTGAAAATTGTAATTCTTCGTTGATTTTATTCTTTTTGCTTTTTGTGTTTCTTGTACTCTCATCAAGTTTTAAACCATAATTTTCTCTTACAAATTCATCAATAGTTTGTATTAAAATTCCATCATTTGAATCAGTAATTACATCAATCATTTTTAGAAAATCATCATACGATGTTTCACCATCTTGAATTTCTAATGATGATTTAACACTTAATACATTAAATAAGATTATCGCAAGTTCTTCATTAAATCGTCCACCTTGATCAAGAAATATCTCTTGGTACGTCTCAATAATTGCAGGCACTAAATTTTTAAAATTTCGTTTAGAGTTCATTTCAAATAGGTTGTAAACTTCAAGTTCTTCTTTTCCAAAGATCTCGTCAAATGCAACACCAAATAAATTTCCTCCATCTTCTGAATAAAAATTCGGTTTAGTTTCTGTCTTCTCGATATTAGTTTTGTTTGGCACTAAATATTCCTCCTGTGCAATCGAAAGTATAGAAAGAAACAATAAATGTTTCTTTCTATCATCCTTATAATATATTATTATAGATGTCTTTTAGCTTTTCGAGCTGTGATTTTTGCTCGTGGTTTTCTTTTTGGAATAATTCCTGTTCCTCTTCTAGGAGCAGTTTTCTTTGCTTTTGTAACAAATCGTTTTTGTAATTCTTTACGGTCTGCTGTTCTTTTTTTATCGATTGTTGATTTTTTAGCTTGTAGTTGTCGTCCTAATGCGTAAATTTGAACAATGTTATCAGGGTCTGCAATCTTTTGTAAAAGATTAATTTCCTCAAATCTGTTCATTTTCTTTCCATATTGTTGAATATATTTATCTGTAAGCGCATGGCCATCAATTAAATATCTTGCAGCAATGTATGTTGATTTCTCATAACCAAGTGATTCAACAGGGTTTCTAACTTCGGGTGCTTGAATTAATGATAACGTTGGTAATTTACTAGCAAATTCATCAATTACTAAATCATCATGGTAATAAACATAAGCATATGTAAATACAAATGAAGGTGAGTTTGAAAACATTCTAACATTTCTCATACTATATCGTCTTGTTGGGTCATTTTCAATTTTAAGTAACACATCATAATGAAGTTTGTTATACTTGTATTCCTCTGATGGAACTCTTACATGAAAAAGTACATCACCGTTTGCATATACATATGGAACTGCATAAAATTTAGTTCTATGTTCTCTTAATAATTTAACAAATATTTGATTCAATCCTGCTTTAATTGCTTTACGACTTGCTAAGAAGGCAGATCCACGATATGGATTATCTACATATTGACGTAGATTGATTTTTATTGCAGTTTTTTTCTTTGCTGGTAATGGCATAGTCTCACTCCCTCTTAATACATATAAATAATTGTTTGTTACTGGTACTTTAGATAATAAAAAAAAAATAAGAATCCAAAAGGATTCTTATTTAATTTGATCACTAACTGCAAAGTTCATTGTAATCATTTGATTAGATGTTGCCATAATACCAATGATTGAAACAACACTTTGTAGTATTTGAATATCTGTGTCAACCGAATTTATAACTTCAGTCTTATCAATATCTTCGTATTTATGAGTTTTTAAATTATAGAATTTATTTTCATTCAAACATATGCTTAAAACTTCGTTAACTTTTTCTTCATTAAAATAACTATTACTTAAAACATGATAATAGCTTGCAACGAATGCATCTTTAACTAAGATTAAGAAATCTCTAATAAATATTTCTTTATCGAACACTGGAATATAATTATATTTTTCTACTAATTGACTTATTAATAGTGTGTCAGCTAAAGGTTTAGTTATTTCGTCTTCTAAAATTTTAGGAATCATGATGTTTCCACCAGGAATCACGCCATATTTAATTGCAGATTTTGAAGCTAGAATTGCATCTTCAAATAATCTTTCACGAGTTCTTCTTTCAGTTAAGCTCTTACCTGCAATATGAATAACCGCAGTTGAATCTGTAAGAGATGATAAACGTCTTTGAAGAATATATCTGTCAAATAATTCGTTGTTAGAAGGTTCTTCAAGTTCCATATTTTTACGTAATGCTGTTGTAAGTTGTTTTACACATGCTTTTTTAGATTTAATATGTTTTACACTACGATCCATACCTAAAACTTGAGTTTTCTTTCTAGTTACAGTAATTGCAGCAGCTCTACCAACAAATCTATCTGGTGTTGCCATAATTTGAGCTGCATTATGTTCAAGTTTATCATATATTTCTGAGTCTAATAAAATTGCAAGGTCTGCAAGTGTTGCTTTACTAGATTGAGTAACTTGGTCAATATCTACTACAGTAAATGGTAATTCAGCACGATTTCCTGCTAAATGTTGAGTTCTATTTAGTTTAAAGAATTTTCTTACATCTTCTTCATAATCGTTTGCAATGATAAGTAATTCAGCTTTTTCAGTTCCACATACTTGCCCAATAAGTGGAAGTAAAATATTTGAAATATCATCATAAATTAAAGTACCGTTTGTAATAAATACTCTAGGTTCTTGGTCCATAATTATTTTTTTATTCTCATAACCATTAGCAAAGTATTCGTCAATATATCCTCTTTCTCATTCAATACCTTGGCGAATTTCATACTCATCTTCTTCTTTTTTTGCCATAATATCTGTAGATATAAATCCAAATTCTCCAATTTGGTCATAAATTTCTTTAATAAATTTACCAGTTTTTCTATCATTATTAGTTGCAATCATAGCAACTTTTTCAATTTCTTTTAGGTCTTTTGATATAGGCCTTGCCTGAGCTTTAAGTTCAAATTCTAAATATTTAGAGATATCTTTAAGAATATCTAAAACATCTTTTGGTGCAACTGTATCAAATATTTTTGAATCAGGAGCTGTAAGTTCGCTATATAATTCACTTGCAACTACTAATGCTGAAGTTGATCCGTCACCAACAGTATTTACTTGGTTACTTGCAACTGAACGAGCCATATCTAAAATAGTTCTTGGTAATTCTTCACTAAAATTAATTCGGTTTAATAAGTCATAGCCATCTTTAGTTGCAAAATGTTTTGACATTTCTCTATCTTGTATAATAGTTGTGCTACCGTAAGGCCCAAGAGTACCACATAATATTTTTTCTATAACTTGTAATGTTGCTCTGATTTTGGCTTTTGTATTCTTTTCCTCTACAACATTTGTAAGGAAAGAAAAACCTATATTATTTTCTTTGCATATTTCATAATTTGTTTTATCTCGTAATTTCATTTTATCTCTCCTTTAAAATAAGTAGAACGTTAGGATATCGTTTTGTTGGGTAATATCCTGACATATTCCAGCCATATTTCTGATTATATCTTGTATAACTTTATCTTCGAGAAACAAAGAAGATTCTACTTTGAATACCTTCATTTGGTTCTCTTTCTCTGTAGCTGCGATTCCCAATTTTTCAACTGT
>Ga0307992_1000310_pt1 | contig 31366 bp, 28 predicted proteins | sample EllFjometagen133_FD_203162 | JGI IMG/M metagenome (GOLD analysis project Ga0307992, IMG submission 203162) | Marine microbial communities from Ellis Fjord, Antarctic Ocean - #133 | ecosystem: Environmental > Aquatic > Marine > Unclassified | place: Southern Ocean | collected 2014-10-08
ACCGTCTGCGGTTTCAGCACCCCCTACTGTCACGGCTCCTGCAGCATTAGCTACTCCGGCCACGTCAGTAATATTAACGCTAGGGGTTACTATAAGGTGAGCAGCTAAATCAGTATTGGTAATAAAGCTTTCTTCGTTTGCAGGGTCAACAGCTATCAAAGATAAAACAACGATTTTATTGGTTAAAACTGCTGTATCAACCTCGTAAGCAATGGCTGCCCCTTGACTGGTAACTGTCCAGTTGGTTTTAAGCTGGGCCGTGGTTTCATCCATGTCTTCGTTAAACTCAACAGTAATTGTGTTTGGCTGGACGCTGTTGTCAACGTCAATGTCAGCTCCTGCTAAAGTAGGAACTGCAGCGTCTTTGGCAAGACCATCGGAACCAGCTTCAATAACCTCAACGCCATTAAAAGCTACTCCAGCCACATCAGTAATATTAGCATTGGCAGTAACTTCAATATGACCATCTATCTGGGCATTAGTTATAAAACTTGCGGTATTTCCCGGGTCAACAGCTATCAAAGTTAATGTGACTGTATCATCAGTTAAGGAAACCGAATCAGCGACATCGAAAGTAACAGCTCCACCAGTGTCTGTAACAATCCAGTTGGTTTCTGTCTCCGCCGTGGCTTTATCTATCTTCTCATTAAATTTAACAACGATCTGGTTTGGCTGGACATTATTTTTAGGATCAATGTCTGCCGCTGCTAAGGTTGGAGCAGCAGCGTCTTTGGCAAAACCATCAGAACCAGCTTCAATAACCTCAACGCCATTAAAAGCTACTCCAGCCACATCAGTAATATTAGCATTGGCAGTAACTTCAATATGACCATCTATCTGGGCATTAGTTATAAAACTTGCGGTATTTCCCGGGTCAACAGCTATCAAAGTTAATGTGACTGTATCATCAGTTAAGGAAACCGAATCAGCGACATCGAAAGTAACAGCTCCACCAGTGTCTGTAACAATCCAGTTGGTTTCTGTCTCCGCCGTGGCTTTATCTATCTTCTCATTAAATTTAACAACGATCTGGTTTGGCTGGACATTATTTTTAGGATCAATGTCTGCCGCTGCTAAAGTAGGAGCAGCAGCATCTTTGTTGTGGCCCACAGAACCAAGTTCAGTAACTGTTGCATCAGCAAAGGCGTTACCAGCTACATCAGTAATATTGCTGGACAAAAAGATTACTTTAATTCCATCATCAACCTGGGTATTAGTGATAAAGGTAGTATCATCGCTGGGGTCAACTGCAACTAAAGTCAAGGTTACAGTGTCACCAGCTAAAAGAGCAGTGTCAATATCGTAAGTAATAGTTGCACCGTTATTCTTAACAAGCCAGTTGCCAGCAACGTCTGCGGTGGTCGCGTCCAAATTCTCGTCTGCCTGAACAGTAATTACATGTGGATCAGCACTATTATCAACGTCAATGTTAACTACTGGAACAGTTGGAGCAGTTGTGTCGGCGAGGATATTAGTGGCCCCTGCCCCAGCCAGAACATTCGTAGAATTAACTCCTCCTGTTGCGGTAATGTCACCAACACCTTCTAGGGTAATATCCATCTCGTCTACAAGTCCTGTATCATTATCAGTCCATGTGGCACTCGTTTTCAAAGCCACATAAAAATAGGTCGGAGTTCCATTGTTGATATCTCGACAAGTGGTGTCTGGTGGTGTAATGGTTGTGCCAGCATCAATGTTAATTTGGCCAGGACCTATCTGCTTACAAAGCGTGTCAGTACTCGGATCGTGTGTAACGTCAGTATCTTTAAAAATGCCAATTAATTCTATGTCAGAGGCGGTTATACTACCGCTTCGGTCGTTTACCTGAATCGTCCAAGTTAGAAGTTCATCTGTGCCAACGTTTGACGTCAAATCAATATCATAAATAGTCTGCCAATCACTGCTCGCTTTTAATGTAGCAGGAACATCGTCTTCGGTAATTTCTTGAGTCCAGGTGACAGCTGCTAAGGCCGAGCTGACTCCAATCAAACCAGCAAAGAAAACAACTAAAGCCATCAATATTAATAATTTGGATTTAGTTGAAGTTCTAAAATTGTTTTTTGTTTTTTTCATAATTTTTGTTTTAGTCATATTTTTTTATTTATTTATTTATATTTATTATTAACCTTTAAAATTATATTTATAAAATATTAAAAAATAAAAAATCCTATTCAAAAATACATCTGAATAGAAAAACCTCCAGTAATGTTTAAATTTAATGCCCTAAATTCCTCCAAAAAACACATAAATTTGTAACTACTAAAATATAAATAATCTTAATTATAAGTTTACCACATTTTTTAAAAAATGTATTATGGATAACTTAAAAATGGTAGCGCGTAGGGGAATCGAACCCCTGTTACCAGGATGAAAACCTGGCGTCCTAACCACTAGACGAACGCGCCATTCCTAAAATAATAACAAAATGCCTCAAAATGTCAAAAAAAATATCATTATTTAATGGTGGACCCTAATGGTGGACCTAATGGTGGACCCGAGGGGTCCACCGATGGGTCCACCGATTATAGGGGGACCTAGGGGGACCCCTGGGGTCCCTATAATTTATCTTTGGCGATCATGGTTCTGATATCTTTCATTAAATTCAAATAAAAGGCGAGGTTATGAATGGTAGCTAATGTCTTTCCTAACTGTTCTTTGGCCATAAACAAATGCCTTATATAAGCTCTGGAAAAATTTCTGCAAGTGTAACAAGAACAATTTGAATCTAACGGCTTAAAATCGTTTTTGTATTTAGCATTGGTAATATGTATTTTTTGATAAAAATTATTTTTAGGTAATTTAATTTTAGACCTTGTGTATAATAATCCATGACGAGCATTGCGAGTAGGAATTACGCAGTCAAACATATCAATTCCCATTCTAACAGCTTCAATAATTTGTTCGGGCTTACCCGCTCCCATCAAATAACGAGGCTTATTTGTTGGAAATTCTTGCACGGCCGATTGGAGAGCTCGATAGGTTTCTTGTTCAGTCTCTCCCAAAGTTAAACCGCCTAAAGCATATCCATCAAAGCCAATTTTCACCAATTCTTGAGCGCTTTGTCTACGTAAATCCTTATAAATTGAACCTTGGGCTATGCCAAAAAGTAATCGTTTGAGATTCTGTTTTTGATACGCTCTTTTTCCCATTTTTGCCCAGTCAGATGTTCTGCGCACAGCTCTTTCGGCTTGAGCTCTGGAACATGGCCAAGCAGGACATTCATCCAAAGACATTATTATGTCTGAGCCCAAAACATTCTGTATTTTAATAGCTTGGGCTGGTGACAAAAAAATGCTCTTACCATCAATTGCTGATTGAAATTCTACACCCTTATCGCTAACTTTTCGTTTTTTAGATAAAGAAAAAACTTGATAACCGCCACTATCCGTTAATATAGGGCCATCCCAACCCATAAATTTATGTAATCCTTTGGCTTTTTTAATTGTATCAAGCCCGGGGCGCAAAAATAAATGATATGTATTAGAAAGAAGAATTTGAGCGCCTAAATCCTTTACTTGAGATATAGTCAATCCTTTAATTGTAGCTTGAGTAGCAATGGGCATAAAAAAGGGGGTTTTTATAACTCCATGTTTTGTTTTTAATTCTGCCAATCGCGCTTGAGAAATATTAGAATTTTTGATTAATTTAAACATATATATATGTTAGTTGATTGGGATTCTGGTTAGCCAATCTGCCATTTTAAAAATTTGTTAATTAATTCCCATGTTTTCAGAAATTCTTGTTTTTTGATATTACATTTTTCTAAATAATCAAAATCTTGATAAAGAAAAATTCTTAAAGTTTTCAAACAATCTAAACTAATTCCAATTCTAGCGTCATTTAATGACAAGGGTAATTTATGATGAGAACAAATAATACTTCCTTTATTTAAATCAAAAAAGACTTGTTTGGTAGAAGGACTTTTTTGACAAACTGAACAATATTTTAATTCAGGGCAATAACCAGCAAAAGCCAAAAGTTTAATTAAAAAAGCTGCCGCTAATGGCAACGTTTTTCTTGTGGGCAACTCATCCATTTTGCGTAAAAATCCAAGAATCAAGGCTAAAATTTTATAATCAGTTTTCTGAAATCTAAGCAATTCATCAATTTTTTTAAAAATATTATTAATCAACAAAATTTTCTGATAATCTTTAATCAATTCTCTGAATGTTTCCCGGGTTTCTCCGTCAATTAAACGATAAAAATTCTTTCCCTTAATCACAACTAAATCCAAATAGGAAAAACGAGCGGAAATTATGGGATTTAGCTTACTATTAATTTTACGAGCCCCTCGTACTAAAATTTCAGCCTTACCATATTCTTTACTATAAAATGTTATAAATTTATCATTTTCCCTAACATTGCGCTCTTTGAGAATAATTCCCGATAAATGATTAGAAATAGGCATAATCAAAAAACTATTAGTCACAGATTATTGAGTCAGAGTTAAAATAATATTAACTCCATTTAAAGAAATTTCTTCTTGTATTAAAATTTTTCCATGGGATTCTCCAATTATAATATCCTTGCTACCAGTTTGAGATTTTAAAAATTCCTTTTTGGTTTGAATTATATTTTCTAAATTTTTATCTGTCTTAGAACAATAAAAATTAACTAAATCGTCTTTTGTGAGCTTGGACTTTTTGCGTAGAGAATTTACTGCCCTAACCAACTCTCGGCAGTCCCCTTCCTCTTTTAATGCAGGAGTTATTTTTGTGTTCAAATATATTTTAATATCTCCTTCTTTTACTTCTTTCCAATTGTCTCCTTGAGGAGAATTCTGAACAAATTCAACCTCTTTTATGTTTAATTCATCTTTAATCAATTCTATTAAATTATCGGAAACTTTTACTCCCAAAACATTCAACTTGCTTAACGGCTGACGAACCTTCATTTTTATTTGCGCCCTTAAATTATGCCCTAATTCACAAATCTTTCTAACTATTTGCATTTCAGATAATAATTTCTCATCAATCAAATCTTCATCAAATAATGGCCAATCTTGCAAATGAACAGATTCTTGTTTTCCGTCTAATTCTTGATATATATATTCAGCCAAAAATGGCAAAAATGGAGCCATTACTCTACTCAAATGAAATAAAGTCCTTCTCAATATCTTTAATGCTTTTATCTTATCATCCTTGTCGCCCCCTCTAAATCTATTCCTTGACCTTCTAATATACCAAGTAGATAAATCATTAATAAAAGCTGGTATTTCTCTGACAACATTTAAGTCATAATTATCCATTCCTTCAGTGACATTTTTCACTAATAAGCCAAGCCTGCTAGTAATCCATTGGTCAAGAATGTGAGTAATATCTTTCTCTTTGTCCACATTCTCAACATTAATATCTCCTCTGAACATTTGATAAAAGGTGTGGACGTTTATCAAGGTAAAGAAAAATCTATATTGCTCTTTTAATTCCTTTTCCGAAAAAAGCAAATCTTCTGCTTTCATTACTGCCGAATTAGTCAAGTAATATCTTATTGCGTCAGCTCCGTATTTTTCCATCACTTCCATGGGGTCAGGATAATTATCTAAATGTTTTGACATTTTCTTTCCATCTTGCGCTAAAACCATTCCATTAGCCACCACATTTTTAAAACAATTTGTTCCCTTAAGGGCGGTGGCTAAAACGTGGAGATAATAAAACCACGCTCTAGTTTGGTCTACTCCTTCCGCAATAAATTGAGCTGGAAAATTCTCTTCAAACTTCTCTTTATTCTCAAAAGGATAATGCATTTGGGCGTAAGGCATTGACCCTGACTCAAACCAACAATCTAAAACATCTGGAATTCTTCTCATTGTTCCTGAACATTTTTCGCATTTAAAAGTATATTTATCCACAAAATGCTTATGCAAGTCTTCAACCTTTTCTCCGTAAGCTTTTTCTAATTCTTTAACTGAACCAAAAACTTTTTGCTCCCCGCACTTGTCGCACACCCAAAGAGGTATAACAGAACCCCAAAATCTTTGCCTTGAAATTGACCAATCTCTAGCCCCCTCTAACCATTTACCAAATCTACCATTTTTAATATGACCAGGAATCCAATTAATATCTTTCGCTGTTTTTAACGCTTGTTCTTTAATTTTTGTTACTCTAACAAACAAAGAAGTGGTGGCGTAATTTAATAAAGGTGAACCGCAACGCCAACAATGAGGATAAGAATGAGTAAATGGAATTTCTTTAAAAATTAAGCCCTTTTTTGTTAAAAATTTTAAAACTTTTTTGTCTGTGCTGACGGGATCAAGTTTTGGTTTTACTTCTTGTCCTTTAAAATCTATAACATCATCATTAAAACACCCATTCATTTTGACATGCTGAATAAATGGCAATTGCTTTTCATTTCCTAAATTCATATCATCTTCCCCAAACGCTGGAGCAATATGGACAATACCAGTTCCGTCTTCTACGGTAATAAAATCAGCCAATTGAATAGTATACAAATTTTGTTTGTTCTTTATGTCTTTATCTAAATAGTAATCAAATAATGGTTTATATTTTTTACCTTCTAATTCTTTGGGGTTAATTTCTTTTAAAATTTTGTATTTTCTGTCTTCAAATACGCTTTTTAAATTTTCTTCAACACAAATAAATTTCTCATTCCTGCCTCGCCGGCAGGCAGGATTTGATTCAACTAAAACATATTTTAACTTTTCCCCAAGAGCTAGGGCAACATTACCCGGCAAAGTCCAGGGCGTAGTTGTCCATGCCAACATATAAACACCAGGTTGGTCCCTTAATTCAAATTTAGCAATGACAGAAATATCTTCTATGTCTTTATACCCATCACTTACCTCATGCTGAGACAATGTTGTTTCACACCGAGGACAAACGTGCATTGATTTATAGCTCTCGTAAATTAATCCTTTATCCCATAATTCTTTAAAAACCCACCAAATACTTTCCATATAATCTTTATCCATTGTTTTATAATCATTATCCATATCTACCCAGCGCCCAAAACGATGAATAATTTTTCTCCATTCCTCCGCATAAACCAAAACCTTGCTCCGGCAAGTTTCATTAAATTTAGCAACGCCTAATTCTTCAATCTGTTTCTTGTTTTTAATCTCCATTTCCTCTTCAACAATATTCTCAACTGGCAAACCATGACAATCCCATCCCCATTTTCTTTCGACATGATATCCCTTCATTGTCCAATAACGAGGGACAATGTCTTTCATTAAACTAGCGACTAAATGCCCATAATGAGGGGTACCAGTAGCAAAAGGAGGGCCATCATAAAAAACAAAATCGCCTTGAGGAGATTTTTTTCTCAAAGATTTTTCAAAAGTTTTATCTTTGTCCCAAAACTTTAAAATTTTCTTTTCGTTTTCCGCAAAATTAAATTGAGGCATAAAATTAATTTAAGAATTACGTCATATTGACATTATACATATAATAAATAGATAAGCAAAAAAAAATAATTTTTTATGGCCGAAGCACTAAATTGGTTTCCAAAAAATCAACTTGTTGCATTAAAGGAGTATTAGTAAATTCATCTTTAGCTATTAAAAAAATATCTTCTGTAAGGGTTATTTTTGAATCTGCGTCTTCTAATTTAGGAATGATTGCTATCTCAAAATTCGCCTCCAATAAAGGTGAAGGATAAAAACCTTGATAAGCTGATAATTCTGAAATTTCCCAAATTATCTCTCTGCTTGATTCATTATATGATAAAATTCCTTGCGTGCTTTGTGCTTGATTTGTCCACTCAACATAAGATGGTAATTTTGTTTTAATCACCACATCTTGAACAACATTGCTACCGTTTTCCAAACTCCAAATAACTCGATAAAAGGTTTTTTGATCAACTCCCAAAAGAGGCAATTCTCCTCTTTTTAGCTCTTCATTAATATAATCATAATATCCTAATTCTACATCCAAATTTAAATCCGTAGCAATCTTTAAATCTATTTTTGGACTTTGAGCAATTACACCCTCGTAATTCTCGAGATTTCCACTGACAAAAATTTGAATTTCGCTTTCTGCTTGAATAAATCTATTTTCTTGAGCTTGAGCAACGGAGGCCAATGGTAAATAAAAAACAATCGCTCCTTGGTCTCCTGCTTTAATTTCTGCCAAATTTGATATCAATCTTGAATCCCACCCCCTTGATATCAAATCTAAGGTTTGTCTAGTTTTAAGATAAGGAGGTGAAGTTTGATAATCTTGACTAAGATAATAATACCAAAAATTTTGTTCTAAATCATTTAAGTTAAAATATTGATTCTTGTTTAAAAAAATATTTATTTTTAAATTCTCAACCTTCTTGTCGCTATTATTTTCGTAAATCAATGCCAAAGGCAACAATTCTCCCCAATTATAATTAAAAGCTGGAATTTTTAAATCAATACTAAAAGGGAATGGCTCTACTTGTAAATAATCCGAGAAATAATCATGAAATTCTGAAGAAAAACCTTTTAAATGAAAATACAAGGACCCTTCTATTAAGGAATCATAATCAGCTTTTCCTGAAAATATACCCTTTATTCTAATTTCCTGCAGAGTTTTACTTTTTATTTCTTCCCAATGCCAAATATAACGATTAGTTAAATCTTTTTCATAACCAGAGACATCTGAAGCGAGCGAAAAACTAGAAGGGAAAGACAAAGAAACCTCTACTTGATTTAGGTCGCATGGTTCTGAATTGCGAATGAATACAAAAAAAACACATTCTTCACCCACGCGACAAGCTGATGAACCATGAAGCCAGAAGTCAACATTTTTGTCATCCACGTCTATGTTGTCGGCCTGGTCAGAATAATAAAAACTAATCAAACTAATAACTAATATTAAAAATAGAAAAACAAAAACAAGGCTCAAAACACTTGACGCCATGTTTTTGTGTTGACATTTCATTTTATAATTCAATCAAACAACTATTGATTCAATTGTTGCTCTATGGAAGCAACAACCGAAGAATCTGCTTTCAACTTCTCTATAAACAAAACTTGGTCCTTATTGATTCTCATAGAATTCTCCGGCCCATGAATTTCGTCGTCTAAGCTCATCAAAGAAAGCTGGGGTTGAAGTTCTTCTCCTTCAGTAGAAGCAGGTACCTGTTGAACTTGCAAATAATAAACATCATTTAATGTTATAAACTCTGTATTTTCTTTTCCTATTTTTCCGAAATAAGTTCGACCATTAATCAAAGAAACGGCTGACCAAGAAGAAGAGGAAATTTGATTCATCGCTGGTTTCAAAAAAACAAAGGTCAAGGCAACGACCAAAACGATTAGAATAATGATGCCAACGACCAAAACAACTAAGCCGTATTTCTTTCCTTTAGAAGATGGAAAAGAATCAGAATTTGCGAATTTTGATTTTACTTCACTCATAATCAATAATTTAAAAGTTATAAAATTAATTAGAATTAATCGCCCTTTGATAAAAATTTAAAGTTTCAGAAGCGCATTTATCCCATTTGAATTCATGGGCCAAAAGTTTTCCCTTAACTTTGAGTTTATCATATAGTTTTGGATTAGTCAACAAATCATAAGCAACAATTGTTATCTCGGAAACATTGTAAGGGTCAACAATTGCTGCTACTTGACTAGCTATCTCTTTCATAGACGAGGTGTTGCTAGTAATCACTGGCACCCCTTTAGCCATAGCTTCAATCATTGGGAAACCAAATCCTTCATAAAGAGATGGAAACATAAATAAACTGGCTCCCTCAAACAATGCGTTTAAATCCGAAGCTTCCGTGTAACCCGGAAAAATAATATCCTTTTTATATTTTGATAACCCAGCGGCTTGTTTTACTTTTTTAAAATTAATATCTTTTCTGCTCCCGCCCAAAACTAATTGATATTCTGGTAATGTTTTATTTTTGACAGATTCTATTTTTCTTCTTAAACGTTCATAAGCAAAAATAATGCGGGTAACATTTTTTCTACGACCAAAATCAGTTAAAGAAAACAGATAATCCTTTTTGATTTTATGCTTATTCCTAACCTGTTTGATTTTACCCAAAGTGTTTTTCTTAAAAAATCTTCTATCAACTCCATGATAAATAACTTTAATCTTCCGACGGTTAACATTAAAAATTTCCTGCAAATCTTTGGACGTAGACTTAGAAACAGCAATAATCATATTAGCTTTTTCTAAAATGCTGGGTAAATTTTTCCTTAAAAGAATATTTTGTTTCTGCTTAGAATATAATTCAAAAAATTTACAAACCGCTAAATCGTGAACAGTTACTATTGTTTTGCCAACATAGGGCCGTGGCAACCAAGGAATTGGTGAATGGAGAATATCCAATTTTTCTCTAGAAAAAACAGCGCTTACTAAAAGATGAGCATATTTGTCTGGCATTAAATTGCTATATTGTATAAATGGAACAAATTTAATTAAAACATTTTTTTGTTTAAATTTTGCTATTCTGTTTCGGCTAATAGAATGATCAAAAAATAAAACATAAATATTTTTTTTGTCAGCTTTTAACAAATGACGAACCAACTGATAGGTATAATGACCAATGCCATCACATTCTCCTTTATCAGGATGTAAAATTGTCCGACAATCTATGCCAATTTTCATATATTGATTATAATACAAAATAAACTAAATGTAAATATTTTCCACATATAAACAATTTAGACATACAAACAGATATGATACAATAATAGACAAAACAAGAGTTAACCTGTAAACTTAAAATAAATTTTAAACACTACTGTCTTATGAGAATAATAGCTAAGAATAAAAAAGCTTTATACGATTATGAAATTTTAAATACTTTTGAAGCTGGAATTGTTTTGACTGGACCTGAAGTAAAATCAATTAAAAATGGAAGAATAAATCTTGCCGGCAGTTATGTGATGGTAGATAACGAGAATAATGTCTATTTACTGAACGCTCATGTCGCTCCGTATCCTCCAGCTTTTCAGGTTCAACAAGATTACAAACCAACTCAGAACAGAAAATTACTTCTCAGAAAAAAAGAAATTCAGGAAATAATTGGCAAAACGCATATAGTTGGATTAAGTGCAATTCCATTAAAAGTCTACACTAAAGGCAGTATTATAAAAATAGAAATTGCTATCGCAAGGGGCAAAAAAAAATATGACAAAAGACGATCAATAAAAGAAAGGGACTTAAAGAAAAAGATTAGAGAAAAATTAAAAAAATCACTCAAATTTTCTGACTAAAGTCAAATTTCCTTCTTTGTCCCACACGCCAACTCCAATACTATCTAACCCTAAAATAATTTTTCGTTCTGGGAAAAGTTTCTCTAAATGATAAACTCCAGCATCACAAGCTAAAACTATAGTAGTATCTCCGCGCAATTCTCCTTTATTTAGTTCTAATTCGTCATAAGCGCAAGGACGGCCAATCAAATCGGTATCTACCACATTAAATCCATCCTTTTTTAACTTTTCCGCTAACTTATCCATCCCTTCTTGTCCGCCAGTTCCACATATTCTCGCGCATGAGTTACAAGAAACTATACCTATTTTATCATTTTTTTTAAGTTGACTCCTAATTATTCCGTAAATTTTGGATTCTGTAATAATCATATTTTTTTATTAATTTAAAATTTTATATGACTGTACCACGTGACCGCGGTTATTTATATTGGAGCCCCGTAAAGTCGCTACGCTCCCACGGGGCACGTAAAATACTTCACGCTGTTCAGTATTTTACGTGGTCGGGGATAGGAGGATCGAACTCCTGACCTCACGCCCCCCAGGCGTGCGCGCTACCGCTGCGCCAATCCCCGGAGAACAAAAATTAAATCTTACCCAGTTCCCGCTTTAAAATTTTTAAACACTTAGTGCAAATTTTTATTTTAGTCCTATTCTTGTTTTCCACATCTATTTTATAAAATCCACTTGCTTTTTTCCCTAAACACTTTTTAATAACCTTATCATCTTTAAGAATATTTTTTAAAGATTTATCAGGTCCAGATATATTTTTAGTTTGCAAATTCACATACTGGCGCCTTTTAGTCGCTATATTAGAATGTGACCTGGTAATAGCTGTTTGAGGCCCACGGCCACAAATATCACAACGTCTTGACATAAAAAATTAGTTAATTAGTTAATTGGGGATTAGTTAATTGGGGTCCTGATTACCTGCCTACCGGCAGGCAGGCCTAAGTACCCAATTACCTAAATACCTATCTTAACATTTTAAATTTATTTAACAAGTGTATGAATTTACTCTTTTTCTTTTTTATTATAATCCCTTCTGCTATTATTCACGAATATGCCCATGCTTGGGCAGCAGATCAACTCGGAGATCCAACCGCTAAACAAGCTGGGCGCTTAACATTAAATCCTTTAGCTCATATTGATATATGGGGAACCATTTTAATGCCTATTATTTTATTTTGGATTTCGAAAGGAATGTTTCTTTTTGCTTACGCTAAGCCCGTTCCCTTTAATCCCTATAATCTAAGAAATCAAAAACATGGGTCAGGTTTAGTAGCTTTAGCTGGACCTCTAGCTAATCTAATTATTGCTTTAATCTTTGGGCTAATTATCAGATTTTCCACAATAACTTCTTTAACTTCGCTCTTAGGTATTGTTGTTTATGCAAATATTTTATTAGCGATTTTTAATCTTCTGCCAATTCCACCCCTGGATGGCTCAAAAATTTTATTTTCTTTTTTGCCAAGCAGATTTAGACATTATGAAATGGTAATGCAAAGATATGGATTTTTTATTTTACTTCTATTCATATTCTTTGGCTTTCAGATAATATTCCCTATAATCTTTAGTATATACAAACTTATCGTCGGTCAACCTTTTATGTTTTAACTAAAAAAATTGACATTTTTTAGAAAATAAAGTAAAATTAATTTAATATTCAATTAACTAATTAACTAATCTATAAATGCCTACCATAAATCAATTAGTCCGTAAAGGAAGAAAAAGAACTAAAAAGAAATCTCAAACCCCTGCACTTAGGGTCAATTTTAATATCTTAAAAAGAAAAAGAACTTTCCTTAAAAGGGGTCGCCCATTTTTAAGAGGAATTTGTCTGAAAGTTACCACCCAAACTCCCAAAAAGCCAAATTCAGCTTTGCGTAAAATTGCTAGAGTCAGATTATCTAATGGCATGGAAGTAACCGCCTATATTCCGGGGATTGGACACAATCTTCAAGAGCATTCTGTGGTTTTGATCAGAGGTGGCAGAGTAAAAGATTTACCTGGCGTTAGATATCATATTGTTCGAGGAGTTTACGATACTAGTGGTGTTGAAGGTCGAAAACAGAGTAGAAGCCTTTATGGCACAAAAAAACCAAAGTCAGATAAAAAATAAACAGATAATTAAAACGCAATAATCAATAATTGATAATTAATAACCAACTTATGAGAGGAAAACAAGCTATAAAAAGAAAAATTAGTCCAGACTCTAAATACCAATCAATCCCTGTAGCCAAATTTATCAATTACGTCATGAAAGGTGGCAAAAAAAGTATTGCCTCTAAAATAGTTTATCAATCTTTTGACTTTATTAAAGAAAAAACCCAAAAAGATCCTTTGGAAATATTCAAAAAAGCAATAGAGAGCATATCTCCATTTATAGAAATAAAATCTCGCCGAGTCGGTGGAGCCAACTACCAAGTCCCAACCCCAACAACTGAATCTCGCAGATTTATTTTGGCTTGTCGTTGGATTATTGATGCTGCCCGTAAGCGTAAAGGAAAAACAATGTTTGAAAAATTGGGACAAGAATTCTTAGAAGCAACTGAAAATCAAGGCAATGCCATTAAGAAAAAAGAGGATGTCCATCGTATGGCCGAAGCAAATAAGGCTTTTGCTCATTTTGCTAGATATCATTAAAATTTATTAGCAAAATCTTTTGATATCTAATTGAACTTACTAAACAAAGTTCTCCTCTTTTAATAAGGGGAGAAAAATTATTAATAACTAATAAACTGATTATTTAACTTAAATATAGATATGTCTACTGAATACAAATTAGAACAAGTACGCAATATTGGAATTATTGCTCATATTGACGCTGGCAAAACAACTGTCAGCGAGAGGATTCTATTTTATACTGGAAAAAAACATAAAGTAGGAGAAGTTCATGAGGGTCAAGCGGAGATGGATTGGATGGAACAAGAAAGAGAAAGAGGGGTTACTATTACCTCTGCGGCCACTACTGTATTCTGGCCCGATTCAGAGGGGAAAAATACAAAAATTAATATTATTGATACCCCAGGCCATATTGATTTTACCGCGGAAGTTCAAAGGTCTTTACGCATTTTAGATGGAGGAGTAGTTATTTTTGACGGAGTAGCAGGGGTTGAGCCTCAATCTGAAACCGTTTACCATCAAGCTGAAAAGTTTAAAATACCATTAATCGGTTTTATAAATAAAATGGATCGTACTGGGGCTGACTTTTACGCTGATATGGAATCTATTCACGAACGCTTAACTAAAAATGCTCATCCCTTACAATTACCAATAGGCTCAGAAACAAATTTCAAAGGGATTATAGATTTATTCACTTGTAAGGCCTACATATATTCAGGTGAAATGGGGGAAGAAATCAAAATTGAAAATGTGCCTGAAAATTTAAAAGAAAAAACGAAAAAATATAGGACAGAAATGATAGAAACTATTATTGAAGGCGACGATCAATTGATGCATGAATATCTAGAGGGGAAAGAGCCAGATATAAAAATTCTAAAAAAATTGCTAAGGCAAGCTGTCATTAACGGGAGAATAGTGCCCATCCTTTGCGGTTCAGCTTTAAAAAATAAGGGCATTCAACCCCTTTTAGACGCTATTTCTTTTTACCTTCCCTCACCCTTGGATGTTCCTCCAGTAGAAGGAATTGACCCGAAGACAGAAGAAAAAATAATTCGTAAAGCAGACAACAAAGAACCCTTTTCAGCATTAGCTTTCAAAATAGCCACAGACCCATATGTGGGACGATTATGTTATTTTAGGGTTTATTCTGGCACATTGGCTTCAGGGTCATATGTTTTAAATACTACTACCAACAATAAGGAAAGAGTGGGACGAATTGTTCAAATGCACGCCAATCAAAGAAAAGAAATTGATGAAGTTTCAGCGGGAGATATTGCTGCCATTGTGGGTATAAAAAATACAACCACTGGTGATACTCTTTGTGACCTAAATGATCCTATTATTTTAGAATCTATCAGCTTTCCTAATCCTGTTATTTCTATTGCTATTGAACCAAAAACAAAACTAGACCAAGAAAAAATGGGATTAGCTATTACTAAATTAGTAGAAGAAGACCCAACTTTTCGCGTAAAAACAGACGAAGAAACAGGACAAACTATTATTTCTGGCATGGGAGAATTCCATTTAGAAATTATTGTCGACCGCTTAAAGCGAGAATTTAATGTTAATGTTAATGTTGGTCAACCACAGGTCGCCTACAAAGAAACCATTACTACTACTGTTAAAAGTGAAGGAAAATACATTCATCAATCAGGAGGACGTGGTCAATATGGACATTGCTATTTAGAACTTGAGCCTAAAAAAAGAGGCGGAGGATTTGAATTTATGGACAAAATTAAAGGTGGAGCTATTCCCAGAGAATTCGTTCCAGCTATCAAAAAAGGAGTTATTCAGGCTATGTCTGAAGGGGCTTTAGCTGGTTATCCTTTAGTAGATATGAAGGTCACTGTTTATGATGGTTCTTTTCACGAAGTAGATTCTTCAGAAGCAGCCTTTAAAATCGCTGCTGCTCGGGCGGTCAAAGAAGGGGTTAAAAATGCAAAACCCACTCTATTAGAACCAATAATGAAATTAGAAGTAGTGGTTCCTGAAAAATTTATGGGAGATGTTATTGGAGACCTTAACTCTCGCCGCTCTCAAATTCAGGAAACAAAAGACAGAGGGCAAGTCAAAATAGTTCACGCCTTATCACCTTTATCTGAAATGTTTGGTTATACCACTGCTTTAAGGTCAGTAACTGAAGGACGTGGTAGTTCTAATATGGAGTTTGACCATTATGCTCCAACTCCAGCCAATGTTCAGGCCAAATTAACCAACAAAGATGACAAAAAATAATTGACATTCTAGTTAAAAACTGTATCCTTAATGTGTTATAAGGGGATGTCTTATAATCGACGCAAGAAGATTGCGATAAAAAAAGCCTTTCGTACATTTTTAGGGACGCGTTAGTTCTCTAAAACAAATCAAATGGCAAACTAATTGCTAAAGTAAGGCAAATGCTTAGCATTCCAGCCTTCAACTTTGCTAGAGCTTAAAAAAGCAATAGCCGTTAAATTTTTGAATCCTGCTAAAAAATTTGATGTATTATCAGCAGGAGAACGACCAATCTGTCGGCCCGAACGGAATGGTTGTATTAAATCGGGCTATGATTAAAGGGATTCGTCCAATTTTAACCCTTAATCAAGAAATCAATTGGACTATAAAGGTAGAAATTTTTATCTTAATTCCTGCGAACGCGGGGGAAGTGCCCGCCATCTCCACCATCCTTCGCTCCTCGCTAATGCTCGGAGCTTCGGACGGCAAAGCCATTTATTATTAATTATTTTTAATAACATAATCTCAAAAAATTGAAGTATTACCGAGTAAACAATAAAATAACTGCTCCTCAGGTTCGTTTAATAAACGAAAAGGGGGAACACTTGGATGTTGTTGAAACAACAAAAGCGTTGGAAATGGCTAGAGAGAAAGAATTAGATTTAGTTGAGATTAGCCCTCAAGCTAAACCTCCTATAGCTAAAATTTTAAATTTTAATCACCTTAAATACGACCTCAAAAAGAAAGAAAAGCAACAAAAAAAAGAACAAAAAATCAATGAGGTTAAGGGCATACGTTTAACCCCCCGTATTGGAAAACATGATTTAGACCTTCGAGTAAAAAGAGCGTGCGAGTTTATGGATAAAGGAAATAAAATAAAGATTGAAATGATATTGCGTGGGAGAGAAAAAGCGCACTTCCCATTAGCCCAAAAATTAACCGAAGAATTTATAGATATGCTAGGAAAAAATATTGAGATAGAGCAAAAAATAAAAAGGCAAGGAAACCGATTAACGGTTTTAATCACTAAGAAATAATAAATATGAGTAAACCTTCTAAAACAATATCTAAAAGAATAAAAAAAACTAAGAATAAAAAATTCTTACACATGACTTGTGGGCAAAATCATTTTAACTCGAAAGAATCTCGACAAGTAACTAAAAATAAAAGAAGAAGAAAAGCGCTTAGCAAGGGTTTTAGAAAAACGCTTAAACAAAATCTTTAATACATTAAAATACGAGAATAAATGTTCCCATGTTCTAATGTTCTAATGAATTTATATGCCAAGAGTTAAAAGAGGAAAAAATCATCTTAAAAAAAGAAGAAAATTACTAAAAGCAGTCAAGGGTTATCGTGGTGGACGAAAAAGCAAAATAAAATTAGCAAGAACTGCCGTCAAAAAAGCAGGTGTTTATGCTTATCGTGACCGTAGGAACAAAAAAAGGACCATGAGACAACTCTGGCAAATTAAAATTAATGCTGGTTGCAGGGAAAACAAATTAACATACTCTAAATTTATTGGCGCGCTAAAGAAAAATAAGATTGAACTGGACCGCAAAATTTTAGCTCAGTTGGCGGAACATTATCCCGAAATCTTCGTCAAAATCATTGGAATGGTTCAAAAAACTCACTAGGTATCTTCTATGCCTATTTTTAGAAAATTAGATAAAGAATTCTTTGAATTATGGTCATATGACATGGCATATATTTTAGGATTTTTTGCAGCTGATGGCAGTATGATAATAAACAAACGTGGAGCACATTATATCGATTTTCATATTACCGACAAAGACTTACTATATAAAATTAGAAAAGCATTTAAATCAAATCATAAAATCAAAAGACAAAAACAAAACGAAAAATGGCACGATAGTTATCATTTACAAATTGGCAGCAAGCAAATGTTTTACGATCTGAAAGAATTAGGATTTACTCAAAGAAAAAGCAAAACTTTGCAAATGCCTAAAATTCCACAAAAATATTTTTCTAATTTCACAAGAGGATATTTTGACGGAGATGGAACTGTTGTTTATTCACAATATTTTTGTAAAGCACGAAACAAATATAGAAAATATCTACAGTGTGGCTTCATATCAGGAAGTGAAACATTCCTACAAGCATTATCTAATCGTCTTAAAAAAGAAACGAGCATTCTCGGAGGATCTTTGCACCTTTTGAAAGGAGGATACCGTTTATTTTATAGCACTAGAGATACGCTCAAATTATATCACTTTATGTACGATAATCTCGACAGTAACCTCTTTCTAAAAAGAAAACAAAAAATATTTCAAAAATATATACGGTTCGGTGGTGTAGTTGGTTAACACACGGCCCTGTCACGGCTGAGATCGCGGGTTCGAGTCCCGTCCGGACCGCCACTTAACATAAAAAGCCGCTTTTAGGCGGTTCTTTTTTGTGAAAAAAGTTATCCACAAGACAAAATTTATATTTTATGCTATAAATAGAGACAGTGCTTGTGGGCGAAAGCCCCGTTCAGCTAATTATTATTAAGCTGAAAGGCAAGCACTTTTTTTATTTTTATTAATCTTCTATATGTTTATCTGCTAATCTCTTTCTTCTGTCAATCCAACCTCCTTTTAAACTCATTGCGGGCATTATACTCCAAAATATTATTTTCCCATCTCCTATTCTTCTTAAAATCACTTTTATTCTTATCATTTTCTTTTCTTTACCCACTATAGCAACAAATCCCCAATATTCTGCAATTTTTTGAAGAGTTAAGCCAGATTTATCTGGCTTTTTGTTTGCAGAAACCAATTCTTTTCTATATTCTTGAACTGTCCCAGATTTTTTAATTATATTTATTGCCGCTGGCAAAAAGCTAAATTTAAAAATCTGCTCATTTTTATCTCTTTCACAACGAGCAGAATATCTTAAATGATGAAAACCATCAGAATTAAATATAATCTTGCAATCAAAATAAGGACAATAAATTTCTTTATTTTTATCAAAAAATTCTTCGCTTCTTTTGTAAAATTCCTTATATTTTTCTTTGTTATACATATTCTATAATTCCTCTACTAAATAAAATTCTTTATTTGCCATATCTTTAATTTAATTCACAAATCATCTCCTGAAACCACCTATAATATATTTAACGACTATATATTTAATAAAAAAATAAACAAGCCAGACGAGAACAAATCCTATAGAAAAGGACAAAGGTATTTCTACTATTGGGTCATCAAAACCACCATACGACGTGGCAAAAGACAAAAGAAAACCGATGCCAGTTATTATTGATAATACAATTGTTAGTCTTGTAAGCCCTTTTGTAAGATTGATATTTTTCTTCATATTTGTTGGTAGTTAAATTGTAGTAATTCTCAAATATTAGTTAACATTATATTACAATACTAACTAATATTATCACATAAATCAACTGGATATGTTATATAAATAAAAAATCTGCTATTATTAAGGCAGGTTAAATAAAGAAGCAAAAAATATGGAATATTGGTCAAAAAAAAGATTAAGGGAAATTATTACTGGATTTATATTTATATTTTTTGCGATCGCATTTTTCATTACCGAACAATATTGGATTAGCTTTCTGTCCATAGCATTGCTAATCCCATTACTTAAACTTGATGATCTAAAAAAGTTTATTCTTAGCCCAAGAGCAGGTCTTGAAGCCGAATTTCAGATTTCTGAAGAAAATATCGAGAAGGACATTAAAGAGAATAATGAGAAAGTTACTAAAAAAACTTTTGTTCGTTTTAAGCGAGTCGAAGAAAAGGTTTTAAGAGCTATTCAGAAAAGAGTTAAAGGAGAGATGAAGAGACAAATTCATCTTATATATAGAATGCCTGATCGTCCTGATTTTAAGTATACACCTGATGCAACTATACAAACAGAAAAAGAGCTCATTTTTTTAGAAATCAAATACATTTTAAAGCCCGAATTAAGCAAAGATATTGTTACAAATGCTCTTGGTGATTTAAAAATTATACTTGATAAATTTAGATCAAGTGCAGGAAAAAAATTGGTGGCAAAATTAATTTTGGTGAGTGAGTATAATATTGATTACAAACTATATAATAAACCCCAGGGGATAGAAATAGAATTCTATAAAATACTCCCCGAGTTGAAATTTGGTGAGGGAGAAAGATTAGAGTTGGTTACTGATAGAAAAGAATAATATAGAAAGTAGTTATTTATCTCCTCCAAACAGGTTCGAACATCGTTCCACTTGCGGGGTTGATGCTTTACAGTCAAAATATATCGTTTTATAATGTATACATAATTTACTAGCTATTTTTAATGTTTAAAGTAGTTAAAATATAAAATATGCTAATGAAAAATTTAGATACAAATGATTTTTCAAGTATTGTCGATAATAATTTTCATAATATTTTCATAAAAGAATTGAAAGAATATTTTAAATCAAAAAAGAAAAGTGATAATATAAAAATTATATCAAAAAAGAAAAAATTTATAAAAGATACCTTTGACTACAAACAAAAATGTTTTAAAAAATTAAAAGAACTTAATTATTGTTTAGTATTTTTAAATTCTTATCCTAGAATGAAGTTGTGGAGGAAAACATTTAGTCGCACAGAGTATTTAATGTATCATTTAGAGAATTATTATAAAAATATTGTTGGCGTTCTAGATCGTTATTTATTATTAGTAAATTGTGTTTATAATTTAGGTATCCCAGACGAAGACGTAAGATATGGATTAATTACAAGAAATAAACACATAAAAGATCAAACCGTTAATAAAATCCTTAAATCAATTTATCGTAAATTAAATAAAGATAAAATTATATCATTACGAAATACTATAATACACAGGGGTGGGTATGAAGACAAGGAATTAATGGAAATTGACTTTAGGGAAAATTTATATAGACTAAAGGATTTAATGAATAATCAATCAAAATCTCATACAATGAATAAGTTGCTACTCAAAATTCATATAAAAAAAAAGCAGAAAAAGATCAGAAAACTCAACGAATATATGATAGAAGAATCTGGTTTGTTGTTTTCTAGTTTATTGAATAAATACAAAGAAAAAATAAAAGATTTATAATTGATTCACCGAAAGAATAGTTTCCCTCAAACAGGTTCGAACATCGTTCCACTTGGGAACGGAAATATACCAAGTTCTTTCGTTATTCCTACCCAATCAAGGGTTCTAAAATCGTCCCTTAGACCCCGCCACTTAACATAAAAAGCCGCTTTTAGGCGGTCTTTTTTTAAAAAATATATGGTACCCCTGACAGGAATCGAACCTGCGTCTTATCCTCCGCAAGGATACACTCTATCCATTGAGCTACAGGGGCTTCTGAGATACTTAAATCTTAAACCAGCGATTCAAACGATCCATTAAGGTCTCATTTTTCCTATCTAAATCTTCTTCTAAATATTCTTCCAATATTTCCCTAACCTTTAACGGATCCTCTTTCTCTAGGGGGACTGATAAATCAGATAAAAATACATTTTTTAAGTCAAAATACAATCTTTTCACTTGTGGGGGCTGATATACTAAATGAAAATTTTTAATATCTGACCAACCATAAAATTTATTTTCGCCAAGCCGAATGCCGTCTTCAAAGATATCCAAAGAAACTTTATGGGGAAAACGATGGTCAGAAGAAAAAATAATAACCGCGAATAAAATTAAAAAAATCACAAAAAGAAAATTGCCAGTTATAAAAGAATAAACAATAACCACAACGAAAATCAAAGAAATCAACAGGTACCACTTAAAATCTCTTTTGTAATGGGCGTATTCGGGAAAAGTCCAACCCAAAAGAAGTCGACCATAGACAGGATCTTCTGTTTGTTTTGTTTTAGAATGAGCCATAAAACATTTTAATCAAAAATTAAGAAAACTTAAAGATTTAAAATGATTGGTCCAAAATTGAACCGCATCATCTTTTCCTTGCTCTTTAAGAATAAATATCATTTGTTGATAAAAATAACCCAAAAAGGAAGGATATGGAGATGGAAATGCTTTAACTATAAGATAAATGGATTTTTGACAATAGTCAAGAGCTTCATTGAATCTTTGCTGTTCTACATAAACTCGAATTAAATTCATATGAACCAAGGATATTTCTTCGGTAATATCTTGTAAATGTTCTTGATTTAGGAAAGGATTAGAAAGGTCTGGATAAAGTGATAACGCTTTCTTGGCCATTTCTATCGCTCCGTCGTTATCTTGTCTAGCTATCTTTAATTCAGCCCATTTATTATAAATTAAAGCTGTTTTGGGAGTAAAATCTGCTACTTTTTGAAAATACTTTTCTGCTTCATCAAAATCAGCTTCTTCCTTGGTCAAATCAGCCTTAACCGTCATTAGCCATGGCATCCAAATTAAAGATTCAATTGGCATTCTGTCTTCTGGAATTGCTTCTATATTTTGAATACCTATATTTATCCATCCTAACCTTTGCTGACGATTGGCAGAAGAAAGACGCGCTCGCTGATACAAAGTTAAACCAAACTCTTGGCGAAAATAAGGGTCTGATTGACTAAAATATATGGCCTTTTCGTGCTGAGAAATGCTTTCCGACCAATCACTATTTGCCTTAGCCTTTCTAGCTTCCATTAAAAAAGAACTGGACAACAATAATTTGAGATTAAAAAGATAAATAAAACCAATAATCAAAAACAAAAAGAAAATAATCAATAAACTTTTGAGGGGAGTTAAATTTATTCGCCTATCTTGGTTGGGGAGGGTTGGTATAATCTGAGAAGGCCGAGACAAAACAATAATTAAAACACAAAAAAGCCAAAAATAAAGAAGGGTAGACATAACATGAAAAGAAAACAAGATTGAAATCAAATATCCGAATAAACCGGCCATTAGGGCCAAAACTATTGCTTGGGAATCTGATTTTTCTGATTTATTCAAAAAATATTTCCATCCCCTAAGAAAAACATATCCAACTAATAACAAATAACTAATTAAACCTAAAATTCCCGCTGACAACAAAACATCCAAAATATCATTATGCGCGTAATCAAGATAAATATTAGGTTTTTCATAAATAGCAAATTCTGGTTGATAATATTTTGGGAAATTAAAACGTTGAGTTGCTATTCCATAACCCAAAATTGGTTTTTTCTTAATTAGCTCTAAACTGGCTCGCCAATGCATTAGACGATATTGTCCCGCTTCTTGCAAATTAGTAAAACTTTGAAGTCGCGCCAAGAAAGGCAAAGAGGCTTGTGGTCTAACAGATTTTTGAATGTTAGTTTGGTTTAAAAAAAGAAAAAGAAAAATAAAAATAACACAAAGAATGGGAATAATTATTAATTTCTTATTTTTTTTCCAAATCCACGCAAAGAACAAAAAACAAAACATAGCAACCAAACCAATCATTGCTCCTCGTGATTTTGTGAGAAACAAGGTATATAATAAAAGTAAAAATAAAAAAATAGCTAATATTTTGGTCTTAAAACTCTTGCGACACAAAAAAATTAATGGAATGGGCAAGACTAACAAGAGCCAAGAACCCAAAAAATTGGGTTGACCAATGGTAGAAAAAATCCGACCCATAATAAATGGATTATATGTCCAAGCAAAAATATCTAAACCTTGGGATTGTATTGGGCCATAAAATACAACCAAAACTGAAGAGAATATAATGCTAATTAATATACGATAAACTTGTTTTTTGCTTTTAAGGTTTAAAAACAAAACTAACGAAAAAAGAAAAAAATGCGACCAAGCCAAATAACCCATCCTTCTTTCCCAAGACCCCCAAAAACTAAACCATTTAACTTGAGAAAAAACCGTAGAAATTCCCAAAATAAAAACAAAAACAAAAGCGGGCCAAAAACTCTTAATTTTATTCCACCTATCTCTATTGTTGGTAGGAAAAAGAATAATTTTAATTATATAAAAAAATAATAATATCTCAGTTAAAATTTGAAAAAGGATATTTTTAGGAATTTCAAAAATATTATGGCATTGACGTAGAAAAAAAACAGGGACAAAAAAAATAACCGCTAGCCAAAGAGCTTCTAAAACGATATCTATTATTTTTCTTATTCTCTTTTTCGTGAGCATATTAGATAATCTTCAAAAAATGCAATTATTTTTCACAAGAATTATACCAAAAATATATCACTTAAGACGGTAAAAGTTTAGTATTTTATTCACCGCTTTGCATTAAGCGTGGCGGAGAGGGCGAGATTCGAACTCGCGAGAGCATTTCTGCTCTAACAGTTTTCAAGACTGTCCCGTTCAACCGCTCCGGCACCTCTCCAGAAACAATAAAATTTTTAATTTTAAATGGGGGTATTTCTTAAATGAAGCTCGAACTTTCTTTGAAAAAAAATCTGAATAAATCAATGCTTTTCTGCCCACTTTTATTGGGTCACAACAAAACAAAAATTCTCTCAGATGAACTCAAAACTTTTGTTGCTAAAATACTTACCTTAATTCATCTAATAATCCTTTAACATTTACTTTAATGTATCTGTTTAAATTTTCTATTCCAATATCAAAATCGTCAACTTTAACAATAGAAAAAACCTTTTCAAGTTTTTGCTTTAGCTGTTCTTTGTCAACATCTTTTTCTTTTGCTTCATCCTTGCCTCGGTTATATATTTTATAACCTCGTGCTCTTTTTACATCCATAGAAAGCGACCTAACTATATTTACAACTTCTGTCTCCATTGTTGAAGTCAAAAGATTTCCCACAACTTCTCGAACATCTAAGCCTGGGGTTAAAAAATTTCTTTTATTATTCTCAATAAGTTTTGATATTTCCTCAACAAAATTTCCTAGATCAACCGTTTCCATGTTTCTTATCTTCTGTTGAAGCTCTCCAAGTTTTTCTCCAAATTCTTGCGTTGGAATAACGCTCATCAAAATATTTTCTTGTTTTATATGAACATTTAGCTCGGCTTCTTTTCTTTTTTCCGTTTGTTGTTTTTTGAATTCTTCAGCTTTTTTTAAAATTTCAATTTTCTTTTCAATGTCAAAAAATTTTATTGCTTCAATTAAATCTTCTTTAGATTTAATTCGGTCAAAGTCAATATTATTTTCTCTAAAAAAAGCTGAAAATTGATTGTTAATTTCTCTTAATTCCTTTTTTGCTTGCTCAATATTTTTTTTCTTTTCAATAACATCACCTTCGTCATAAATAGCAAGTTGTTTTCTGCCAGATTCATATTTTGAAGAATAACCCGTTATTTCTTTTGAAATTTCATTAACCTCGGTATCTGTATGTGTTGCATAATCAACAGACCTATCTTCTGGCACTTTCATTATAATCATTCTTCCTTCTTCGCATTCGTCAACTCTTCTTTCACTTTTGCTTCCTTTTCTTCGTTCCTGTTTTGTCGCCCAATCAAAAGCATAAATTAAATCACCTGAAACAGTAGCACGACCTTCTTGTGCTTTAAAACCTTTTTCCTGTATTTTTTCTGCATCTTTATTAGAACTTGTACCGTGAATTATGTATTCTGGTGATTTCATAAAAATTAAGTAATCAACTCATTGATATCAATTTCAATGGCTCTAGCGTTTTCTTTGAACAACTTTTAATAATGAATGACGAATACCGCTCTCGCGTCCTACCTTACATAGCGCGTGGCTGTGCCACGTGATGAAATTTTACGTGGCTGTGCCACTCCCCGTAGCTTTAGTAAAGAATGGCGGGGCGCTTAGCGTCCCAAAAGCCACGCTAAGCTTGGCGTCCCGCTAAGCGGGGACAATGAGCCACGCTGAGTATGGCGGAGAGGGCGGGGCTCGAACCCGCAAGTCCTTGCGGACGCCAGTTTAGCAAACTGGTGGAATACCATTATCCGACCTCTCCTTAATTTTTAAATCTTTTTAAATGCTTTGAATTATGAGAATTAAAAACTTCGAAATATCTTTTAACATCCGCAATACTATCAATTCGCACATCCCTATCTTGTGCTAACCTTGGTTTCATTCCATTATTCTTAAGAATACTAAATACAGAATGACGAAGTGGCTTAGAGCAACTTGTAAAAGCTAATTTTTTATACTTATAAAACTTTCCGTTTACTTGATATTTATGAGTAAAAACAGACCCATCAGTGTCAATAAGGCCACGGACACAAGCAATTGAATATAACTTATTTTGTTTAATCCAGTCGGGAATATCTACTTGTTGCTTAATCTTATTGCCTATTTTAAGACCAAGCGTATCAACGCTAAAACGAACTAACTCAATTCGTGAAATAATAAAACTCACTGACAAATCCTTCTTTCTATAATATGTGCCAACGGGGACATTAAATAATTTTTTAACCAAAGCAACAACAATTTTAGAATACTCTTTATCATCAAAGCGATGAAGGGTAATGCTAAGTTGATACTTAGAAATTCCACCGTCTCCTAACATAATTCCAACAAATTCAGCTAATTCTTTCGAAAAATAGGGCTTTTTTATCGATTTAGAAACATTAATAATTGGATGCTTCTTATGTTTCCCCTCTTTTTCCCACCATTCACGCCATTTTCTTTTTCGATATTCTGGATCACCGCCGACTCTCCCATATTTTTTATATACTGCAAGCCAGCCTGCACGAGACCCTTTAGAAACATACCAAAAAGGGTCTCTAATCTCAACTCTTGTCGGCATTTTCAATCTTGCTACCTTGCAAACTTTCTTTAAAACGCCGAGAGGCATTGAGCATGCTCCTCTTTTCCAATTATTAAGTGTTCTTTTATGTACTTTTATTTTATCTGCAAATTGTGACCACGGAAGACCCAAGCTTTTTCTTGCCATCAACAAAAAACGCCCTTGTTCGCCAGAAGGAAAAATAGCCCGTTTATCATATTTAACATTTAACGACTCAGCCATTATTCCATTTTATCATATATGTTAAATAAAACAAGTAATTTTTTAAAAGAACTTTCAGCCACTCAGGCACCTCTCCATTTTCAAAATTTATTATCCCCAGTATACCTTTAAATTGCCAAAAAGTCAAATTCTGATAGAATCATCATATGAATAATATGGAAATGCCTGTTTCTGAATTAAACAGAGTGGGTAAAACAACCGCAACTCATCTAAAAAGAATAGGAATCAAAACTATAAAAGATTTGTTGGCACATTATCCCTTTCGCTATGAAGACTATAGCCAAATATTAACCGTTGAAGAATTCAAGACCCAAAAAACTGGCACTATTAGGGTTAAGATTAATTTAATAGCTAATCGTCGTTTTTCCCGCAAAAAAATGATATTAACAGAAGCAATTGTTTCTGATAAAACGGGCTCCTTGCAGGTTGTCTGGTTTAATCAGGGATTTCTAACCAAAAACATAACACCTAATCAAGAAATATATTTATCTGGGAAGATCGACAATGCTAATCACGGGCTACAATTAATAAATCCTTCTTACGAAATTTGTACCAACCGAAAACCAATACACACAGGAGGCTTGATTCCTATTTACCCTACCACAGCTCGTTTAACTCAAAAACAAATCCGTTTTTTAATAAGCCAGGCTTTAAAAATTAGCAGTAATATGAAAGATTGGTTGCCCCTATCCATCAGAAACCAATATCAACTTATTAATTTGCCGATTGCTATTAGACAAATACATTTTCCTGAAAATAAAAAAGGGTTAGAACAAGCTCAACAACGCCTAAAGTTCAATGAACTCTTCTTGCTTCAGTTAAAAAATCAAATTATCCGTAAAAAAAGAAAAAAAGAAAAAGCCCCGTTAATTAAATTCAAATTAGAAGAAACAAAAAAATTTGTTAAAAGCTTGCCCTTTAAATTGACCAATGAACAAAGAAAAACTTCTTGGGAAATCATCAATGATTTAAAAAGCGGGAATAAAATGAATCGTTTATTGGAAGGAGATGTTGGCAGCGGAAAAACAGTAGTAGCTATCATATCTTGCTTGAATGTTGTTTTAAATAATTATCAAGTTGCCTATATGGTACCAACCGAAATTTTAGCTAAACAGCAATTCCAAAATATTTCTAGTTTATTACAAAAATTTCAAATAAAAATTGGACTTTTAACCAGAACGAATGCTCTTATTTATAACCCTAAATTACGAAAGAGTATTAAGACAACAAAACAAAATCTTTTTAAAAAAATATCTAATGGGAATATTAAAATTATTGTCGGAACCCATAGTATCATAGAGCCAAAGAGAAAAAAATCTACCCAAAAAATAAAATTCGAAAACCTCGGATTAACAATCGTAGACGAACAACACCGTTTTGGCGTTAAACAACGTTATGGTCTAACTAAATTGCAAAATGAAAATAATCTTTCCGCTCATTTCCTGTCTTTAACCGCCACTCCTATTCCTCGTTCGGTTGCATTAACATTATACGGCGACCTTGATTTATCAATCATTAACAAAATGCCTCCAGGACGAAAAAAAATTATAACTAAAATCGTCGAATCTAGTCAAAAAATGAATACTTATCAATTTATCCAAAAAGAAATTAAAAAAGGCAGACAAGCCTTTGTTATCTGCCCATTAATTAACCCCTCTGTTTCGCTAATCTACAATTATGACCAAGCTAACAAATTGGGAGCAAAATCCGTTAGAGAAGAATATCAAAAATTATCCCAAGACATTTTTCCTAATCTAAAAATTGGTTTTATTCACGGAAAGTTAAAAAATGAAGAAAAAGAAAAAGTTATGGAGGCTTTCACCTCCCAAAAAATCAAAATCTTGATTTCCACTACTGTAGTTGAAGTCGGAATTGATGTCCCTAATGCTACTATGATGATTATTAAGGGAGCAGAACACTTTGGTTTAGCTCAGCTATATCAATTGCGCGGCAGAATTGGGCGAGGCTCAGACCAATCTTATTGTTTTTTGTTTGTTGAAAATGAAGGACCTAAAACAAAAAAAAGGCTAGAGGCCTTACTAACTGCAAAAAACGGCTTTGAATTAGCTCAAAAAGATTTAGAGTTGCGAGGTCCTGGAGAAATTTTTAGTACAGAACAGTCTGGTTTTTTAAATTCCTTAAAAATTGCTAAATTAACTGATACAAAATTGATTCAAAAAACTAAATTAGCAGCGCAAAGGGTTATGAAGGATTATCCTGATTTAGTAAAAAAAATAAAAAAATCTATCGACACAATGCATTCAGAATAATCATTACTACGAATTTTTCTCTAACTCAGCAACTGCTTCCTTCAGGTCCTTAACCTGAAGGATTTTTTGCTTATTGGAGAATTTGCTATTTAATGGACAAATTATTTTAGTAAATCCCATTTTTAAACACTCTCGTATCCTTTTCTCTGTAAAAGCAACATTCCTGATTTCCCCTGCTAATCCAACCTCTCCAAAGACGGCATAATCCTGACCAATAGGTCTATTCTTAAAGGCCGAAACTATCGCCAAAGAAACCCCCAAATCAATAGCCGGTTCTCTAACTTTCAAGCCACCAGCAATATTGATATGAATATCCTGATTATTCAAATTTAAATTAAGTCTTTTATTTAAGACCGCTATTAAAAGGTTTAAACGATTTAAATCAAAACCACTACTTTTTATTTGGGGATGATTAAAGTTAGTTTTAGATACTAAAGCTTGAACCTCAACCAAAAAAGACCTACGGCCCTCAATAATAGAATTTATAATTGACCCACTAATTTCTGGATTGCGATTTGCTAAAAAGATTTCGGAAGGATTCTTTACCTCTACTAATCCTTTTTCTTTCATATCAAAAACACCAATTTCTTGCGTTGAACCAAAACGATTTTTGGTAGCTCTCAAAAAACGAAAATGCTGATTAGCGTCGCCATCAAGATAAAGAACGATATCAACCAAATGCTCTAATGTTTTTGGTCCAGCTACTGAGCCTTCTTTTGTTACTTGCCCTATGATTAAAATAATTGATTTGGTAGCTATAGCCACCTCCCTTAACCTAGAAACAACAGCCCTAATCTGATTAACACTTCCAGCGACTGAATTCAAAAGACGAGATGAAATAGTTTGAATAGAATCAATAACAACTAACTGAGGTTTGTTTGTCTCAATTGCCGAAACGATAATATCAATCTCTGTTTCACCTAAAAATCTCAGGTTAGTTGTTTTAATCTCCAAACGCTTAATTCTGGACTGAACCTGTAACACCGATTCTTCGCCACTAACATAAAAAACTTTATGATTAAAAAACTGTCCAGCCACTTGAAGGGCTAGAGTTGATTTGCCAATTCCTGGCTCCCCTCCTAATAAAATTAAAGAAGAAGGAACCATGCCTTCTCCTAAAACTCTGTCTATTTCTTCTATTCTTGTTTTTATTTTTGAAAAAATTTGATTATCTGCCTGATTAAATTTTATCAGACCATCTTTGCTGGAAATCTTTCTATATTTTTTAACTAAATTAGCCGAGCTTTGCTCGGCAATTGTTCCCCAGGCGCCACATTCTGGGCATTGTCCCAACCATTTAGGGAACTGGCTATTACATTTTGAACAAACAAATACACTCATAATCGTTAGGTAGTCAGGTGCTTGGGGATTAGGTAATTAGGACCCCAAGTGCCCAATCCCTTACTTCAACTGTATATATCTTAAACGTTGGCTATCAACATCAACAAAATATAAATAATCTTCCTCTTCGGAAATATAAATACTCTCAACATTATACCCACCCATGGCTCCTTCAGCTAAAAAAGAAATACTGCCTGTTTCGGTATTAATCTTATAAAAATCGTCTCTAATTCCTTCTGCTAATTCTTTAACTAATCCCGCACCTTCTGGTAATTCTTTTGGAACCGCGCAATATAAAAAACTGCCGTCATTATTAAAAGCGCACTTATGTGCCCAAGTAGTTAAATTAAGAACTTTTTTGTTAGCTCCTGGGCTATCTACTTGTCCGTCAACAATATAAAGACGGGGCTGATAATCAAATTCTGCTGAGTAAACGCTATAAACAAGCTTATCTCCTTTAGGAGACCATTTAGGTTCAAAATCACGACCATCAATAATCAAAGATTTAAAATTCTCGTTATTTTGACCAATTAAAAGCATTTCTTGTTCCCACGCTCCACGTGGGCTTCCCGTAGCTGAAAAAGCTATAATCTGATTATTGGGAGACCAGCTCATAGTCACTTTATCAGCATTGTCTCCTAAATGCTCAATAGGTTTAGCTTGACTGCCGTCAGCTGAAGAAACAGAAAGCCAGTTATTTTCAGGATATCTACTGGTGGCCTTGAAAGCAATCCTATTGCCAGCTGGACCCCAAGAAAAATCTTCCCAATTGTTGGGTAAAGTATATTGTTTTCCTTTATTAAAATCATACATTACTTTAAATCCGTCAGGGTATTCAATGATTGCCCTATCTTTACTAGGCGCCCAATTAATATTCTGCACATCATAAAAAACTTGGTCGCTCATCAAAGTTTTGTTGCCCAAATAATCTGTTTC
>Ga0307992_1000311_pt1 | contig 31339 bp, 31 predicted proteins | sample EllFjometagen133_FD_203162 | JGI IMG/M metagenome (GOLD analysis project Ga0307992, IMG submission 203162) | Marine microbial communities from Ellis Fjord, Antarctic Ocean - #133 | ecosystem: Environmental > Aquatic > Marine > Unclassified | place: Southern Ocean | collected 2014-10-08
TCTTTAGTTAGATTGTTAGTCTGTGAGCCATATTTTTTTTCTAAATAATCACTTAGCCCTTCAGAACCTAATTTTTTTTTCAACTTAGATAAATCGAGCCCTGTTAATATACCAGTCTTGTCTTTGAATTGTGTCATTCTTTTTAATTCACCAACTTTTGTTATGGTAGTTAGTATCCAAGCCAACTCAGTGTGTTCTTTGATGTCTGATTGTTGGAAGATGATTGATTTTTTTGGGTCTATGCCTGAAGCTAAATAAAGTTTGGCGATTTCTGTAATTTTCTTATTTAGTTCTTTTGGGTCTTGTTTGACAGTAATAGCATGATAATCGACAACACAAAAAATACAGTTGTATTCGTTTTGCATTTCTACCCATTGTGAAATAGCACCGAGGTAGTTCCCGATGTGTAGATTTCCGCTTGGTTGTACTCCTGAGAATATTGTAGGTTTTTTTGACATAAATTTATTTGTTATTAAATGTATTATAATTGTAGTCTAATTAGGTTTATTTTTCAAATGTTTTTTTGTTTGTCGTCCTGGGCTTGACCCGGGATCCAGGGGTAGTACGTATGAATATTAATTATTGATGTTTAAGTGAAGCGCTGCCGCGGGCTTACTTTTTGAAAGCAAAAAGTAACAAAAACTTTTGGGGGTTTCGATTTTGCTATCTCGCCATTTGTTATTTAGTTGCGTCTAGCAGGGGCGCAAAACTCAACCCCCAAACCCCCATGTTGGTTTTAATAACTTTTTGTCATTGCGAGGAGCGATAGCGACGCAATCTGACACCACAAACGTCAAAAACAGATTGCCGTATCGCTCCGCTCCTCGCAATGACAGGAGGACAGATTTGACAATGACTTGATAATTTGATATTATACTATTAACTGAATAAGTTATGAATAGGCTAGATGTTAAATACAATCTAGCTTTTTTCTTTAGCACTACAAATTATAAATTAATTACAAATATACAAATAATTAATAAATAAAAATATTAAATATAAAGTGTTATGCGTTGCGCGTTTCACGTTATGCGAAAAAAAATATGTCAGAATTAATAAATGCAATTAAACAAATTTGTGAAGAAAAAGGCTTAAGCTATGAGTCTGTTTTGGTAACCATTGAATCAGCTTTAGCTGCGGCTTTTCGCAAAGATTTTGGTGAGAAGAACCAAAATATCGTGGTGGAATTTGATCCAGAGACTGCTAAATCAAAAGTATTTGATGTGAAAACCGTAGTAGAAGACATGCCAGAGGTTGAGGAAGAGGAAGAAGGTGAAGAGGTTGAATCCGCCTCCGCTAAAGCTATGGCGGACAAAGGAAAAAAAGAGGATAAAAAGAAAGAAAAGAAAATAATAAATAAAAAAGAAGAAGAGGTCGCTTCTGTCGAGGTTGTGGTGGAGGAAGAAGAAAGAAAATTTAATCCAAAAACTGAGATTCAAATTAGTGATGCTAAATTGATTAAAAAAACCGCCAAGATCGATGGTATAATTAAGACAAAATTAGAAATTCCTTCTGATTTTGGAAGAATGGCGGCTCAAACCGCAAAGCAAGTTATCATCCAAAGACTTCGTGAAGCCGAAAGAGAGACTATCTTTAATGACTTCAAGGATAAGGAGCATGAAGTGATAGGTGGTGTGATACAAAGAAGAGAAGGTAGAGTGGTTTTGATTGATTTGGGTAAATCAGTTGGCATCCTAACAATGGATGAACAAATTCCAGGCGAGATATATAATTCAGGCGAGAGAATCAAGGTTTATGTAAAAGAAGTAAGAATGGGATCAAAGGGTCCTGAGATTATATTATCTAGAACCTCAGATGAAATACTAAAGAAAGTATTTTATTTAGAAATTCCTGAAATATCTAATGGATTGATTGAAATAAAATCAGTTGCTCGTGAAGCTGGGTCTAGATCAAAGGTGGCAGTAAGTACTGACTCTGAAAATGTTGATCCAATTGGATCTTGTGTAGGACAACGTGGAGCTAGAATTCAAACTGTTATAAGTGAACTAGGTGGAGAAAAAGTTGATATCATAGAATATAGTGATGATGCAGTTAAATTTATTGAAAACGCTTTATCACCAGCAAAAATTATCAAGATAGATCTCGATGAAGAAAAAAAAGTAGCAACTATTAAGGTGGCTGGTGATCAATTATCTCTAGCTATTGGTAAGCATGGTCAAAATGCGAGATTAGCTGCTAGATTAACTGGTTGGAAGATTGATATTGTAGAAGATGGCGGAACCAAGGAGGAAGGGGAAAGTGATAAGGGTGAAGAAGAAGTTGATGATAAGGAAGTAGACGATAAAAAAGAGAAAAAAAGCAAAAAGGATGATAATAAAGAAAAAGATGTGAAGAAATCCGCCTCCACTAAAGCTTCTGCGGACAAGGAAGGAAAAAAGAAAGCTAAAGATGATAAGGGAGATGATGAAGAAAAAGTAGCTAAAGAAAAGAAGGAAGAGAAAATTACGAAGAAAAAAGAAGAGAAGGAAGAGAGGGGTGAGTAGTTTGTAGTAAGTAGTTATTTATATAAAAATAAAATTATTTTTTAAAAAAGAAAGTTAAATAATAATCTTTTAACAAGGAGGGTAGGGTTATGTGCAACGGAATTGACACTGAATTTGATGACAGCAAGATGGTGGTTGATGGTGTTAATATCCCACCAGAAAAACAAAATGATGTGAAGAGAATTATAGAAGCAGATAAGGGGCTGCCGGCTTTTCACACAGACAGTGAAGTAAAAAAGTATCTCTCTGGAGAAAGAAGTTAACCGAAGGGGATAATGATGTATAAACAAAAACCGGGGTAGTTACAAATTATTACCCCACAAAAACAAACAAACAAGATTAAATATAGTTACTAAATAAATAAACAAAACATATGAATAATAAAATATATGTTATTGGTCATAAGTCACCTGATTTAGACAGTGTAGCTGCGGCTATTACTTATGCAAATTTAAAAAATAAAATTTCGAACACTGAAAATTATGTTCCAGCTGTTGCTGGAGAAGTTAATCAGGTTACTAAGTTTATTTTAGAAAAATATGGATTTGAGATGCCAGAGATTTTGGGGACAGCTAAAAATAAAAAAATAATATTAGTAGATCATAATGAAGAAACGCAAGTTGTCGATGGGGGCAATGAAGCTGAATTGGTGGAAATACTGGACCATCATAAAGTTAATTTTAGCTATAGTGATCCGATTGAGATCTTGGTAAAGCCATGGGGATCAAGTAATTCGATTATCTATAAAAAATATTTAGAAAATAATATTGAAATCAGTAAAAAATTAGCCGGGCTTATGTTATCAGCCGTACTTGATGATACAGTAATAACCAAGTCTCCAACTTGTACTGAGATTGATAAAATAATTATTGTAGAATTAGCTGGCTTAGCGGGCGTTGAAGATTGGAAAGAATATGGAATGGAAATGTTTAAGGTGAAATCAAGCGTAGCTGACTTTAGTGCTGAAGAGATTGTAAAATTAGATTATAAAGACTTCGAATTAGGGGCTGGTAAATTTGGAATTGGACAGGTAGAGACTGTTGATCTGAGCGAATTTGACGGGAAAGAAGATGATTTGATAAAAGGCATGAAAGCGCTTCAAGAAAAGGAAAATTATCATTCTGTCGTATTATTAATTACAGATATTATCAATGAGGGATCAAGAGTATTGATAGTAACTAATGATCAGGAAAAGTGTGAGAAAGCTTTGGGAGAAAAAATAGTAAATAATAAAGCATATGTAAAAGGTCTTATGTCTAGAAAGAAACAAATTGTTCCACCTTTTACAGAAATTTTTAGTAAATAATATTTTGAAGTCCCTTCTCCTGGATAGGAGAAGGATAGCCTGCTTGCCGGTAGGCAGGGATGAGGTGGAAAAAAGGTGGTTTATCAAACTAATTTTGATATTTGTAGTATTGTCGAACTAATCATCAACCTCACCCCAGCCCTCTCCTGTCTAGGAGAGGGGGTAAATTAAATAAATAATTAAATTAAATATATAAATATGAAAGTAGTTAAAAAAGATTTGGAAAAATCACAAGTTGAATTAATAGTTGAATTATCAATAGAAGAATTTAAGCCTTATATAAAAAAAGGAGCTAAGAAGCTTTCAGGTGAGGTCAAGATTGATGGCTTCCGAAAGGGTCAAATTCCTTTTGATGTTCTCAAACAAAAAGTAGGCGAGATGGCTATATTAGAAGAAGCAGCTAGAATAGCTATTAACAAAACCATTGATGAAGTTATTAAAGATAACATAGATAAACAGCCTGTGGGTCAGCCTCAGGCAGACATTACAAAATTAGCTCCAGAGAATCCATTAGAATATAAAGTGACACTGGCTATTATTCCTAGTGTGACATTAGGAGTGTATAAAGATTTCAAAATTAAACAAGAAGATATTAAAGTTGAAAATAGTGAGGTAGAAAAAACTTTAACAAGCCTTCAAGAGATGCGAGTCAAAGAAGTACTTTCTGACAAAGAGGTAAAAGACAATGATAAGGTATTGGTGAGTATTGAAATGTATTTAGACAAAGTGCCGATTGAAGGTGGGCAAACCAAAGATACAGCTGTGATTATTGGAAAAGATTATTTGGTGCCAGGTTTTGACAAGAAAATAATTGGCACAAAAAAAGGTGACATACGGGAATTTAGTTTGCCTTATCCAAAAGATCATTATATGAAGAATATTGCTGGCAAGATGGTGGAATTTAAAGTTGAAGTTAAGGAGGTGTATAGTAGAGAGATTCCAAAGCTTGATGACGAGCTTGCGAAATCTATGGGAGCTAAAACACTCGAAGAAATTACAAAAAGTATAAAACAAAACTTGAAACAAGAGAAAGAACAAAAAGTGAGACAAAAAGTGGAGATCGAAATGATTGATAAGATAATGGATAAGTCAAAGTTTGGTGATATGCCAGAGATTTTGGTTCAGCACGAGGCTGATTCTATGATTAAAGAAATGGAACAAAATATCGCTCAACAAGGCGGTAAGTTCGAAGATTATTTATCTAGCATTAAGAAAACTCGAGATCAATTTGTGTTGGATATGTTACCAGATGCAGTCAAGAGAGTGAAAAGCGCTATTTTGATACGAGAGATTGCAGTAAAAGAAAAAATTGAAGCGAGCGAAAAAGAAGTAGAAAAAGAAGTAGAAAAATTATTAAAGCAATACAAGGGTCATGACAAGGCGGAAGAAAGAGTGAATCAACCAAGCTATAAGGCTTATTTACAAAATGTAATTATAAATAAGAAGGTGATTGAGAAGTTGAGAGAGTGGAATTTAGTTAAATAACACCTCACCCCTTCGCTCTTGCTCTCCCCCTCTCCATTTAATACCTCACCCCTTCGCTTCGCTCCTCCCCTCTCCTAAATAGGAGAGGGAGATGTGGAGTGAGGTATAGAAAAGTACAGAGATATCTCTGTACTTTTTTATTTGATGTTTATATTTAGGCTAATATTAAATTAAATTTTGCATAACCTGGTTTAGGGTGGATGTGGGGGTGGTTTATAAGAATAAAAGAAAAAAGACCCGTTATTTATACTCATGGGTCTTATGTGAGCTTTAGAATTTAAATATCCAGAATATGGTGGGGTTTACTTCCCAACCATATTTAGGGCTGAAGAAATCGTGCGTGATTTCTACTTCTGAGCCAATTGCTGATTGACTTAGAAAGCCTATCGGGAAAAAACTTCCCATTTTCAAGCGAATTTGTGGTTCAGTTATGAAAACCGCGCCATTGTCATTTTTCCAGTAGTCAGTAAATCCTGGTAAGGAAAATTTTAATCCATTGATTTCAAAATTTTTACACCACTTTAAAGTAAAGTGATATGAATTATTTTGTCCAACTTGGTTTCGTAGATATCCAGAAAAATTTAACATATCTAATCCTAAATTTAAGTCAGCAGAAACTCCCCAGAGAAACACTCGGCCAAAAGACTCTTTATCGCTATCGTTATACTGACCAGCAATAAAAGATTCTTTGATGAAGCCAACTTGGCACATGAATTCCAAATGTCTTGTCTACGCTCAAGTAAGTGTGATATTCGAAATATGTAGAGCTGGCCTCAGTCTTGAAATCTGGCTTTCCCATGATATCCAAAAAGAAATACTGCTTGCCGTAGTCCCACTTCGAAAAGTGATTAACTGTCAACGTGAAAACCTTCTGATTTCCCGGATCCCGATCAAGCTCTGTATGGAATTGAATCGAACCTCCGGCAAGGCAAATTCCATAAGTCAAAAACACAACAATAAGCGTGGTAATAAATAAATTTTTTTTCATCTTCCTCTCCTTTTTAGTTTTTACTCATAAATAAAAATTATCTTAATTACTAAATTAATATTTTAATTTAGTACATTTTTCTATTTATGTCAAATAAACCTCACCCCTTCGCTATCGCTCTCCCCCTCTCCTAAACAGGAGAAGGGGGTGAGGTATATGATATGAAATATATAATCTATGCAAACAATTTAGCAGGTAAACTTAATTTATTGGAGCAAAAAGATTTTAATAAATTGATCGTTGATAATATTAAACAATATAAACTAGGCAAAAAATTAATAACCAAATAAATTAGTTGACAATACTTTAATATTTTACTATAAGTATATTGTAAACTAATTGTTAACTTAATTATATGATTGATTTAAAAAAACTAATTTTAAGCGAATTAAATAAAAAAGACAGAATTACTAGCCGGGACATAATTCAGAAAACTAATTTTTCTCGCACTTATGTAAATAGATTTTTGAGCGAACTCGAATCAGAAGGCAAGATTATACGCCTAGGAAAAGCTAGGCAGTCTTTTTATATTAAAACAGATAAAAAATCTTTAGCAGAAGCAAAGGCAAATTTATTGTCTGTTAATAAAACACTAGAGAATAAAAATTTGTCAGAAGATACGATTTTAGATCAAATAAAGAGAGAAACAGGAATATTTGATGATATAAATGAGAATGTTGTCAGTATATTAAATTATTCTTTTACAGAAATGATGAATAACGCTATTGATCATTCTTGTTCAAAATTTATAGATATAAAAATGTCTAAAAATGAAGAGATAATTCGTTTTGATATCATTGATAAGGGTGTGGGTGTTTTTAATAATATAATGAAAAAAAATAAATTAAATAATCGTTTGGAGGCCATTCAGGATTTGCTTAAAGGCAAGCAGACCACAATGCCAAAGAAACATTCTGGCGAGGGAATATTTTTTACCTCAAAAATAGCTGATAGTTTTGTTATAGAAAGTTCTGATAAAAAATTATTATTTAATAATATAGTAGACGATGTTTTTGTTTATGATATTAAAAATGTTAAGGGCTCAAAAGTAACATTTGTATTATCAATGGACTCAAAAAAAGAAATAGGGCAAGTTTTTAAAAGGTATGCTGGTAGTTCTTTTGAATTTAGTAAAACTAAAGTTAATGTAAAATTATATAAAATAGATACTGATCATGTTTCTCGTTCGCAAGCACGTCGTATAGTTAGTGGTCTTGATAAATTCGATACAGTTATTTTGGATTTTAAAAATATTAAAACAGTCGGGCAGGCATTTGCAGATGAGATATTTAGAGTTTGGCAGAATAACTATCCAAAAATTAAAATTATTTCTCAAAATGCTAATGAAAATATTTTATTTATGATTAATCGAGCCTTGGAAAGGTAGTAATATGATACATATAATTGATGCAAATAATTTAGCGGGTAAGCTAGACCTATTGGATAAAAAAGATTTTGATAAAATACTTGTAGATATTATCAAACAGTATAAGCCAGATAAAAATCATGAATTTGTTTTGGTTTTTGATAGTAATGATCCGATGGGAGGCAAGATAAAGGATGGCAGAATTACTGTTGTCTATACTCCTCGTGATAATTATTACAAAGACGCTGATGATAAGATATTGGAGATAGCCGAATCATTAAAAGAAAATGATATGATTGTGATTACAGATGATATTGAGATAAAAGAAAAGGTGAAAAAAATAAATTTGGATAAGAATTTGAATATTAAACAAAAAAATTCTACAGAGTTTGCTCTTGAATTAAGCAAAGAAGACTTGATTGACAATGACAGTAAATTAAGCAAAGATGATGAAGAGGAGATTAATAAAGAGTTATTAGATATTTGGAAGAAATAAGAACAACCCCTCCTAGCCTCCCCTTAAAAAAGGGGAGGAATACTAACAATCCCCCTCCTTACTAAGGAGGGGCTAGGGGAGGTTTTGGAAATAATATGCCGGCAATAGCAGTAAATAAAAAAGCAAGATTTGATTATGAGATCCTGGAAAAATACGAGGCTGGCTTGGTATTGCTTGGACATGAGGTTAAATCAATTAAGACAGGTCACGTAAACATGAAAGGGAGTTTTGTTGTTCTTAAGCAACCAAAGAATAGATCCAAAAAAATGCCTGAACTATATCTCATAAATACTCATGTACCTAAATATAAATATGCGGCTTCGGTGGTAGATTATGATCCGTACAGATCTAGGAAGCTACTTATCAAGAAAAGCGAGATACGAAAGTTAATCGGCAAGAAACAAGAGCAAGGCTTGACATTGGTGCCACTCAAAATATATACTAAACGGAACCTATTGAAACTAGAATTTGGCTTGGGGCGAGGAAAGAAAAAGTATGATAAGCGAAAAGATATTAAGAAAAGGGAGTTAGATAGAAAAGTAAGTGGGATGTTGAAGAGGAGAAAATAAAATTGTTATATTGCTATATAGTTATATTGTTTTTATATTAGAACATTAACAAAAAAATAACCGTCATTGCGAGCCTGCCTGCCGGTAGGCAGGTTATTAAATTGTTTTAATAATTCGAAAATCGTAAATCGACAATCGAAAATTTATTATGGGGATGCTAGGCATCGATAATAAAATTTCTTTAAAATATTCAGGACGTGCTTTAGAGTACGCACGCTAATCTCGCTCTAAACTTAATAAGTGCAAAAACACTTAAAAGCAAAGTGGCATTTAGTATGCCAGTATTTGCTCCTGTTGCAGCTTAATTAATTAGCAGCAACCATCCGTCCAGCGATTCTTTGTAACTGGATCCGGGTGTCAATCACAAGGATAGATCTAGAAAACGTTCTCGGTTCTAGTTCGAAACTTAGAGAACTAGTAAATATTGATTTTGCTTGGTTTAGACAATATTTATAAATTTTTTAAGCCAGGATATTTCTGTAAAATTATTTTAATCGTTTTTATTACACGCGGGTTCAATTCCCGCCATCTCCACCAATCAATTATCAATTTTTTAATTACAAATTACGAATTGATAGCATCTTGCAAAAAGAAAAATATTCAGATATAATAATTTTGAGCTTAGGAAGGCTTGTTTTTTATATTTTGGGACACGAAAATGAAATATCGCCCGGGTGGTGAAACTGGTATACACGAGGGACTTAAAATCCCTTGGATTTTAAACTCCGTGCGGGTTCGAGTCCCGCCCCGGGCACACTTCGATTGTCGATTGTTGAAATTCGAAAATCGTAATTTATATCGCGGGTATCGTATAGCGGCTATTATACCACCTTGCCAAGGTAGTGATAGGGGTTCGACTCCCCTTACCCGCTCATAACGAGAATAGCAGTCCCATTTGGGGCTGTTTTTGTTAGGTAAAACTAAAAAGTTTGACTACCATCTATTTTGGTTAAGATTGCTAATTTCACCTTTTCGAATCTTAAAATATTGACTTATTGTAAAAATCATATATAATATAATTATACTACTTCTGTTGCTTCGGTGGCAGAATGCGGGACTGCTTCGGCAGTCCTTGCTTTTTATCTAAAAATTTTTATGACTCAAACAAAAAAGGCCCGTGTTTACATCGATGGATTTAATTTATTTTATGGCACACTAAAAGGCGGTAAACATAAATGGCTAAATCTAGAAAAATTATGTAAATTTTATTATCCGAAATATGATATTATTAAAATTAACTATTTTACAGCATTAGTGAAAGAAAGAAAAGACGATAAAGAAAGTCCTATTAATCAACAAATCTATCTCAGAGCCTTGCAAACATTGCCGAGTTTTAAAAAGACACTAGGATCTTTTCAAGAGAATATTGTGAGAAGACCGCTGGTTTCTAAAAATAAAAAAGGAATTAGACAAAAAATACTCGTTTCATTCTATGATTTATTTGATAGAAAAATGCCACTAGCCGATGATGATAACTACCCAAAGCCACAATATGCTTTAATTAGAAAAACGGAAGAAAAAGGTTCTGATGTTAATCTAGGAATAAGCCTAGTAAGTGATGCTTATAAAAATGAATTTGATGTCGCAATAGTAATATCAAATGATTCTGATTTATCTGGAGTTCTAAGAATCGTTAAAAACGAATTAGGAAAAACAGTCGAAATTTTAAATCCTTATCCGACAACTAATAAAAAATTACAACGAGCATCTTCTAATATAAAATATATATTTAAAAAAGTTTTACCAAAACTACAATTTACTAACGAATTAACTGACAAGATTGGAAAATTTCATAAACCAAAAAGCTGGTAATCAACTTTTAAATAAACCTTTTCAACTTCCTCTAATAATTTGTCACTAAAATAGGTTTGACTACCATCTACTTCGGAGTTCATATATGAAAAAACTCCGATGTTGGCCGGAGTTTTTTAAAAGATTGATTTTTTTGATTTATTATTGTAGTATCTGTAATATAAAAGAAAGTAATTAAAATTTTATTTATGAGAAGAAAATGGAGAAAAGCAAAACCGAAACCAATTACAGATAATTTCTTGGCAAATGAAAGAATAACTGTGCCAGAAGTTTTTTTAATTGATAAAAATAATGATACGCAGAGTATAGTGCCTACTCAAGAAGCAATAGTAATGGCCAAAGAACTGGGGCAAGATTTGGTATTAGTTAATCCAAAAGGTGATCCGCCAGTAGCTAAAATTGTAGATCTTGGGCAATTGAAATACGAAAGAGACAAAAGAGCTCATAAGCAAAGGCTCCAACAGAAAAAAGTAGAAACAAAGAGCATTCGTTTGTCTGTCCGTATTAGTAAGCATGACTTCGATTTTCGCTTTAATCAGGCTAAAAAGTTTATTGAGAGAGGTGATAAGTTAAAAATCGAGCTTATTTTAAAAGGCAGGGAAAGACAGCATCCTGATAAAGCAGCTGATACAATACGTGAATTTGTGCGAACATTAGAGGAAGTTGAGGGCTTTAATATAACTAGAGAGCAAGCCTTGACAAAACAGGGCGCACGGTTTACAATAGTACTACTTAATAAAAATAATTAAGTTCAAATTCAGGGCTTGTAAACCTGTTTTTTGTTACTTAAATACCCTAGTATGCCAAAAATAAAAACTCATAAAGCAACTGCTAAGAGAGTTACTATAACAAAAAATAATAAGATTAAAAGGCGAAAAGCTGGTCAGGATCATTTTAATGCTAAAGAAAGTGGTAATGTTACTCGTGGAAAAAGAAGAGACACAAATATACATAAAAGCGACGTAAAGACTATCAAAAGTTTAATCCCATATAATTAATACTATTAGGAATCTTAAAGAACATCTCCTAAATATTTTACAACTATGTCTAGAGTAAAAAGAGGAACAACCCATGCTAAAAGAAGAAAGAAACTTTTAAAACAAGTTAAGGGTTATAAGTGGGGCAGAAAAAAGCTTCCAAAATTAGCTAAAGTAGCTCAAACTAAAGCTGGTGCCCACGCTTTTGTAGATAGAAAGAAGAACAAAAGAAACAGAAGAAGTCTTTGGCAGATTAAAATAAGTGCTTTTGTACGTGAAAATGATTTATCATATTCAAAGTTTATTGATATGATCAAAAAGAACGATATTGAAATTGATAGAAAGATATTTGCTGATTTAGCTGAAAATAATAAGAAAATTTTCTCAAATATTATTAAAGAAATTAAGAAATAATTCTCAAGATATAATATGTATTGGATTAAAATCTTACAAGCAGTTATAGCTATTATATTGATTGTAGTGATATTACTACAAAATAGAGGAGCTGGATCATCTGGTCTTTTTGGTGGAGTGGGAGGAGGCGTTTATTCTGTAAAGAGAGGGATGGAAAAAATCCTATTTTATGCTACAATTATATTATCAACACTTCTTATTTTAATATCATTAGCCATCATAGTAATATAATATATTATTTGTGAACTCTTTAAAAAGTAAAATTACTACTATTTTTAAAAACGCTAAAATATTTTTAGTTAATTTTTTGACGAAAATAATTCCTGGAAAAAAAGAAATTAATGAAAATAATATTTCTAGTCAAACTGAATTGGATAAAAAATTAATATATTCTCTATCTAAATCAAAAATACCTAATTTGAGACAGATAAAATATTTAAAAAGATATTTAAGTCCAAGAGAGAAATGGATTATGCGCATATCTTTTATAGTGATATTTTTTAGTCTATTATTTTTGGCTTATAATATTTATACAACTAAATTGCAATTGGTTCCTATCGAAGGCGGTAAATATGTCGAAGGCCTGATTGGATCACCAAAATATATAAACCCCCTTTATGCGCAAGCCAGTGATGTTGATAGTGATATGGAATATTTAGTTTTTTCTCGTTTATTCAAGAGAGATGTTGAGAGTAGTCTAAAAAACGATTTGGTAAAAAATTATTCTGTTAGTGATGATGGAAAAATTTATTCTTTTGAAATAAGAGACGATATTAAATGGCACACAGGTGAGAGTCTAACTGCGGATGATGTTATTTTTACATTTCATGCTATTAAAGATATTCAATATAACTCTCCTTTGAGAAGTAGTTTCTCTGGAGTTGATATAGAAAAAACAGGTGATTATGCTTTCAATTTTTTATTATCAGAGCCTTATGCTCCATTTTTAGAGTTATTAACATTCGGCATATTACCAGGAGATTTATGGTTTTCTTTTATGCCGGAATCTGCTAGTTTGGCAGAATTGAATTTGAAACCAATCGGGTCTGGACCTTACAAGTTTAAATCTTTAATAAAAGATAAGGCTGGCAGAATAAGGGAGATTAACTTGGTTTTAAATAATGATTATTACGGTGAGAAGCCATTGGTGGAAGAAGTTTCTTTTGTTTTCTTTGATAGTTTTGAGGAATCTATTCAAGCTTTGAATGATAATAAAATAAATGGTATTAGTTATTTGCCGCCGAATGCATCTGAAAGCTTGGTTTCAATAGATTCTTTACAGTTGCACAAGATGAATTTGCCTCAAGTTAATGCTTTGTTTTTTAATCAAGAAATTGAAATTTTGAAAAACAAAGAAATCAAGCAGGTCTTGGCGTATGCTATTAATAAAAATCAAATAATTTCCGATGATTTAAATGGTGAAGCCAGAATTGTTCAGGGACCAATACTTTCTAGTAGTTTTGCATATAATAATGAAATTAAAAAATACAATTTTGATATAGAGGAGGCAAAAAAAATACTAGATGAAGATGGTTGGGAGATTGAAAAGGTTTCTCAAGAAGACTTAGCGATAGCAGAAGAAAACAAAGAAAACGAAGATGAAGATCTAAAAGAGGACGCTTTGGAAAAATTACTTGTAGGTGAAGGGCAGTGGTTAAAAAAAGATGGTAAATATTTAGTTTTAAATTTAACTACAGTAGAGATTGATGAAAATATAAAAATTGCTAATCGAATTCAAGAATATTGGCAAAGCATAGGAGTTAAAACAAATTTAAATATCGTTTCTCCTGTTGAAATACAACCTGAAATTATTATCCCAAGAAAATATGATGTTTTATTATATGGGCAGATACTTGGGAATGATCCTGATTTATATGTATTTTGGCATTCATCTCAAGCTAGTGAAATTGGTTTAAATTTATCTAATTATGAAAATAAAGATTTAGACAAGATTTTGGAAGAGGCTAGATTGAGCTCTGACACAGAATTTCGCAAAGAAAAGTATTATGAGTTTCAAAAAATAATTCTTGATGACTTACCAGCTGTATTTTTATACTCTCCATATTACACCTATGTTCAAGATAAAAAAATTAAAGGTTTTGAAATAAAAAATATTTTGATGCCTCGAGATCGTTTCTCAAATATTTCTAATTGGTATATAAAGACCGGCAAAAGAATCGTCTGGTAAATATTTAAAAACAACAATTTTTCTCTTAAATATTTCTTTTAGATTATTAAATTAATCTAAAAAATCCTTATTTTTTAAAAAATAAGATTAAAAAATTAAATTTATTGAGTTTAGTGACAAAAAAAGACACGCTTTATAAATAAAAAAAATATGATAAAAAAATATAAATCCGCTATGACTTCTAATGCGAAGTCAACGCCAGCTCCAAGAGTTGTGCGCAGAGCGGTAAATAAAAATACAAACATAAAAACAAATACAAGAGCTAACATAAGACCAGTTGCAAATAAACCCATTGCGAATAGATATGTAAAACCTAGAACAGTAGTTGGTCCTAAAAATGATCGATTAAGAATTATGGTTTTGGGGGGCTTGGAAGAGGTTGGTCGAAACATGACTTTAATTGAGTATGAAAATGAAATTATAATTATTGATATGGGTTTACAGTTTCCAGAGGAAGATATGCCAGGGATTGACTATATAATTCCAAATATTGAGTACTTGGAAGGTAAATCTGATAAAATTAAGGGAGTTATAATTACTCATGGTCACATGGATCACATAGGTGGCATTCCTCATATATTGGGAAAAATTGGTAATCCGCCAATGTTTATGGGTAAACTAACTGCGGGGTTGGTAAATAAGAGATGTGAGCAATTTAGGACTTGTCCAAAGCCAGGTATCCAGATAATTGATGAAGCATCGAAAATTAAACTTGGAAAAAATTTTGATATAGAATTTTTACGTGTAAATCATTCTATTCCTGATTGTTTTGCAATTATTATCAATACTCCTATTGGAAAAGTTATTCATACTGGTGATTTTAAGATAGATTTTTCCCCAGTTAATGATAAGCCGGCTGACTTGAATAGAATAGCTCAAATTGGAGCCGAGGGAGTATTATTTCTTATGTCAGATTCTACTGACGCAACAAGTCCTGGTTATCAAAAATCAGAATCTGCAATTGGTGAAGAAATAGATACTTTATTCGAAGATCTAAAAGGTAGAATTATAATTGGAACATTTGCCTCTCAATTGAGTCGTATACAAAAATTATTTGATTTATCTGCTAAATACGGAAGAAAGATTTATCTGCAAGGAAGGTCAATGAATGACAATGTAGAAATAGCTCATCAAATTGGTTATTTAAAGTTTGACTCAAAAATATTAATTCGTGATATTGATTTAAAAAAGTTACCAGACAACAAGATTGTTATTTTGGGGACCGGAGCACAAGGCGAAAGTAATGCTTTTTTAATGAGGGTAGTTACTGGCGAGCATAAAACAATTAGAATTAAAAAAGATGATACTGTAATATTTTCTTCCTCTGTTATTCCTGGTAATGAAAGGACAATTCAAAGTTTGAAAGATATGCTAGTGCGTCAAGGTGCAAATATTATTCACTATAAAATGATGGATGTTCATGCTGGTGGGCATGCCAAGCAAGAAGATTTAAAATTAATGATGAGACTTATTAAGCCTGAATATTTCATGCCTATTGAGGCAAATCATTTCATGTTACAAGCTCATGCTGATCTAGCTAAACAAGTTGGAGTTGAGGAAAATAAGATTTTTGTGGCGGACAACGGACAGGTAGTTGAATTTCACAAGTTTAATAATAATGTTATTGGTAAATTGACTACAGAAAAAGTACCAGCTGACTATGTCATGGTTGATGGCCTGGGAGTTGGAGATGTTTCTAATATTGTTTTACGCGATAGAAGGGTAATGGCTGAAGATGGCATGATTGTAGCAATTGCTACAATTGATGCAAACACTGGAGATCCTATAGGGAACCCTGATATTATTTCTAGAGGTTTTGTATATATGAAAGAAAATAGAGACTTGATTGAAAAAACTAGGATGAAAGTAAAAGCTATTGTAAAAGACAATAATGCTTATACTCAAACTGATATTGATCATATAAAAAATAAAATCCGTAATGATGTTGGTCAATTTCTATTCAATAAAACAAAAAGAAGACCAATGGTCTTACCTGTTGTGATAAAAGTTTAATTTTTGGAAATATTAAATTCTTTTTTGGATAATCTAGTTCTAACATCATCCCATTGCTTTAAAAGGTTGGTTTCGATGAGTTCTAAGTTATCATCATCTGTGAGCTTTCCTTTTTCTTTGAAGTACTCGATGGTCTCATCTATGTACTCCTTGTAAGCTTCATGGGTATATCCGCCTTGTTCAACTATTTTTTTCTCCACTAGGTTTAATATTTCTTGGATAATTAAGTCCATATTGTTATATTTATTATGTTTTTATTATAGTATATTTTAGCTTAGTGTCAATCTCAGTGCTTGACTATAATCGTCGCTGACGGTATAATAATTATTGATTTTTGTAAAAGTTATTAAAAGAAAATCATATTAATAAAAGTTTGAAAAATAAAATAAAAAGAATTTTGATAGAGACATTAATATTCTTTTTTAAAATATTGATTTTATTCAAGAGGTTGTTAACCGCTTTTTTTATTATTATTCTACGTCCTTTAAAACAAATATTAAGGTTTATTTTTTATCAGATTATTGTAAAAATATATTCTTATTATCTGTCTTTTATAAAAAAAATAGGTTGGAGCAAAATGGGTGAAAATATATTTTCATTTTTATTTAATCAAAAACTTGTTCATGTGTTGATAATTTTGTTGACCGTATTGGTTTCTTTTACTAATCTAATACAAAGAACTAAGGCTAATGATATAACTGATAAAACGCGGGATACAATTTTGGCCAATATAATTGAGAGTGAATTTGGCGAGCTAGAAGATGAAGGTTTTTATGAGGAGTTTATAGAGGAAGAGTTTATAACTGGCAATACAGTTCAAAAATATTTTGAAAATACAAATGTAATCAAAAATCAACCCCACATTGTTACAAATAATGAAGATATTCTAGAAGAAGGTGTAATGTCAGTTAATGCTGATGGTTCTGCGGTAGTAAAGTCTGAAATTTCTACTACCAAAATAACTAAGGTAGCTAGAACAGAAATTGTTTCTTATGAAGTGCAGCCAGGAGATACTATTAGTACTATCGCTCAAGATTTTGAAATAAGTGTAAATACAATTTTGTGGGAAAATAATTTGAGTGTTTATAGTTTGATTAGGCCAGGGCAAAAATTATCTATTTTACCTATCACTGGCGTTAAGCACAAGGTAGTGAGAGGAGAAAATATTAAGCAGATTGTAAATAAGTATAGCGTAGAAGAGGATAAAATATTGGAAATAAATAATATTGTTGACGCCAATAAATTAGCTATAGGTGATACTTTGATTGTGCCTGGTGGTAAAAAGTTTAGCACTACCAGTTATTCTCCAACTCGATATAGCAGTGTGTCAGCTATTACTAAATTAGTGAAGCCGTCCGCAGCAACACCCGCAGCTAGCAACAAGATGAATTGGCCGACTTCGGGTTATCGTATTACACAATATTATTCTTGGCGTCATCATGGTTTGGATATAGCTGACAAAAATGGCACACCGATTTATGCGGCAGATGCTGGTACAGTAGAATTTGCGGGTTGGTCAAATGGATATGGAAATAACATACTTATTAATCACGGTGGAGGTAAAAAAACAAGATATGCTCATTTGTCCAAGTTTTATGTAGGCAGGGGTGCAAGTGTTGGTAAAGGAGAAACTATCGCTGCTATGGGTAATACTGGTTGGTCGACTGGACCTCATTTGCATTTTGAGGTTATAATAAATGGTAGCAAGTATAATCCTTTAAATTATATAAGATAATATTATGTTAAGATTTTTTTTAGGTTTAATAATTTTAACAATCGGAGTTATTATTATTATAAAAACAGAATCTTTCTTGAGAGGTTTTGGTAGAATCTATTTTTTTGAAAAACATTTTGGTCAAGAAGGTGGTTCAAGGTTGGGCTATAAAGTGATTGGAATGTTTGGTATTTTTATAGGAGTATTGATTATGACGGGCATGATTAACGGTTTCATAGAGTGGTTTTTATCCCCATTGCTAAAATATAATAGATAGTATAATATAAATATAATTTGAAAATTAAAATATGGGCCATTAGCTTCCACCTACGCTATCGCTTCGGTCGACAGGCAGTTGGCTAGTCCCGAGTCCTTGGGATTGCAAGCAGGGGTTTAATGGTCGAGTTTTATGAGAATTTAATAGTTAGTTTATATATGGGCCATTAGCTCAGTTGGCTAGAGCACCTGCTTTGCAAGCAGGGGGTCAAGGGTTCGAGTCCCTTATGGTCCACAAATAAAAAACACCTCGCATTTTGCGAGGTGTTTTTGTGTATTTTTTATTTTATAGCTTCTATATTTACATCTACTTGCTTATCTATATTAATTTGTATTTGCTTGCTGTCGTCGATGGCTTTTTTATAGATAGAAGGTTTAACTTCTTTTTCTGTATTATTTGAGCAGGCAGATAGAAGGATTGTTAGTATTAAAATTATTAATATTTTATTCATATTATTTTACCAAAAGTGCTGCTCCGATTGCTCCAGCAAATTCACCGAGTTTACCTTTTAATATTTTTGTATTTTTTGCTTCAGAGCTCATGATATATTTTTTGGTTGTTTTTTTAATTTCTGCAAAAAATAAATCACTTGATTCTACAACTCCACCTCCAAGTATAAAAGCTTCTGGATTAACTATATTCGCGATATTTGCAAAAGATACACCTAATAATTCTCCAATTTCTTCATAAGATTTTTCTGCTAATTGATCACCTCTATAAGCTTCATCAGCTAATTTACCGGGATTGTTTTGATTTAATTTTTGGTAGGCTTCTTCCAATACTAGTTTATCTGTAAAATCAATCACCATTTGACCTGGTTCGCTTGCGCCACCATGAGCGCCGTTGTAAATTTTATTATTATTCCACCAAGCTCCGCCTATTCCTGTTCCGATGATTATCCCATATATATTTTTCATATTTTTACCTGCGCCTCTCGAAACTTCTGCTCTCAAAAAACAATTCGTATCATTATCTAGGGTGACTGGTAGATTTATTTTTTGATTTATTGATTCCACTAGATTAACTCCGTTGATTATGGATATGTTAGGAGATTTTAAAATCATGATTTTATCTTTATTTGGTACACCTGCTACACTAATTCCTATTCCTTTTACTTTGATTTTTTCTTTTTGAGCTTTTTCTAGGAGTGGGTCAATCAAGGCTTTGATTATTATTAGGAAATGATCAATATTATCTTTTGGTGTAGCCAGAAGATAGTCTGCTAATACTTTTTCTCCATCAAAAAGAATAGCTTTCATATTTGTTCCTCCTATATCTATTCCAATCGAATATTGTTTTTTTATATTTTTCATATATTTAAAAAAGTTTTTTAGCTTCTTCCCAGAGGCTTGGGTTATTATTATATTTTTTTTCCCATGCCCACCATTCTACCCCCCAGAGATAAAATTCATCAAAACCTGTTTGGGATGAAAATTCGATTATTTCTTTAAATTTTTTCAAGCTCATTGTTTTGTCTCTTTCAGATTGGCTTAGATCTTGATAAGGTTTTGGGCCCCATGGCTCAGCTTGCAGTTCTATTACTATCCATTTTTTTGGACTGGCGAAAATATTGGTAAGATTTTTTTTGAATCTAAAGAAACCAGGTTGGATTGGATAATGAATATATCTGTTCAAATTTTTAGAGTATGTATCTCGGTACATAGTTGTTCCAAACCAGTCTCCTCTTTTGGCGGCTGGTATCCAGATTGATAATTCACCAGAATCTGTAATTATGATAGGTCGATTATCTAATTTTTTGGCAAGCTCAATTTCTTTATCTAAGAAGCTACTATCCAGATCAGGACAATCTCCGAAATGAGATAAAAATGGTTCATTTTCTATTTGCCAGGCGATTATATTTTTTCTGTCTTTGTATTTTTCGATTGTTGTTTCTATATAGCTTAATACTTCTGACTCTCGTTCTGTTTTATTCATGTTGTCAGTCCAACTAGGGAAATGGCATTCAGGCCATCTTGGTAGACGCCCGCCAATTGTTAGAATAATTTCAGCATTATTTTTGAAGGCCTCATTTATTTGCCAGTTGATATCGTCAAAATAGTATTTATTATTTTCTGTTTCAACTTCGTCCCAGTAGGCAGGGATTCTGATTTTACTAACATTCAAATCAACTAGTATATCTAGATATAAATTTTTCCAATTAAGATTTAAATTTTGAGCTTGTTTTTTTGAGAAGGTAACGCCATAATTAAGTTCATCTTTTTTATAAATATGTCCACGACTTAGTATGAACGCAAAAAACAGTAAGATTATAAAAATAATAAAAAGATTTTTTAGTATTTTTAGAAAAGTCATTTTATTATTGACACATCCAAAGCATTCCGCCTTGAGTTATGTCTAATACACAATCCATTATATATGATGTTATTGACCATGAGATTAGAATAATTATCAAACCTATAATAGCTGTTCTTATTTGTCCTATAGATTCGCTTATTTTTTCTTCATTACCTTGAGATATCATATATTTGTATCCTGCCCAGACAAGCATGATTACAAATATTATTCCTAGTAGTCCAAGAAAAACTTTAATAATTCTGGCTATAATCACTTGGATTCGGTAATTATCAGCTGAGGCATCATTGACTCCGTAGGCATCACTTCCTATTTTTTCTATTCCTGAGTCTACTTGCATGTCCCATAGGCTGCTAGCTTGGGCCGTTGGAACAGTTTGAAGAGAAGGTATAATTGGTACGATTAATAAAAAAAGCAGGATAATTAGAGTTTTTTTCATATGATTTATATTATTATGTTATAATTATAATAGATTTAATATTAGCTGAAGTTTTTTGAATTGTTAATTAAATTATACCAAGAAAAGCTATTTATTAACAGAGTATGCGTTTATCAACAAAAATTGCTTATAATACAATTATTCAAATTATTAGTAAAGTCATTGCTACGGCACTGGGTCTTGTTTCAGTTGCTATAATGACCAGATATTTAGGCACAGCTGGTTTTGGAGGGTATACGACTATTATTACTTTCTTGTCTTTTTTTGGTATCATCGCTGACCTTGGCCTTACTCTGGTTACAGTACAGATGATTAGTAAGCCTGGAGTAAATGAAGGAAAGATTTTGAATAATCTTTTTACTCTAAGGTTTTTTACGGCTATTATTTTCTTGGGTCTCGCTCCTTTGGTTGTTGTTTTCTTTCCATATGACCCCATAGTAAAAATTGGTATAGCTATCACAACTTTTTCTTTTTTATTCGCTGCACTGAGTCAGATACTTGTTGGTCTTTTCCAAAAGAACCTCAGAATGGATAAAGTGTCTGTTGCTGAGATAATCAGTCGTATTTTCTTGGTAGCGTTGGTGGTATGGGCAGTAAAGATGAATATGGGGCTTGTCGGCATGTTGATTGCTACTGTGATTGCAAGTGGCGTGAGCTTTGTTTTGCATTTCTGGTATGCTAGAGCTTATGTAAAAATAAAGTTTGAGTTTGATAAAGTTTTATGGAAAAAAATTCTTATTAAATCTTGGCCACTTGCTATAACAATATTTTTTAATTTGATTTACTTGAAAGCTGATATTTTGATATTGTCTCTCGTAAAAACTCAAGCTGAGGTTGGTATTTATGGAGCTACCTATAAAATAATTGACGTACTTATTACTTTGCCTTTCATGTTCGCTGGTATCGTGTTGCCAGTATTGACCCTAAACTGGGAAAGCGCAAATAAAGAAAATTTTAAAAAGATATTGCAAAAATCTTTTGATTTGATGATGATTTTGGCGATACCAATGATGATTGGAGTGCAATTTTTTGCAGACAAGATAATGATCTTGGTAGCAGGAAAGGATTTTGTTGACTCGGGTCCAATATTGAAAATATTAATTTTAGCCGCCGGATTGGTATTTTTGGCTTGTATGTTGTCGCACGCGATTATTGCTTTGGACAAGCAGAAGAAAGTTATTGGTATCTATGTGTTTACTAGTATAACTTCTTTGATTGGATATTTTATTTTTATTCCAAAATATTCTTATTTCGGAGCAGCTTGGGTTACTATTTATAGTGAGTCAGTAATTTTTGTGGCAGTTCTTTATTATGTATGGAAATATTCCGGATATTTTCCAAAGTTTGCCATTGGCTTCAAGGCTCTCTTAGCTTCCTTGTTTATGGTTTTAATAATTAAATATTCACCGCCTATATTTTTTTCAGGATTTAATTTTTTATTTTTGATTTTATTTTTGGTTGTAATTTATTTTGTTTTGCTTTATATTTTTAAGGGCATATCAAAACAAGATATAAATGATATATTAAATAGATGATTATGAAAAATATAGTTTTTATAAACTCTAAAAGTCAAATAAACAGAATAACTAGTAATATATTACAAGCTTTGAAGAGTAAGGGTTATAATATATGTGTTGTGTCGAAAGCTAATAAATTTATATACGAGCTGAAATTGGATATATGTAATATTGGTCAGATTTATGTTGGTCCGAATTTGGAAAGAAAATTAAACCAATTTTTTTTCTTGAGCGTTTATTTGTTTTTAATAATTATTTGGTTTTTTAAAATACTATTTTCCAAAAAAATCAAAAAATCAAAAATATTTATTTTGAATAATTGTAATGAAAAATTAATAATTACTCCATTGGCAAAATTTTTTAAATTAAAAATTATTTGGCTTGAGGAGCCTGATATTGATTACTTTAGAAAAGCAAAATTAATTTTATTTTTGTTTAAATTTTTATCCAAGTCGGCTGAAGTGATTATATTTTTGGAAAAAGATAAAATAAAATTAAAAAAAATTGGTGTTAAAGAAGATGGGATTAAATTGTTGTCTCCTGGGATTTTTTTGAATCAATATACTCATCAGGATTCGATATTTTCTACTATTGCGAGGACCGAAAGGAATTCTATGGTAAGAAAGTATTTTACAGTTGGCATTGTAACTAATTTTAAAAATCCAAATCAAATAGAAAATTTATTTCAAGCAATCAAAAAGTCAGTAAGCGTAGTGCCAAATATTCAATTAATTATTGTCGGCGATGGTGAAGAGAGAAGGCAATATTTGTGGATAGCAAGAAAATTGGAGATAAATAATTTAGTTTGGTTTGTCGGCGAGCAAAGTAATATGAGAAAATGGTTTGATAATCTAGATATATTTATTTCAGTTCCTGAAATTTTGAATCTTGATAATATTGAAGTTGTTGAAAAGGCTATGGAATCTAAATTACCCGTGATTGGTTTTAGGAATTTAGGGCTAGAAGACTTGTTAGATGAAAATATCCTTTTGGAATTTAATAATAGTGAGGTTTTGGCTGAAGAAATTATTAAATTATATAAAGACAGACAAGTTAGAAAAAAAATTGGGGAAAATAATTTCAAAATCGTAAAAGATAAGTTTGATATTAATATTGCTATAGAAAGATTAGAAAAACTATTTATTTAATTTTAAATTTTATATATGATAAAAATTAAAAGTGAAGATGCATACAAGAGGTTGGATAAATATTTGGCCGATAATATCGAGGATTATTCAAGGAGTCAATTACAAAAATTGATAAAAAACGGCAAGGTGTCAGTTAATAACGAAAAAGTTTCTTCGAATTATTCCTTAAAAGAAGGTGATGAAATAGTGATTGATTATACTGAAGAAAAGGAAACTAAAGAAGAAAAAATTGAAAAAAAGGTAAGTGCTCATAAGTTGTCTGATATTATTTTGGAAAAGAAAAAAGAGTATTTTATTATCAATAAGCCAGCGGGCTTAATTGTGCATGGCGCTGATCATATCAAAGAGGAGACTTTGGTTGATATACTTTTGAAAAAATATCCAAAGCTAAAAAGCATCGGAGAAGATCCAATGCGCCCCGCTATCGTACATAGAATTGATAAAGATGTAAGTGGCCTTATGATAATACCGAGAACGCAAGATTCTTTTGATAATATAAAAAAACAATTTCAAAAAAGAACTCTAAAAAAAGAGTACACAGCTTTGGTTTATGGTCAGATTGAGAAGGAACAGGATGAAATTAGATTTCCAATCAAGCGATCAAGGGATGGCTACAAAATGGCTGCTCTTCCAGAGACATTAAATGGCGAACAGGATCTGCAGGGTGGAAAAAGAGCCATCACAAATTTTAAAGTAATAGAAAAGTTTATTAATTATACTCTGGTAAAAGTAAGCATCAAGACTGGACGTACTCATCAGATTCGCGTGCACATGCTCGCCTATGGTCATCCGATTGTGGGAGATGTTTTGTATAATACTAGAAAAACAAAAGAGAGAAATGAAAAATTTAGGCTTGCTAGATTATTTTTAGTAGCCAATAAATTAAGTTTTGATGATTTGTCTGGCGAGAGACAGGAATATCAAATAAATTTACCAGATAAGTTAGAAAATTTTTTAGAGAAGATTAAATAGTTTCTAATAATTTTTTTAAATATTTTATCTCATTTCTAAAACTAGATTTAATTTCTTGTTTTCTCATTATATTTATTTCTCTATTTTTAATAACGTTCTCAGGATAACTGTCGAGCGTTTTTTTAATAATTTTTTTTGCTTCAATATAATCTTCAAGGCCTATATAGCTCTCAACTAGCCCTCCGTAATAACTCGGATGATTATTGGGATCTAATTTGATTGTCTTAGTAAAGTCATTTTTTGCTTCAGTGTAATTGGTTAATGCTAAATTAATCCTTCCTCTTAATTCGTAGTTGGAAGAATTACGAGAATCTTTTTGAATTACTTTACTTGCAGTTGCGTAAGCTTTGTTTAAAGAAGTAGTATTTTGCAAACCAATAGTATATTGTATTATTCCAAGCTCTCTTAAGTAATTAGGGTTATTAAAACTTAGATTAATGCTTTTCTGAAAATTTTCTTCTGCCAATAAGTATTCACCTGAATTTTTGTAATAAATTCCTTTTTCATAATAATTATAAGCTAGAAAAGATGTGGTTTCTTTTGTGATTAATAAAATACTAATAACAATTAAAATGAATTTTAAATATTTAATATTTAATATGTATATTTGTTTTTTGTTGTAAGACCCTGAAACAATTAAGCCTAAAATCATCCAAAGTAAAATTAGATTAGCTGAATATGACCAACCTATGTCAACACCAATATGCAATAAGAACATAAAAGTAGAGATAAGTAAGTAGGCTAGCATATTATTTTTTTTCTTAGCCTTTAATCCAATTGAAAAGATAGAGTAAATAAAACCAATAAATAATAAAAAAACTAAAATCCCGCCTTCTGATAAAATTTCTAAATAATAATTATGAGCAAAGCGTCCAGCATTGACCGGATTTTTTTGATAAGCTGGATAAATAGTTCCAAAAGTATCTAACCCCGAACCAGCCCATTTATTATCTTTGAATATATCCCAAGCGCCTTGCCAGTAGCCAAGTCGAATATTGGTTGAGCCATCTGAAAAGCTTATTTTTTCTTTGTTCCAATAAAATATTTGAAAATTGTTTGTTTTTAAAATATTTAGGCCAATAGTCAAAATAATAGATAAAATAATAATTATCAAAGTTGATTTAATGATTGATTTTTTGATTCTAGTTTTAGTAATAATAAACGCAAAAATAATTCCTAGAGCCAAGGCAATAAAAGCCCCTCTGGATCCAGTTAAAATAAGTGAAGAAATAAATAATACAGTGGATAGTAAATAAAGTTTATATTTTATATTATTTTTGTTTTTAATTAAAAAATAAATAGAAATAGGAAGGATTAATAATAGATAACTAGCAAAAGGATTTGGCCAGTAAAAAAATGAAGTTAATCGAACATAGTTTCCAAAAATATAAAACCATATTCCAAAAAAACATAAAACAGAAGTAATTCCAATAATTAAATTTAATAAAAAGTTTTTGTATTTCTTATCTAGTTCTAATCGAGAGAAAACTATATAAATAAAAGAATAAGATATTAATAAAGAAAAACTAGCAAAACTTTTATAAGGAGAGGTGGAAAAAATAGATGACAATAAACTAAAAAATAAAAATCCTACTAGAAAAACGTCAGGTAAATAAAGTTTAAATTCTTTTTTTTGAGTAAACAATGAAAGCAACAAGGCGATACTTGAGATAATTATAATTAATTCTTGAATATAAACATTTCTTCCTCCGGAAAAAAATGGTGTTAGTACCAATAGTCCCGCAAAAAGAATAATAATTAGTTTTGTATATTTGTTGTTTTGCATAGTATCATTTTCTCATTGGTAGTTTTTATAGTCAAGGTGATGCAGTTATTAATGAGTTGGTATGTTCTCAAAACTACCAACTTTTAGCTTTAAGGTGAGGTTGAAGGAAAGATATGAATAATGCTTCGGTAGTAAGATTTGAGATTGTGGAGAGGATTAAATAAAAAACCGCATAATAAATTATACAGTTTAAGCTTTGATATAAAAGTAGTAGAATAATCTCTATCTACTAAAAGTTTGTGTGTCCAAGTTATTAATATAAAATATTACTTTCGCTGTATTTTTCTTTATTTGTTTTAAAGAATCCTTACAATATTTGGGTTTTTTTGAGAGTTAGAAATTTTTTTAAGGTTATTTATTATTTTTTGATAATTATTTATCACAAGTACAAAATATCAACCTACTCCCAAGTGCCAAAAAAATCAATAACATTTTTATTGTTAATATTTTTTTGTTCAGTATTTATTTTTATATTTTTAGCTCCGGAAATTTCTAAAGCTCTTATCATCCAACCAATAAGAAGATGCTCATTTATTTTTTTCATATTTTCGAAATTATGTACTCTTACTCTTGTTTTATTTTTTTCTAGATTAATTATTTCAGCGCTTACACCTTTATAGTATTTCCCAAATATGGCACTTGTTTTTTTAATAACAAATTCAGGTGAGCCTAATTTAACAAAAAATTTTAATATACGGTTAATTGAACTTTCTACATCAAATTTTCCCAATTCTTCTGCTCCAAAGAAGTCGCCATCATAAAATAGATCGCATAATTTTTGAAGAGGGTCAAGAAAAATATTTTCCAAATCATACCAATCATTAACTTTTTTGTTAGTATAAATTTCTCTCGCCTCAGGAGATATAGACAACAGCCATTTTTTATAACCTTCTTCGCCAAAATTCAATTTTATGAATTTTGGAAATGCCAGCCGGGACAGTTTATTTATTTTCATATATTTTTTATTTAGTATTTTAAAGTGAATCTTTACAGTATATTTTTGCTGAAGATAATGAAAAATTTGCTGTTTCGCAAATAGAGAGATTATTATTATCTATTGCAATTATAGTATAACATTCGTCTCTTGTAAATGAAGCTTCAATATATTCACAATAAGAAATATTTAGATTTTCACGAGCGTAATTTCTATAACAAAAATTTTTTTAAGGATAATTTTCAAAAATTTCTTTATTTAATATTAAATAAAATAAAATATATTTAATATAGTTTTTTGAGCTGATTATCACTTTTTCCATGTTTATTAAATACAATATTTAGGGGATTAATAAATAATGGAAGGGGTGGGAGTCGCTATTATAAGTACCTAGATTTATTAAAGAATTCTTATTGAACACATCCACGGATTATAATATAATATATATAACCTGCCTTTCGGTATTTCTCCTTGAGATAATTTAGAGAAACGATAGAGCAATCTGTTGTTTTTTGTTTACCAAAGCTCTATAGTTGTGTAAAATATAAGTAAGATTATTAATGTCTAATTTATATCTATGAAAATTCAAGGAGGAAAAATTTTGGTCCTGTTATTTTTGTTATCAGGATTTTTTTGTTGTCAAAAAAATATTAGAGCAGATAGCGAACAAGTTGTTATTAATGAAATAGCTTGGATGGGGACTGAGGTATCTAGTAATGATGAGTGGATTGAACTCCGAAATATGACGAGTATTGATATTGATCTAGAAGGTTGGAAAATAATAGCACAAGACGGTTCACCCGAAATAAATTTAAGCGGGATTATTTTAGCAGATAATTATTTTTTACTTGAAAGAACGGATGATGGAAGTGTGTCTAATGTTTTAGCTGATTTGATATATGTTGGGGCGTTTGGTAATATAGGTGAAGCATTGGAGTTAAGAGATAATAATGATTTAATAGTTGATATAGTAGACGCTTCTTTGGGTTGGCAGGCTGGTGATAATGATACCAAACAAACCATGGAGCGAATAGATGGAAATGGTTGGCAAACTAGCGATGTTATTGGAGGTAGTCCAAAGAATATTAATACCTCACCCCAGCTCTCTCCTTATGAAGGAGAGGGGGAATGTGGAGATGGTGTTTTGGATGACATAGAGGAATGTGACGATGGAAATTTGGTTCTTGGTGATGGGTGTGATAGTGAATGTAGTATTGAAGAACAAGGTGAAGATCCTCTGGTAATAGAGGAACCGATTGATGAGGAAGAGCCGGAAGTTGTTGTTGATATTTTAAGTTATAAGCTCGGCGATATAGTTTTTAACGAGTTTGTTAGTGATCCAGCTGATGAAGAAGTGGAATGGATTGAGCTATATAACAAGACAGGTGAAGAAATAGATTTGGAAGGATGGAGTATAGAAGAAGGTAGCGAATCCAAAACAACTCTTCTTGGAATAATAAATAAGTTTTTTGTTATAGAAAAACCAAAAGGTAATTTAAATAATAAAGGAGATATAATAATTCTTCGTGATAATAATAACAATTTGATTGACAAGCTTGTCTATGGAGATTGGGATGACGGAGATATTAACAACAATGCACCAGTGGCCAGTGATCCGTTTAGTGTAGCTAGGATAATTGATGGTAATAATACATTTAATAATTTAAATGATTTTAAAGTGACAAAAAAGCTCACAAAAGGAGAAAGTAATATTATTGAGGAAAATACAGAAGTAGAAGAAGAGCTGAGCGAAGAAGAAATGAGTAATTACGACTATAGTAATGATATTGTAATATCAGAAATTATGCCCAATCCATATGGCATTGATAGTGAGGGTGAATTTATTGAATTATATAATCAGGGAGAAAAAGATGTTGATTTAAGAGGATGGAGGATTGGAGACAATACGAGTAAAAGGTATGAATTAAAAGGAGAGGACACTTTAATAAAGGCAAGAGAGTATTATGTAGTTCATAGAAGTAGTAGCGCCATAGCTTTTAATAATAGTAGTGATAGCGCTAAGTTGTATCAGCCATTAAGAGATGAGGCTTTTATTGAGATTGAATATCAGGATGTGATAGAGGGGTGGAGTTATGTTAATGACCAAAATAATTGGTTTTGGACAGAAATAGTTACTCCAGGTGAAGAAAATATTATCGAAACTATTAATTATTCACCGGTTGTTGATTTTTATTGTCCAGAAGAATATTTAGTTAACTCGCCAATTATTTTTGATAGTTCGGACACAGTTGATCCTGAAAATGATGAATTAAAGTTTACTTGGGATTTTGGTGACGAGTTTACTAGTAATTTTGTTTCGCCAGAACATACTTTTACTCGTGAGGGTGTTTATGTTGTTAAAGTAATAGTGAGTGATGGGGAGAATGAAGTGGATAAGGAGAATATAATAAAGATATTACCTTACCCTAACCCTCTCCTGCAGAGGAGAGGGGAGAATGACGAAGAGGGAGTTAGCCTGCCTGCCGGTAGGCAGGGGGAGGTTATTATTAATGAAATACTTCCAAATCCCGAGGGCACAGATAGGGATGGAGAATTCATTGAGTTGAAAAATAATAGTACGCAAAGAATAAATTTATTAAACTGGCAATTAGATGATAGTGAGGGAGGTAGTCGACCATATACTATAAATAGTGATGCCTGGATAGATATAGAAGAGTATTTATTGATTCACAGAACAGAAAGCGGCTTAGCGCTTAATAATACTTTTGACTCAGCTAGGCTATTTAATAGTTTTAATGAATTGATTGATAGTATTGATTATGAAAATGTAATAGAAGGTGAGTCTTATGCCAGAGGCAAGAACGGAAAATGGTTTTGGACAGAAGTTATTACGCCAGAGACTGAAAATATAATTTCAACTAGTGAAAAAAGATTAGGTATCAGTGATGTAAAATCGAAAAACAGCTCTGTAGTAAATAAAAATATAATAAATACGTACATTGAAACTGACTTGGAAAAAGTAAGAGAGTTTGAATCAGGAGATTTTGTAAAGACCAAAGGAACAGTGGCAGTATTGCCTGGAGTTTTTGGAACTCAGTATTTTTATATAGTCGGTTCACCCGGCATCCAAGTCTATAACTATAAAAAAGATTTTCCGGATATGGAAATTGGCGATTATGTAGAGGTAACTGGTGAGATAGCTGTTACTAATGGAGAAAAAAGAATAAAAACAAAAACCAAAGAAGATATTGTTAAATTATCAAAACAGGAAGATCCAAAATCAAGCAGTTATACTTGTGAAAAAATATGTGATGATAATTTAGGGGAGCTAGTTACTGTAACGGGCGAAATAGTGGATCAAAAAAGTTCGACTCTGTGGCTTGATGACGGTACGGATGAAGTTTTGATTTATATAAAAAGCTACACTGGTATTAATGCTAAAGATTACAAAGAAGGTGAGATGGTAGAAATAACCGGAATAGTCGGCATGGCTAAATCGGGACTCAGAATAATGCCTAGAAGCAGGAGTGATATAGTGAAAAAAGATGGTGAGAGCCAAGACGTAGGTAGAGTATTGGGTGAAGTGGCGGTTAATGATGAGTGGGAGATTACAAAACGTGATAAAAAAATTGAGCTGTTTAAATATTTACTCATTATTGCTGGTGGTGTGATTTTTGTTTTGAGTGGGTTGTTGGTGAGGGAGGTTAGGAAGTGATTTTTTATAATAGTTTTTATTTTAAAAGCAACATCGCAGCTTCGTATTTTGGTTTGATTATTTTTTTTGATTTTTCGAAATGAAGTTGATTGTATTTTCTTTCTAGTTTTTCTCTTACAGAAATTTTAGCTTCTCCTTGAGTTAAGCCTTCATAAATAAAAGCAGCTTTAAAGAGTCCAGCTACATTATCAAAGGAGCTGATAACATCTGCTTCAGCAATAATTTGCTCTTCAATACTTTCTCTTCCATTTTGTTCTGACCCTCTATGATTAAGTATGCATTTTTTTATCAATTCGATTTTTTTGGCAGAATATCCAAATTCCGTTAATTTTTCTTCTGCTATTTTTGCGCCAGTGATATGATGGTCTTCGCGTCCATGAACAATAGAGCCAATATCATGTAGCCAAGCAGCAAGTATGACCACTTCTTTATCACCTCCTAACTC
>Ga0307992_1000312_pt1 | contig 31337 bp, 40 predicted proteins | sample EllFjometagen133_FD_203162 | JGI IMG/M metagenome (GOLD analysis project Ga0307992, IMG submission 203162) | Marine microbial communities from Ellis Fjord, Antarctic Ocean - #133 | ecosystem: Environmental > Aquatic > Marine > Unclassified | place: Southern Ocean | collected 2014-10-08
GGGGTCCCAGTGTACGTTCCCGATCCATCATCTTGATACCCTTGAAGATCAACCGAAACTCTACCACCAATTTTTGTGTCTGCCATAGAGTTTCCAGTAAGAGTGACGGTCCCTGTTTTAGTTGCAGTCCCTGTTTTAGTTGCAGCCCCTGTTTTAGTTGCAGCCCCTGTCTTGGTTGCTGCCCCTGTCTTGGTTGCTGCCCCAGTCTTGGAAACAGCACCTGTTTTGGGATTTTCATATTCAAAAAACGTAAGTTTTACGCCAACTAAAGTAATTGTGACATCCCCATCGAAAGTAGCGCCAGCATTTACCCTCGCATAGCCAGAAGCCGCTGGATAATCAGATGCACTTGTGTAAAAAATTCTTGGTACATTATTGTCCACAACAACACCTGCATTAATTTCATAAATATCCACATAGCTTCCACTGTCAAAATTCCTAATTTCTATTTTACATATACCAGCCGTTCCGTAATCATTGACATTTATATTAAATATCCACTCTGCCGAATATCCATTTTCACTTTTAGAACTTGTCCACTGAGGAGCCCAAACAGTGGCTGTTTTATCAATTGTTTTGGTTACTAAGTTATATCCGGTCACATGCCAAGTGTACCCAATATCTGCGTCGCTCGAATTCGTAACATAATTCCCAAAAAAAGCTGTAGTATCACTCACTCCAATACCATCACTCACTCCAATATCATCACTCACTCCAATATCATCACTCACTCCAATACCATCACTCACTCCAATACCATCGTCAACACCAATCGTATCTTCGAGTTCCAGCGCAACAAATCGTGCTAATATCTGAGATTCAGTAAATTTGATACACGCCTTCGCACCGTAAGTGGCGTGCTGATCCCCCGCCTGTCCCGTGTAAGCCGTGTACCATGCGGCAAGAAGGCGATCTTCTCCAACATATACTTCGTCTATGGCTTTAACCGCATTCCCAATAATATAAAAATATTCAGCTTGCACTTGGGCAACAATGCTCGTTTTAGGATGAGCAATCGCGGATGTACCTCCCGTACCCCTTGAACATCCTGTGAGTTGATTGCTTGCATTTCCAGTATAAGTAATCTCCTCTACCCCAATTTGAACTGTACCTGAAGCATCAAATCGTGAAGAATTTGATAAGATTAAAGTCACAGAAGAATCTGTAACATCATCTACCAACGAAGTCGCTGCCCCAGCATCCACAGCCATAAATGGCACTCGTATTACATCGCCATAAACTTGCGGTAGCATTTTCCCTATATCATCAGGGTCAGCATCAGAATAAGTAGTGGCATCTACAATATTATAAGGAAATTTATGCACTATATCCAATTCGTAGCCAGAACATACAATGGCAACTTGTTCTGATAATAAATCTAATACATTTTCAATACTACCCTTGTAAAAATCAATTTTGTCAGCAGACACAGATGCCCCCTCAAATATTTGAGAAAACATAAGATCCGCATAATAGAAGTTGTATGAATCAAGAAGAATTGAAAAAGTGGCTTCCCCACCAATAGGAGTATTATTATCTATGACTAAAGTAGCCGATCCAGGGGCTGTTTTATAGCTAACAGGATCAATAATTCCAGAATTGATACTCCAGGATATTACAACCGGCTCGTAAAGTTGTGAATCAAACACACAAGTATCCGCACCAGTACCCCATACCCGATCACACAAGTATAGGGTAAGGCCGGACAATTCCAACTTGAACAAACCAATGGGTGATACGTAAGGATTATCTATCGCTGTATCATTGAATGACGATAATGATTTCATGATAACTCCTACAACATCTCAATGAGCCTAAGTGTCATTGTCACATGGCCCTCGGTTATAAAATTTTTCGGTAATGTACCTACAAGCCGTGCCATCCAGTAATTGCCCTCATGGTCTTTTAGGTAAAACGGTTTTGATTGATCGTCTAAATTATCAATGGCTGCTCTGAAATTAGCCAAAGTTCCATCACTGGATTGAAGAAACAACGCATATGTCCTCTCCTTACGCTCATCCCCAAGTTTAGTTGATCGTTCAATCCCCCCCACGGTTTGATTCCAAATTACATTAGGAATTTCATCCGCTACCGGGTTTTGAACAAAATCTACTTGGAATTCATCCCCATGACTTATGAATATTTCAGAGCATTGCGGGTTCTCTATGGATGACACGGTAATCCGCCAGTATTGTTTCGTTAATTCGGTTGATATGGTTTTTACGATCTGATTGTTATTGGTCTGCTCCCATCCTGTAACGGCATCTGTCCATGCGTTATTGTCGGTCGAATGCTCCCACGTCATGCTTTCGCCGCTGAAGTTATGCTTTTCAATTGCTAAAAAATCTACCGATTCATTTTCAGCGGCTTGATCCACATGGAAGGTTTTGGCTTCGGTAACGGTATCCTTCCAATACAGAGATATGGCCCGATCATATAGCCTCGTTTTTGGAAATCCCGTATCGGGGGTTCCCGTAACTGTAACCGTTCCATCTTCTAAAATATTCTTGGTATAAAGTTTTATCTTTGCCATTACACCGTCCCCCGATTAAACCGTTCCCCCAGAATTAAATCCATTAGGCTGTCCCCCACTGATGATCCAATTCACCAATCGCTTTCTTAAATTCCATCGCTGCACTCCGCATTGCCGTTCTATCTCCGGTCATAACCATCGGGGCAAAAGTGACATGAAAAGTGTTTCCACCAGCGGTTGCTAATTGCGAGGAAGGTTGCGGCATCATTGCATTCAACTTACCAAAAAAACCAGCCCCGTACTTTGCCACCGCTTCCTTTTTGACGACGAACTCCCCACGTTCGAGCATGGACGGGACCGTATCACCGCCCCCGTAACCGGGTATGGGACCACCTGACTGAAAAGACTTTGTTGAATTTATAAGCCTCCCATATTCATTATAATCATCCCAAGTCACAAGGCCAGTTGAGGAAATTTTCCTTATAGTTCTAAATACCTTTCTTGCTTTCTCCTCAACAGAGTCAAAAGCTAAACCCATACCTGAAAGTTTATCGATAAATTTTGAAACTATGTCAATTAGTTGTTGTATTTTATCCATAAGCCCCGTCGTAGTAGATCCGGAACCTTTAAAATCCACAGTGTAAGTGGCACCTTCTTCAGCCTTCTTTGTTGTAGAATCGAGCCACTCATTCACCTCTTTGACCTTTTCCCCAAGTGGTTTTGTGGTGGAGCCTTCGCCCTCGAATTTTGTGGTGACAGTGTGTGTTGATCTTGTATTAAGACCATTCACGCTGAGTTGGTATCTAATTGCAGCTTTAAGAGCGGCAAGCCCCCTCACAATAATCGTATGCGTTGAAGTGGTATCGACAATTTTCGCTAAGGCATCTAAGACCAATTTTATATTGGCGAGGGCTGCATCGACAACAATGTCAATAACCGTTTCTGTAGCTGCTTTTTCTTGAATCTCGGTTAACCCTGTATCAATTGTTTCTATCTCAGTCTTTGCATCTTCACCACTAAGGCCGATCTCTGGTTTTGGGTCTGGTGAAACTCCACTGAAAAAGTCCTCAACAATTTTATCTACGGCCACCACCGTTTCTTCAGCAGAATCAGCGTTGATATTGAGAATATGTTCCTTTGCTGCTTCTACGCCAAATTTCTTAATCTCGCCTTCCGCTGTCTCCATAGCGGCCATAGCATCTATGGTATTAATGTCTAATTTGATGCTACCATCTGCAAGTGCCTTTTTTAGATTATTGCTGAAAGTCTTTATTTGAGTTTCGGTATACCCCAATTCAAGAAGGGCTTCTTTAGTATCTATTTTAAGTTTCTTCTCTTTTTCTACTTGCTCTTTAAGGTCCCTATCTTTGTCCTTTATATCCTTTAAATCTTTTTCAGGATCTGTTATATCAATGTCCAGTTTTGCCGGGTCTGCAAATTTGTCTCTAAGATTAGTGATCAGATCCCCAATCATTTTAAAAGCATTTTCGGCAGCAGTCTTCATGCTATCATAAGCAGCTTTTGAACTATCCGTTGTCGCCTTATCTGCATCCTGTGCATCTTTCACTCTTTTCTTATGCCATTTTGCATTATACTCATCTTCAATTTTCTTCAGCCTTAGCATGGTATTTAATCGTAGTTGCGCTAAAGCAAGCTCTCGGGTTGTTTCAGAAGCAAACCGCCCTACTCGGACTATGGCTACTTGTTTTAGCTCTTCATCTTTAGCCTTTTCAATTTCGACTTCTTTTTTGGCAGCTTGCATTGCCATGGTAAGGATTTGAGAATACGCCTCTCGTGCAATCTCAATTTTCTTCATTGCTGTTTTAAATTCTGCGGCAGTACGTGCTTCATCAACCGCTTTAAACGCATCATTCAGCTTTTGTTTTGCATCCAACATTTCATCATTGTATCTTTGGCTTTCTGTCATCTCCGCTTGCCTGATTATTTTCAAATCTTCTTGCAATTTCTCTTCAAGGGATTTGATTGAGTCAAGCAATTTTGTCCGTTCTTTTAGTCTCGCTTCTGCGGCTTTCTGTGCGGCCTTAGCTTCAGCTTCAGCCCTCTTTTCTGCGGCCTTCCTCGCTACTTCAACTTCCTTATCCTGATTCGCAACAAATTTATCAAACGCCGCTTGTTGAATGGCTTCTATTTGGTCTTGTAATTCATTTTCAATGACACCCATATCGGCAGCGTTTTTCCTGTAAGCCGAGACACGTCTTTGCATCGAGGCTATCATTTCAATAAACAATGCCCGATCTTTTGCGGCCAATTGATTATAAACTTGTTCAAAATGAAGGGGTAATTCAGCAAATACATCTTTTATTTGAGAGACTGCCTCACGGCTTGCGAGTCCAATTCTATTGAAATGATGAACGAACGCATTTTGCAAATCCTCAATCGCGTCCTTTTCGAGACCCATCGCTTCGATTCTTTCTAACGCCTGATCAATGGTTATTTCACCTGTTTTAACAAGCGTCTTTAATGAGTGAATTTGACTCTCTTGTGCCTCGGTCAATTCTTTTTGGAGCTTTGTTGTTCGATCATACGCGTCACCTATACCAAGCAAATTATGGTAAATTATTGGCCACAACTCGCTGATCCTAACAAATTGAACTTCAGATCGACCCAATTCTACACGGTATCGTTCTGACGCCTTCGTAGCGTTGTCAAGGGCTTCCCATGCCCTTTTAGCTGCAATCTTATCCATAGCCTCGGTCAAGGCTTCTGTGGCCAAATCAGCTAAATCAAGCGCCTTAGTCATCCTCAGTATCTCTTTAGTGACTTCTGGGTATGTAACTTGAAATCGCTCTAAAACAGATTGGTATTCACGTGAGCCTGCGTCTAACGCATTTAAGGAATCAGAGTATAAGTTAATCCCCTCTGCCATTCTTCTGGCTTCAACAGATGCCACCGCCAATTCATTCGCTAATTTTTCGTTGGACCCTGTAATTTGATCTAAGGCAATAAATAGAGCTGCAACAGCAGTCGCTATCGCTGTAATAGGATGGGACGCGATTAAAGCCCATAAGACAGTGAACGCAGCTCGTAATTTTCCTAATACCCCGGTCATTACAGTAAAACCTGCGGTTGCCGCACCCAAGCCAGTCGTTAAGAGTAAGAAATTAGAGGTTATCATTTTCAAAATTATCAACCCCTTAAAGCTGCTAACCAATAAACTCGTTGCCATTCGTAGTGCAGTAAAGGTCGCAACTAAAAGAGTTACCTTCACAATGACGCCACCAACAGCACTTGTCGCAAACGCTTCGAAGGCGATAGTTACCCCTATTAATATATCTGTAAGAACGGCCAACGCCCCACCAACGCCTCCTTCACCGAGAGCAACTGCTACTAACTTTGCCCTATCCGCCAAATTCTTAAATTTAACCCCGAGACCTTCTTGCTGAGTTCCCGACATCTCCGCGGCAGTTCCCACTTCATAAACATTGTTTAAGGCCGTCTGGAACTCCCCACCAACATATCCCTTAACAAGAATAGCCGCCGCCTGAGCACCACGAAGCCCAAACAATTCAAAGGCTTTAGCCATATTGACAGCATTGGTTTCTGAATTAAATAGAATTGCAGTTAGGTTTTCTAAGACCTTTTGATATCCCACAGTTCTCGGGTTTACTTGATCTAATGCAACCCCCTGGGCCTCATACGCCTCCCTGAGCCTTGAATTAGGGGCAATCAGCCTGCTTAACACTTGCCTCATACCTGTACCGATCGTGCTGGCCCTGAGACCATTATTCGCAAGGGTCATCATGGTGGCCGCAGTCTCTTCAAGGGATACTCCCGCCTGGGCCGCTGTAGCACCAATATAATTGAAAGATATCCTGAGTTTGTCAATGGTGAGTTTTGACTTGTTGATCGCATTTGCCATTACATCGGAAACACGCCCAGCCTCCATAGTGTCAAGGCTAAATGCACGGATGGTTGTGGTAAGAAGATCGGTCGTGAGCTTCATGTCGGACAAGGTTCCGGTAGCAAGGTTAGCCGTAGCCTGCATAGCGTCCATGGCTTCCCCGGCATCAAACCCGGCCTGGCCTAACAACACCATGCCTTCTGATACTTCAGAGGTTGAAAACTTAGTGGTTCTTGCAACGTTCTTTATGGTCTCTCCCATAGCCATCACTTCAGCATCCGTAGCCCCAGTAATGGCCTGAAGGTTTTTAAGGGCCTGGTCGTAATCAATAATTGCCTGGGTCCCGACCTTAAACGCATTGATAACCATATAAATTGCTGAAGCTGCAATACCATAGGACGCTGTAACCTTGAACGCCGCCTTGACGCGCTCAAGACCACCGTGAACCCGGGATATTTGCTTGGTGAAGCCGTGATATTGCTCTGTGGCTTTTTTGGTGGCGGTAGTAGCTTTTCTGGTTGCAGTCGTTGCTCCAGTAGAAGCCTTAGTATTGGTATTCAATACTGTATTGACACCCTTCACTGCCTGCTTGATCTGCCCTAAAGCTGCTTTAAGGTTGGTTGCATCACCCGTAAACAACGTCCCAAGCGTCAAATTTTTATCAGCCATTATCCTGCCCTCGTTTTACCGCCCATGGGTTTACTCTCCTGAGCCCAAATCCTGTGCCGGTTCATCATTTGCTTTGTTATTTGTTCTCTTTCAACCTTCGGCATATCCTTGTACGTTTCCGGGTCCCCAAACACGAACCCGCCCTTTGGCTTTTTAGTCTGTTTCGGTGCCGGGGCAGCCTTCTCTTCAATTTTTGCTCCATGAATCTGTGCCTCAAACTTCAGCCTATCACCAAGCCTCTTCTCCGAATGCTCGAACAGTACAATCAACTGTCCGAAGGTGCATCCTCCGTCTCGGAAGGACTTTTTGTAGAAGTCGTCAAGTCGGTATCCATATCGCTCGCAGACTGCGGTAACGGCCTCTCCGATGGAAACAGCGTCATCACTTTCTCGAAGAGGCTCTTGAAGTTTTTTGCTACAATACCGTAATTTGTCTCATAAACCACTTCGGCTATCGAAGCCGCCTGAAGGTTGGAGACCTCTTCTAAGAGCTTGTCATCCTCATCTGTTACCATGGTTAAGATACGGCCAAGGTTTTCCTTCACTAATTCCACAATAAACGCCACCAGTGCCATATCCCCGCCTTCTTCTTTGGCAAACTGCGCCGCAATTGCCGTGGATATTAAATCAGTCAATTTCAACTGATCCGACATGGACAAGGGATAAATTTTAATCTTCCGCATTTCACGGATACCAATCTCGATCTCCGTGATCTGCGGATTGATCTTTTTCTGTTCATTCTCCGACATGATACTTCTCCTTATTTTGTGGTGAGCACAACGCCCACCACAATTATCTTAAAGGTTTACGCCCAAATGATATGACCAAGGGCCATGTCGTCCCAAATCGCATCGCCGTCCGTAACGTCACTTGACGCATTTTTGGACTCAAATGAAATCGGAACAGCGGCAGCATCCTCAGCCTGTAAATCCATCTCCACGTTTGCTGACACTTGCGCTCTCGGGAAGATAATGGTCATGGTATTGGTCGCATTAGGATAGGTGTATACCGCCTCCATCCGCACGTAATCAGGTGCAGAACGGCTACCTAACGTAACCTCACCAGAATGGGCAGTGTAACTATCCGCACTGGTGTCAGTACCATGAGCCAGAGCCATGTGCTCCGGAGTAATCTCTTTAAACGCACACTCCAGCATAGCTCCTTCCCTGATAGGCGTGGTGTAATCCTCAATCAGAGGAAATCCTGACTCCAGCTTGTACCAATCGGTATTCCCGGTGAATTTAGTATTCGCCAGTGCTCCAATCGAATCACTGGAAGACAGCTCAGCTCCGGGTTTAGTAATATTGTCAGACGAACTACCAACTCGTATTTGCGCTAATCCAAGCGCAATGGTACTCGTATCTGTTGCTACGGGACCTGATCTTGCCATAGTAAAACTCCTTTCTGTGAATGTTCACAATGTTAAATTTATAAGTCGGAGTTCTCGGATAAACCGATTGAGGTAAGATTCAGAATAGAACTGATTGAAGTGTTTTAAGCAGCATCTCTATTTTCCTTGAAAGGAAGATAGTTTAAAGTGTTGACATGCCCACAAGTTCTCCGTAGACATTTTATTTGAAGGTTTCCATGAATAAGAATGTCAACCGGAGGCTTCCCCGGATCTTCAGGATTACGCCCAAAACAGAATCGCCACAATCCGTTCGGCAATCGCTCGATTAAACGCTTTCCACATTTCTCGCAAGTAACGAAAATCTTCTTATCCATATTAAACCTTTGATGAAAACCTGAGTCTCGCTGTTAAGATTTTGTATTTCGTGCCATCATCCGCCTCAAACTGCTGGCTTTCAATAACGTCCTGAACAAGAAAGTAGCCTATACCTGTCCAGTTACCATCCGCTCGGCTCCGGTAAAACGTGATCCGGGCCATACCATCAGTCTGAGTATTGTCGGTTAAATATTTATAAACTTTGTCCCGAAGCTGGGCTAACTTAAACCCCTCACCATCTGCCCGGGTACAGCAATAGATATTGAGCATATGAGACGACAACTCGCTGAGTTCCATACCACCGAAATTAATAGATACCCATCGATCCACGGATTTTGAGCGGACATCCGGAGTGCTGAGATATCGATCGAATGTAACTTGAACGCCTTCGGCAGTATGGAGCGAATCGATGAAAAACTTTTTTATCGAATCGCGTATATTTGACTCCTTGGCCGTATTATCGAGGCTCATAATCCCTCCAGTTTGCAAAATTGCCTAAAGCCATCTGTCTTTAACCTCTGTTGATACGTTCGTGCAAGCCGTTCTATCCGACCCAATATCCAATCTATCCACGTTAACTCTCAGGATTGAAAAATGTGTCTCCGATTCAAAATGGATAATCGCCCGGTAAATCACATCGTCCAGGGCTTCTTTATGCTGCATTACGCTTAAGTGGTCCAACTTCTTCCTCGACCTCAGATAGAAACTTGAAAAACAGTTTTAAAAACCCGGATGCCTCTACCATGTCTGGCTCTTTCTTTCCGTCATAATCAATCTTAACTTTATCTAATGCTTTCAATAGCATTTTGACTTCCCTGATACTCAGATCAATAGTTACGTGGATATCTTTTGGTTCTATGTTAAGAATCTGCATGGTCTCGCTCTAAAAAATCAATAAAATCATCAAGACAATCTGTGTGGTATACTAAGCCATCGGTCCTCTCCCAATTGTTCCACTCCTCATAACGCTCAATAGCTTTTTTTAGCCATAAGATATAATCTTCCATTACGCCCACGCCTTTCTCAATTCATTTAACGCTTCCTGCCCGCGCTTTGACCAGCCTGTACCGGCATACTCGCTGGAGGTCGGTCCAAACACCGGCCTTCGGGCTTCTTCAATGGACCCATACATGGCAATTGATTTTGAACCACCGCTCGGCCCTTTTGAACCCTTCCCAAACCATGATTTGCCCCCCTGATCCATCGCACCTATTGGAACCCCTCCGATATAGCCATTTCCATCAGGGGCCTTAAAAGCAGACAGGCTACTTACCAAATCCCCCCTTAATCGCCATGGGGACGGAAACCCCATCCAACTATATTTCATCTTCCATCTGGCATACCGTGGATTATACGATGGTTTTGGCGTCATCTTTTTCATGATATTCTTCACAAGTAACTGATAATAATCAACCGCGCACCGCCGTTGCATCTCGTTCTGACCAAATGTCTTAACGCTCTGCTGGAGCTTTGTAAGCGCTCTCATGTATCGCTGGAGGTCAGCTTCTTTAAATTTGATTGTTATCATAAACCCACCCGTTTAATACGGTTTCAAACATTAAATCGGCCTTAACGGGAACAAGGGAGTCTTCCCCCAATTGAACAGCACGTCGAAATAACCTGGGCGCCTTAAAGAATTTATCCTTTGACTGCTTTCCCAATACCAGGACATCCACCTCACTTTGCTCAATAAAAACCTTCAACCCTTCCTTGAGCGGTTCGTCAATATATTCATCATCATAGATCACAGCATACCACTCGTTTTTCTTTTCTTTCTCATTAATGCTCTGGATGTTCGGCACGAAATGAATTTCATCGGCTAATCCCTCAAATGATTTTACCACCAACGCTGAATCCAATTTATCCGCCCTGCTTTGCACAACAAATAGCGTCAACATATATGCCTCGGATCGGGCGGCATAAAGGTAGTTGGCTTAATTTCCCATTCAATTCTCGTTACCTTTTCCATTGTCCGCCCGCAATTCTCACACCAATAATCATCAAGTTTGTCATCTTCAATTTCATTTTTGTAATGACATTTTGGACACACCCAGATCATCATCTCAAAAGCTCTCTCGGTTTATATTCAACTTCAAGCATTTCCCGCCACGCAACAATTTCCTCAGCATTCAATTCTTCTGTTTCGATATTCGCTTCATATTGCCCGGGCGTACCTTTATACCAACCTGGCTGGCCGTTATAGTTGAATTTGATTCCCCACTTGGTCGGATCAGCGAATATCCTTGACCCCGGCATCGGTTGAAAGATTGAAATATCGATATCATCCGGTTGTGCTTCTTCAATCCAATCTGCAGTCTCAACCACCGTTTCATTTGTTTCCCCGGGGAGTCCGACAATCAGGAACGCCTTCGCCCTGATTCCATGATTGTGAAGTTTCTCAACGGCCCGGGTGTTCATGATTCTGGTAGTTCCTTTCATGTTCTTTTTGAGGACTTCATCAGACCCGCTTTCAATGCCTATGCCAACTTCCACAACTCCGAGCTTACTGAGTAATTCACACGTTTCATTATCAATCAGGTTACTCCTTCCAAGGCACCGAAATAGATATTTCCCGCCAATCTTATCAACTATCTTGCCTAATCGCTTTTTGCTGGCAATAAACACGTCGTCAAAAATCATAAACGCTTCGTATCCATATCTCTCATGGATATGCTCTATTTCATCTACTGTTCTCTCTGCTGACTGCATTTGGAAGTTGCTGTCAATCTTACCACAGAATGAGCAGTGATATGGGCACCCCCGGGTAGTCATAATGGGCGTAGAGGGAACACCATCGATCTCATAGTGATAATCGCGTATCGGCAATACATCCCGGTCAGGGAAAGGAATATCGTTAATATCTATTTGTAGCGGTACGTTGAAATTCGTTCCCAATATCTGAGACAAAAATAACATCAGTCCTGTCTCACCCTGCCCTCGCACTACATGAGTGAATCCATGTCCGAGACACTCCTGAGATTTATGCGTAGCGTGAGCCCCTCCAGCAATAACTTTTTTACCCATGTGATTAAATTTCTTTGCCAACTTAAATGCTTCTGCCCTTTGTGGCGTAGTGAGTGAAATCCCAACAACATCAGATTCTACCATGTCTGGTGTATGGCCAAGTCCCATGTCAAGGCACTGAACATTTAAGCCGAATCTTTTTAAGAACGCTGATAGATATAGAATTCCCAGGGGCGGAAATACCGCCTGGTCTAACAGGAACTTGGAACTTGGAAATATTAATGTGATATCAGGTTTCATTTTGCCATCTCCTGGCGTACCCAAACCATCATTCCAAGCGATCCCTCGATGCCAGTAAATAACTCATCCACCGCTTGCTTAACCCCATAAACACCTTCAGGGTAATAATCATGAAAGAACATTAGTCCGCCGGGACGTAATAATTTCAAGCTGTTTTCTGCATCAGTCTTCACTGCTTCGTAAGTATGTAAACCATCGATAAACACTAAATCAAATGTTTCCTTTATCTTTGGAACGGCCAACCCTGACCGATTGATGATAATGTGAATATTTTTATATCCATTGATGTTCTTAAGAAATCCATTGAGAGACGTAAACACATCGCTTTGATCTTGCGTAGGCGGCAACCCTTTAAAGGTGTCTACTGCATAAACCTTCTCAGCGGTCTCAGCCATGGCGATGGTGGACCTTCCGAACCAGCTTCCGATCTCCAGACACACCTTGCCTTTGGCGTGGTCTTGAAGTATCTGGCACTCTTCAAAGGTCACATGACCGTCTTTAACCTGCTGATATGTTAGACGCTGTACTTTTTCCATAGCTCCAGGTACTCCGGTTTGATATGGCCTTCAAGCTCCGTGAGAGGCTTGTAAATGTAGTGAATTATTTCATGGTCAAACATCTCAGCAACGCTCAACTGCGGAACGATCCTGTTGTAGCTCTGCGGAATCTCGTAAAGCTCATCCCCAAACAGCTTCGTAAAAAGGTGCATGGGTTCCGCCGGCTTTGCCTGATCATGTTTTGCATCGAGTAACCATTTATAGGTCTCGGAATTCAGGTACTTCTTGCCAACAATGAATAACCCCCAGTTCCAATCTTTCCAACCTTTGGTCTGCTCTGTGGTTCCAATATCGCACTGGATGTTCAGGAGTCCGGATATGTCCTTCAAGCAGAGCATATCCACATCGATGAATATCACCTTGTCGTATCCACGCAGATTAAAGACTTCCATTCGCCAGAAATAAGGATTGGATTTCGAAGAAATTACATATTTGGAAACATCTACAGTTCTAAATTCAACCGAGGGATACAGCTCTTTAAGCTGTTGTTTTTCTTTCCAACTCAGGGCAGTATCAAAAATCAAGCGGGACGGATAATCCTTTTCCTTTTTTTTGATTGCTGCCGTATCGTTAGTTCCGGTAAAACAAATAAACGGGATGTCTACGATCGAAGGACTGTTGCTTTTTATACTGTTCAGAAACGCCCTCAAGTATGGCAAAAAGCTCCTTGTTACCGTTGTTGCGAATGCTGTTTTCATAATCCACCCTCCAATTCTTTTCGATAAAATTCAATGGCCTCTTGCGGATCAGGGAAACCGATATCCGTGTCATTCACAATGCGAACCGTAATATCTTCTTTCCACATAAACCCCAATTGCCCCCAGTCTAATGGTTCATAGTGCTTGAGCTTATCCTCAAAATTAAAGACCATCATTTCAATGGCACTTACTTTCGGAAATGCCCACAACACTTTATCCTTAACGGTGAAAATCCATCTATGAGGGAATGCCCCCCTGAAGTGACCAATCAACCCGCATCGCTCCAAACCCTCGTCTGATATCTGCCGCCCGCGTCCTAATTCAAACATCTTGTTGGGGATAGCAATATATCCCTCATTAGCCACTAAAGGTAGCCTTTCAAGAAATCGTTGCGGATTTGCCAAATGCTCAAGCATATGTGTGCAAATCACGAAATCATATTTTCCGTTTTTGGCTACCTCTTGTCTCAGGTAAGACCACGTTAAATCATCCTCGCAATCATTTTGAATTATTTGCGAGTCCCATATCTCAGGATACGGCTTATACATTCCCGGATATCGCTTTTCCCAATCAGCAGGTGTTACCAGGTCCACATAGGTTGTTACGAACTTTGAGGCCCACGGTCTATGGACACCACCAATGTCAAGGCACCTGTGATAGCCCTGGGCTTCCAGGTACTCTAAGATACGTTTATCGCCCATTGGCTGGGTTTCTATTTGAGCATCATAAATCAAAACGGCACCTCCACGGTTCCAAACCGTTCACCCGCGGCCACTCTTTCAAATAACCATTCGTACCGCCTGGCCATTAAATCCGCCGTGAATCGCTTTTCAAACTGTTCCCGGCAGTCAATCGGATCGATCTCGTGAATACGATTAATTAACGGGACGCCCACGCTGAGAATTTCAGACAGGTTATTGGAATCGTAATAATTCAGGATAAATCCGTGCTTGCCGTGTTCGATAATTTTGTCCACGACGATTGAACAATCCTGATTAATCCGGTTCATTCCAACAACTGGGGTTCCCATGGCAAGGCTTTCGGCAAGGACAATCCCGAAATGTTCCTTCCAGGTATTGTCATTACTGTAAATCAAACACTTGGCTTTGCTCATAATTTCGTATTTCATGGCATCGTCTACGCCGCGCACCCAAAAGATATTCTTATTGTCAATATGTGGCGCCACTTCATTCCAAAACGTCCCGGTATTATATGGCGGCCCCATAATGACCAGCTTAATCCCGGCAGCTCTTGCAAGCTCAATTCCCAGGTGAGGCGCCTTCCCACCTTCCAGCTTTCCGATCCAGCAGGCGTAATCTTCCTTGTCCGGTTGGAATTGGTATAGGTTTTTCGGCAACCCGTAATGAATCATAGTGGTCTCAATGTTCTGATCAACAAAATCGTTCTGAAGTACCTGAGAGTATGTCACTACATTGAACGGTTTTTTCTTCAATTGCCACCAACTATGACACCAAACATTCCAAACCAATTCTACATAAGGGAACCGTTCCATCACTTCCGGGTCCCAGCCTTCACCAAAATATCCGCAAAAATAAATATCAGGGCTCAGAGCGGTCCTGGCTATATATTCTTTCACTGCTTCATAATGAGTATCACGTTCGTTCGTGAGCGCACCTACTGGCACATAATCCGTGGCTGCAGGGACATCCGTGCCTTCCCGGGCAAAGAGATAGACTTCGTGGCCGAGCTTAATTAACTCTTGAGTAAGGTAGCCTAAAATACGTTCGCCCCCGTATGCGTGACCCTTGCCGAATGGAAACGAATTGCCTGTTAGAATAATTTTCATTTCAACTCCTTGGCCCCCACGTCACATGGGTAGCTGATATGATTGATATACTCGACGACCTTCTTATAAGGCCATTCGTTGAGTTGTTTCAGGACCCCGGAACGATAACTGGACCATGCGAAGATTAAATATCGCTGAGATTGAATAGGTGGATAAAACACCCGGTTCTGTCCACTGGTCATAAGCCCGAAGATATGTTCAAGCCATGGGTTTTTGGGCTCACCTTCAGCGCCGTATTTTCCGTAAAGATATTCTGAACTCCGCAGGCATTTGACGATCTCCGTGTAATCAATGTTTTTTCGTTTGGTCAAGAAGAATCGCGTACTGGCCCACCAGTACGATTTATACCGTCCATCCGTAGCAGGCATCGGGGAATATTGACTTGGGTAGCTGATATAGTCAAACCGATCCTCGTCGAGCCACTGAAGCCATTCCTTGATTACATTTTTGTCATTAATGAAGGCGTTCATATCTCCATCAAAATGAACCAGGTAATCCCCGCGTGTTAACACCATGGCATTCAAAAAGTTAATATCATTCCATTTGGGTTCATATTTCCCCAAATACTTCTCCGTGTGCCGATTGAAAACCAGATTGTCTATGATCCCACTTGCCTGTTGATTTAGTAACCAATCCTGTGTTTCTTTCGGGAGCGGATCGTGGACATCAATAAATACGGTCGTTTCAATCTCATGACCTTCGAAGAACTTGACCTTGTTGATTATACCCTCGGTGAAGAAATCGAGCGAACGGGTCCCGTTGAGCATAGTTCCCTGTTTCGTGGACTGCTCCATGAACCCGGGGCGTGTGTCTAAGTTTATGGCGATGCTAATCATGATTTAATCCTCAATCCTATGCCGCGCCGATTACACCGGAGCTGTTTTAACCAAAATGCTTTCCTCACAAATAGAATGCACTTTGGAGGACCAAACGAAACAAATAATCCGAATCTAAGGAATTCTCTTGCAGCCACCGCATTGAGAATCATTTGAGAAACGATTTCTGACTCCATTTCCCCTTGGGCATAGTTTCTCACTGTTACTGTCGTACAGGAAACGAAGGTTGTACCGGAATAATTAGTGGGATTACTATCGGCAGTTCCGGAACAGTCATCACTGGTGTTATACAAGATCATCCTCACACCTCCGCTTGTTCTAACCCATGGTCTGACATATCTTCAAACATGGTACAGCGACAATTCTCGTCGATGTCGATTGATTTGAAAGTGCAATAAAGGCCCTCGAATTTTCTCCCCCTGTGGACATTCATCCCATTAAACCTACAGGCCATAGTCCTGCATTCATAAATCGTTGTATCGTTTAAAAAAGCCCTTGGAAATTCAGCCATTGCCTCGTACCTCCACCATGATCGCGTCCTGGAATTGTCTCAGCGTTCGACCTTCCACTACAAGTTTTGGCCACCCTGATCCAGTTTCAACCTTCTTGAGCGTAACCATGGCAGGTTCACCTGATACCGGGTCCCATCTCACATCCCCGGGGAATTCAAAGGTCTCGCCCTCCGGAATATTCAGACCCATCTTGACCGCATCCTCGTCACTGATGTTTTCGATTGCATCCATGTGGTCAAAATAACAGCACATTGGTTTTTCATCGGCCCGCATTGATCTTCCACATTGCTTACACACCCAGTAAATCATAGTACCCTCCATTCATGGCCGTAGTTCTTCCATTTATGCCACTTCCAAACCTGATACTTCCGGTCTTGAAGATGGTAAACATAGTTCCCTGGCATATAGTACGCTTTGTATCCAGCATTCATAATTCTCTTGTAATAATCGCCGTCACAGTGCATTCCTTTTGCTTGGTTGAAGCCGCCTACATCTTCCCACGCTTTCTTGTGTGTCAAAATCATGTGGCCATTGTCGCAACCACCACCTTCTACGGTTGCGGTCCCATGCTCTTTCCAGACCTTCTCTGCCCACCTAATATGGTCAACCAGATCGTCACTTCCTGCCGGACAACCGGGGGACTTTTGAGATCCGGACGCACAACGATTAGTAACGGCAGTTATCCAGCCTGCCTGGTGGCCAAGTTTTGTTGCTGCCGCTAAGAACGCCTCATACCAGTTTGGGTTACATAAAAACAGATCATGGTCCATTATCAGTACCCAATCATGCGCGTGTTCCATGGCCCGGTTATACGCAAACCCCACCTTCTTGCACGGCTCGTATGGGATTACAGTTTCAATAAATAGTCTTTCGGTCATATCATTTCCCTTAATTGTTTTTCGTCACTTTCATAATTTGGTCGCCAGAATGCTTTCCGAATATCTTTAACCGGGGGAATGCCAGATATAGATGCTAACTGAAAATCGATCAGATAAATTTTTTCATCAAGATCCATAATGTTTCTAAGTTTCCCTTTAAATACCAGATCATTATGAACGATATCGGCCTTATTTAAAACACTTACGATATGGTCAATTTGCTTAGATGAAACGCTTTTCGTTTCTTCTCCTACATAAGACATTACAATAAAATTCTTGCCGTATTTTTTGACCACAGGCGCTATGTCATATTTAGCCAATATCTCTAATGCCTTGACTTCATGTGCCACAATCGGCTCGATATCGCCTGGGTAGTATGGTTTCAAAAATGAATTAACCAGTTTGGTTGTTGAGGAATCAAGATCGATAGTCTTCAATATGTTCCCCTCTAATCGTTCAATGTTTGCGGTGTTTCCTCTCATCTATAACACCTGAATATGTTCCGTGGATACCAGCCGTCCTTTACCGTACCGAGATCATCAATTTGATAATCTGTATTGTCTTTCAGGATGTTGAAGACGTCTTGGCTTGATGATATATTGGCGCTCTTGGCCATAGCGTCTCCCTGGGTGGTTGAGAAGAACAGGCAATCGGTTTTCTGTGACACAATCGAAATGCACCCATACGCATCTTCGCCCGCTTGCTTTAACAACCACATCCACTGATCGAACCATATAATGAAGTCATATCGGTCTAATCCGGATATTAATTCCTTGTCAATAATTGAATGAACAAACTTGGCGCCGGTCTTGAATTCCATCTCTATTGCTGTCGCAAGGTCTATCATGGCCTTGTCGTAATCAATCCCGGTCATACTTGCCCCAACAGATTGAAGGCGAAAGGTAATCCCACCCGCCGAGCAACCCAGGTCAAGGCCCTGCTTGCCTTTTACGTCAATTTCTTCCAGGATTCTATCTACCCGCAAGCTGGTATTCTTCCTGTGGCTCGGCAGAGACATGAAAGGGATGTCATGGTAAAGTTTGCCTTGATCCAAGGAAGATCCCCCGATTTTTTCTACGCCTATTTTTGATGCAAGTTTTTTCAGGTGTTCCTTAGCCATTCCATCTACTCCAATGGTTATTGTTAGACGCATGCTCCATGTAGTACGCCTGGTCAGGGGACACGTTATCCGGGTCCACATACCAATCCAAGTGCTTGGCCGTATAGGGGGCCAGAGTACGTATGCCATGCTGCAACCTTCTCCACTCCGTACCGGACCGATACATGCCGAAAGTGGTATCAATAGGGGCCTTAATATATCGGATAGGATCATGACCCAAATTTATGGTCCTAATAGCACTGCGGTGGAATTTGTAATGCAGACCCTTCTTGCCGCTTAACAGTATTTCCTTCTCTGGGTAATAGCCTGGAATATCATCTATGCGCAACATTGGACCGACCACCGCTACGTTTGTCATCTTTCCCAGAAGAGTTGAGTAGACGGCAAGAATGTTCCCGTCAGCAGGGTCCAAAGCAATATCTGGGTCCGTGACCACATAGTTGGAGCTGCCGTGGGTTGTAAAATAGTCCTTAATGCTCTGTGTAACCATCAGGTCGTTCCGCTTGGCATTGCGCCTTTTTCCAGTGTTGGGTGAGGACCACCGATACACCTTGGTTCCCGCTGACTCCAACATACGTAGGTACTCCACAGTTGGCCCGTATGAACTGCCCTGGTCTAACATCACTATTATGAATGGCGTATCAATGGTATCGTGATACGACTGGATAGACTCCTGTAGCATGGTCAATCGGTCACACGTTACGATAAAAATAGGGATCATCCCATGTCCTCTTTCAATATCAGCCCTGTTCCCTGTCCGAATGAGTATTCCTTGTCAACTCTTTTTGTATAATAACCTGTGAGTGTAATAAAAGTTCTATCCTGTATTCTACTCTTTGCAGCCTTAGCCATTAATTCATCCCAGAATCCCCTAATGCAGTCTTCAAATACTATATCGTGTATGGCAATAATATTTTTTGCTAAGGGGGCATAAATTTTATAATCCTCTTTTAGCACCTCATAGGTATGTTTGGCATCCAAATAAACAAGATGAACATCCCGCCCATTCAGTATTTTCATCAGCTCCACCATTGTTGCTGGATTTCTACTGTTCCCTACTATATCAGGACAGCGTGCTGCGCTTATATCAACCCCGATATGCTCATAGCCCAAAATCTCTTCATAATATCTCTTCTGTTTGCCAAACCCAATACCAACTTCAACTATCATAGGTTTTTTTATTTCCCTGTTTCTGAAATAGGTATCTATAAACTCAAGGTAAGCCTGCCATTCCCCCATACTCTGGGATGGCATTGTAGGATGCTGTCGTGTGCATTCTGTTGTCGTCCACGGTGGCATAAGATTGTTTATTTTACCTAACATCACTGCTTCCTCAAATCTGATAGTTGATGACTGTTACATGGGAGTTCTGATATAAGCTGCGCCGTCATAGACCTCTCTTCTGGCGTCTCCCCCTCGAATCCACGCATGAACGTCCCATGCACCCTAATACCCATGCTTCTAATCGCCCTCAGCGTTTCCTTAGCTTTCTCCAGGTCCAAGCTCTTGTTTATAACCTCATCGAGTATCCTTTGGCTACCACTCTCAAAGCCTACCTTGACCTCAACACATCCACCGTCCTTCATGGCTTGCCACGTACTGACATCACAAGTATCTATTCTACACATGGCCCCCCACGGCAGACCTATTTCCTTCATCACTCTTGCAATCCCCTTGATTCGTGCGTTTCCAATGTTGAATGTGTCATCATCAAAGTATATGTAGCGTAACTTAGGGAATCTCTTTACTGCATCCTGAACCTCTGCCTGGATCCGTTCTGGACTATGACCCCTATACCTTTTATTCTTCTGGAACTTCTGTGAATAGCAGAACGTACAGCTAAACGGACATCCTCTACTCCCCCACATATTTAATGCGAGTTTATGCCTCGCCATCTTATAATCATAAATACTCTCATCTCTGGTTGGGAATGGCGCATTATCTATGTTTTCCCATTCATCGAACTCATACACGCCACCCTTACCGCTTGTCAGGCAGGCATACAGGCTCCTTTCATATTCACCCCGCAGGACAGCATAGACTTCAGGCTGATCTATCAATTCAGCGTTAGATGTTGCAAGTGGGCCGACCAAAATGACCTTGCTGTATTTCGATACCTCCTTTGCTATGTAATAATCATTATCCTTCGATGCCATAGCTGTTTCCATCACCACGTAGTCAAATTCCCGTGCGAGATTGAAGAAGTAAGTGTATTCATCCAGATGCAGAATGGAGTCACGGAATACGGACTGCATTCCCTTTTGCTTCAAATAAGCATCCGCATACGCCAGGTTAAATGGGAAGGGGAAATAATTTCGATGTATTGGTCTTATATACGGCCATCTACATCCAGCCCGCAGCCCCATTTTCGGTTTCGCATCCTTCGATGCCCCAACAGGTGTAAACCATGGTTGGTTGGAAATCAATATATTCATTTGAACCCCTCCTGTGCTCGTCTATGAAAGTTTTCTTTGTCTGCGGCCAAAAGATGTCTTGATCCTGTGTAGACCGTATCCTTCGCTGATTTATGGTTGCCCTTCCCTCCCCAGTGATTGTGCCACACCACAGAAGTAGGACAATACTTTACCCTGTTCATTGATTTACTTTTGCTGAACAGCTCAGTGTCGGCACTAAAATGTTTATAAATCTCATTATAGAAGATGCCTTTGAGACTTGTCTTTATGTAATTCCGTGAAATTAGGCCGGCGCAAGCATTCCGTCCATTCTGTATCCCATCCTTGAATGTAACTAATCCTTCTGCGTTTGGAAACGTTTGCTGCATACATTTCATGGCTTCTTTGAGCCATCCTTTTTCCACTTCCATGTCATCGGACAAATACACGAAATATGGTTCTTCACTAATAGAACAACACCTATTTGTAGCTTTGACGCATTCTACCGTTGAGGGGAACATTTCTATATCTTCTTCATAAAACTGGCTCAATGATAATTCTTTTAATGTAGCCTCGTCTTTTTCATGGTCAATTATAATGTGCAATCTATAATTTTCGTACATAGTGCGATCTTTAATCCATGTGAGTGCTTTAATGAGCTGTTTTGGCCGCCTGAAAGTTACAACACACACCCCGACCGCTGGTTCATTTAATTCCATTATTCCTAACCCAATTAATGAGGTTTCTGCATCCGGTTTGTGGTGTGGTTCTTGGATGCCAACTTAAATCTTTGTTTATTTTATGAATATCCGAAATATACACTTTCTGGTCAGATGGTCTCCAGCCAGCGTTTGTCCGCATTACTTTAATATTCAATTCAGATTCCAGAAAAACAATGAGTTCATTAAGGGATACGGTATTATCGGGACCGCCACCGACATTCCACACAGCACATTGTATATCTGATTGTATGAATGCGTCATAGGCGCTCACTACATCATCCACATAAAGAAGGTCCCGTACCTGTTTCCCATCTCCAAAAATGGTAATTGGCTTGCCATTAATCATAGCAATAATAAACCAGGCTACCCAGCCTTGATCCTCAAACCCGAACTGCCGGGTTCCATAGATACACGACATACGAAATACAGCAGTTTTCATCCCGTAAATATGGGCATATTCCTGCGTATATAAATCTCCTACATATTTGCTTACCCCATAAGGAGTATGCCCAGTGTGGTCTATTGGCATATCCTCCGCTACCCCTGTTTTGACACTAAAATAGGCGTATCGTGTTTCTAACTCGTTAAGTGTAATCGTGTCTACATTCCCTCCATAGACCTTATTCGTAGAGCAATAGACAAAAGCTGCTTTCGGACATATTTGCCGAGTACACTCCAACATATTGAGCGTGCCGAAAGCATTGATGCTAAAGTCCTCTTTGGGAATACGAATAGAAAGAGGCACCCCTGGCTGTCCCGCGGCATGGATGACGGCATCTACACCGTCTCCGAGAGCCATCTTTACATCATCTACATTACGCACATCCCCTTTTACTCTCTGAATATTCTCGTATCTTCTGAGCCATTTCCAATTATATTCTACTGATTCTTTATCGAACCCAAAGAGACTTGAGCGCATAAGGTTATCAAGGATGATTACTTCATCACCTTTTTCGGCATAGAATTCAGCAGCATGACTGCCAACCATCCCAGCTCCGCCGGTAACGAGAATTCTCATATTTCACCTCCTGGGTGTTTATGGAAATAATCGGCATATTTTGCCAATGATATTCGTTTTGAATTCGGTGGTAAGTATGATGTTTGTTTCGGTGTCTTCCAGTCAGAACCATAGTGCAATGTAAGATAATCGTCTGCTGGGTATGGTATTCTACATCGTGTACCGCAGAAATTTACAAAGTGATTCCCCCTGAATAATCCTGCGGGTAGTATGTCATAATTTGACCGGGGTGCACCCGCTAATACTACAACCAAATCTTCTGGTAGATAATAATAGCCAAAACACATATCTGTCTTAATGCCTCGCTTGGTAACTATTATACCGGAAGGCAAATCTCCATAGAGTTTCGGATTTATAGATGTACGGACAGCAAATCCAGATTCCTTGAATGCCTTGGATAATCCAGAAAGAGTGCAGTCCTTCGCCATTACCCTCAAATCCATATCCTTGTCGTATGGGATGAATGCTTTGTCTCTTACCGCCCCCAACGCAACACCGTCAACGAGCCAGAACTTCACTTGCAGCTTATTTAATACGGCTTCGATATCAAGTAGCGTTTGCTTGGCTTTTTGAGTATCCATAACTCATTCCTCCTTCCAAACATATTCATTAAGGACATAACAAGCATGTTTCGTTCCTATATAGGTTAGCGTTATAGCAGTCATGGCTTTCCAGTTACCTGTTACAAAATAAGTAATGGTTCCAAGGATGATATTGCCACATAAGGTCTCATAGGTGAACATCTTCCATAGAGACCGCCGGAACATTTTCGTTCTGGGGAACCTCAGCCACACCCTTTCATGAAGGTAAAACACGACCAGGAATACACTGTGATGAATAACTGTAACCAAACCTGTTTGCATCCAGTTTCTCGTAAATGCGTAAGTAATGGCAGCTAAAATAATCACCCCCACGATTCTCCATGCCATGCTCTTTGTGGCCGACCTAAGTTTTGTTTCCATTCTTGATTTTATCCTTAATGTTAGTTGATGATTGCCCTGGATAGTATGGCATTATTACCAATCTGCCTCCAAGTTGTTCCATTAAGTCTCCACCTTGTTGTAAAAGCTCTTTGCTGTGACTGGCACTTTCCATCAGGACATCAGCCCCTATTGACCTAACATTATCATGCGGGGCATACGTTTCTTGAGGAACTACCAAATCGACACATTTCAGCGAGCTTACTAAAGCCATTCGTTCTGAGAAGGATATAATAGGCTTAGGTTTTTTCTCCATTACCGCTTCGTCTGTCAGTACGCCCACTATGAGCTTGTCACCCATGGCCTTACCGTTCTCTAACTGCCTGAGATGGCCTATATGGATGATATCTCCACAGACATACGCATAGACTATTCTCATGATATCTCCCGTAATTTTCATTTCCAATACTCCGGGTCTGCATACTTCGCCATTTCAGGACTCGGATCTCCTTCGAATATATCCGCTTCCAGCCCAAGCTCTTTACGCCGCGCCTGGTTTCTTAGCCATTGCCGTTCGATATTGTCCCGGTCCCGGGCGTCCTCTTTGCCATGGTAGTGAATCAGGTCTGCTTGAATATTGTGGTTAGTGAATAAACCTTCCTGCATTCCATACATGATATGGTGCGGTGAGTTGATCCAGTGCATCCCGAGCTTACGCCGGATAATCCGCAACTGAAAGTCCGGGTACTGACCGATGGTATGAGACGTGATCCAAAACCCGTTCTCGTCTGGGATCGCAAACGGTGAATCATCAAACCGCATTAATTCGTATGACTTCCGGGATACATGAACGCAGTCAACATCTTCGGGCATACCGTCTTTGTCGATCTCGGCCAGGAGAGCTTTCAACTCGTCAGTACACTTTTCGTCAAAGTCCAAGATAAAGAAGATTGAGCCCAGCGGAATATACTGAAGCAGGATATTCGATTGTGTCGTTTCCTGGGCATGGAACCATTTTTCCCACTTGTGGGAATAAACCTCGACCTTATCGAATTGACGAAGCTCATGAACCGTATCATCAGAACTGCAACCATCGATCACGATAATCCGGTCAACCCACGGCTCATTGTGGATGTCACTAATTACGGGTTTAACCATTTTTTCTTCATTACAGCACTTCATCCCAATTATCACAGCAACTCCTTTAACGCCTTCTTGATTTTCATGGGTGAAATCGTATGGATACACGGCGAATTGCACTGAGGATTCTCCCCCCAGCAGTGGGTCATCTTCGAGCAAACCTTCAGCATATCCGGTTTCAGGTTAATAATTTTGCAGCCTTGGGCTTTAGGCTGAACCACCCTCGGGGGCGCCGGGCCGTACAAAACCACGGCATCCGTACCCACCGCACCGGCCAGGTGAGACAAGAAACTGTCAATCACGACCGCGGCCTCTGCGTTAGCCATTACCCAAGCGCTTTCCCGCCAGGTCAACTTCCCACAAAGGTCAAGATCCGATTTACACCGGATATCACTCGAGCCACCGATCTGAATCACCGGGAGGCCAATACCTTTCAGGGCTACATCCATGTGAGGATATGATCGATATTTCGCGCTCCCGCCGGTTGTGTGGACAACGATGAATTCAACTTTTCCGTCATTGAGTAATTCAACATCAGGTCTAATCATTTCAATGCTAATCCCATCCGCTTTCACCTTGGTAAAATACGGGTACATACTGTGAAGGGTCACATCCAGATTGTTAAACCCACCTTTCAAGATATGCTCCCCATGAGGATTGTAAACAACCTTGTATTTGCCTAATAACTGTGCATCCCAGTCAATGATTTCGTCAATGTACGGATTGCCCTCCACGATATCCTGGTATATCCTCTGGGTCATATACACCAAAGGCAGTTTAGGATGTCGCTCTTTGACCCCCTTGAAGCACTGGGTCGTCATTAGCACATCCCCGGCAGACGAGTGTTGAGCAAATAGCACCTTGTTGATCTTGGCCGGCGGTTTAATTTTACCGACCGCATCAAATAGGTCGTTGACGTTCCCTACCCCTTCCAGCCAATCCTTTGCCCTTTCGATCCCTTTTTTGCTCATCTGCTTGCGTAAGACCGGATCAGCGGCTACCTTTAAAATGGCGTCCTTGATATCTCTCACCTTACACGCTCTTGATTCCACTTCGGACTTTCCGCCTTCGGTCATTAGCGGAACAAACGCCAGATCGTTGCACGGCACCATCTCCGCTACGCCCATAACTAACTCTGTCTGAGCCGTAGTATCTGAAGCAATTACCGGGATCCCACAGGCCATTGCCTCAAGAGGTGTCCATGACAACCCCTCCTGAATTGTGCAATTTACGAGACAATCCATAGCGTTATAAACATCCACCATTTGTTCGACGGAATATTTAGACCCTTGGGTTTTCTGAACCAAATCACCCGAAATAGCGCCGTAATCTCTTGCAATCTGTTTTAGGTTATAAACCCCACCTTCTAAATCCGTATGAAGATACAACAAGATATTCGGATTCTCACGCTTAGCCTCCAAATACGCTTTCAATAATCGTTCAGGAGACTTTCTAATTTGATTTTCTCCGACAAACCCAAATATTATCCTATCAGCGGCTACACCTGGGAAAACCTTTTTTCTTGCTAAAACTTTGTCCTGCGGCTTAAACAAATGTTTGTTAAAAAGTGGCGGTTTAAAATAGGCAAGGTGCGGTACTCTTTCTTTGAGCATCTTGACGCCATACTGTGAGTACACACATGGCAAATCACAGGCCGCCGCTAACTTCGCCCAATCAAGCCTTAAATGCTGAACATCGTAAGGGAAAATAAATATGATCTTAAATTTCTTGTGATCCCTGATTTGTGTTATACGATCCCAAATCATTTGATATCGCCAAATATCAATTCCAACAAAACAGAGAATATCGAGATCAACTCTTTGAACAATGCTGACCAATCGCTCATTACCCCAAAAATCCTTCGGAGTTGTAGCATTAATGATCGTGAACGGCATTGGATCAAATACTGTGCCTATCGGATCCACATCATGAGAGCAGAAACAGGCTACCTGATATTTTTCTTTATTCACTTGAGAAAGAACGGCGGCCATCATATTGCCATTGCCGACATTACTCAGTATATGTTCACCTACGAAAAGAACTTTTTTCATCCTTCACCCTCCGGTGATTATCGATGATCCTCTTCTAAAATTGCGACATCTACGGCCGGGAATCTCCGTGTTTCCACTGTAGCCACTTGGTAATATTCCCCACTTACAGGTTGAAACCTATCCATTGACTGAATCCCAATCGAATGAGCGATATAAAGCTCATCTTTACGCATTTCTAACAACGCAAGCTCCTCATCGCTTTCTAAATCATTCCCATACAGTGCTGCCACCTGCATTGCGGAACAGTCCGTCTTTATTTCTTCCCATTGAGTTTGCTTGTGGTATGTGTTTGAATCCCACGCTTCGCCACTGGGCCTTGTCAATATGCCATCAGATATATTGCATTTGTAAAAGATACTCCCATAGGCAATCGTATCGTTCTTGAATAACTCGGGGAGCATGTTCATGACAAGAAACCGTTCGCTGGTTTCCTCAAACTCGACTACATCCCCGGCTACAACTTCAGTATCGTAAGCGAGGTCCGCTTTCCTGAAATGCTCCAAAGTTATTGGCTTGGTGGCCTGGGAGGTGTAATCATAAGTGGCATACTCATCGGACACGTTTCCGGCATCCCGTATGATAGTGTACTCACTGCCAACCTTCGCCAGCGCCTTTTTTATACTTGCACCAATTGCCATAAATTATTCCGTTATCTCGACTGTAGCTATCGTATCGTTATGACAAGCCCCGTGGCAAACCAATAAGATTTCAATTATTTCAAATCCTCTCTTCTTCCCCATACCTACGCTATCCCAACAAAATGAAATTACTTTACCACCAGGCTTTACAATCCTTGCTATTTCATCCTTACATTTAGCCCAATACTCAGCTCTTCCAGCCGTTCCATTTTGTTTGGGTGTGTACTTTCTCAAACACTGTTCAGTTGAATATGGAGGGTCAAATAAAACGCCATCACAGGATAACGATTGTTGTTCTGTCAGAAAATCAAGCGCATCCATCTGAAACTTAGCTGAACGTCCTTCAATATCATTTGTCAAAAACGCTGGAGAACATTCACCTGCAAATGGGTCCAACCAGCCTTTAGGGTCGTCCTCCATATATTTTTGTAATAGTCTTAAAATACATGGAATTTTAAAGGTCCACTTATTGGGCATGGCCCATTCTCTATGAACATTCTGCCGCATCAATATCCCCTAAAACCACTGAAAATTTTCTCAATGTCTTAATGCCTATTCCCCGCTTCCCATGTTTCATTGAGCTGATGTTTGGTAAATTAACCCCACTCTTTTCACTAAGTTCTACTTGTGTTATATTTTTTGCAAGCATAAGAGTCTCAATCTTTTTCCAAATAGCCCTATATGTTTTATTTTTTTCAATTCTTGTTGCTTTTATAGTAGCCTTATAGGAAGCTATTTTTTTCGCAATATGCTCTGGAGATTGTTGAGTACCCTTAAAAAACATACTAATTTGTTGCTTTCTTTCTTCTGATAATTTCCTACCTTTATGTGCTTTGCTTATTTTGTTACGTGCTTCGGCAGAATGCGTTTTACCAAACATGGGATTTTTATCACCATTCTGTTTTCCAATTTGTGCGCGGGATATCTTTTTCTTAGCCTGATCACTATGGTGTTTACCATAGAATGGATTTTTCTCTTTAGAAAGCGATTTAGACATTTTCAATCTTGTTTCTTTGGAATGATTTTTACCAAACATGGGATGCTTCGTTCCAGCAAAAAGACCTTTTAATTTTTTTGAAATTTTTCGTTTTACTTCTTCACTTGTCTCTATTCCAGAGTTGCCCTCTCCACCATTTGTATAATTTACAAGCGGTCCCGTCTTCAGGTTTCTTCTTCCCATGGCTTCAATAAGCGCCATTTCCAACGCAAATGCTTCCTCTTCTTCCAAGTCAGTGGAAACTTTTGTTACTTTAGGTGGCCAACCTGTTTCACACTTTATTTTCGCATACTTATTTTGAAAATGGGAATTTCTCCCCCATAAAGCCTTGTATCTTCTTCCATGCCCCTTACCAATATAAAAAGGGAGATACTTGAAGATGTAACCTAAATATTCAAGTTTACATGGGTAACGAGTATCGCTCCATACATACACGTAATAATTAGCTGTTTTCATTATGGATGGATTAACACCTTATTGTCTTCATCATATGTGTAATCTCGGCTTGTTTGCCCCTGATATCCAAATCCAGAATCAATCTTTGTCCCAGCAATTTCTGTCGCTGCAACGCCAGCAAATTCCAGGGCGTTGTCCTCTATCGCCACATTGAAATCTTTATCCATCCGATCGATCAATTTCGAAAAATGATCAAATTGATGATTCAAGAATATATTCTTATACCTGAAGTCTTCCGCTGACTGCGAGAGCAGGTAAAAGAATAAATGTCGCTTGCTTCGTGAGATTAACCAAGTGAGCTTAAAATTAGTGGTCTGAGGTAATGACCACCCGGTATCACGCTCTGCCGCTGAAATGGCATTCGTATAATCTTCAATATCTAAGCTACTCGAAAGCCCCTTCAATTCCTGGCGAAGCAACGCTGCCATTTCTGTGCTGGTCATGTTTCGGCCTCAGTTTCTCATATTCTTTCTTAATTTTCGTAAGTATTTCAGGTTTTGGTGTGGCACCCTTTCGCCATCTCGTTATCGTCTGATAACTTACGTCAAGTAAGTTTGAGACAGCGGCTATCGTGCCCTTTGCATGGATTAGACCCTCCAGCTCCGGAAGGTGCTTGGTAGGTTTCTCTTTGGTTAAAAAGCTCGCGTTATCGGTTTCCGCCTCAACGGTTTTCTCGGTTGCGGCCTCCGGGGTTTCTTCTTCCTCGGGTACATTAATAGTTGTTTCATGGATCGTTTCCGTCACTTCAGGCTTAGGCTCAGGGAGCACCCTTACTGTCCTGGCTCCCTGGGCCACTTCAGCCATTACATCCCTTGGAATCGGGGATATGGTGTCATCAAACACCATTCCCTTCTTCCAAAGTTCTTCACCTTTAATGTGTTTCAAGACTTCGACTTTCATGTCGATTGCCCTCCGTTAAGTAGGTTCAAATGCTACAGCCACGGCCAAATTCCGCATCTCGGTTGTAGGACTGGCTGTTCTGGTTAAGGTTAAGTTATAGGTTATCATGTCTCCAGGAGACACATCATTGGCAGACGCACTCATTACAGTCTGCGTAACACCAGTGTCACCACTCACCTTAGTTGTTTTGTTGCTTGACGCCTCCCCACTCACGTGAGCAATAATGGGAGCAGTGGTCAGGCAAGTTGTCCCGTTGATTTTTACATCAACAGTTAAGGACAAGGTGTTGGTATCATCCTTGCCGCTTTCCTCGCAAGACAGCCAAACGTCCTGGATCTTTCCGCCAACATTTGACGCCCCCAAAGGAGCATCGGTAATATTGCCAGTAATTTCACCAGAATGTACGGCCATCATGGGCGACACTTCATTTGCTGCCCACTGTCTTTGAGCACCCGGGGAAGAGTATGGTCCCATTTTCTGTTTCATACCGTCACCCCCTTATGCTACGTCTAATTGATAAACTGCGTCCTCGTGCATCAAGACGGGTAAACCCTTGTCCTCGACCCGCACAAACACTCCATCGGGATCCTCCGTTGTCCAACGATCAACCTGCTGTCCCCATTTTCTGGAAAGCGTATGGGGTGCCTTCATGAACTCGGCAATCGGTTCTCCGTCCACATTATCCGCCCACATAATGAATTTATCCGTGGGAACAAACTTTTTCGTCATATAGACCAAATCTTCAGTGGCCTTGTAAGCCGAAGAAAGCGTGCCAGTGCAGGTTATGGTTCCTGCATTCGTGTCTATCGAAGCGATGGTTAAGGTTTCAGTTGTATTTGCCGAAACATCCAGGCAAGTCAAAGTTCCGCCCACCTCAAAATCGGTGGTGTTATCGACATAAGCTGTCGGAGAGGCACCGGCGGCCAGGGCTGCGGTCAGGAACGACCGAATCTGAAACGCCTCGTCATACAAGTGCATATTCTGAATACCGACCAGGCTGCCAATCACACCTAACGGATTCTGGAACAGATCCCCATCGCCATAAGACGACTTCGAAAGAAGCGTCTGGATGGTATCGTCGAAGATCATGTACTTCAGAACTTCCGTGGTGAATATGGCATGGTTCAACACACCGGCATTCGCATTGCTAATCACAAGTTTTGCGGCAAAAATGTCCTGAGCGATGTCTCGCTTGGTTCCATCACTCCACTTGTAATCAACTCCCAATGAAACCTTGTTGTCGTCCGGGATGCCGTAATCCAATGTAATGTAGGCGCCCGTATAATCCTCATACGTAAACCCGTCATTACAAAGCATCTGAGCAAACATCCACTCTTTTCTGCGGTACGCCCGGTTACTAAGGTTCCTCACCTGATTGCCCAAAGTCCTTGTGGCCTTTTGGTACATACGGTCGGTTCCAACCTGCCGGATGTTGTTCAAGAAAGAACTCCCAAAATAGGTTCGTTCCTTCCAGAACGCAGCCTGAGCAGAATTAAGTCCACTGCCCGGCACTACCGCATCGGGAGCCGCGGCATCTTCAGCCGCAAACGGGGTTAATCCCCTGCTACCAATCTGAGACTCCCACTCAATGTTATCCGATTCATACTGCACTTCATTGAACATCTTTTGCAGAATCAGATTAGGCGGGGTCATGTACTTGGTAACGAGCTTGTTTAATACTGTCAGCCGTAAGGCTGGTAT